>Ga0307507_10008520_pt1 | contig 14130 bp, 3 predicted proteins | sample 7_EM_MG_FD_207223 | JGI IMG/M metagenome (GOLD analysis project Ga0307507, IMG submission 207223) | Populus trichocarpa ectomycorrhiza microbial communities from riparian zone in the Pacific Northwest, United States - 7_EM | ecosystem: Host-associated > Plants > Roots > Unclassified | place... | reverse complement strand
ATTGCCTCCCCTTTAAGGGTCTTGGTCCTCCAAGACTTCGCCTCTTAATAATCTCTTATAGAGTTCCGGCTAAAACCACTAGGGAAATTCTTTAGTGGAAAGGTACTCTATAATACGGCTTATCGCCAGTTCTTTACTAGCGTAGAATCTTACTTTGTCTTTCTGTTCCTCCGCTCTTCTTCTACTATAGCTTTTATGGTGCCTTTATGATGGAACTTTAATAATAATAATGAAAATTGGATAGGATTTACCTTCCTTATTATAAGAATTTGTTATAAGCTAATCTGGGGGTTATCCTATGCGACGTGTTAACTAGCCACTATCCCCATTTACCTAAAATAGGTCTTAATAATAACGTCTTAATGTTAATTTCTTTTAGTTTATAAGCTATTGTCTCTTACGCATCTTTCTATTAATAATACCATTTGTCTTGCCTTTTAGCAGACTGTTTTTTATTATATTTTAACTTTTAGCTTTCGCATCTCCAGCTATTCTTTCTTCCACTGCTCTGTTCTCTTCTCACAATATATCTATGGTTAATAGGATCCCTATTTTATCTCCTTAATAATACTAACTTCCCATAGTGTTCTTTTGTAATGGCTTATAATCGTGCTGCGCGTCCCTAGACTGGTAGTGGCGTTATCCCTACTCTGTTGGCATTACAAACTACTTCTATTACTCCTATAGTGGTTTCTCTGAAGTGCTGCTATTATTGCGTTTATATGCTTATGTTGGACCTATTCTACGCCTATAAGATGCCATGCTCTGGCAAGAACAGATCCAAGTGTTCCCACTATTATAACTAGAAAAAGACCTATATTCTAGTATTTCCCATTCCATCCTATTCTGGACTTCACTAACTATATTAGATCCCCGCTGTTTACATATATAAGGCTTGCCGGCTTTAACGCGCCATTAGGGATTTCCGTCTATATTAGAACAGTAATAGATGGGGATAGAAGGTATCTTCTATTACTTACAGCCTTTTTAATTTAATAAGGGTTTCTACTATTATGGAGACATAGTAATCTCGGACATATAGTGTCTAGGAGCGTATATATAAGCAGCTCGTTTTTATAAATAATAACATTTGCACTCTTATGCGGGCCTTTCTAGCTAGGTAAGTCTCTTTAGTAATATGTTTAGGAACTATACTAACTCTTTAGTTATTAACTTTCTGATCCCAGCTTAGATGCCGATTTGGAGCCTAGGGATAACACTAAGGATAGTAATAAAGATAAACGTTCTCCCCGCTAGTCCCCTAGTCGTGGTGGTCTGTCTAGTTCTTACCGCTCTAAGAAGAATATTAGTAAGAATGCTAATGCTTCTAGGGATAGGAGTGTTAATAATACTACCAATAATAACGTTAAGATGGAGGAGGAGGCTCCTATTGCTACTTTTAGTATTTAAGTTATTATCTTATTCTTTCTTTTTTCTTATAGAATAGCTTTATAGGGTGCCTCTCTAGTACCTCTAGGATACCCTAGTACTGGGAATTAACTTTATACTTTAGGGATGCCTCTATTCTTATTTTTAGTAACAGTTTATATAAAAGCAGCATACCGCTATAATCTCCGTATGTAATAAACGGGTGGTGTTCTTATAGGTGCTTTATAATTTCTTAAAATTTCTAAATCTTCACTTTGTGTCTTTTTGGTCCTCTTTATATTATTAACTCTACTGCGTATCTCTAGTGTTAGACCAGATACTCTCCTTTTATCCCTAGGAAATCCTTCTAAGTCCCTAGGGCCCCTTCTTCTGGTGCTACTGCTTATTCTTAAACAGCGTCTTCTTTGGATAGCATCCCTAGTAGTTCTTATATAGATCCCTATAGCTTTCTCTTATAGGATTCTAGGATCCCTATTATAATAGCGAAACATTCCCGTTTCTAATGCCTGTGCTTGACCTTATGGTTTTAATTTGTGGGGTCTTCCCTATTATCTTACCTATGGTATATCTGGAACCATTACTAAATCCTAATTTATGGTCTTTAGGAAAGTTTTAATTACTATATTGCATCCTAGCTAAAGGTGCTCCTTAGGTTCCCAACTATTATACGCCTAAGAGTATCCTTCCTAATAGACCAAAAATTCGCGTTTCTTCTAATGCTATCTTTAATTAAGAATATCTTCTATATTCCATTTTAGTTCCCTATCAATTTTGCTAGGTAAGGGTGGTTCCATACTATCTCTTCTCCGGTATAACTCTAATAAAAAAACATAAAATGTGGGATATATTGGATATGATTTTGGCAATTCTAATTTATAGGCTTAATTTTCTTTAGTTTTCCTAACTACCTTAAAGGGTCCGAGCTACCTATAGTCCAGCTTCTTCTTAATACGTTTTATTTAGATATTTTTTATAGATAGTAAGACTTCGTCTCCTATTTTAAATTCTTTAGGTATATATCCCTTGTTATAGTACCTTTTTTGTGTAGCCTGGGTGTCTAGTAAGTGCTTTTTAAGTTCTTCTCTGCGAATTTTTATTTACTTAATTCTTTTAGACGCCGCCAGTGCCTCTCTTTTAGGAACGATGTCCTTAACGTTCTAGGGGTTATTTGCTTTTACCCTAAATAGTGCTTTATAAGGGGTCATTTTTGTGCTGCTGTAGATGCTTATATTATACACGTGTTATGCTAGAGCTAACCACAATAGCTAATTATCCTGTTAATAATTAATATAGTAGCGGAGGTAGTGTTCTAATAACGCATTTAAACGCTCTGTTTGCCCATCTGTTTATAGGTAGAAGGCAGTGCTCATTCTTTGCTATATCTTTAATAAGAGATAGAATGAAGACCAAAATACGCTATTAAATACGGTACCTCTATTAGATACAATTCCCCTTGGCGTGCCAAATAGGAGCCACCGCTTTAAAAATAGGTCTACCAGTTCTGCTACTGTGATCGTTATTAAAACAGCAAAGTACCCTAAAAACTTTGTATATCTATTAATAATTACTAGGATAGCGTCAGCAACCTCTCTAGTTCTTATTTTAGTAGGGGGTAAGCCTATTATAAAATCTATTATTAATTCTGATATGGGTCCCTATGGAATAGGAAGCACTAATAACTTACTATATAGGCGATACCTGGGTATCTATACCCTTTAGTACGTATTATATCTTAATATATAGTCCTTAACTTCTTTAGACATTCTATCCCAAAAGTATTTCCTTTAAACGGCCTTAAGGGTCCTGTTGGCACCATAGTAACCCCTAAGAAGGTTGTTGTAGAAGACCTTTAGAATTTTATCTCAAACCATTTAGTCCTTTAGGACATATACAGCACCCTTAAAGCGCAACAGACCCTTTTGGTCTTGTTACCACAGCTTCTTAGTAACTCCGGCTAAGTTAGTCTCTACTACGTCTTTCCACCTCTCCCTAGAAACAAAGGCGTCCCTTTATTATACTTAAAGAAGAAGATCCGGAAAGGTTTTATATAGATTACTTATTTCCATTTCGCCCGCCGCTATTGCGGACTCTAGGCGTGGCATAAGACGTTTTAAACTATTAATGCTAGCAGATTCTCCTGCTGTTGTGCAGTATACTATACTGCGGATAGGCATCTTGCCTATCCCCTCTAGATCCGGAAACTCGCAGCTAGTGCGCTATTAAGTTAAAGGTGCCACGACACCCCTAGTACATCCTATAGAATTCTTGCTAATTCTAGGGTACGCCAACTTTATAATATCTGCTTGGTTTATAACCTAGTCCATAACTATATCCTGCGGCTCCATTATTATGGTGCTTTGCAGCTATATTGCTAGGACCTCTGCCCTACCGCGGAATTCTATAGTTCTAGGGAAAGACTCTTCTTTCTTTCTAAGCAAATTTTGCAATATGGGAATTATTTCCCCTATGCTGTCCTGGATTCTCCCAGTCTTATAATCTAGACGTCTTGACAACCTATTAGCGGGATTTATCTTTTCTAGGCAGTACGTAATTTTAAAGTTATACTATAATAGTGCCTCCGCCTATCTGGCTTGTTGACCGCTTAACACCTTTATAGTTATAAAGTATTCTAGGTTATTATGGTCTGTAAGGACTTTAATAGGATAATTACTTCCTATATAATAATATCGCCAGTGCTTTATTACTGTAACTATTACAAGTAGCTCTTGGTTGTGCGTTATATAACGCTGCTCTATAGGGGTTATTTTCCTTAACTAAAACGCCACAGGATGCCATTCTCCGTCTTTTAATTAAGATATAATTGCCCCTAGGGCGAAGCCAGATATATCCATTTTAAGGTATATACGTAGCTCCCAGCAGAAGTATATTAGGATAGGCGCTAACGTAAATAAATTCTTTAACTAGTCTATAGCCTACTTAGCAGCTCCCTAAATACAAAGGGTCCTAACTTCTTGCCATCCTTAGATCCCTTTAGCAGATTGGTAATTAGGAGCATTACTTATAAGTAATAAATAATAAACCTTTAGTAGAAGTTCGCCGTGCCTATAAAAACCTGTACTTCCCTAAACATTATAGGGTATGGCTATTCCCTAATAGCGTCTACCCAGCTTTTCTCCATCGATACTCTATTAATACTAATGATAAAGCCCAGAAAATTAATGCTAGTAATATAGAATAAGCATTTTTTTAGGTTTATATAGAGCTTTTATTCCCGCAGTCTTTCTAGTACTATTTGCATATGGTGCGTATATGCTTCGTAGTTATTAAAGTAGACTATAATATTATTAAGGTAGACTATATATATTATATCTAATAGGCCCAATAATGCCTTATTAATATAGGCCTAAAATATCGCCGGTGCGTTAGTGAGCCTAAATGGCATTACTAGGTACTTAAAGTAGCCGTACTATATTTAGAACGCTATTTTCTATTTATTGCTGGCTTTAATCCGGATTTAATGGTATATATCTTTTAGATCCAATTTCGTGAATATCTTTACACCTAACAGCCTGTTGATAAGCTCCCCTATTAAGGGTAGCAGGTAGCAATTCTTTATAGTAATCTTATTTAGCGCCCGATAGTTAATATAGAGGTAAAGGGTCTTGTTCTTCTTTAGTATAAATATAATTAGTGCCCTTACCTAGCTTATAGAAGGCCAAATCCATCCTCTTTAAAGATTATCCACTATATACTAATATAATACTATTAGCTCGTTTTCTAATAGGTTATATAGTAGTCCAAAAAAAGGTTTCTTGTCTCCTATATCTATCTTATACTCCACCAATATAGGGTTGGGCAAGGTGTGCGCAGCTTCCTTATTAGCAATATCCTTTAGGTCTATATATTCCTATAGAATCTCTAGTTCCTTAACTGCGCATAGCTGGATATCCGAAAATGAATACTCCGCGTCCCCATTCTTAGTGTTAAGAGTGGTATACATGGCATACGCCCACCCTTCCTCTTATATATAGTTTAAGAAAGTCTTTTAATCTTTAACCATAATGCGCGGTTAAGACTTCCGGTATTAATATAAGGCTAAAGGCCAATTAATATCTGGATTAACCTGTTAAAGCTATATGTATCCCAAAATAAGGTTATACCCCTTAATTTCTATGGCGTAGAAGCGCATCTCCTGCGTGTCCTATAGACCATCGCGGTCCTGGCTAGCTATGGAAAAAGTTTATTCCCCGTAGCACGGAATCCGGTGGCCTCCAATGCTTTAAATAGTGCGCACTTGTAAGCCACTAAGGTCTAAATCCAATTCCTTTACTAGTAATTAAGAAATAAACCCCATGGTTACGCCGCTGTCTATAAGGCAGTCTCGCGTTACCTATTTATTATTAACTTAAATGGAGACAGAAACAACTATACAGTAGCTTACTCCCTTCTTCTCTTGCTAGCCTAGTGTAAGGGAGTAAAGATCTACTAGGCTCTCTCTTTTCCTAATTAAGCATCCTCTTACTTCTTCTGTCGGTAGAAGCGCTGTATATGGCCTTTCTTGCCGCAGTTATAACAGCTATATAACTCTTGGTTCCACGGTTTCTGCCTATTATTATTCTAGGGTTAACTAGTGTTGCTCTAGGGTTACAAAGCCTGCTTACATTATCCTTTTATAGAGTGGTTAGGTTAGGATCTGTCCCTTTTATTAAAGCTAGGTCTAGTTCTACGCTCTTTATTATTGGCGTCTCGTTCCTTTCGCTTCCCTAAATAGTCTCTTTTAGCGTTCTCAATCCGAGTAGCTTTAGAGATAAGCTTTTCTTAAGAGGTAGGAATTTCCCCCTTCTCCTATATAGCCTGTTAAATCTTAGGTTATAACTTGGCAAGTAGCTAATAAAGTTATATAGCGTCGTCCTATAAGTTTAAGTAGGGTATATTGTCTTCTAGCTCTTCTAAGTAGTTTATAAACTAGACTACACTCTAGCCTTCTTGCTGTTTTGCATTATAGTATTGCTAGTTGTAATCTATCCCTTAATTAGTAGGGTCTTGGACCTAATTAACTAACCAGAACTTAAGTTCACTAAATTTAAGGGGTATAGTAAGTTTCTTCTTATAGCATGTCCATGAACTCTCAACGGTGCTACGTAGGAAGGTAGAAGCAATTAGTGTCTGATTATACTTATTAGAGTAACGTTTTAGATCTAGCTAAAACTTAGTTTCGCATTAACAGATAAAACAATTACAGTTCCTAAAACTATTACTATTATACTCATTAGGTTTCTTTATGCGGAATTTAGGTTTGTCTAATATTATAGTGTAGTATAGCGTTGCCCCTCTAAGTCCGCTTTGTGTCTGGGGTGTCTATACTTCTCCTAATTGTTCTTGCAATTGTCCTTAGTAGTCTTAATATACTTGTCTTAATTGTATCTCCAACTTCTTTGTCTTTTGTAGGGTCTCGCGTAGTGACCGCTTTAATAACTCCTTAGCGGTGATCGTTCCTAAGGGTCTTAGAAGGTTAGACGGACCAGCTATGGCTTCCTAGTCTACTCCTTCGTAAATAGAGGGAATGCGCTTCTCTAGAGAGACTCTCTAAGCCTTTTAAGGTAAGGGCGTTGCTTTGTGGGGTAAAGGAGTATGGCCTATTATTGTTAATTAATAGCCGTACGTTCCTAACGGATTGTGAGCGATTAGAATTGTAAAAGGCTAGCCTAACCAGAACGTATAATTATCTAATCGACAGTGTTATAAGTAAGTAGAAGGTGAGTCGAAGGTAAGTTAAAGGTAGAATAAGTTTCACGTATTAAAGGACAAATGCTTCTAACCACTTCTATTTAGAGACTAATCGCTGGTTCTTCTCTAGAGGAGAACTAGCTTCCTATATAAACCTTCTAAGACACTAGTAAAACCTTTCGCCCCTATCTATCTAACTATGTCTCTTCTAGAACATACATGGGACGTAGGCAGGACATTAATAAAACCTCCTACTGTCTCATCTGATATGTACCTCCTGGGGGATTCCGTTACACTAAGTTAGTATAGTACTAAGTTGGAGCGATATATAAAGAGACTAAGCGAGGCTTAAGTTATATACTAAAGAGATACTATAAGTATAGCAAAGAGTTATAGTTATTAGAAAGTGAAAAGCTGTTAAAGTATATAGTATAGGACTATAAGATAGAGTTAGAACTAGGAACAAGTCTAAAGTTCTTTCTAATCTATAAGCTTATAGAAACTAAATAATGGGCACTTAAAGAGTTTATCTAGAAGAACTTACAAAAGGGATATATTAGACTATTGCAGTTATTAGTAGAATATCTAGTATTATTTACCCTAAAGAAAGACGGAAAACTTAGGATATATATAGACTATAGATAGTTAAATAGCATTACTAGAAAGGATAGGTATCCTTTACCCTTAATTAGCGAAATCTAAAATAGGATAGGCAATGCGCAAATCTTTATAAAGATAGATCTAAGATGGGCATACTATTAGATTAGAATTAAGGAAGGCAACGAATAGAAGGCAGCCTTTAGGTTAAAGGAAGGACTATATAAACTATTAGTTATATAATTCAAGCTTATAAACAGACTAGTAATATTCTAAAAGCAAATTAATAGTGTGTTAGGAGAACACCTTAATGAATTTATTATGGTATATCTTGATAATATTATTATCTACTTAATAAGTAAGGAAGAATATAGAGAATATATTAAGTGGGTTTTAAAAAGACTATAAGAGGAATAGATGCCAGTAGTAATTAAAAAATACGCGTTCTTTATAAGAAAGACCGATTTTATAGGATTTATTATTAAACTAGGAAAGATCAGTATAGACCTAAAGAAAGTTAAAGCCATAGTAAATTAGCAAGAACTAGAAAACGTTACGCAGTTAAGGTCGTTTCTAGGGTTTTGCAATTACTATAAGAGGTTTATAGTATAGTGGTTAAAAAGTATAGAGCCGTTTATAAGGCTAATAAAGAAAGAGGAACTATAGGTTTAGGTAGAAGAGTAAAAGAAACTATTTAAGGAATTAAAAGAGTTGTTTACCTAAGGACTAATTCTTAAGATCTATTAACTAAAGTTAGAGACGGTTGTTAAGATAGATGTATTAGACTTTACACTAGGAGTATATTTACTATAAAAGCATTAGGACGCATAGCATCTAGTAGCATACTATAGTTAAAAGATAATACTACTAGAATTGAACTATGACATCTATAATAAGGAGTTATTAGGTATAGTTGTAGCGTTAAAGGAATAGAGAGTATTCTTATAAGGTATAGAGAAACCATTTATAGTTAAAATGGACTATAAGAATCTTATAGGATTTCTGACGATAAAAGAGCTAAATAGAAGATAAGTTAGATAGGTAGAGATGCTTGCGGAATATTATTTTGAAATTTAGTATACTAAAGGGACTAAAAATGTAAGAGCAGACGTACTTAGCAGGAAGGCGGAGTTATAAAACAAGGAAAAGCCATTAGGAGCTTTACTGCGAAGGAATTAAGATAGATTAATTAGGTATAATTATCTAAAGATTATAGCGACTAGAGAAAGTTAGATCTATAAATTACCTAAAAGTGATTAGATATAAAAGATCCAAGATATATAGGTAGAGGATTTAGACTTAGAGTAATACGAGAATAGAGAAGCTACTTATATTCTAAAGGTGATTGCAGAGGAGTTTATAAAAGAGTTTTATAAGGGAATAATATAAGGATATAACGGGTCTATAGGACTAGTGTTAAGACTTTAAAAGGAGTATATTATCTAAGGAATTTAGGGACTAGTAAGATAAGTTATAAAAGAATATCTAAATTGCTAAAGAAATAAACTGATAAGGTATAGGCTATATAGAGGGCTATAACCTATTGAAGTATTAAGCAGACTATAGGAAGTTATATTATAGGACTTTATTATAAAGTTACTAAAGTTAAGAGATTCTATTATAGGATAAGATTATAACGCGATCTTAGTAATAGTGGACAAGTTAACTAAATAGGGCTACTTTGTAGCATATATAGAAGAAATATCTATAGAAGATATGGCTAGAATCTATATTAAGGAAGTATTTATAAGACACGGAGTACTAAGCAAGATTATATTGAATAGAGATCTAAGATTTATAGTAGTATTCTAGGAAGTATTCTTAGTAGAATAAGGGGTTTATATAGCAACCTTAATAGCGTATTATCCGCAGATAGACGGATAAATAGAAAGATTAATTAGATACTAGAGCAGTATCTAAGGCACTATATTAATTACGCATAAAACAATTGGGTATTATTATTACTAGTTATATAGTTTATATATAATATAACACTATAGGAAGGAATAGGAATATTACTATTTAAGGCAAATTACGGGTACGAGCCAAGATTATTATTATTACTATATTAAGTAAAGAAAATAAGTAATATAGCTAAAGAAAGAATAGAGACGTTAATAAATCTTTATATAGACCTTAAAGAAATAGCTAAGATGGTATAGCAGAGAATAAAAAAGTACTATAACGCTAAGAGATCTAAGGGACTAGATCTTAAGGAGGGAGATAAAGTATAGCTACTATATAAAAATTTTAAGAGTTAATAAATAAGTAAAAGGTTAGACTATGTTAAACTAGGACCTTTTAAAATCATAGAGAAAATTTTATTGATTATATATAAGTTAAACCTACTAGCTAAAATAAAAATCTACCCTATATAGTATGTTATAATACTAAAGCTAGTACATGGGAATGTTAAGCTACTAGTCTATAAGGTAGACATGTATAGAGGGTAAGAAGAGGATAAATAGCAAGTTTTAAAGATTATTAGTTATAAAGATATAGATAGTAAAATATAGTATAAAGTAAAGTGGATAGGCTATAGTAAGACTACTTAGAAACTACTAAGTAACCTAAAGAACGCTATAGGAAAGGTATAGGAGTATTAGAAAAAAGTAGGTTAGGGAGTATTAAAAAAGGATTGCTAGAGGATAAGTTACCTAAGGGGGACCTAGGAAAAGCAACTACTATATTACTTAGAGTTGTTTCCTTCTTTAGAGACGCTACTCTTTCGTTACCTAGCTTAGACAAACTCTATTAAATAAGTTTCCACTTCTTAGAATAAACCTTCTTATAAACGCACTTAAGACAAAGCAGATGCGCAGAGGTAGACAAGTACGCCTTATAAGCCGCGTAAGTACGCTAAAGCTCCGCGAGGGAGGCAGCTAACTTGTTATTAAGCTTCGCAGCGGCAGATTAAACATAAGACCCTATAACAAGTTACTTAGGGATGTTACAGACGCTTTAAGTACGATGTTACGACTACTTGGAGAAGAGTCGGCGGAAGCTAGTTGGTTGATATAGGCACAGTCTAGGATGGATCTGGTGGAACTATATAATAAGGAATAGTAACCGAGGTTATATAGTATTAAACGCATTAACTGTGTTAAACAAGAGGGATGTTACGTTTAACACAGATAACACGTACCTTACGTATAAGAGAGGATTTCTTAGGAGTATAGTTGTGTATTTAAAGGACCTTAGTCCCTACTATAGATAGTTCTCTCCTTGTAGTAAATCTTAGAATACAATTAGAGTTAATCTGTTAGGCAACCACTCTACCAGTTATTATTATGTTGTTGTTTTGTTCTTACCTATATACCCAGCCTAATAATAGAACCCACTGTAGTTCCTACTATAAGGTTCCGTTACACATTCACTACTAAGGTTACGGTATTGAATAAGGTCGAACAATATGCTACTAAAAACAGCACCAGTTACAACGGCGACAACGGCAGCCACAACCTTAGGGCTAGGTGATACCAGTATAGACAATAGGGATTCTTAAGTAGTTACGCAAGGTTAGTTATAGGAAATGGTTAATTACTTACAAAACAATAATAGGATACTTAAAGAACGTATTAATAGAATTAGAGTAGCAAAGATCAAGTTACCTTTAATTAAATAATTCTTAGGAGAGAAGTTGAAGCTCAAAAGATTTCTTACGTAAATGTACTTTAAGGTAGTACAGGAAGGAGCGAAGTTAGCAATATCATTAGATTAAGTAGCCTATACAGGATTGTTCCTAACAGGGAGGGCACTTAAGTAGTTTAAGCTGTATCTTATAGAAATATAGGCTAATGGCATAACAACTACTAACTAAGACATACGGTATATATTTACCAGTTAGAACGGGTTTATAGAGCAACTAATATAGATATTTAGAGACCCGGAAGCTATAACCACAGTAGAATAAAAGCTTTAGAACTTAGTATAACGCACTTTAGCAATTAAGTATACAATATAGTTTTAAATACTAGCTACGCAGGTTAAGTGGAATAATAGGGCGCTTATAGCATAGTATAAATAGGGACTTAAGGCTAAAGTCTAGAACGCAATTATTCTAATAGAAGATGTGGATACTCTAAGAGAGTTAATAAATTAGTTAATAAAGATTAATAACAGAATCTATTAAAGGGAATAAGCTAAGAGAGGGCAAGATAGAGTTTTATAGTTATATAAGGCGCAGAGTACGCAACGGCAGATATAGAGTTAAAAACTATAGAATGGCGTAGAGCTAATAGACCTAAGCGGTACCAAAGAAACCTAAAGATAGGAAAAGAAACTATAAAAACCTAGAGGTTAAGGATTAAGTAATTAAAGGACCTAGGAGTAAAGGCCAAACCAAGGATCTTAGCAGTAGAAGACGTTTAGGCGGACTCTATAGTAAGAAAAGTGGTTTAAAGATAGGGCTTATATAAATTGCGGAAAATAGGGTTATTTCGCCAGAGACTATAGAGGTGGTTAGAGTAACTATATAGTAAAGGGAACTAGACCAGTAGACAGTATATATATATAGAGGGATAATGGTACACTACGAGGAATAAAAGAGTGTTTAATTAATAGTTTTGCGTATTGTTATAACAACGTATACTAAATTTATAAGGACGCCAAGTACGGCGTAAGCTATTGGCTATAGGAGCCATTATTACCCAAGTTTAAAGAAACCAACAAACTAGCTTATAGATCGGACATTAAAGATAATGAATTTAATATAGGCAAAGCATTTACTAATAATAAGGTAATAAAGGCAGCTTACTAGAAGTATACAGACCTTAGAGAAGTTAAAATAGAAGTAGAGACTAAGACCATTACAGAACAAAGTTTAGTAATAGGTATTGCGACACCATTAGATACAATTTCCATTGCTTTATAAGATAATAGGAGTAACGTTTAAAAGAAATTAAGTAAGTAAACAACTACTAGTACTAGCTTATCACTTAATAAAGGTAAAAGGCTACAGGCTTAAGATTCTTAAGAAGAGATAAGAAAAGCTTAAGATTTTTAAAGTAAGATAAGACACACCTAAGGACCTATAACAGACGAAAACTAATAGAAAAGGGCAGTAATTTAGTTTAGTAACAAACGAATAAGTATAGGACGCAAGTTTAAGAACTATAAGTTTAGGGAATAAATAAGAATATTAGTAATCCTAGGTAAACATAGTGTTTAGCCTAAAAATTAAACAGTTAATACTAGGATTAAAAAGTAAGACGACTACAAAGATCTAGCTATAAGACGTAGAAAATAAGAAACTATAGATAAGTTTAGGACAAGAATTATTACATAATAAGAGCAAAAGCTAGATAAGAGGTTAGCTATATTAGGTTATATAAGGAACAGAGCACCTATATAAAGAGTTACTAATAGGCCGAGTATAGGGACACCTAGGGTAAAATGGTTAGATAAATTAGAACAAGAAGAGGATCTAGATATTCTAACTAGGTTTAAAGAAAGACATACTAAAGGATATTATAATATAGTAATAACAAGGTACTTTCTAACAGATAGACTATATATACTAAACCAGTTATATGGAAAGTGGTATAGGCAATAATATAGCGATAAATAGGCAGATTTTTATATGTGGCTAGATAAAAAAGTTGTCTAAGACCAACCTATTACGGAAAAACATATAAGTCATATTAAAGGAGTATTAATTATAATATTAAGGAACCTAGAAGAGGGATCTAGGGACTAGAGAAATAAGTAACAAATCTTAGTACCCATAGTAGAGATACTAGTGGTTAGGTTAACTAGGTATAGGTTTAAACTTAAAAATAAAAATAAACTAAGAGTTAACCTAAAATATGCAGCGCATTATATACTATTGTGGATAGCTTATATGGATAATATGTGTAATATATATAGAGTACCTAAAGACAAGAACTAGAAGTACCTAGTAAGGATATATTAGGCACTAGAGGAAAAGCGGTTTAGGAATGCTAAGTATATATATAGTTAGCACCTAGTAGAAGTATAAGGTTAAGGAGACTTAACACTTTAACTAGGAAGATTCCTTACGGAAGAATACCTAGATAGATAATAGTGGTGGAAGTACCTAAAGAACACTTATCTATAGCATATAGAGGAAAAGAAATAAACTAAGTATTAGCTAAAGTTGGACTAAGTATAGGTAGGATCTAGCAGCTAATAGTTAGGAAAAGGGGAGGCGTATAGGACTAGAGGGAACTAGTATTAAAGCCTTAGACCCTTAAAGAAATTTAAGGATAATACCTAAATTTAAGAGCTAAGTGGCAGGATTAGCAGTTTAAAGCGTTAGTAGATAGTGGAGTAATAAGAAACCACATATTACCAAAGGCAGTGGAAAGAATGGGGTTACTATATAGATAGAAGAAACACCTATATCCACTTATAACAATTTTAGGAGATTAGATAGCCTATAGAGGAGGTATTATTAATCTTAAAATAGGACCTATTTAGATAACTATTAAAGGG
>Ga0307507_10008519_pt1 | contig 14133 bp, 12 predicted proteins | sample 7_EM_MG_FD_207223 | JGI IMG/M metagenome (GOLD analysis project Ga0307507, IMG submission 207223) | Populus trichocarpa ectomycorrhiza microbial communities from riparian zone in the Pacific Northwest, United States - 7_EM | ecosystem: Host-associated > Plants > Roots > Unclassified | place... | reverse complement strand
ATTCCAGCTTGACAAACAAGGCTGCAGCTCCCATCACCTCACGGCAGAAAAAGAAAACAAACCAATATTCACACAGTAGCTGCACATGGTATATCAATGAATACAACTTCACAAACAAGGCTGCAGCTCTTATCACCTTACGGCAAAAAAGAAAATAAACCAATATTCACACAATAGTTGCACATGGTATATTATACAATTACAGCTGGACACACAAGGCAGCAGCTCCCATCACCTCACGACAGAAAAGAAAACAAACAAGGCTGCACATGGTATATTACAATAAAACAAGCATTTTAACAGCAACGCTCAAGATTCAAGACCTTCAGGGAACAACACAGTGAAGGAAAATTACCAACCAATTCCATCCAAGGGTCTACCATTTAACATTAATAAAAACCGAAGTGACAGTTTTAATTCATCGATAAAATACAACATTAAAAACCAACAATATTCTCATACAAGTATATTAACTCCCGAAAAGCAGTTTAATATAAATACAACAGTAAACAAATTACCGCAAATGGAAATGCTCATATATCTCAACATGAAATGTGGAAGAATACAATGACTCGGATAAACTTAGGCAATTGGAAAATACTCTTTTTTAAAACCAGCATCCCATTATTCTGCAACAATAAAATAAACTTGTATAAATACATTAAGCAAGTGAACATAGTTAATTGATTAACAGTTAAGAAAATAAAATAATACCATGTCAGTTAAGCACGTTTAGTGCGTGCATACATTCGTTGCAACCATCTCAACTTCTGCTCCTTATCACCCATACTAGCTCACATTTCTCTTTTCCTTCTTAAACTCAAATACTTCGTAGCAAAGTCATGGAACTCATCTTCAATTGAAACTCTAGGAATTGAGTGCAGCTCAGCCATCACCTTGCGAATACTACAACCTTCACGATCCTTATTAACAGACGTGGAATCACTCTTAGTCGACATATTCTCAAGTAGTTGATTGCATCTTGACAGCAGCTAGACACCAATTCCAGACGTTTTCTTCTTTCTACCTCACACCTCATAAAGATCTCGTCCTTTTCTTTTGCCATCGCTTTTTGTGTTACTGTTGCTAGACATATTTATCCCTCCAACCATTCGAGCCATGTCAATCTGAAAATCTGGAATCACATCTTCCTTTGAATCACCGCTTCCTTCTTCCAAACCATCACGATCAATGTCGGCATTGCTTGTACCAGGATCGACATCACTGCCAGTAGGTAGTCCTGATGAAGGAGCCCATGCAAACGCTCCAGTTGCGACAATGTTGGAATACATTCGGTCAAATTTATTCTTCAAAGACAGCTCAATACCGACATGTCTGAATTTTTTGGCTCCTCTAATTTCCTGCATTTAAATAAAATCAAGTATTGAAGGATCAAGACTAGTAAAATTTCAGTGTTGGAATTTGACAACAATAAAAGAAATTGTTAGGATGACAAGGAATGTACCTGAATTTTTTGTTTCCACCACTCATCGCTAGCTAAAATTATGCCTAATTCAGCCAACACCAGTTTCAGAAACCAACTTATTCCATATCCTCCAATCCTTTTTGCATCCATCCCATTTGTTTTTCAATTGTGTTTTAGTGAATGCATGGCCAGTTTGTTCTTTGAATGATGTTATAAGAAATTTCCACCCCATTTTATCGAAATGAGTATTAGGTCTCATTCCCATATCAATTGCCTTAATGCATATATCATAAAATATATGCAACATTTCCTTTGTCTAAGCAGCCTTATCGAAAGATTCAAGACCTTCCATGATATCTTTTAACACATTTAACAAAAGTTTAAAATCAATCAATGATATCAATTACATTGTGGCACATATATAAACCGTGGACTCAACCAATAATAAAACACTCAATGTTCAGCATTTACAAAAGTTGTGTGGTTAGCAACAAACATTGACCATGAATTTATTTGAATGAGAATGTTCCCGTTAATTTGTAATGAAAACTAATTGAAACCCATTAATTTTCAACTGTTCAAAAAACTCAGTTTCAGCCATGATATAATATTTGAATTATCAAGCAAAACATCATTGTCATCATGCTGTTTGGATGCTAAAAACAAAGGGGAAAAAAACAAAAAGTCAAGAATTTATTTCTACATTCAAAGTAACACAGCTTTCTTTCGTAGCATACAAACATACAAATGCAAACTCAAAGTTCTGATTTTGACTTCAAAAGTAGAAATCAAAGTAATCCTACACGACATGCTAACAGGTCACTCATTACAATTACTATAAACACACGCACAGTAAAGAAATCTACGGTTGCTCAAGCAGAAACAACATCAATGTGCGCAGTTAACATACTAGACCATGAAGCAGCACATAAATGCAGGTTTAGCTCAAGTAAAAAAAGTTAAGAACACACAGTACGGGTCATGAAAAGCAATACAGAGAAGCAATGAAATTTGCTAAATTCAAAACAATTGACAAAGGCACAGTAAACAAAAGACAAACAGCAACAACAATGAAATTTATAGATCAATTCAACAATTGCAGAACACACAATAATTGATCATGCAGCTGCACAGACATGTAATTTTTCATCAGAAAAACGAAAATGAAGAAGGAGATAAGGCAGGAACTTACCTCAGTCTCTCTCTTTAGGTGTCCAAACCAACACGGTTATACAGCTTTGTTCTGCAAACAAATACAATGGAGACCCAGAACAGAAATTAGATTTTGAGCTACATTTTAAACAAAATTGACAAGGGTAACGCACAGTACACAGACCATGAAGCAGCACAGAAATGCAGGTTTAGCTCAAGTAAAAAAAATTTAAAAACACACAGTGCGGGTCATGAAAAGCAGTACAGAGAAGCAATGAAATTTGCTAAATTCAAAAAATTTGACGAAGGCACAGTAAACAGAAGACAAGCAGCAACAACAATGAAATTTGTTGATCAATTCAACAATTGCAATGTTAACAGTAATCGATAATGCAGCAGCACAGACATGCAATTTTTCATCTAAAAAAACAAAAATGAAGATGGAGATAAGGCAGGAACTTACCTCAGTGTCTCTCTTTAGTCCAAACCAGCACGGTTCTGCAGCTTTGTTCTGCAAACAGAAACAAGGGAGACCCATAACAGAAATTGGATTCTGAACTACATTTTAAACAAAATTGACAAGGGTAACGCACAGTACTTATGGGTCTCTTGCTCGTGGACCTTTCCCAGCACAAATTTGTTGGGTTTTTCTGTAATGGTAACAATGAAGGGACAAATCGGTGAAGGTTTGTGTTTTCGATCTTCGTTTGGAAATAAGAAGGGACAGAGGGGAAGAAGCTTGCTCTGGCGTCATCCTGTACGTTGGTGGTTTTTGCACAAAATAGAAACAGGGTTGTTGTAGCAAGATACGAGAGAGGGGAACAGTTTGGGGAAGGAAATGGGAGTTTAAGAGATCAATGGTTACATTGATCTGCAACCGTAACAGAAAAAATTTAGGAGGATAGAGGACCGTAACTGACCGTAGTAATGGGAAAGTGTCGGTGGTGAGAGAGAGGTAAAACGCATGAAGGAACAATATGGGGAAGGTAGAAAATTGGAGTTTAGATCAATGGTAACATTGATCTACAACCTTCTATGAACAATTTTTTGTGAGATGGTGTTTGAGGGTGACCATTGGAAAATTAATTGGGACAGTTGGGAAAGTAATGGAAAATTGTCGGCGATGAGAGAGAGGAGAAAACGCATGAAAAGCAATTATGTGGGACCCACGTAAAAAACTGTGGTTGGTGTTAACCAAACATGTGTTAAACTGCTTTTACTTTCAGCCGCAGCCGCACCAGCATATCCAAACACCATCTTAAGATTACAAAGTTATCTTATATAGAGAGCATTATAGTTTGATTCTGCTAACATGAATTATATTAAGATATTTAAGTAATTAAGAAAGGATTCATTATTCTAAATGAATTAGAAAAAATATTTTATTTGTTCTCAATTAGTATTGATTATAAATCCTTGCGAAAGGTGAAATGAAATTTGAGAAAAGTTTCAAATTTTATTTAAAGAATCAATTACTATGGTGTTGAGAATAAACATGATATGGTGTAGTAGACACGTTACATGTTAAAATATCTAAATCAAAACATTGTTAATTAAGAGATAATAATTATATTGAGAAACCGGTCATTAAAAGGTTAAGTCTAATCACTTATAACTTTCCTAATATTTGAGGGATCATGACAAGTACCAAGACATTGTACTTCATCTTCAAATATAAATTAATCAATTATTAAATTAATTTATTTAATCCTATTTTATTTAAAATTATGATTTATATTTAGATTAACTTATTAAAGAATCTAATAAGTCACACTCATAAGAACTATTAGTCAGGAATTAAAATGAGATGATTAATAAAGTGTGACTTGATTGTAAATAAATTTTAAAAATTGAAAACTAGAATGTAATTAATACAAGGGGTTACAATTCTAGATCTAGAAACAATCAAGTAAGGATTTCATTGAATAAATTTCTAAAATTAACCTAAAATAATATATGTAATATTATTTAAGGAGCAAATTGATATTTTATCATTCATAGGTTTTTACCTTTATCTATAAATAGAAAATCATTCCTCTTATTTTTTGTGAGTAGAGTACAATACAAAAACACCTTAAAAACACACAAAAAAATAAAGAATTAGCACTCAAAATCATTTTAATCTCTCTTTTCTAAAAAGTGTTTAAGAGATTTTTTATTGATTTTTCATATGGATTACTATTAAAGGTTGAATACTTGGATGACTTTTAGTTTGCAATAACTCAACATTGAAGCAATTATTCAAAGCCGAAAAGAACATTTAATTTTTAAGTAACCTTTGTATAAATTCTAAGCAACTCTATATCTATTTAATAAAATATTTGAAACCCAAAAAAAAAAAATTAATTTACAGTTTTGAGAAACCCAACATCTCTTTCATGTCCCATTTCATGTCCCACTGTAATATTTTTAGCTATATTTATCTTTCTTTCTTCTTTTTTTTTTTTTCCCTCTTCCCTAGAAGCCGCATTTGTCCGAATCTATTTATTTGCTAATTTTGACATATAATAAGCTAGTTGAATTCCATATCCTTCAAGGCAAGAGCTCAGTTGGGCAACTTGCGCTGTTATGCGTTTCAAATTCTGGTGGAAACGAAGTTCATAGCCCATGAAAAAGGGAAAATATTTTAAGAATCAATTTTGGCAGAGCATGGCAAGAGATGAATTGTCGATTTTCTAAGATGCAACCCCCAGGCGAAACATGGGTAAGGGCTGGATCCCTGGACCGTAAGATTGACGAGCACATTAACTGTTCTATTTATCAATGTCAAAAGTTAATTTTCAAGAAAGTCCATTTCAGCGTTCCTGATTTCTATAGGATATTATCACATTCACGCTGCTTGTCAAAACAACCAAATTCTGTTCATCCAAAGAAAAGAAAATCTAGTTGTGGAGATTAGTGCTTAAAGGCAAGCTCAATCTTGTGGACAAATGACAAGGAATGCGTCGACATCAGCAGAGATTACCCCCTGCTGCTGTCCCGCACCCCTCTTTGGGCTCACAAGACCACATTCTCATCTGCCCAGAATTTCTTGCATTTTCAAACGCATCCAGCATATATTCCTTCCACATTCGAGGAGACGGAAGAGATATGCTCAACAGAAATTTGAATGAGAAAATTAACTGCCACAAAACAACGAGCTATGAGCTATCAGGGCAGACTTATACCTTAAACTTGTAAGGTATCAAACCTGGCATTACACCAGGTCTGAAATAGCATCATGAAAGGCAATATGACACAAGCTAACAGCAGCAAAACACAGGGTAGGCAAAAACGATTCTATCCTTTTTTAAAGCATTACCTTCATAACTGTGGGCAGGTTTCAACTTCCAACAGATAGACCAGGTACTGAATCCTATCCTTAAAATTGCTACAGGGTCTAACATCATCGAAAACTTGAACAAGCCCTAGACATTTGAAATATCTTGCATATCTACACAGCATCCTGGCTTGGAGGGTATTTGTTCTGGTAGTTTGATGGTCCACCTTGGTAGCCTCCATTGGCAGGCTCATTCTGGATGTTGTGTTGCATGTTTCCAGGCATGTCATTGGACCATCCTCCTGTGTTGTTATGTGGAGGCATGTTGTTCTGCGGAGGAATGTAGTTGTGTTGTTGAGGGGTGTAGTTTTGAGGGGGCATATTGTTCTGCGGGGGCTTGTTGTTCTGTGGAGGAATGTAGTTTTGCATGGGCATGTTATGTGGCACCCTACTCATATTGTTCTGCTGCCCACCCATATAGTTGTTAGGTGGCGGTCCACCTGGTCCACCCATATTATAGTTGTTAGGTGGCGGTCCACCTGGTCCACCCATATTATAGTTGTTAGGTGGCGGTCCACCTGGTCCCCTGTAGTTGTTTTGTGGCTGCGGTGGTGCACCTTGTCTGCCCATGTTTTGTGGTTGTCCAGCCATGTTGGGAGCAGGGTTTCGCATAGCCTGATTAGCCATAGGAGGAGGTGGAGCTCCACCTCGCGGCTGCATGTTTTCCATTCTTCTGTCAAAGTTCCTTGATCTGTCGACGTTACGAGGTCGATCATTGCGCCTATTTCTTTCATTTGCCCTCGCATTGTTCCTAATCCATTCCTCATGGTATTTTGGGTCATAGGGCACAGCTTTCCCATCAATAAATGGCTCCCCTAATAGAAAAATATCATCAAGCAACAATAATATACAGCATCGTGTCATGACTTAATTAATCGCAAAGAATAAATAGTAAAAGCCATGACCTATGATTAAAAGGAGGCATTAGAACTTATTTTCATAACCACAGTTTCAAAGAAAAGAAAAAACCCATTCCTAGTGTGACTCAGTGGAAATCAAACAAAAGCCTAGCAGTACAAGAACATAATTAGGGCACCGTAATCTGTATCCCTAATCCCCTTACTAAGAAAAGACAAAATGCAGCTTTCTGTGTGGAATTATGTTTAAAAATGAAGGTTGTGAAGCTATTTTTAACAAGCAAATGCAGTTGATTGGCAAAGCATCAGAGACTATTTGGCAAGATACAATCCTGATGGAGTTCTGCAATTTTTTTACCCGTTTATTTTTTTCCTAAAAAAAAAGACCTGCCACTCAAACATGATAACTACATAGCAAAGCTAATCCTGGAAAATATTACCGACAAAACCCTAGTGAATTTACAAAAAATTCTTGTACACTCTGCATCTGGTCAAGATCTAGAAGTGTTACAATTGCATCCAACTTGAAAAGAACGAGCTTCAACTATCATAGAATGAGACAAGATATTCAGCATGATTTCTTGGTGCACATCACATTTGATCCAGAAGTTTCCTTAAAGATAGAAAAAAACTAAAAACAAGATGCACACAGAACTTTCAATTACTCAAAGCAGAAAAACATGCATTTACAACAATATAAATTTGTATAACATACAGAGGTACAAAAGAAAAAGGCTCCTTACCTCCATAATCTTTGTTCTTCACATCCAGGTATGAATCGGGAAGAACCCAGCGGACATTTTTCAATTCTGGAAAAGTGACCAACAGAACACATCCATCACATTCAAACTTTTTAAAAACAAATAACATCATAAACCAATCACTTCAAAGCAGCAACCAATTTTTTTTCCACTAAAACAACTTGAACATGTTTCAAGAAAAGCTTTCTTAGGAAAAATAAAAGTGAGCAAAATTTTCCATTTTTGGTAACTATTTTTATCAGTTCTTGAAGAAAAGGGACCGATAGTCATCTTTTTAAGTGAAGGGAGGTAGTTTTACATTGTAGGAAGGATGCATCTAGGTTAAGAAAACATATTTTAAGTATCAATCTGAAAGTTGTTTTTTGGGTTAAAATGGACCAAATGCATGATATTATTTAAGGGTAAGGGGATCAGTTTTCATCCTTGGGAAGGTCAGGGTCATTCCCAGCCCCCTTTGCATTTGCCCCTTCTTAAAAGCAGATATACCTTTAATCTTGTAAGAAACCTCTTCAGGCACCAGAGCTCCAAAGGCATAGTAGCATCGAGTAGAAACTGAATAGATCTTCCTCCTTGCTTCTTCCTCACTGCCATACAGCCACAATAATTATATTAACAAGACTTCACACATCACAAAAACTCATTTCTTTCCAGATTACTCTGGTAAGATCAGAGGTTTTTATACAGCGATCCTCGCACTTAAAAAAAGAAGGCATGCAAAATATAAAATTCCAAAATTAAAAGCATCTCGGAGAATAAAAAAGAAACCACAAAAACCCAATATTGAAATGTTAAACTATAAAACACAATTCTCATCAAAGTCAGATACAGTAACAATTAAGCAATGAAGCTTCTTGATCCTTAAAGGAGTATTATTAAAATGCACTCAAACCCCTCCAGAAATTGGTGAGGTACACAATCAGAAACCTCAAACACTCGTACCAAATAAAAAAATTTAGCACTATAAATAATCACAAAGAAACCCAAAAAAAAAATCACGAACACGCACGCGCACAACCCCTCAATAATAAGTAACCAAATACAAAACACAAATACACTAGAAAATGACTAAACCAATTAACTTCAATAGAAATAGACTAAAAGTAAATCAATAGAAAAACCTGTGATTGCTAAAACGAATACCAACATTTCAAATAACAAAAGAAAAACCAATCTTAAATAAAATAAAATCAAAAGAGAAATAAATAATTAAATTAAATGAGAAATAAAGTAAAGGTTTAAACTTTAATAAATTACCTGCCAACAACTTGAGCAAGAGTTTTAATATAAGAATCGATGATCTCGTCACGAGTGGGGTCTCCCTCAGGCTTTTCCATAACGACGAGCCAATGCTCGAAATCACAGCCATCAAGCAAAATAGTCTCTTTTGGAGGTCTATTAGACCAGTTAGGGCTTGGGTCGTTGAGGGAAGACGATTTCTGACTGGAAGAAAACGACCTGATTGAAATCCGAGAGACGGAGCGATTGATGGTGGTTGCAGAGGAGAGAGGACGGAGGAATCGGCGGAGGAGAGAGGAGGAACAGGCGGTGGAGGTGGAGGAGTGGGAAGTGAAGGCGCGAGAGAGGAGGGAGGAAATTAGGGTTTGTGAGGTGGGTTTTTGGAGGAAGAGAGAGCGAGTGAAGAGTGAAGTCGCCATTTTCTGGATTGGAGAAACCCTAATAGAGTGGGGTTTAGGTGTGGTTTTATGGAGGGAGAGAGAGAAATGTCCTTCAAGTTTATCGAAATGGCATTTTGGTCATGTCAAAATTAAAACATCTTCTTCTCTCTCTCTTTTGTTTAATTTTAATTTTATCTACTAGTCTATGAGTTTTAATTTTATTAAAATTTTATTATGACCCTAAGGTGAATTTCATTGTTCTGATTTATGAAAAAGTGTATTTTTTTTAAATGATTTATGTTTCTGAGTAATAAATTCCCAAAAATTTAAAATTAAATGCGATATTTTATTAATAAATTTCTAAATTCATTTAAAAAAAACCAACACAAAAATAAAAAAATAAAATCTATGATGCATAAAAAATTATAAAAATATCTATGACGCATAAAAAATTATAAAAATATCTTAACTTAAAATTTATCTTTTCTAGTTGTATTTTAAAAAAAAATAGATAAAAAAATAACTAATAGAATATTATCTGTAAAATAAATTTTATAATGGTCATCTCTCTCATTTTCCGATAAACATAAAATTTCTCATTTCCAAGTAATAAAAAAAATGAATTCTGATATTTTTAAAATAATAAATTATTTATAATAAAAGGGAGTATGGCAAACTTATTTAGCAATTTTTAATTATTGTAAATATATAATATTAGTAAAATAGGTTTTGGAATGGGCCACGGATGTTATACAATAGAAGAAGGAAGCCCAGCCTTCTAAATATGTGGGCTATTTCCTCAGATTGGACTCCAACCATGCAGCAGTTAGCATGTTCCTCAAATGATTTAAAACCTTCCAAGCTCAGCCCATCTTCTATTACTTTGATTGATTGGCTGCTAACTCATATTTGATGTGATAATATTAAAAAAAATTAAAAATAAAAAAATATTTAAATTTATTTTTAAATAATAAATATTTTAAAAAATAATTTTTATTATACTCCTAAACATCCTTTTAGAGATTCTTGCTATTGCTAATCCATCACTAATTTGATTCTTACGTGAACTACATTAATCCCAAGTTAGCCATTGTAAGAGGGCGTTTGTTTACGCGGTAGCTTTTACTTTTAAAGCAAACCGTGTAAACTAGGCATTTGATAACATGTAAATAACAGTTTATTGTTTGGTGGGTCTCATAATTTTTGGCATCAAACCAGCGTTTTGCACAAACAGCTGGGAGCTGCTTCTCTTGTAATTAACATGGGCACTGTTCATAACAATGCCCATGCCAGGTGAATTATAATTCACCCGCGAGAAGCATTCACCTGGCACTGTTCACGTGAATAGTGCCAGGTGAATTGTTTTGCACAATTCATGCGAGTAAAATTTATTGGACCGCGTCCGATCTAGTAAAAAAAATTTAATTTTTTTTAAATTGTGTTTTACTCAAAAAAATAATGTTTAATATTATTTAATAACACTACATAAATTAGAAGAATATCGCATGATGATGTAACATTTGTGGAATTTGATCGCAATTCCAATTCTGTTTCTGATGATATTTTACCTGATTTTGTTGCACGCTCAAAAAACCATGAAAACTATAGTTCTTATCAGATGAATTTCATACGTGATGAAATTGTAGATAATTTAATGGAATAATAAAAAGTATTTGATATAAAATATTATTTATTTAATAATGTAATAATAGTAGTTAAATCTACAATATTTAAATTAAAAACCATCAATATATAACTTCAATTTGAAAAGTATTTTTTTAACCAAACACATTAAACTACTTGTTACTTAACTTCAGTTTCAACCAAACATATATTTTTTTAAACCAATCTTAATTAAAAGTATTTTTTATAAAATAATTTTTTTCAAATAACAATAGTAACAGCAACCGCAATACCTTCATAGTTAAAAGTCATCTCCCAGCTAGTGAGGACACAAGTCCCAATTTGACCATTTTAGCATCCTAGCTAGCTAGCATGGATTAGATATTTAAGGCCATTTTTATTATTCTACGTCAAATCTACTATTGAGCTGGTGGTTAGGGTGGGAAAGATTGTAAGGCCACCAGCACCAACATTACACAGTCAACAATCAGCTCACCTGAAATACTTCACCACCATCCCTTCCTTTCTTTCTTTGTGTTTTCTTGCAACTCTCCAAACCCCTACCAGATCCTCGCTTCCCCGAACCAATATTGAAAGCACCACCAAGTCAAGCCCAACGCCTAAACTGCCTAAGCCAATGCATGCCATTTTTACTCTTGTTTTTGCAAGCTCAACTTGGTGTCTAGCACCCAGTTTGGTGTGTTAGCTCATCTCCTTCTCCTGTCTTTACTCCTCACATCTTGCATTTCTTATTTTGATCTTCTTCCGCTTCAACTCTCCTTAGACCTCCATCCTCTCAATGGAATTGCCAGTGAAGGCACCGGTTTCTGGTGGCCAGAAAACCTCATACAGACTAGAAACCAAAAATCTGTCCTACAAGTTATGCAGCAAACTTGACGAGCTTGATTTTATTTACTGTGGAGGGACCCCAAGAAGAGCTCCTAAATTCATTCTGAGGGATGTAAACTGTGCAGCTAGTCCTGGCGAGATTACTGCGATTGCTGGTCCTAGTGGAGCAGGGAAGACCACGTTACTAGAGATCCTTGCTGGAAAGATACCTTCATGTAAAGTGTCTGGTCAAGTGCTGGTAAATAGCCAGCCAATGAATGCCAAACATTTCCGGAGATTATCCGGGTTTGTCACTCAAGATGATTCTCTATTTCCATTGCTTACAGTTAAAGAAACACTATTGTACAGTGCACTTTTAAGGCTACCAGGAGGGCGAAAAGAGGCCGCTAGTAGGGTGAGAAGGCTACTGAAGGAGCTCGGACTCGAACATGTTTCGGATTCAAGGATAGGTGAGGGATCAGACTGGGGCATTTCTGGTGGTGAAAGGCGTAGAGTTTCGATTGGAGTTGATTTAGTCCACGACCCTGCTGTTGTTTTCATCGATGAACCAACTTCAGGTCTGGATTCAGCATCAGCTCTTCATGTAGCGACTCTGCTCAAGTCTATGGTGTTGAATCAGGGTAAGACCATTGTTTTAACTATCCACCAACCCAGTTTTCGAATACTTGAGCTCTTTGATCGGCTTGTTTTGCTTTCCAACGGATATGCTGTCCATGATGGCTCACTGCATTTCCTTGAAGAGAGACTAAGGTTTTCTGGTCATCAAATTCCTCTCCATGTCAATGTGCTTGAGTTTTCTATTGATGTTATAGAAAGCCTGTCTAAGCAAAATTCAGTGTCTCTCAACAATCAATGCCCTCATGAGATCAGACATAATGAAGGCCACATCGCGAGGACTCTATACTTCAACAATCATCAAGAAAAACCTCTCTGCTATCCCAATTCTATATTGGAGGAGGTTTCGATACTAGGACAAAGATTTTGCAGCAACATTTTCAGAACCAAGCAACTATTTGCCGCAAGAGTAATACAAGCACTGGTGGCAGGACTAATACTTGGAACCATATTCTTGAATGTTGGAAAGAAAACAGGACAGGTCGCTTTGCAGACTCGAATCGGATTCTTTGCCTTCAGCCTCACCTTCTTGCTATCTTCCTCAACTGAAGGGCTGCCTATTTTCTTGCAAGAAAGAAGAATACTAATGAGAGAGACTTCAAGAGGAGCCTACAGGGTTTCTTCTTATGTCCTATCTAACACCCTCATCTTTCTTCCTTTCCTTTTAATGGTTGCTCTTCTCTACTCCACCCCAGTTTATTGGCTAGTTGGTTTGAGGATGTCAATCTACGGATTTCTTTACTTCTCTCTAGTGGTGTGGATGGTGATTTTGATGTCAAATTCTTTCGTTGCTTGTTTCAGTGCTCTAGTGCCTAACTTCATAATGGGGACATCAGTTATTTCAGGATTAATGGGATCTTTCTTCCTATTTTCTGGGTACTTCATAACAAAGAGTAAGATTCCTAGTTACTGGGTTTTCATGCACTATTTGAGTTTGTTCAAGTACCCATTTGAATGTTTCTTAATAAATGAATATGGAGGAGAGCAAGGCAACGAGAGGTGCTTAGTGTATGATAAAGGGAGATGCAATCTTTATGGAAGCGGGTTCCTAAGACAGCAAGGTCTAAAAGATTCACAAAAATGGAGCAATTTAGCTGTGATGCTTGGTTTTATCATTGGGTACAGAGTGCTATGCTTTGTGATTTTGTGGTTTAGATGTTACAGAAGAAGATGAACTTGTAGATCGAACATTTGTTATTGCTTTTCTTACTCATTGTTCTTGGATAGATCAAGCCAGTGTACACAATTTATATACTTCTCTATTTACCTGTAATAAAAATAATTATAGTATGAAAATCTTTTCATGTTTATGCTTTGATTGAAAGAAGCTTGCTCAGTTTTTTGTTACCGAGTAAGAATTTCAACTTGATCGACATGTCTCCATGGATTTTGCTTACAGGGGACAAAAGGGAACACAAGCAAGCTGAAAGAATGCTCTAATGGCAGGATCAATTCAATGATATCGTAACCAATTATCTGCATAGCTTGTTTATTTTAAACCAAAAGGGGTTCGAACGCAATGTCTCATGCCCAACTTTTTCTGTGACAAAGAAGCTAAATTTCCCTAGTGTCCCCTTTATAAGAGGGAGGGTGTGTTGCACATTTTGAGATAGCAACAACCAATGTTACTTTTAAAGCTATTATATATTTAATTCGACAAAATTATCTTTAAAATTTAATAATCATCATATATATTAAAAGAATTTTAATAATAAATACTAAACATATTATTATACCTCAAAAAAATTGTATATGTAAATTTAAAAGACTTTACTCTATATAAGAAATTTTTTTTTTTTTGTATATAGTAGTTTCGTGTATGTGTGTGTATAATAGTTTCATCGATCAATATTAGATTTAAAAACTTAAAATTTAAAAAGCAAGATATGTTTTAAAATAAAAGAGAGCAATGTAT
>Ga0307507_10008518_pt1 | contig 14133 bp, 5 predicted proteins | sample 7_EM_MG_FD_207223 | JGI IMG/M metagenome (GOLD analysis project Ga0307507, IMG submission 207223) | Populus trichocarpa ectomycorrhiza microbial communities from riparian zone in the Pacific Northwest, United States - 7_EM | ecosystem: Host-associated > Plants > Roots > Unclassified | place... | reverse complement strand
TTCTGGCGCAAAGCAATAGAATCCTTATTTAGGGAGAGGATGCATCTATTAAAAAGTAATAGTATTATTAAATTAAGCTTTTCCTTTAGCTTTACTATAAGATTTGCCTTTACTAGCTTATCTTCTTTAAGAGCTAAAAATTGGTCGTCTCCTAAGATAATTATATTATTAGTTTATATGCCGATAATTCTAAATAGAGTTCCCGTAGTTATAATAAGGAAGCAGGGATTAAATATAGAAGTAGTTATTAAGAGCTTCTCTTTATAGTGCTTACTATAAGTAGCCCACCAATAAGTTCCTGCCTCTGTGATTCTATATAATGGCTTAAGTATAACCATAATTGTATCTTCGGGATATTGGTAGCGAATTTGCTCTAGAAGGTATGCCAGTATTAAGCACTAAAGGCGCGTCTCTAATTGGGTATAGGCCTAAGTAATATCTCTTAAATAAACCGCCATTCTATTCTTTATTAGGGAGGGAGCTAGCGTAATAATAACTCGCTGACTAGCTTATTAAATTATAGGGGATTGTATAAGAATCACTTCCTTACCGTTATCGTTATAACCTTAAATAACCAGTCTTAACTTCTTAAATAGGGTGTTGGTGGCTTTACCTTTAATCTTATTAACTATTCTTAACTTAAAGATGCGAACTCCATTAAGCTTGGTAGGGTTATATTTCTCAAATTTAAAGACTCCTCTTGTAATAAGACCGTCAATCTCCTACTTATTAGATGCTTAGAAAGGGGCTTCTAGAGTTATAATACAGCCTTCCTTTTAGAGTTATTTTACGAGCTTAAAGTCCACCTTCTCTTTAGCTGTTATAAAGGCCATTAACAACTTAACTCTACTCTTAATGGCGGCAATAAATTGCTCTTCAAAATTAACAAGATATTAGCGATTTTGTAATCCTTTTAGACGACCTCTACCGCGTCGTAGTTGCGGCACATTTGCTATAACTGTATTAGAATTATAGTCGCCTTCTAGAGCATGTTAATTGTGGTTCTCCTTTAGGGTATCCTCTATAGCATCCTATAAAGGCTCAAAACTGTCGTCCCTATAGTAGGGCTTGACAACGGTTAAGCAGAATTAAGTGGGTCTATAGGGCATCTAAAGAGTGCAAGTTTAACCCTTAATGGCGATAAGTATATATAGGCCTAACCAGCCCCCTTTCTTACGCCATACCCGTACTTTAGATTGGAGTGGTAGATCTATTATAATTAAGGTGTTTGGACCGTTTCTTATTCTTAGTACGTCGTTAACCTAGCGCGTGGCGTAGATGCGGCGCACCTCCTTTATTGCCTTACAGATAGCCTTAGCTCGTTGCGTAACGGATGGAAATAGTAGAGAATTATTAGTTATTTAAGGGTAGGCGCCAAAGACTAGCAATATAGGTACAAGCCTATCTAGGCTAGCGGAATCGTTAACAGCCTTAATAGCTATCTATAAGGTAAGCTCTTTGCTAGCACCCTCTAGTTCCGAAGAAATAATCTTATATGCTCGGCGTAATAGCGTATAATATTGTTCTACTTTTCTAATACTATTATGTGCCTTAATAGGGACTTCCTTAACCTTAATTTCCATTGCCCTTACCTATTGCCGAAACTCTATAGATAAGAAGTTCCTTCCTACGTTATAAATAACTTAATTAGGGGGTCCTAGGTAGACATTAATCTAGCATAATTAGAGAGTATCCTATGCGTTCCTAGCTAATATATCTTTTAGGAAGCGTGCGGCTTAAAAGGAGGTTAAAAGGTTAATAACTTAAAGTACTAGCTTGCCGCTAAGATATATAATATTAATAATAATACAGAAGTTAAAGTCGTAGTTATCTTTAAGGGTGAACTTAAATCGGCTAGGGGACTTCTAGTTTATTTAGCAGTAATAGCAGTACTTTATAAGATGCTTAATTATCTTAGCCTTAACTTTATAACCTACTTGCTAAAGAACCCTAAGCAATCTATAAACTAATAGGTGACTAAAGCGATGGTATAGTTGACATAACTCTAACTTAGTTAAATGGCTCTAAGCAACGCTCCTTTCTGGCTATTAAAGGAGCAACTAAGGGTGACCCTACTTGCGTACAACAGGCACCCAATTCTCTCCCTAAACAAGCATATTCTTAAGGTTATTAAGCTTAACGCCTAACTTATCCATATCTCGGATGTAGAATAGAAACGGGGTGTTCGCGGGAATAATATAGAAAGTAATATATCCTAACGGAGTTTGGACCTTGATTGTGCCAAGGGAGATTATAATACCCTTACTAAAGCGAATTGTATATTGGCCTGCCATTAATTAGTCAATCTAAACAGAGCTATTAAGCTGCTAAAGAGCTTAAACTTAAGGTTCTCCTACTATAGATACTCCTGCGGCTCTAGTATCTGGCATAATACTATAGAAGACATTCGCCAAGTATCTGTTGTTAAAGGAGAACGCGGAACTTTCTTTTGGCTTATTAAAGATATCTAACTTTGTAATAGAATGGAGCGTAGATTGGTTATTAAGGACAGCAATGGTTTATATACCATTTACCTCACCATACTCAGTGAAGTATTGGTTGGGAGAGTAGTCCTTAATTTCTATATCCATAAGGAGCTGTTTGGCCTCATTAACCTTACCCTTAAGATCTTCTTCGCCTTTATATTAAACCAGGAAGCTTTGGAAGTAGGCTGTAGTAACCTTACAATTTCTAACATTTTATACGCTCTAGCGAAACTTATTATATACCTCCTTTCGTCTATTAAGAGGGTGCCTAGTTAACTAGCAATTTGGCTTCTTACAAATATAGCATTTCTTCTATTAATTGTTTTAAGATAAACCTCCACAAGGACCTCTACGATTGCTTTATAGTTAACATTAATTATACTCTCTGCCGTATCCCCTACCCTAGCCACTATATGTTTAATCAGTCCAGTTATGATCGTGTTAGTCAGTCAGGTTGATTAAAGTAGGTTAGGGTTAGGCGTTAAATTGCTGTACTTCTTAAGAGCGCAGAGCGGTGCTAATAGAGGATCTTAATTAAGTATACACTCCTTTATAAGTATTTGCAGGATTAAAGAGGGCAAGGTTACATTCTTTAACACCTTAGCATGCGCTAATAACTTAATTGCGTAGGCTGAAGTTCTCTTAATATAATTTGGATAAACCACGCTAAATTATCTAAAGTTAATTAAAGAGCTTTTAAAGATAATTAAGCCAAGAAATACCTAGGTTTATAGCAATAATTCTTAGAAAGGTAGTCTCTCTCTACTCCAACATATACTGTTGCTTATTCTCTTCTGTTTTAAAGTGGTACCTTAACTTATATATTATACGGTCGAAATCATATCCTTTTCCTACCAAATAATTATAATAGAAGGTGCTAGCTTGGCCCCTAAGCATAACAGAATAGGCGTTATGGTATTAATCAGACTCTATTCCTATCTTTTAGCAATAGTTATAAAAGATACGCAGTTTTAAATTAAGAACATTATATAATTCCCCACCGAATTTATTTTCTTAATCTGAATAGAGCTTCATAAGTTCTGTAAGCAATTTTAAAGTGCTTTTAATTTAAGATTAAGATAGAGGAGGGAGTTGCATTACAGGTTACAATAGGGATATAGGTCTAGTCAGTGGAGTCTAAAGGCTGTTGGCTCGCAAAGCAGGGGGGTTTTGTATTTGCTTTAGTAGCGTATCATTTAGATTCTATTGTGAGTTAAGCTTCCTTATAGTGCGTAGTTAGTGCTTGATCTCCTATAGAGTCCATTCATGCTCTTCTTTTACGTTAATGACTTGCTCTTAAATATTGTCTCCAATAGCGCTTCCATCTATAGGGATAAACACTCCATTCTCCTAAAGGAAGTTATGGAAGTCTTATACAATAAGCTTATTCACAAGAGCCTATATTTCCTTTATCTATCCAACGAAGTCCTCCTTCATATAATACCATAGCATAGTGTCGTTGTATTTACTGTCTATGTAGTGTACTATATGGTATAATAAGAATCCGTTCAGGTCCTTTTACTCGGCGTTTATAGGGTTAATGTCTTTATTCTATATCTTTGGGTTAATATCTTCTTTGTACTTCTTTAGGTAGGTTAACGCCATAATAGGTTAAAGGTAGATAGGGTTTTCGGTTTTATAGAATCTCATAGGTTTACTATTAAGAGGTAGGCAATTTGAGATATTATTTAACGCGTTTTGGACGTTAACTTAAAACCTTAGGTTTAGTAACACTTCTAACCTAAAGTACTTAACCAAATCTTTATAAACGTAGTTATTCTGCGTAATAGACGCAACTTGGTATCTCCTAGTACTTAGTAACACTTTTGTTACTAGTTTTCCGCAAGTCTAAGGTAGCACAGTATCGCCGGGATCCATTCCATATAAGCGCATATAGCACCCCTGCACAAGACTGTCTCTTCTATTAAGAACCTTGCTGTTCTGTAGTTAACTGTATATTCAACCACTAATCAGTGTTGGTCACACAGGGTGACTTACCAATAACGACTACTCAAGTAGGGTTACAGTAATGTTGGTTAATATGCTTGATTAATCTAGAATAGGGGAGGGCGAGGAGCTTAAGGCTCCTCGCCACGCTAGTGCCGCGGCTACACGTGACCACACGTAATATATTCCCAACAGCAACTACCCTATTAAAGTCCTTACAGACTATAATAACCTATAATACTTTATAACTATAAAGGTATTAAGTGGTTAATAAGCTAGATAGGTAGAGGCACTATTATAGTATAACTTTAAAATTATGTACTGCCTAGGAAAGATAAATCCCGCTAATAGGTTATTAAAATATCTAAATTATAAGACTGGGAGAATCTAGGACAGTATAGGGGAAATAATTTCTATATTATAAAATTTGCTTAAAAAGAAAGAAGAGTCTTTCCCTAGAACTATAGAATTTTATAGTAAGGTAGAGGTCCTAATAATATAGCTACAAAGCACTATAATAATAGAGCCGTAGGATATAGTTACGGACTAGGTTATAGACTAAGCAAATATTATAAAGTTGGCGTACCCTAGAATTAGCAAGAATTCTATAGAATGTGCTAGAGGTATTATAGCACCTTTAACTTAATAGTGTATTAGCTGCAAGTTTCTAGATCTAGAGGGGATAGGTAAGATGCCTATCTATAGTATAGTATACTGCATAATAGTAGGAGAATCTACTAGCACTAATAGTTTAAAACGTCTTATGCTATGCCTAGGGTCTATAATAGTGGCAGGCGAAATAGAAATAAGTAATTTATATAAACCCTTTTTAGATCTTCTTCTTTAAGCATAATAGAGGGACACCTTTATTGCTAAGGAGAGGTAGAAAGATATAGTAGAGACTAACTTGGCTAGGGTTACTAAGAAGCTATAGCAGCAAGACTAAAAGGGTCTATTACGCTTTAAGAGTACTATATATACCCTAAAGGACCAAGCGGTTTAAGATAAAATTCTTAAAGTCTTCTATAACAACCCTTTTAGAGGTTACTACGGTGCTAATAGAACCCTTAAGGCCGTTTAAAGGAAATACTTTTAGGATAGAATATCTAAAGAAGTTAAGGACTATATATTAAGATATAATACGTGCCAAAGGGTATAGATATCTAGGTATCGCCTATATAGTAAGTTATTAGTGCTTCCTATTCCATAGGGACCCATATTAAAACTAACAATGGATTTTATAATAGGCTTACCCCCTACTAAAATAAGAACTAGATAGATTGCTAATGCTATCCTAGTAATTGTTAACAGATATATAAAGTTTTTAGAGTATTTTACTATTATAATAATAATTACAGCAGTAGAACTGGTAGACCTATTTTTAGAGCAGTAGCTTTTATTTAGCATACTAAGGGGAATTATATCTAATAGAGGTACCATATTTAACAGCGTATTTTAGTCTTTATTTTATCTTTTATTAAAAATATAGTAAAAGATAAGCACTACCTTTTATCTATAAATAGATGGGCTAATAGAGCGTTTAAACGCGTTATTAGAACACTACCTCTACTGCTATATTAATTATTAACAGAATAATTAGCTATTATAGTTAGTGTCGGTTTCACAGGGGGGGTGGCCTATTAAGAGTATACTCTTGTTCTGATGTTTTGCAAATAGGTATCGAAAGCAGAGGATCGTAAGGATCGCGGTGCCTAAGTAGGGGGTTGATTAGTCACCATAAGGATAACTAATTAAAGACACGACAACGACACATAGACGACACGTAACCACGTAACTTCTATCTATATATTCCAACACTGGCAGTTCTTTCTTTGTGCGTAAAACAGCTATCCTAAGACACGTGACCACGTAACCTTTATCCATATATTCTAACACTAGCAGTACGGTGCCAGCGACGGGGTTGTATTCTAGGGAGCAAAGCTCTACCTAGTCATGTTTAGGTCGTAGGCGTATCAGCGCGACAGTTGTCAGATTTAGGTAGTAGTACGGTGTAAGCATTGGGTGGTAATAGTAGTTGAACATAGAGCTCGTCTATTAGTCGGTCGGTAGATCGCAGGCGCATCAGCACGATTGTTCAGTCAGGTCGTGATAATAGGCGTATTAGCGCTACCGGTTGGTCAATATATCGTATGCATATCGGCACGATTATTGTCTGTGTAGGTAGTAGTACGGTACTAGCGATAGGGTCGTTCGGGTGGCAGTACAATGCCAGCAACGAGGTCGTATTCGTAGGCGTATCGGTACGAATTCTTGTATTCCAACACTGGCAACTTTTACTTTATGCCAAGAAATGTCTATACAGAGCTGCGACATCCTTTTACATGCAAAATCCTTATAAAATCCATGCTCCCCTATGCCCTAGGCATTGCCAAGCATATGCTTATTCATACTCGTCATCGCTATAGCCATTGCTATAGCCATCGTCATCCCAATCCTCGCCCTCTGATTGGCCATCTTCATTGTTAACTTCGTAGCTGAAATCAGGCTGTTTGTAGCTTTTAGAAGTCTCTTGTTGTTCTTGTTTATTTAAAGGCTAAGACCAGTTATTATTATTGTTGTATTGAACTGATCGTTGAGAGGCTTAAGGCTGAACGTAAGGAGCTTGATATTAGGATTAAGGCTGAACTTGAGGCTGAACGAAGGGAGGTTGAATCGAGTATTGAGGTTGCGAGTATTGAGGTTGTTGCAAAGGTTGGCCGTATACGTCTGTATTTGGAGGTCGTAGAGAAGGTGGGACAGGCAGACCTATACGCATCCAATCTTCTAGCGTTCCTAGAGGATTTGGAGGTTGAGGCCGTGGCTGAACATATTGAGATTGCAGAGAAGCTTAATACTGCAATTGAGGTTATAAATATTGCTGAAGTTGCGAGAAAGCTTAATTTGCAGAATTTAGAAGTACTTAATTTGTAGGCTGAGGCTTTAGAGGTAGGGTAGGTTCCCCTAGCAGTTTCTTCTCTAGGCAAGCTTATAAAGCGTCTGCGTAAGAGAGACCTCTTTTTGGCGTGTTAATAGGTATTCCGTAGCTAATTAAGGTATCGCGGAGATCTCGTAAAGTGATCCGGTAAGCTAGCTTAAAGTTATTAACAGTAAATCCCCTAAATCTTTCTTGAAATTTCCTCCAAATATTGTCCCGTGCCCATGGGGCTTGCTTAAGTGCTTATGTCTGCCTTTTAATATATTTGTTGGCTTCAGAGGCTTGCATCTTGAAGGAGAAGGGCGAGCGTTATTGAAGGAAAGAGGCGAGCGCTGTCAAAGGAAAAAGGGGAGCGCTGTTAAAGGAGAGGAGTAGGAAGGGCAGGCTTCGTATTGTATCTGCCAAGTTGTATAGGTTTTGGACGAAGGGAAGGCGGCTTCATATAAGAAAGCTAAGGGGAAGTCAAGGACGCGTGGTCTTCTTTATATTCGTGTAAGGAAGTAAAGATGGCAAGCTTATAGTGAGCGTGATAGACGTAGAATTAAAGGCGGGTGAGGCTGTTAATTCCTTAAATATCTTTTAGATTCTTTGCTCGTGTAAGGAGGAAAGAAAATATTTAATATTCCTTAGCATAAGGTAGTTCTTTGAGGTTTGTGTAAGGAAGTTGTTAGCGACTCGGTCAATCGAGGCACGAGCACGGCAAGAGGGTCGCGCAAGCCTGTACGATTGGATTGTCTATAAACGAGGATCCAAAGCTAGAGAAAGGAAAGGAGAAGAAGGGCAGCGTCACTTGAAGTCTTATACAATCCTTGGGTCATGTGAGCTCACGTGACTCTATATCTACCATAACATCTACCATAATCCACTGTTTTCCACCAGCGCTATAACATTACCCCCCCCTCCGAAAAAGCCTACTCTTAGGCTTTGTAGTCCGTATTATACTTGTGGGGTGTTATTATCTTTATACTCTTCTGGTAGCTTATTGTCTTCATTATGCCAGCATTCCATCCATTCGTCTAGGTATTTTGGCGGTCTAGGTTCGTTGGGGTAACAGCTATAAAAGTCCTGAAGCTTATAGGGGCTACCTATAAAGTTCTATATAGGGTACCAAGTAGGGTCTGGGTTATATCCTTTCCAACTAATATGATACTTTAGCGTTCCCCTTATGAGTTTATAGGCCAGTATTTCTTTAATTTCCTATTCATTGTCGCCATTAACTTAAATTAGCAGGGGCGGTTTATTCTTTTGTCCAGGTAGTAGGTTGTTTGCAGCTTTCCGTAGCTTATCTAGCGAGAAGATAGGGTAGACCTTAATTAAATCCAGGAGCTTTACTTTATAGGAGTTGCCTCTCTTTTTAAGGACCTTATACGGTCCTGCCATCTGATAGTCTAGCTTATGGCTAGGCCGTTCTGTCTTCCAGTTCTTTATTATAACCCAGACCTTATTGCCTATGGTAAAGTCGGGCTTACGCCTATGCTTATTTGCCTGCTGTTCCATTAATTTCTAGGCCTTTTCTAGGTTTATATAGGCTACTTTCCAGGCTTCTTCTAAGCGTTTAGCGTAATGCCGTGCTTCCTCATAAGATAGTTTTTCGCGTACAGTCTATAGCCCTTTTAGTCTTTCCCAGTTAAAGCTTATATAGGGTAAATACCCCATTTCTAGCTAAATAGGTGCAAATCCTGTAGAGTTATGGGGTAGGGTAGCCTAGGCGTAGTCCATTATAGGTAGTAGTTTGCTCTAATTATCCTAAAAGTAATTAATAAAGGGCCGGAGTCTCTGGTCTAAGTATTAATTTATAATCTCCATCTAACCATTTATCTGGGGGTGGTATGCCGTAGAGAGCTTTAGCCTAATACCTAGGATCTAGGTAAACTTGTTCCAGAAGGCCGATATAAACTGCGGCCTATAGTTAAACACGATAGTATCTAGTGGTCTGTAAATTCGGTAGACGTAGTGGATATACAGTTAGGCCGCCTCTTTAGCATTAATATTCTTGTAACAGGGAATTAAGAATGGGCGCTTACTAAAGCGGTCAACTAGAATTATAACTATATCATATCCGTCACGGTCCACAGGTAGCTTGTGGAAATCCATAGAGATATGCTGCCAGGGGTGTTCTGGTATCAGGAGTGGTTTTAACAGTCCTAGGGTCTTGTTTTATGGAATTGTAGACCTACGGCAGTCATTACAGTTCCATATATAGCGGTTAATATCTATAACCATTCCGGGCCAGTAGTAACGGTCGCCGATAATCTTACAAGTCTTATTTTTTCCTAGGTGGGCCATAGAGACTTAAGTATATACTTCAGCGATAATCTAAGTCCGTAAGTTCTATTCCTCTGCCACCGCTAGCCGTTTATAGTACTTAAGAAGGCCATTTCCAAGGGACCATGGGCTTATAGCGTCCTTTATTTTTTCACGGTACTCCTGTAGAGAAGGGGCTGTACGGTTTACCTGCAATAGTTTATTAATAAGGTTAAGTTCCGTGAAGTTAATAGGACATATCTTAGCGTCTAAAGGGTCTGTATTTAGTTCTGCCTATATCCAGGGGTTAAGGTGCTCTAGTTATAGTAGTATCTGGGTCTATAATAAGATCTTTATAGCTATCTAGTCATCTATGTCCTGTTTACGCCTTATAAGAGTATCTGTACGGTTAGTACCGCCTGGTCTATACATAATTAGGAAGTTAAACTAAGATAGGATATCCGCCTAGCGGGCCTGCCGGGCTATAAGTTCTTTAGTTATTATAAAGTATTCTAGGGCCTTGTAATCCAAAACTACCTAAATAGGCTTAGAAGTACTCTATAACTATGCACGCTAGTACTAAAAGCTAGAGATAATAGCCAGCATTTCCTTGTTATGGATAGGGTAATTTAGCTCAGCATCTATTATAGTCTTTAAGTAGTATGTAATAGGGTGCCATTCTCCGTCCGGTTGCTTCTGGGAAAAAACGCCAACTATTACGCCATCTAAGGCGTCCGTTTCTAGCATTAAGGGTTATTCTAGGTGGAAGTGGGCGAGTAAAGGAGCAGAGATTAACCGTTTTTTAAGCTCATTAAAGGCCTGCCTACACGCAGTATCAAAGTGGAAGGGTCGGTCCTTTTAGGTAAGGCAGTTAAGAGGCCGAGCAACCCTACCGTAATTCTTAATAAAGCGTCAGTAGAAGTTGCAGAAACCTAAGAATAACTATACCCCCTTTATAGTCCGTGGGGGTTCCCACTAGTTAATTACAGCCGTCTTTTCCAGGTCTACCTTAATTCCGTCTATACTAATAATAAACCCTAGGTACTTTATACGCTTAATACTAAATTCTGATTTCCTAATATCAGCCTAGAGGCCAGCCTCGCGGAGCTATTATAGGACTTTATAGATATGCTCCTCGTATTCTAACTCATTCTTAGAGTAGATTATAATGTTATCCAGGTAGGCCGTACAGAAGTCATTAAGGTAGTCAAAGAGTATGTCATTCATATATCGCTAGTACGTAGCCAGTCCGTTGGTCAGTCTAAAAGGAAGTACTTTGTATTTATATATTCTATAGCGGGTCCAAAATATAGTAAGATCTTCTAATTCAGGGTCTATTCTAATTTAGTAAAAGGCCTAATGGATATTAAGCTTAGTAAAGATCTTAGCTCTACTTATTTAGGTTAAAGTCTCATTAAGTAAGGGTAGTAGGTAGCGGTCCTTGCGGGTTATATTATTCAGTTTGCGGTAGTCTATACAGAAACAAAGTCCTCTATTTAGCTTTTTAGTAAAGAGGATAGGCAAGTTAAAAGAGGCTTAACTAGGCTTAATAAAGCCTTTATTTAGGTTATTAATAAGGTACTACTTTATAGCCTATAACTCGGCAGTGGACTGCTAACGAAGGGGGCTATAGCCAAGTGTGTTTTCCTTATCTAGCTTAATCTTAATCTTGTGGTCATACGGTCAGTAAGGCGGGAGCATATCCGATGCTGCTTTAGAGAACACGTCCTTAAACTTTTAGTATTAATAGGGTAGTTTCTGTTCTACTAGCTCCTTGTCTATAAGCTTACTTTCCCTACTAAGCTAGTTATAGGCTAGGGCTTCCTTATCTTTAATTATCCGATTAATCTCATATAAGCTAGTCATAAAGGCAACGGTGTTAGGCCATTTTAAGTTCTAGTAGAACCCTATCGTGCCAATACAGCAGATATTAACTGGTGGGAGGTTTGTAGGTTTCTTTACAGACGTTCTATGGACCGTATTTTACAGTTAAGGGCTTACAACCCTTCTTAGCTCCTGTTCCATCTTCTAGAGGTTATCTTTCCGGTCTATTCATTTAGTACGGCGTCTAATATTCCTTACTGTTCTTTGCGGCTATATAGGACCTAGTCTATCTGGCTAATTACTAGCTTCCTGGGTCCCTAGTGTTAGTGGCACAATATTAGTAGTCTAGGGGCGGCATAGTATACGGACCCGTTGCGGATTAAGCTGTATATCTTTCTTAAAGGCCCGGTCCCTACGCATGGCATCGGCCTGGTAAACAGTGTCTATCTATAGCCGTATAAGATTTTCTATTATAATGCTGATTTCCTTTATAAAAGAAGGTATTAGGGGTAGAGTTTTGGGCCAGACAAGCCGTCTACTCTATACGTCGAGCTGTAAGCCTAGATAGGCTAGCCATTTTCTTCCTAAGATTATATCGTGGCTTCCTAGGTCTATAATAAGAAAGGGGACGTTATACTACCTTTGTCTGTCTACACAAAGGTAAATCCGCAAGATAGTTATAATAGGTGGTCCTATCCATCCGTTATACCCACAAATAGGAATTGGTTTGGGCAGTTCTTTAAGGGGTGCATTTAAAAAGTCAGCCAGCTTTATAGCACACTGTGTGTCTATTAAGGCAAAGGTATTTACTCCAGAGTTAGCCAAAGCAGAGGTTAAAACTTGATATCTATTACGGAATAAAGTATAAGGGATAGTGCAGCTTCTTCCACTAACTAGCCGACCCAGATTAATATATAATATATCAATTCCTTTTAACCCTAGAGAGGAGTCTTGCTCTAGGGTTCCTCTTTTTCTAACTCTATACCATTCTCCTGAATTAACAGGACCTTATTTATCTTTGCCGCTATTAGGTAGTCCTTTACAAAGTGGTCTTTCTGGCTATATAAGAAGCAGGCTCCTTAATTACTAAGGGCCTATTTACAGGGGTTATTATATATAGGTTAAGTATTCGCCGGACCCGCCGCGGGGCTAGCTGCACAGCTAGCCGCTAGGTTAACGGCAGGCGGTATAGTCAGTGCCGTAGGGATTACAGATCTTCCTGGGGCGCTATGGCCCGTTCTTGTAGTACTTATATTCTAGTTGGCAGAGCTTCTAATCTTATACCGCTTGGCACATGCCTTAATTCGGCGGAGGCCCTGGTTAATAGCCAGGCACTAGTCCATAAGTTCCTTTAGCATTTATACGGTAGTATAAACCGGCAGCACGGTATGCTATAGGTCCAGGGTAAGCTTGTTAAAGAGGTCTAGCATTAAATCTTCCTGGGGGATTTAAGCCTATCCAGCTAGGTGTAAAAAGCGGGTCTAGAAAACTGAGAAGGTCTCTGTCGTTTTTATATTAAGGGCTTTATAGTTAAGGCGGGCGTTCTGTATCTTATAGGGGTCCTCATAAATGGAAGATAGGTGGTTAATCATCTCTTCTCTAGAGAGGAAGGGGTCTGCTAAGTCCTAGGCATATTGCGGACGTAGATGCGTCTGTGCGTCCCTGCCAGTACAGCCAAAGACGTAGGCCATTTTAGCTTGGGTAGTAGGGAAGTGGTCCGCATTAACTTTAAGCTTATCTTGTAGTTAAAGCTTCCAATTGTTAAATATAGGGTCAGTTCCGTCTGTAAGCAATAGGGGGTCCGCGACCTTTGCGGACTGTGATGATACTAATGCTGTACGTTAGGCTAGAGCCTTAAGAACTATAGCAAGTCTATAGGTGTCTAATGACTTCTTACTAGGTGTAGGGGTGTCTCTAGTTTCAAGCAGCTCTTAAAGCCGTTTAATTTTGGCATTAGCTGCTGCGAGCTCTTCCTAGGGGGTTAGGACGGCGACTGTTTCACTATCAGAGGTATTTGCGGGTCCTACAGCGGCTTTGCCAGCTGCTATATTTCTTGGCATTGTAGTAGGGGTTTTAGGTAATTTCCGGTATTTGTTTATTTCCTAGGGGTTCTAGTCTATACGTGTCCTATTCCTAGGTTTCGCGTTCTGTTTATATTCTTTTAGTTCTTGGGGGTCTGTCCTGTCCTTATAGTCCTAGTGATGTCCTTAGGGTCCTATTCTGTGTCCTTGTAGATATTTTTAAGTTCCTTTTTAGGAAAGAAGAGTAATGACGAGCTTTGGATAATGTTAGCGACTCGGTTAATCGAGGCACGAGCACGGCAAGAGGGTCGCGCAAGCCTGTACAATTGGATTGTCTATAAACGAGGATCCAAAGCTAGAGAAAGGAAAGGAGAAGAAGGGCAGCGTCACTCGAAGTCTTATACAATCCTTGGGTCACGTGAGCTCACGTGACTCTACGTCTACCATAACGTCTACCATATTCCACCGTTTTCCACCAGCGCCGTAACAGAAGTTGTAGAAGCCTTATCTCTTCTGAAAAGACCTTGTTAATTTATGGTAACTGTGAGGTTAACCATTAATCAATGTCGGTTTCACAGGGGGGGTGGCCTATTAAGAGTATACTCTTGTTCTAATGTTTTGCAAATAGGTATCAAAAGCAGAGGATCGTAAGGATCGCGGTGCCTAAGTAGGGGGT
>Ga0307507_10008517_pt1 | contig 14135 bp, 4 predicted proteins | sample 7_EM_MG_FD_207223 | JGI IMG/M metagenome (GOLD analysis project Ga0307507, IMG submission 207223) | Populus trichocarpa ectomycorrhiza microbial communities from riparian zone in the Pacific Northwest, United States - 7_EM | ecosystem: Host-associated > Plants > Roots > Unclassified | place... | reverse complement strand
TGCGTGTCAAAAAAACACGACATAGGCTAGTCGGTCGAGTTGCCAAATGCCCTCAACTGCGCGCCAATTGCGTCAACCACCAACCATTGAGGCCATTGGTAGGGTACCATATTTTGCCGATGTTATTTACTTTTACCCCAAACAGTGCTTTATAAGGGGTCATTTTTATGCTACTATAGATGCTTATATTATATACATGTTATACTAGAGCCAACTATAATAGCTAATTATCCTATTAATAATTAATATAGTAGCGGAGGTAGTATTCTAATAACATATTTAGACGCTCTGTTTACCTATCTATTTATAGGTAAAAGGCAGTACTTATCTTTTACTATATTTTTAATAAAAGATAGAATAAAGACCAAAATGCGCTATTAAATATAGTACCTCTATTAGATATAATTCCCCTTAGCGTGCTAAATAAGAGCTACCGCTCTAAAAACAGGTCTGCTAGTTCCACTGCTGTAATTATTATTATAACAGCAAAATACCCTAAAAACTTTATATATCTGTTAATAATTACTAGGATAGCATTAGCAATCTCTTTTATTCTTATTTTAGTAGGGTAAGCCTATTATAAAATCCATTATAAATTCTAATATTAGTCCTTATAGAATAGGAAGCACTAATAACTTGCTATAGGGGCAATGCCTAGATATCTGTACCCTTTGGCATATATTATATCTTAATACATAGTCCTTAACTTCTTTAGATATTCCATCCTAAAAGTATTTCCTTTAAACGGCCTTAAGGGTTCTGTTGGCACTATAGTAACCCCTAAGAGGGTTATTATAGAAGACCTTTAGAATTTCGTCTTAAACCGCTTGGTTCTTTAGGACATATACAGCATCCTTAAAGCGCAATAGACCCTTTTAGTCTTGCTGCTATAGCTTCTTAGTAACTCTAGCTAAGTTAGTCTCTATTATATCTTTCTACCTCTCCCTAGCAATAAAGGTGTCCCTCTATTACGCCTAAAGGAGAAGATCTAGAAAGGTTTTATATAGATTACTTGTTTCTATTTCACCCGCCGCTATTATAGACCCTAGGTATAGCATAAGACATTTTAAACCATTAGTGCCAGCAGATTCTCCTACCGTTGTGTAGTATGCTATGCTATAGATAGGTATCTTACCTATCCCCTCTAGATCCGGAAACTTACAGCTAATACGCCGTTAAGTTAAAGGTGCCGTAATACCTCTAGCACATCCCGTAGAATTCTCACTAATTTTAGGGTATGCTAACTTTATAATATCTGCTTAGTCTATAACCTAGTCTATAACTATATCCTATAGCTCTATTATTATAATGCTTTGTAGCTGTATTACCGGGACCTCTGCCCTGCTGTAGAATTTTATAGTTTTAAGGAAAGATTCTTCTTTCTTCCTAAGTAAATTTTGTAATATGGGAATTATTTCCCCTATGCTATCCTAGATTCTCCCAGTCTTATAATCTAAATGTCTTAACAACCTATTAGCGGGATTTATCTTTCCTAGGTGGTACATAATTTTAAAGTTATACTATAATAGTGCCTCTGCCTATCTAGCTTATTAACCGCTTAACACCTTTATAGTTATAAAGTATTCTAGGTTGTTATAGTCTATAAGGACTTTAATAGGATAATTGCTTTCTATACAATAATATCGCTAGTGCTTTATTGCTGCGACTATCGCGAGTAGCTTCTAGTTATGTGTTATATAACGCTACTCTATAGGGGTCATTTTTCTTAACTAAAACGCTATAGGATGCTATTCTCCGTCTTTTAATTAAGATATAATTGCCCCTAGGGTAAAGCCGGATATATCCGTTTTAAGGTATATATATAGCTCCTAGTAGAAGTATATTAGAATAGGCGCCGATATAAATAAATTCTTTAACTAGTCTATAGCCTGCTTAGTAGCTTCCCTAAATGTAAAGGGTCCTAACTTCTTGCTATCCTTAAATCCCTTTAGCAGATTAGTAATTAGGAGTATTACTTATAAGTAATAAATAATAAACCTTTAGTAGAAGTTCGCTGTGCCTATAAAAACCTATACTTCCTTAAACGTTATAGGGTATGGCTATTCCCTAATAGCGTCTACCTGGCTTTTCTCTATTAACACTCCGTTAATGCTGATAATAAAGCCCAGAAAATTAATGCTAGTAATATAAAATAAGCATTTTTTTAGGTTTATATAGAGCTTATATTCCTGCAGTCTTTTTAGTACCATTTATATATAGTACGTATATATTTTATAGTTATTAGAGTAGACTATAATATTATTAAGGTAGACTATATATATTATATCTAACAGGCCTAACAATGCCTTATTAATATAGGCCTAAAATATCGCTAGTGCATTAGTAAGCCTAAATAGCATCACTAGGTACTTAAAGTGGCCGTACTATATTTAGAACGCCATTTTCTACTTATCGCCGACTTTAATCCAGATTCAATAGTATGCATCTTTTAGGTCTAATTTCGTGAATATTTTTACGCCTAATAGCCTATTAATAAGCTCCCCTATTAAGGGTAGTAGGTAGCAATTTTTTATAGTAATCTTATTTAGCGCCTAATAGTTAATATAAAGGTAAAGGGTCTTATCCTTCTTAGGTATAAATATAATTAGTGCCCCTACCTAGCTTATAGAAGGCCAAATCCATCCTCTCTAAAGATTGTCCACTATATACTAATATAATACTGCCAGCTTATTTTTTAATAGGTTATATAGTGGTCTAAAAGGAGGTTCCTTGTCTTCTATATTTATCTTATGCTCTACTAATATAGGGTTAGGCAAGGTGTGCGCAGCTTCCTTATTAGCAATATCCTTTAGGTCTGTATATTCCTGTAGAATCTCTAGTTCCTTAACTGCGCATAGCTGGATATCTAAAAATAAATACTCTACGTCCCCACTCTTAGGGTTAAGAGTAGCATATATAGTATATGCCCACCCTTCTTCTTGTATATAGCTTAAGAAAGTCTCTTAATCTTTAATTATAATATACGGTTAAGACTTCTGGTATTAATATAAGGCGGAAGGCCAATTAATATCTAGATTAACTTGGCGAAGCCATAGGTATCCTAAAATAAGGTTATACCCCTTAATTTCTATAGTATAGAAGCGCATCTCCTACGTGTCCTATAGACCATTACAGTCCCAGCTAGCTATAGAAAAAGTTTATTCCCTATAGCACGGAATCTAGTAGCCTTTAATGCTTTAAATGGTGCGCACCTATAAGCCCCTAAGGTCCAAATCCAATTCTTTTACTAGTAATTGAAAAATAAATCCTATGGTTATACCGCTGTCCATAAGGCAGTCTTATATTACCTATTTATTATTAACTTAAATAGAGACGGGAATAACCATATAGCAGCTAACTCCCTTCTTCTCTTGCTAGCCTAGTGTAAGGGAGTAAAGATCTACTAGGCTCTCTCTTTTCCTAATTAAGCATCCTTTTACTTCTTCTGCTGGCAGAAACGCTGTATATAGCCTTTCTTACCGCAGTAATAACAGCTGTATGACTCTTGGTTCCACGGTTTCTGCCTATTATCATTTTGGGGTTAACCAGTGTTGCTCTAGGGTTATAAAGCCTACTCGCGTTATCCTTTCATAGAGTGGTTAGGTTAGAATCTACCCCTTTTATTAAAGCTAGGTCTAGTTCTATACTCTTTATTATTAGCGTCTTGTTCCTTTCGCTTCCCTAAATGGTCTCTTTTAGCGTTCTTAATCTAAGTAGCTTTAGAGATAAGCTTTTCTTAAAAGGTAGGAATTTCGCCCTTCTCCTATATAGCCTGTTAAATCTTAGGTTATAACTTGGTAAATAGCTAGTAAAGTTATATAGAATTATCCTATAGGTCTAAGTAGGGTATATTATCTTCTAGTTCTTCCAAGTAGTTTATAAACTAGACTACACTCTAGCCTTCTTACTATTTGGTGTTATAGTATTACTAGTTATAATCTATCCCTTAATTAGTAGGGTTTTAGATCTAATTAACTAACTAGGACTTAAGTTCGCTAAATTTAAGGGGTATAGTAAGTTTCTTTTTGTAGCGTGTCTATAAACTCTTAACGGTGCTACGCAGGAAAGTAGAAGCAATTAGTGTCTAATTATACTTATTGGAGTAACGTTTTAGGTTCAGCCAAAACTTAGTTTTACATTAATAGATAAAACAATTACAGTTCCGGAGACTATTACTATTATATTTATTAGGTTCCTTTATGCAGAATTTAGGTTTTTCTAATATTATAGCGTAGTGTAGTGTTACTCCTTTAAGTCCGCTTCGTATTTAGGGTGTCTATGCTTCTCCCAATTGTCCTTACAATTATCCTTGGTAGTCTTAATATGCTTATCTTAATTATATCTCTAACTCCTTTGTCTTTTGTAGGGTCTCGCGTAGCGACCACTCCAATAACTCCCCAGCGGTAATCGTTTCTAAAGGTCTTGGAAGGTTAGATAGACTAGCCATGGCTTCCTAGTCTACTCCTTTATAAGTAGAGGGGATGCGGTCCTCCAGGGAGACTCTGTCAGCCTCTTATAGTAAGGGCATCGTTTTGGGGGGTAAGGAGGTATGGCCCGTTATTATTAATTAATAGCCGTATGTTCCTTCTATAAAGGATTATAAGTGATTAGAATTGTAAAAGGCTAGTTTAACTAAAACTATAACAGGACTAGCCCAGTTACAGTAGGAATGTCTCGGTAAAACACTTAACAGATAAAGTCCGACGCTTTAACCAAACTCTACCAAATTCTGCTAGCTTAATCGACTTCTGCCAAGTTCTAATAGATCAATTAAATTACCAAAGTCCGTTAAAGACCGCGCGCGTATATATATACGCATCGACCACTAAGACTTCTAACTATTTAATTATAGGGCTCTCCCGTAATTCCTTTCTCTTCTTTACGCAATGTCTTGTTCTCTACAAGAGCTATATACCCTTAGATTTAGATAGAATTTATATTGTTCCTTCAAATCTTCCTTAAAGCCTCTTCGCGCCCTTATATTATATTGCGTCAATACCACTATCCTTAAAATGGTAAACGAACTCGAATCCGCCATATTAACTATTATGGCCCTAGTTAGGGAATAAATAACTATAATGCAACAGTCCTTTACGGATGCCTTAGCCTAGTAACGAGCTATACTAGAAGCCTAGCATTAGTAATTAATTAAAGCAATACGCAAAGAACTCTATAACGCTAAAGTATTTGCATTAGAAACCCCAACAGCAACACCTGCAAACAAGATTAAGATAACTGTATGCGAACCCGGCCTATTAAATACAAACCCTAAACCAGTAATAATAGCTTAACCCATACCTATAATAAACCTAGTACCTACTATAAAATTAGAAAAGCTTAACCCATACCTATAATAAACCTAGTACCTACTATGAAATTAGAAAAGCTTCCTAACCCTCTAATATTTAATGGAAATTAAAATAACCTGCGCCCCTTTATAACTAAGCTCTGTTTTAAACTTTTAATAAACCATAACTAATACCCTACTAAAGCTAGTAAGATTAGCTATAGAATATCTCGTTTAAATAAAGATGCTGCACAAACTATAGACCTATTCTTCCATAATGGCACCTTCATTAATTTTAAAACCTTTATCTCTCTATTAGAACGAACGTATAATAACACCAGCCGCAAACACACCGCTGTTACTAAACTTAAAAACCTACAATAACGAAACCGAGAATTTACTAGCTTCTTTTCGGAATTTTTAGGCCTTATTGGCGAACTAGATTAGAATAAAGCCGCTAAAGTTGCTACTCTTCAACAAGCTATTTCGGATAAAATTAGAGCATAGTTAGTAGGTAGGGAACTACTAAAGGACCTACCCAAATTTGCTATAATATATTAACAAATTAATAAAGACCTTTAATATAATAAATAGACTTATTCTCTAAAGCCAACCACACCTTGTATTTAAGACTTTATAAAACTAATATATACCCCAAAACGCGACCCTTCTCCGAAACCTATATATAACCCTATAGACCTTAACGCCACTCAATCCTATACACCCTTAGGAACCAACAAACGAAGAACTTAAGCTATAAATAGAGAATGCTTCGGATGTGGTAGAAAAGGATATATCTAAAGGAATTACCAAACTTATCCTTTTAAAAAAGTCCGCTGTAGTTCCTCCCGGTCTTCAAATCGCACTTATTCTTTAAGCCATACTCGCTCCTTAACTTGTACTTGTTCTATAAATTATGCCCAATTACCACAAAGCACCTTACCTTTAGTTAACTCGGAAAATAAATCATCCTAGGGCCAAGTCGCACCTTAGGATAAGAAGTAGAAGAGTATAAGTGTCTAGGCTCTTCTAGCGCTAATACATAACACAACTCCCTTAATATACTTGGCAAAATTTAAATACTTAGAAAATAGAAGGAAGTATAAATCCTTATAGACAGCGGAGCCACTAGTATAGGCTTTATTAATATAAACTACGCAAAAACCCAATGCCTAAATTTAAAGAAACTCAATAAGCCCCAAGGCCTATAAGGCTTTAACAGCAAACCCTTAATATATAGCGAATTAACGCACTACGCTCTTATAAAAATGCAAATAGGCGAACACCTTAAATACATTTCCCTATTTATAACACCCCTAAAGCAATATAAAATAATACTTAGACATAGATAGCTAAAACAACACAACCCTTTAATTAGCTGGGTTAAAGAAACACTAAAGTTCCGCACAACCTACTACCAAAGTTATTGCTTAAAACACCACCTGCCCTATAAACATGCACAAGATTATTCAAATTTAATATAATATAAACTACCCCTACTACGGACCCTAAACTAAAACAATAAGGCTATAACTGCTGATTGTAATAAAAAATGCAAAGACATTACACCAAAACCTCTTAAAATTCATATAATATAAGCCGCACCTTTTATTTCGTTAGCACAAAAACAAGACCACGAAATCTTTGCTATAACTATAAAAGATATTAAGAAAGCACTAGAACCAAAGTAATATATTAACCCTTAACCTCTTATACCTAAAGAGTACCACAATCTAATCAACGAGTTTAAGAGAAGATTTATAGACCAACTACCCCCATATTAAGATGCACACGATTTTAAGATAGAACTTAAACCTAGTATAACACCAAAGTTTGGTCCGCTATATGGTATATCACAAGAAGAACTGCTTATAATGCAATAGTACCTCAATAAGCATCTAGAAAAAGGATTTATTCGCCCTAGTTAATCTCCATTTGCCTTACCTATACTATTCGTTAAAAAGCTAGGAGGAGGCTTAAGATTCTATATTAACTATTAAGCTCTAAACATAATTATAATTCAAAACCAATATCCTATTCCCCTAATTCAAGAAACGCTCGACTGCTTATTAAAGGCACGGTACTTTACAAAGCTTAATATAGTCGCTGCCTTTAACCAAATCCATATCTATAAAGGAGATAAGAAGTACACAGCTTTCCGTATATAATAGGGACTCTTTAAATACCTAGTAATGCCATTTAGTATAAAGAATGGTCCTAGTACGTTCTAGTAATACATTAATAATACACTTTATAAATTCCTTAATATATTTATCACTATATATATTAATAATATCTTAATCTACTCGTCTTTGCTTTTTAAACACCGGAAACACATCTAAATAGTCCTTAAACGCCTATAAGATACGGGTTTACAATGCGATATTAAGAAATACAAGTTCTACGCATCCAAAGTTATATACCTAGGCCTAATTATATCCCGCAACAGAATTAAAATGGACCCTAAGAAGGTCGCTGCGGTTATAAACTAGAAAAGCCCTAGTAATATATAAGACATTTAAGGATTTCTAAGATTCGCAAATTTCTATTATTAATTTATTAATTAGTTCTTAAAAATTGCCCAACTATTAGTAAACCTAATAAGGAAGAATATAAAATTTAAATAAACTACCAGATGTAAATAAGCTTTTAATAACTTAAAACAACGTTTTATAACTACTTTAATTCTTGCCCACTTCGACCCTAACCTTAAATATATTGTTAAAACAGACTTATCTAATCATGCCCTAGGGGGAGTGTTATCGCAATATAATAAAAACGGTAAACTGCACCTAGTAGCCTTTCTCTCCTAAAAGCTCGCCCCTGCCGAATTGAACTATAAGATATATAATAAGGAATTGCTTGCAATTATTAGATGCTTTAAACAATGGCGCCCAGAACTTAAAGGATTATTATTTCCAATACGCGTGTTAACGGACTATAAAAACCTATAGTACTTTATAACTATAAAGCAGCTAACGCAGCGCCAAATTCGTTAGGCTAAATACCTCTCACAATTTAACTTTAAGATTATATACCAACCGGGCAAACTTAATTAGAAGCCTAACGTATTAATATAACAATTACAAGATCTACCTGCGAATACTTTAAATAAACGGATTACAAATTAATTATAGATCTTATTACCCCCTAAACGTTTTAAAAAACTACGTCCTATATTCCTAGATACGGAACTTAATAGAAATAAATTAGAAGTTAATAAATGGGAAATAGAAATTAATAAGCTAATAGAATACAAATATAAGAACAATATATGGATAATAGATATAATAAAAGCAATTTAAACAGGAAAACGACAGCATAAGGATATTACACTCACTAAATACGAAATTTAAAAAGATCAATTGTACTATTAATAGAAGATAGTAGTTCCAAATTCCAAACCTTTATGATTTAAAATACTTGGATTTATATACAACTTCCCTATAGTAGGGCATCCTAGCCGTGCAAAGACTTATAAGATTGTTCAACGAGTATACTACTGGCCTATAATACATAACTATATACAAAAATACATTCAAGCATACAGGATATGCGTACGTAGAAAGACCTCTTATATAAAAAAGCAAGGAGTACTTTAACCGCTACCAATTCCAATATAAAGATGGCGCAACATCTTAATTAACTTTGTAGTCGACTTGCCTAACAGTAATAGGTTTATAAATATTATAGTAGTTGTTAACCGTCTTATAAAAATGCGACATATAATCCCTATAGACTTAATTAATACAATATCAGTAGCCAAATATTTCGTTAAGCATGTCTTTAAGCTACACGGACTTCCTAACTCAATAATATCCAACTATAGAAGCCAGTTCGTTTTAGACTTCTGGCAAGCTCTATATAAACAATTAAGCATTTAAACACAACTCTCAACTATATTTTATCCGGAGACAGATAGTCAAACCGAAATTGCAAACGCGATTATAGAATAATACCTATAAATATACTGCTCCTACCTACAAGATAACTGGGAAAAGTGGCTACCTTTAGCTAAGTTTACTGCGAACAATATAATAAACGTATTAATAGGCGTAACGCCATTCTACGCAACCTACGGACAAGACCCCTAACTTAGATTCAAACTACAACCTAAAATCAACATAATAGGACCCACAATTAAACAAATTTAGTTAATTGACGCGCACAACTTCGCTAATTAAATAAAGCAGTTAACGGAACTATTACAAAGTAAATTAATATACGCTTAAACGGTATAAAAATGGCATGCGAACAAAGGACGAGCTCCCGCATAGGACTTTAAGGAAGATAATATAGTTTACCTAAATACACAAAACCTAAAGACTTAACGGCCCTTAAAGAAACTTAATTAGAAATTTGCGGGCCCATACCAAATTAAGAAGAAATTAAGCCCATATACTTATAAGCTTAAACTACCAACTAAGATAAAAATACATCCAACGTTCTATATAAGCTTACTATAACCCTTAAAAGACAAACCTATAACCTATAAAGTGCCGCCGCTACCTCCTATAATTGTTAACAACGGTAATGGTTCTTACTTTATTAACTTAATTAATAATATGCGATGGAAAACATAATCTAAAAGATTTAAACTTCTTATTAAGTGGGAAGGATATAAAATATAAACCTAGGAACTCTATAAGTAAATTAAAATTGATGCGCCTTCCCTGGTAAAAGAATTCCATAAAAACTATCCTTCGCGGCCTACTCCGGCTGGATGGACACAATATAAAGGTAAACAACTGCCACCTAACACAAATATATAAAATACAACAGCAGGAAGCTTAAACTCGAAAAGAACTTGAAAAACATTATAACGTTTATAACACGGTCACGTGACACGCAAGATATTAAGGAACTTTAACCGGCGGTTAAAGTTGTCTAATTGGTTAGATTCGCCTTACCAAGACCTACTATAAAGATATTAGTTCGGCTTACCGCCCTAGACTAAGCCAATAGCGATTTTCTATACTAGGCATGGAAAATCCTAATTAGTCTATTTAACAATTAAAACTAGCAAAACTCTACACCGCCACCCAACGCAAAAAAAAAATATACAACACAATAAAAATAAATTCTCGACCAAATTAAATTGTTTTTGGACCTTTGGCTAAAGGGGAGGGTACTATAACGGGACTAGCCCAGTTATAGTAGGAATGTCTCGGTAAAACACTTAATAGATAAAGTCCAATACTTTAACCAAACTCTGCCAAATTCTGCCAGCTTAATCAACTTCTGCTAAGTTCTAACAGATCAATCGAATTACCAAAGTCCGTTAAAGACCGCGCGCGTATATGCACACGTATCGACCACCAAGACCCCTAACTATTTAATTATAGGGCTCTCCCATAATTCCTTTCTCTTCTTTACGCAACGTCTTGTTCTCTGCAAGAGCTATATACCCTTAGATTTAAATAGAATTTATATTGTTTCTTCGAATCTTCCTTAAAGCCTCTTCGCGCCCTTACAGAAACATATAATTATCTAATTAACAGTGTAGAATAAGAGTCTTAGGTAAGTAGAAGGTAAGTTAAAGGTAGAATAAGCTTTATGTATTAAAGGATAAATGCTTTCTAAACTCTTCTATTTAAAGACTAATTACTGGTTCTTCTCTAGAGGAGAACCAGCTCCCTATATAATCCTTTTAAGACACTAGTAAAACCCTTTACCCCTTATCTGTCTAACCATGTTTCCTCTGGGATATTAGTAGGATATTAGTGAAACCTTTATCTGTCTTATCTAATATATACCTTTTAAGAGCGCCTGTTACACTAGCTATCTCATTTATATTGACTAAATTGTGGAATTTGTAAATAGCCTTGTCCAATCGTTCTCTATGTAGTTTTTAATATATCTTACTAATTATCTGCTTGCAATTCTTATATTACTTATGTAGATTGGTCCCTTCGGCCCCACTTATAGGGTAGAAGCCTTAACTATAAAGTTGGTTTTTATATTCTATACATTTCTTGTAAAGAGCTATAAGCGTAAGGTTATTCCGGATCTCTTCTAGTTAATTATTATTTAGCTCTATAGGTGCATATTAATCTTATAATAGGCCCATTCTTATAACGGATTTAATAAGGAGGTCTTTTAAAGGGCTTCTAAAATAAATAGACTGAAAATCGCGTATAATATACGTTAGAGTATAATACTTTTTGTATATGCTACTAAGATAGCCTATAGTCTGGTTCCGCTTCTCTAGAGTTAGAACGCCTGGTGGATTTTATAGTATTAGTGCAGGAAATAAGTAGACAAGTGGTATTAGTGGAGCAGACTTACTGTTAATATTTCTGCCTAAAGCTCGTCATAGCTGATACAACTTTAGTACTATTTTAAAGCCTGTAACACACCCTAACCGCATAAATATATCCTAATACTTTGTATATGGGAAGGCCTTATTGTTTAGGATATAAATACCTTCTGTAATATTCTTAACGTTACAGAAGAATGGCTGGCTTAATATATTGTTCTTCTATTTAATATAAAGTATATTACGGTGGTCTGGTATTATAAGGTTAAAGATCTCTTTAATACTCTTAAAGTTATCTTTAAACACGTTTTGACTAATATTAATAGATAGGATATGCGAAATAATGTAAAATACGGGAAGCCCTTTAAGGCGGAATGTGTATTTCTTCCTATAATAATAGAGGTGGTTAGTAAGATATATTATAGTATAAGTCTATTATTTAACTTATGGTTTTTTGTCCCTTTCCTTGTTCTTAACATATTTAAGGTTTACATTTGCAATAATTGTAGTCTTTTTAGGGTGTTTAAGACTGCGCACTACTATAAGGTTAATGTCCTTAAATAATAATGCTTTATTACTGCCTTTGGCACTTGCGCTTTTAATAAAAGCTCCTAGTCTTGTAGCTGTGGCTGCGCTAAGGAGAAGAAGAAGCGAAATTTAGACCTGGATAAAGCTATAGAGAGGCTTGGTATCGTCTACCTAGAGGGCGTAAAGGATGGTGTAAAGGTCTTAGACGTACATAGCGTGCTTTTCCTTTGCTAATTGTTAAGCTAAAGGCTTAGAATTTACTATAGCAACTATTAGTATATAACTGTAAGAGAGAAATATTGGGGTGATATATATATTACTAATATCTATTATTACATCGGCGTCTATTTTATGGCGTGTAAGATCCCTATAGTATATATATATTCTATTCTAATAGCTTTGCATTAAGCTCTCCTTTTTAACTTGAAAATGTTTTTTACGCTAACGGAGATATGCTTTATATATCTCCCGGTTGCGTTTATAGAGATAGTCTTCTGGATTAGCCTTTATCTTTTAATAGAACTTAAGCCTGCTGTTAAAAGAGTATAATAAGATATATAGGTGGAGAAAATATAATCTTACCTCTCCTAGAACTCGCCTTTACTCTTTTATAGTTTCTTAGTATAGGGGGTATGATTTGGTTTCGCTAGCCATTTATCCCTTAATTTAGCAATATCCTTTAGTATCTCTTTAGCTTTAGAATTTAACCCTGGGTTTTCCAAACCCAGTTTAAGATTAGGGTGTTTATTAATGTCTAGTTTGTTATCTATATTAGATTCCGCGTTAGGTTCTACGTTAGGTTCCGTATTAGGGTTTAAGTATAAATCTAAGTAGTCCGAATTAGAGTTCAATTCAAAATTTAAGTCTAGGTCTGGGCTTATATAGGAAGGTAAGCGCAGGTTTCAATTTAACGTGGCCTTTGGGTTAATAGCGCTGGTAACTAGCGCTTTTGTTTTCCTTTGGACCAGAGCTAATATTTAGATTACTATAGTACCGCTAGCTTTATATCGCTCTACTAGTCTAATAGGTAGGCGAGTAAGTGGTATTAAAGGAGATAATAAAATGGTAGTGGGAGAGGTATAACTAAAGAATATATGTAAGTTTGAGGTTGGCAAGAGGACTAGAGCAAAGAGTGGGCGAGTAGCCTACTTCTATAAGTAGGCACTGGCCCTTGGACGACTTTATAGGCTATGCCATAGTTGGTTTAATATAAGCGCCGATGAGCATTGCTAAAGGCAGTGGACTGTTTTTGGCCCCTCTAGGATTTTAAGATGGCTTGCATATTAAGCGAGAAGAGCCTCTTTAAAGCGGCGAGGTGACAGGGTCTAAGCGAGGTGAGATCGCCGCCAAAAGCGGCGGCCAAAACCCCCCGAAAACGGATGCATTCCCACCGCAATATATATATTAAGAGACCTTTCACCACACATGCAACCTTACTAAAAGGTAGCGCCACACTTCAAAACTTACGCATACCCATCTTACCATCAAAAACAATCGATTTTCCGACTTTCAAGACCCAATTCCTCCTGCCTAGCGCGCTAGAGGTAGATTTATTTGTCGTTTTACCCCCTTTCCCCTAACAGAAAATTCTTCTTAGGGGTGGTCCTAGCTTATAAGCGAGGCACGGATAGGAACACCAAAACTACTACCACCACTACCACCAATACCAAAACGATACTAGTCTTTTTTTAGCTAGTTTTTCTACTACCTTTTAGCCTAGTCTCTCTAGAAATCTTCTAGTAGGATTAGTAAGGAGAAAGGGCGTAAAAGGATAGTAAAAACTAGCAAGGCTTTTTGCCTAGTATTTCACCTCTAGGACTAGGAGATAAGAGACCTAAGGAGGTCATTATCTACTGTAAAAACTAGGAAACCTCCCTATAAGCTTCTATAAGCTTTAGAATGGCAAAGACTTATAAGTCTAAAAAAAAAAGCTATCTAAAAGCAAAACCATAGAGATAATTGATGATATATCATCTACCTCTACCTCTACCTCCTCTCTTCAATCTTCCCCTTGCCTATTTAAACCTCCAATCTATATAGGAAAAAAAAGAAGCTACTCTC
>Ga0307507_10008516_pt1 | contig 14136 bp, 5 predicted proteins | sample 7_EM_MG_FD_207223 | JGI IMG/M metagenome (GOLD analysis project Ga0307507, IMG submission 207223) | Populus trichocarpa ectomycorrhiza microbial communities from riparian zone in the Pacific Northwest, United States - 7_EM | ecosystem: Host-associated > Plants > Roots > Unclassified | place... | reverse complement strand
CTCGAAGCTCTGCTCGAAGCTCTGCTCGAAGCTCTGCTCGAAGCTCTGCTCGAAGCTCTGCTCGAAGCTCTGCTCGAAGCTCTGCTCAAAGCTCTGCTCGAAGCTCTACTGCTCTGCTCGAAGCTCTGCTCAAAGCTCTGCTCAAAGCTCTGCTCAAAGCTCTATCGAAGCTCTGCTTGAGGCTCTGCTCGAAGCTCTATCGAAGCTCTGCTCGAAGCTCTATCAAACCGTCTAATGCTTGACATTCTAGGGTTCAAAACCATCCAACATGAGCCTGCAGAGCTAGTTAGTATACGTTTCATTTGAGCAGTATATGACTAGGCAGAGCTTTGAGTAGAGCCTTGTGTAGAGCCTTAAGTAGAGTTTTGTGCAGAGCATTGTGCAGAGCTTATATTTAGGCTTGTTTTTAAAGGCCTTGTAAACAATTTTGTATAGAGCTTTGTGCAGGCGTTTGTGCAGACGTTCGTGCAGACGTTTGTAGAGACGATTCGTACGGACGATTGTATAGGCGATTGTAGAGCCGTTTGTAGAGACGTTCGTAGAGACGTTTGTATAGACTTTCGTAGAGACTTTCGTAGAGACTTTCGTAGAGACTTTCGTAGAGACTTTCGTAGAGACGTTCATAAAGACTTTCGTGGAGACGTTCATAAAGACTTTCGTGGAGACGTTCGTGGAGACGTTCGTAGAGACGACGCGTCGGTGTGTCTACCTACTATGAGGAAGAAGCTCGATCGCTCTTTAAGGTGGCCCGCGCACTGTCACGTGACCTGTCACGTGTACGTCGCCGAGCTCAAAGAGACTGCCCAAATACCCCCCCTACCAATATATTCCTATCGTAAAAAAGTAATTGATTATGGAGGAGACTGGTCTGACTCGACTTGTCAGCTTGTTAGGTTAAATAGGTGTTATTGGGGAGTCAAATATACAGGAGAGAGTGTCTCTCATACAAAATTGCAAAAATTAAAGTTGAGCACCATAGAGTTCCGCACCAAAGGCTCTCAGACGGCAGGCAAACTTAAGGTCGGTAGATAGCTGATTGGTTAAAAGAAAGTAGCGTTTATTTAGGCGGAGACTAGTGACACTTTAGTATTAGTAAGTGCGCCTTAAGTTTTGCCCTTGCCGTCTGAGTCGCTTACTGAGATAAGACCAAAATCGGAACAAAGGAAGTCTGCTTATGTAAGCAGGAAACCCGTGTGGAGGACTCTTCCAGAGCCATCGTTACACCCCCCAGTGCTCCACCAAAAACAGAAGCAGATCCTTCCTAAATCAGTGTTGAACTTGTTAATACATAAAAGAAACACCTTGTAATCCTCCAAGTATACTATGGGTCCTATTTGACCTCTCCCTGAGCTGTGATCAACCGTCCGTCACGAGCTCTCTACATCGTTTGTATCCCCCGTTTGAAAGTCGTCAGCATTGGTCGGAATTGTTAAATGGCGTGCCCTCCGAGGATTTGCCGGCCTGTGTACGATTTCCTACTTGGGTTTAGTGTCTGTGTTGCATTGAATTCCGGAGGTAGTCCCTTGATCGTCCTTGTCCACTAATGCTTTAATAGAGCATTTACGAATACGTGGGCAAACGCAGGGGTGAGGTAGATAGCTTTTGCGGCCAGCTCCTTCCTTCCTATCCTATGGAGTATGGTATAATTAAGCCGTGGCTTTAATCGCGTGCGCGTGTTCGCCATATCACGTGTATTAACTCTTCCGCCTGTATTGCAAGAGACTTGGGTTGGCCTAGGCGTGGCCTTCTCCTCAGTCAGAATCTGCTCTAGATCCTCCTGGTAGATGTCCCTTGGGTAGATGTCCCTTGGCGAAGTCCCTTCCTGACCTAGATTAGGAAGCTCTTGCTGGTTAAGGCCTGCCCGTACGTCGTCAGTGAGAGGAGGTTGATTGGGTTGCGGTGCGATATCGTGATCGCTAGAAGCACCCCCCGACTGGGAGTCACCCCCCGACTGCGAGTCACCCCCTGACTGCGAGGCCTGAGAGACCTTGTCTCCTTCCTGCAGTGACCAAGAAGCCTCGTCTTCTTCCTGCAAGGCCCGAGCAGCTTTGCCTTCTTCTTACAGTAACTAAGAAGCCTCTTTCTACAGTGACCAAGAGACCTCTAGTATAGTATCCTTGGTAGGAAGTTCCTGATAGAGGCGCGGTCATTCGGGGTTGTCCAATAGGATAAACGAATTAAGACCGTTGATGCATGGAATGTAGGCTACTTCTGCCCGATTTTTGATAAAGTTAATTATATTGCGGAGATCGTTAAAAAAGGCTCCCTTTCCTCGTAGAACGGTAAGCGAGACGGCATTTGTAAAGAAGTTAGGACAGTAATATATTTCAGTAAATGTAATTGTGTGGGCTGAGTGGTCAGTTCAGGCGACTATAAGCTTAACTGATCCAACACCAATGGCCTCTATTAAGCCTTCTTCCGTGTAAATCTGGAAAGGCTTAATTTCCTTATACTGCACGAACTTCTTAATATCGTTGCATATATGAATATTTAAGCAACTATCGGCTATCCAGGAGTCCTTAATATTCGTTCCTAAAGCCATAGCTACTGGCCCAATAGCTTAGGGAGCAAAGATTAATTTAATTGCCGAATTAGTGTTGTTCTTAAGGCGTTAAACGCCTGGATAGTCTTTACCCATAGCGACGCGTAAAAAAACGAATTTAACGCGTAATTTTGATAATAAGAAATAACTTTATACGCAGGTGTGGTAACCTTTAATGCGGCCTGTGGTAAGGCGTCAAATATAGAACAGTAAGATATAACCTAGCACGGGTGTGGTAACCCTTAATGCAACCTGTGGTAAGGTGTTAATATTCTAAACTGTTGAATAGCTGGACCGTGGCGCTTGGTAGCAGCCCGGTGCTCATAACCTGATGAACTAAATAATATTGGAAAGAATGAATAAATCTATGGAATCTAACTACGAGGAATATAGGCCATAATATAGGCCTATATCGTACGGAAACCGAAGTGTCTGCTACGGAGACCGACCAAAATCGGAACAAAGGAAGTCTGCTTATGTAAGCAGGAAACCTGTGTGGAGGACTCTTCCAGAGCCATCGTCAATAACTCTACTAAAATAGCCATAAAATATATAAATAAGGGCTTGTTTTGTAGCCCTAGAATAGGGCTATAAAATATGCCTTTATTTATAAAATGTAGAGCTATATTAGTGGGGCTATAGGGGGTGCACTGTTTTAATAGAGGGGGTTGTGAAGGCTCAGTCAAAAGAACAAGAATCTATTGATAGGCAGGTACGAGAATTCCAAGACGAGGACTAGAAGAAGGTCGAGGAAAGGACACGTCTATATACATGGTGCCAAGGCTCGGCTCGGCCGAGCCCCTGACTAGGGTCTGTAACAGTGCCGTAACAGGGGTAATACTTCGCCCAACGCTTTACCACCTAAAACCCTACAACCACATTATTTACTAAGCTGCCATATATTTAAAATTGTAAAGTGGTATCTATTTTAGAGTTCTATTTACTAATTTATAAAATAAGACTTATTTTTGGTGGTTGTAAAAGCATTTTTGTAAACCAAGTGTCTGCGGGCGGGAGGCTCGCTTAATTTTAATTTTCGCAAGACTTTCGCAAAGCGTAGTAACCCGTTGAGGCGCAACGCCAAGCTGGCTCGTGCATGTACATGCAAACACTGCGACTTTATTAGCAAAATTGTGTACCCAAAATGCCACGAACATTCTCTAATGATATTAATCTTGTAAAGCAAACTAAATATATGGTCCCTCCTACTAAGAAGGGGAAATCGGCAATTTAAATAACCTTAGGTTGTTGCAGTTCCCATCACCAAAGGATCGAACGAGGGCCTCTTGTTGGCTAGATCCCTATCGATAACGTAGTGCCAGAAGCAACGGGTTAAGGGATAAGGTGGAGTAGTTACGAAGGATGAGAATATATACAACAAGCGAAGCTATTACGTGATCGCAGGAAGCCCCTGTGGATGTCCACGTACCCCCTCCCCTCCTCCCTACTGACACTCTTTACTAATTTTATAAAATAAGACTTATTTATAGTAGTTGTAGAAGCGTTTTTATAAAACGAGTTTATGCGGGCGGGAGGCTCGCTTAATCTTGATTTTCGCGAACCGCAGTAACCCTTGTTCTTGCTGCCACCAAATCCTTTATCACGGGTGGTCAAAACCTATTATATTTTTTTACTATATTTTTTTCCACAAAACGGTGGGATGGCCGAGTAAGACGCCTAGTATTATGTTACTGTGCTGCTATTGCTAATACATGAATTAGGTTGGTTATGGCGCCAGATTAAGGTTTATAGTAACGATTTCTGGTTCGGAAACGAGCGTGGGTTCGGTTTGTTCTCCACCTAATATATATGTCTTTGAAGACACGCTAATATGCCTTAAGAGTCCCACTCCCATCAAAAAAATTTACTACTCTCTTTTTTGCTCTTTAGATTTTTTTTACGCTAAGCGGAAATATATAATAGATAGGATAATAAAACCTATAGGCGGTAGTGGCGAGGGCCTTACTTATCCTACACTTCTTCGCCTTTATTATTTACTAAATAATAGCAGCTAAGATATTCTAATTTATTAGTAGCAGCCTATTACGGAGTAGGTATAAGCGATAATAATATACAGTAAAGTAGATATTATTAAGCTATATATATAAACCATATAAAGTTAAAACATTATATAAGGAAAGAAAGGTATAAAAAAAAGGAAGAAAGGGTATATATTATTAACTTAGTTGCTTAGTTAATATATATATAGGGCAGAATAAGATTTAGTAGACTTGGCAAATTATAGTTTTGTAATTAGTCTTTAATTATTAAGTTAGTAGAAATAGGTAGACGTGTATAAGGTATTATAGAGATGTCTTATAACATAGCCTTTACCTATTAAATCCTACTAAAGAGCTTAAGGGTAAAGCCCTTATATAGGCAAAACATTTAAGGCCAATTCTGCGTTTATATTAAAGGCCAGTCTAACTAGAATATATAATTATTTAATTAAAAGTATTATATATAAGTTAACAGTAAGTTAAAGGTAAGTTAAAGGTAAGTTAAAGGTAAATCGAAGGTAGAACAAGCTCTGTATATTAAAGGACAAATACTTTCTAACCTCTTCTATTTAGAGATTAATTGCTAGTTTTTCTCTAGAGGAGAACTAGCTCCCTTTATAATCTCTTTAAGATATTAGTAAAACCCTTTGCCCCTTATCTATCTAACTATATATTCTTTAGGATATTAGTAGAATATTAGTAAAACCTTTATTTAATTTATCTAATATATACCTTTTAGGAGAGCTCTATTATAATTACCTCCTCTTTTAAAGTCTTATTTCTTTAAGACTTCGCCCTTTAATAAACTTTTATAGAGTTCTAATTAAAACTACTAGGGAAAGTTCTTAGTCAAAAGGTACTCTATAATACGGCTTATTACTAGCTCTTTACTAATATAAAACTTAACTTTATCTTTTATTTATCTGCTCTTCTTCTACCCTAGCTTTTTATAATACTTTTATACTTTTATAATAGAATTTTAATAATAATAATAATAATTTAATAGGATTTACCTTTTTAATTATAGGAGTTTGTTATAAGTAGATCTAGAGGTTGTCTGGCGTAATATGTTAACTAACTACTATTCCTATTTACCTAAAATAGGTTCTAACAATAACCTTATTATTTAGATTTCTTCCTATTTATAAACTGTTATCTCTTATACGTCCTTCTATTAATAACACTATTTATCTCACTTTTTAGCAAACTGTTTTCTATTACATCTTAACTTTTAGCTTTCGTATCTCCAGCTATTTTTTTTACTACTACTTTATCCTCTTTTTATAACACGCTTATATGCAATAAGATCCCTATTTTATCCCTTATAATAATGCTAACTTCCTATAATATTCTCTTATAATAGCCCGTAGTCGTACTACGCGTCCCTAGACTAGCGGCGGTATTATTTCTCTTTTAATAGCACCTTAGACCACTATTACTTCTATATTATTTCCCTAAAATGCTACTATCATTGTGTTTACGCGCTTACGCTAGACCCGGCTTACACCTATAAGATACCGCGCTCCGGCAAGAATAAATCTAAATATTCTTATTATCGCTGCTGAAGGAAGATCTATACTCTGGTGTTTTCCATTCCATTTTATTTTAAATTTTACTAATTATATTAAGTCCCCGCTATTTATACGTATAAGACTTATAAATTTTAGCGCGTTATTAGGAATTTTTATTTATAGTAAAATAGTAAAAGACAGGGATAGAAGGTATCTTTTATTACTTATAGTCTCTTTAATTTAATAAGGGTTTTTATTACTATAGAGACACAATAATCTTGGATATATATTATCTAGGAGCGCATCTATAAGCAGCTCACTTTTATAAATAATAATATTTACACTCTTACGCAGGCCTTTCTAGCCAGGTAAGTCTCTTTAATGGCACATTTAGGAACTATATTAACTTTTTGGCTAATAGCTTTCTAATCCCTACCTAGACGCTAATTTAGAACTTAGGGATAACACTAAGGATAGTAACAAAAGTAAAGATAAACGTTCTCCCCGCTAGTCCCCTACCTATAGTAGTCTATCTAAATTTTACTACTTTAAAAAGATATTAATAAGAATGCTATGCTTCTAGGGATAAGAGCGTTAATAATACTATTAATAATAACGTTAAGATAGAGGAGGAGGCTCCTATTACTACTGCTAGTACTTAAGTTATTATCTTATTCTTTCTCTCTTTTTATAAAATAGCTTTATATAGTGCCTCTTTAGTACTTCTAGGATGGCCTAGTATTAGGAATTAATTTTATCCTTTAGGGATACCTTTTTTTTAAGATTTAATAACAGTTTATATAAAAGTAATGCACTACTATAATCCCTGTATATAATAAATAGGTAACGTAATTTACGAGCAAACTGACCACCTAAGCATCCTAACCACCTTAAAACTCACTAAAATTCATACTTTATATCTTAATAACCACTTAATAATAAATTCTAATAATTTAGATTTAGACTTTCATATACGCTCTGAAGTTTCTATTAAAGTTACATAGTAATTAGTTTAGTGGTTTTTAATATATTATAATTTGGGGGCCAAAATAAAGCTAAATTACTAAATCTTAAAAACTATTAAACTAATTACTATGCAGCTTTAATAGAAGCTGCAAAGCGTATATAAAAGTCTAAATCTAAATCATTAGAATTTATTATAAAGTGTTTGTTAAGATATTAAAGTATAGAATTTCTAATTTTTAGTGAGGTTTTAAAGTGGCTAGGATGCTTAGGTGGCCAGCTTGCTCGTAAATTACGTTAGTACTTCTATAAGTGCTTTACAATTTTTTAAATTTTCTAATTCTTTATAGGCTATCCTTTTGCTCCTCTTTATACTATTAGCTCTACTTCGTATCCGTAGTGCTAGACTAGATACTCTTCTTTTATCACTAAGAAATCCTTTTAAATCCCTAGGGCCCCTTTTTCTACTACTACTACTTATTTTTAAACAGTGTCTTCTTTGGATAGTATCCCTAGTAGTTCTTATATAGATCCCTATAGGCTTTCTCTTATAGAATTTTAGGATCCCTATTATAATAGTAAACGTTCCCATTTTTAATACCTATACTTAGCCCTATAGTTTTAATCTATAGGGTCTTCCCTATTATCTTGTCTATAGTATATCTAAAACTATTACTAAATCCTAATTTATAGTCTTTAGGAAAGTTTTAATTACCGTATTATATCCCGGTTAAAGGTGCTTCTTAAATTCCTAACTATTATACGCCTAGAAGTATCCTTTCTAATAAACTAAAAATTCGCGTTTTTTCTAATGCTATCTTTGGTCTAAAATATCTTCTATATTCTATTCTGGTTCCCTATTAATTTCGCTAAGTAGGGGCGGTTCCGCATTATCTATTCTCCGGTATAGCTTTAATAAAAAAAATAAAATAAAAATAGATATAATTTCGGCAATTCCAATTTATAGGCTTAATTTCCTTTGGTTTTTCTAACTATCTTAAAAAGTCTAGGCTATTAGTAGTCTAGCATCTTCTTAATAAATTTCGTCCGGATATTTTTTTTAAAAATAAATAGTAAGACTTTATCTTCTATTTTAAATTCTTTAGATATATATATTTTTATTAGAGTACCTCTTTTATACGGCCTGGGCGTCTAGTAAGTGCTTTTTAAGTTCTTCTCTATAAAATTCTTATTTGCTTAATTCTCTTAGACGCCGCCAGCGCCTCCCTTTTAGGAACGATATCCTTAATATTTTAGGGTTTATTTGCTTATATCCCAAGTAGTGCTTTATAAGGGGTCATTTTATACTACTATAGATGCTTATATTATATATATATTGCGCTAAAGTTAACTATAATATCCAATTATCCTATTAATAATTAATATGGCAGCAGAGGTAGTGTTCTAATAACGCATTTAGACGCTCTATTAACAGGTTTATTTACAGGTAAAAGGTAGTACTTATTCTTCGCTATATTTTTAATAAGAGATAGAATAAAGACTAAAATATACTGTTAAATATAATACTTCTATTAGACATAATTCCCCTTAGCGTGTTAAATAAGAGCCACCGTTTTAAAAACAGGTCTACTAGTTCTATTGCTATAATAATTATTATAATAATAAAGAACCCTAAAAACTTTATATATCTATTAACGATTACTAAAATAGCGTTAACAACCTCTTTAGTTTTTATTTTAGTAGGGCAAGCCTATTATAAAATCTATTATTAATTCTAATATAGGTCCCTACGGAATAGAAAGCACCAATAACTCGCTATATAGGCAATGCCTAGATATCTATGCCCTTTACCACGCATTATATCTTAATATATAGTCAGTAACCTCTTTAGATATTCTATCCTAAAAGTATTTCCTTTAAACGGCCTTATAGATTCTATTAGGACTATAGCAATCCCTAAGAGGGTTATTATAAAAACCCTTTAAATTTTTATCTTAAACTGCTTAGTCCTTTAAGATATATATAGCATCCTTAAAGCAACAGACCTCTTTAGTCTTACTACTATAGCTTTTTAGTAACTTTGGCTAACTTAGTCTCTACTATATATATTTTTTTTACCTCTCCTTTATAATAAAGGCATCCTTTTATTATATTTAAAAAAATCCGAAAAGGTTTAGTATAGATTACTTACTTTTATTTTACTTACTACTATTATCCCTTCCGCTAGTACATTTCGTCCTACTATTATCGATAAGAGTTAGCCAATAGAATCAACAGGATCGAGGCTGCGTGACCATATGCGTACTTTTAATTCTGGTGTTCGCGCACGGTCCGCCTCTCGTAGGACACTACCAGCGGAAGGGATAGACTTAAGGCTTAATATAAGACATTTCAAACCATTAGTGCTAATATACTCTCCTACTATTATATAGTATACTATATTATAGATGGGTATCTTACCTATCCCCTTTAGATCCGGAAACTTATAGCTAATACACTGTTAAGTTAAAGGTGCCGTAACATCCCTAGCATATTTTATAGAATTCTTACTAATTTTAGGGTATGCCAACTTTATAATATCTGCTCAGTTTATAACCTAGTCTATAACTATATTTTGCAGCTCTATAATTATAGCGCTTTATAGCTGTATTACTAGGACCTCTACTCTACCGCAATTTATAGTTTTAGAAAAAGAGTCTTTTTTTAAGGAAATTTTATATTATAGAAATTCCATATTACTGCTAAACGATAGGCAGAGTGTCTACTAAAAGCTATAGACATCTGGAGCCTTAAGCTGGCTACCCCCCTAAAAGCAATTATATAGCAACAAGGCATCGCCAAAAGTATAATTAATCTTATATTTATAGATAAAGACCTATACTAGAGACTTAAAAGGTGCACCCCTAAAAAATAATAGGCACTTATTTTAGACTATATCCCTATCTAGATATAGCTAGATCTAAATATTAAAGCGTAACTAAATAGTATAAGATATGCAATAAGGAAGCTTAAAACAAACAGTTTTCTTAATATCGTTAAACAATAACTCTAAAACTTAAAAGAAATCTATCCAATACTAAAGAAGCAAGGTTTATTGGCTACCCCTAAGGAAATCAACCAAAGACTAAAAAGGATTTAGGCAGCAATTAAAAATGGGCTAAAGGAGCACTGCCCGGTCTTAAAACTAGGCCTTTATACGCAATACGCATAGTCCGTATAATACGCGGTTTTTATTGCCAGCTAATAATAAGTAAAAAGAAAATATATAAGTAGCTATAACCCTAAAGATAAGAGATAATATAAAGACATAAGAAACTAGTTAAAGAATATCCTAAAAAAGAAGAAGTAAGGAATAACTGGAGACGGTTTATAAATAAGCATACTTCTAACCCAACCCTCTCCCATGGCCTTTAGGCTATAGTAAAATGGATAAAGAAAAGGTAGGACGCCTAGCAGAAAATTTATACTTACTACCCCTATAAAGAACAGGGGAATTATAAGCCACTAAGAACAATAATAAGAAGGTAAAGATTCTTATAAAAAGGTTCTTTCCCTAGCCGGCTTTAGTAAACCTTCGTAACATTATAGGTAAAACACTAGTAACTCGACTATGGGTTAATAGCAATATAATAATAGAAGAAATAGCTGGAACTATTAGCCGCCTTTTAAATAATATAGTACTAGGACTGGATAGGATTTTAAACAAGGCCTTAAAGACCCATGGACCACTTATAGCACCTTAGCTTACAGACGTAGCTGGAGTATACTTTATGATATGCTACTACCCGCGACTTAAAAGATCTGTAATAATGGTTATTTTATAAAAAGAAGGTAAAGCAGACTACTTAATCCCAGACAGCTACCGCCATATTACTTTAGAAAATACCCTTAGTAGGATTTTAAAAAGGGTTATAGTGGACTGTATAGTGGATATAGTGGGGGTATACGCCTTATTACTATAAAGCTAAATAGGGGCAAAAAAGAAACGCTTAACGCTATTAGCACTTATCCCTCGCACGGATAGATACATTCTATAAAATGTGCACCGTGCGCACCAATTAAAGAGGTACATATATAGGCAGCAAGTCGTTCTGCCAAACCAAACCCCTTAAAGGTTTTGATATTCTCTACGTACGGGCCACAAACTATAGCACCCTATCTGTGCAAGAGATACTCTTACTACTACTATTAAAACTATATGAGCTATGCAAAGGGACTTTATAGTATTAATGCTTAGCCTAAATATTAGCGGCGCCTATAGTAATATACCCTATAAGCGCCTCCTATATATTCTTAAGGCAAGGGGCTTCCCAGAATAGATTATATAATTTATTTAAGGGTTTATAGGCTAGAAAGAAATATTATTAGTTTTTAGCGGATACTAAAGCCCCCCTATTATAGTTATAATAGATATACTATAAGGATTACCTCTTTCGCCTATACTCTTCCTTTTCTTTATAAGCAATTTACTTAATACCTTTAAGAAAGGGGCAATCTAGGGGGTAGGTTTTATTAATAATATAAACTTAATTACATACGGGCAAATAGCCGTAAAGAATCGCAGGATACTAGAGAAAGCCTATAATACCTATATAAAATAGGCAAGACGATATAGAGTTTAACCCTTACCAGAGAAATACCAGCTAATCCATTTTATAAGAAAATGTAACCAATCTGTAGATCTTTAGTATATAATCCATATTTAAGGCTTTAGGGGTTAACTAGTTTAAGGCCTAAGGGTATTAGAAGTATATGTAAATAGTAAGCTCTAGTAGAGCGTATATATAGTGTAAGCGGCCTATAAGGGCCAAATATAGTACATCGCCATATCTAGGATTGTTAATTTTATATAGGGTCTATACTTCTAAAAATCACACCTACTATATATAATAGTTATCTAGCCAACTATAATATATAGATCCAGTATTTAGGCCATTAGAGAAACCAAGAAAGGCCCCCCTAAATTACTCCTTAAACTACTCTAGAAGGTCCAAACAGCCTACCTTTAAAGTATAATTATAACGAGCTCGTACAACTTCTTCTAAACTAAAGCTTATAGATTGCTACTATATAAGAATACTAAGCTAAGAAGAAGAAGGAGAAGAAGACTATTAGAGACTAATAAGATACAAGGGGTCGCCAAGGCGCTAGTGGTAAGCGAGCTAATAGCGATTTTCTATTACGGGGATGGAAAATCCTAATTAGCTGGTTCTACGGTATAGCAGAATTTGACAGATAACGTGCCCTAGCACCGTTATATTACCCCCTCTAAAAAAGCCTACCCTTAGGCTTTATCTAAGTTCCTTATTGTTATTTAGATTATTATAATTATCTACTCCTTCTTCCTAGCATTTAATCTAGCTTTTTAGGTTACGTAGTAGTCTAGGGAGATCTAGGTAGTTTATATGGAAATCTCGTAGTTTATATGGGGAGTGCTTAAAATTAGATATAGGGTACTACTCTAGATCTTTATCGTGGCCTACCTAGCTTATATAGTATTTTATAGTACTAAGGTTCTTCTTAACTACTAAGATTTCTTTAACTTCCTATTCTTAATCCTTTATAATATGAATTAATAGCGGGGGGTTATTGTACCGTCCTAGTAATGGGTTATCCACAGCCTTCCGTAGTTGGTCTAAAGAAAAGATAGGGTGGATCTTTATTAACTCTAGTAGTTTAACCTTAAAAAAGTGCCCTACTTTCTTAAGGATCTTATAGGGGCCAGCCATTTAGTGGTCTAGTTTGTAGCTCGGCCTCTAGGTCTTTTAGTTTTTTATTAATACCTTATCTTCTACTTAGAAGTCTACCTCGCGGCAATATTAATTCAAGTTGGCCTCTTTCTTCTTTGATCCATTTTTTATAATTACTTAGGCCGTCTCCTAGGGTCTATATATTCACTTAGTAAATATATAGGCCTCTTTACAGCTAAGGTGTTCGCGGGCCGTTATAGGTCCTATCCTATACAACGTTGGTATTCTACTGCAGGTAGTCTATACGGAATACCAAAATTATAAAGATTAATTTAATTAACCACCATGCCTTCTAATCGTGCCTTTTTTGATTCTAATATCGTCCAACTTATCAAATACGTCGTTTCTCCAACTTGTAGCAAAAGAACTATCTCTAGAGCTTTGGCGGCTACCTTTACGCCCTTTATTAGAGCTTTATATTCCTTATCACAGCTTTAAGATCCTAGCAATATAATTGGCTAGAGCTTATTAATAAGAATAGAACCTAAATTAACGTTGCAAGAGATAGGTCTATATCTATAAAGTAACTTAAATAGTAGCATTTCTATACCATTATAAGGGAGCGTAAGCTATACGTAGTCTATATATTAGGGCCCTAAGACTAAACACTATCTCTAGAGACGAATATATAAGATAAGAGTCCCAAAACTTATAGTAGCTATGTATTCTAAACTAACTACTATACTATAATAATCTAAACAACTACTAGACACTCTAATATTTACTAATAAATAATAAGAACTCTAATTATTTCTAAGCCAGCTTAAAAATAAGTTAACTGGTAATGCTAACCGCTACCTAACTAAAGCTAACTAACTCTACTACGCCTTAAGTTGACTAGGAGGAGACGTAGCTAACCTTATTAAACCCCTTTAACCAAACTTAGTATAAAGTCTAGTTATACTTCTTAAAGCTATATATGGTAACCTAAACCGCCAAGCTACTACTTAGAGGAAGATAAATTATATAGCTTAAAGAACGAAAAGCTTCCTAATATACTTCTCTAAATTTAACTATTACGTAAAAAAAAATAGGCTAGAACGACTCCGTACTAATTAACAGCCTTATTAAATCCCTAAGTACTAAACTAAAAACCTCCCTAATAGGCGTAGATCTACTAGGAGCCCTTAATGCCTACGTAAGTGTTAATAATAAATAGTATAATAATATACTATGCCTAACACTAAAGCCCGCTTCTGTTAGCGACTTAGTTAATTAAGGCATAGGCACGGCAAGAGGGTTGCGTAAGCCTATATAATTGTATTATCTATAAATAAAGATCTAAAGCTAGAGAAAGGAAAGGAGAAGAATAGTAGTGCCGCTTAAGGTTTTATGCGGCCCTTAAGTCACATAACTGCAACTATCTAAAACTGTCTATAACTGTTTATAACTATCTGCAACTGTCTATA
>Ga0307507_10008515_pt1 | contig 14138 bp, 10 predicted proteins | sample 7_EM_MG_FD_207223 | JGI IMG/M metagenome (GOLD analysis project Ga0307507, IMG submission 207223) | Populus trichocarpa ectomycorrhiza microbial communities from riparian zone in the Pacific Northwest, United States - 7_EM | ecosystem: Host-associated > Plants > Roots > Unclassified | place... | reverse complement strand
CCGTACCCACAAAAATCTCCAAAATTGCTTTGTATTAGGGGTAAAAATCAGAATATAAATGTCCTCAATAACAAATTTCGATGAAGGTGCAAGTTGAACTCCCACATCCCATTTCGAGGAAGGAGACGGAAATGACAAAGATGTCTCATGGCCTTTCTTTTCAAGGGAATCTTTCTTTTTCAAGGGAAGATGCTGAAGGCTATCAACATTTGGTGGTGCCGTAGGGAATATGATAAAATCGCTGGGGACCTGCACTTCCCCGCGGGATTTATCATCTTCTTTTTTTTATTATGTTTGATTTCTGTAAATGTGTTTTAAAAAGAAGAAGAAAATTTCGTGATTTGACTTATATTTGATTGGGTTAAATAAAATAGTTTTACTGTAATAAAATAATAATAAATATATTAAATTAAAAAAAAATCTTGAAAACTTGAAAAGGCGTAATTTTTAAAAGGAAACAAACTATATAACATGATATTACGATAGCCTATCTAACATATTTTTTTACAACAAATAAAAAAAATCAATGGATGAAATTAAAAATAAAAAAAATAAGTTAATGGATTATATTAAAAATAAAAAAATTCAATTATAAAAAGACAACAAACCATGTCCCTCTAAATTTTAATTAATAGATAATAGAATTATCAATTAATAAGGTCAAATATCAGACCCTATTTTTTTAGATCTTATTATGGGAATAAAGACAATACCTTAAATAATATATATTTAGACAAACCACATTAAAGTATATTTATTATTATAAATATACACGAATATAACTTATCTTAAGTATAATATAAGAGTGGTATCTATCTTTTTTTTATTAAATAACCATTATCATGAAAGAAGCCTATCCTTTAGGACCATTTTGAGGACTTCACATGTGAATCATGAAAGCCAATTTGATTCTTAACATAAATTCTAATTAATTAACTTTCTTAGAATTTAATATATTTTTTTAACTTTACTTTTTGCTGGGTAATTAACTTTTCTAGAATGTGAAAAAATTCCATATCCATGTATATATTTGGATCATAGAAAACTATCTAGTATTATTTTTATATTAATTTTAAAATTTCTTGATTCAACTTTTTATGTCAACTTTAAAATTTTCTAATTCAATCTTTTATTTAATCTGAAATTAAAATTAAATCGTGTAAAAATTATTTTAATATAACCTAGTAGATCGGTCGGTTAAAAGACAACCCAAGCTACTAATAAAAATATATCAAAACAAGTTTTTAAAAAAGAAAAAAATTAATAAAACAAGTGGAAATGAAAAAAAAAAAAGGGTTTGTTCATATGAAAAGTAAAGGAGCTGAGTCGCATGTATATTAGCATATAATAAATGCAATTGGCATCGACCAATAGATCTAACAATCAATTAAATGTCTTCAAGGATATACAAAACATGACCTCCTAGTGAACTAGTTATTTGCTCCAGTTCCGAGGAACCAATTGAAGAACCGAAGCTCACAATTATTAATGAATACGTTGTTCGAAAACGAAATCCAGTTCAAAAAATAATAAAATTTCCCATTGTTCCTCCTTTTCCTTTCTAAATATGCTATTTCTATATATATATATATATATATATATATATATATATATATTCTACAGTTCTAGTTTCACCTATATATGGAACTTTTTTCACATTCTAGAAAAGTTAACTACGTACCCAGCAACAAGTAAAGTTAAAAAAATTATATTAAATTCGGAGAAAGTTAATTAATTAGAATTGAAGTCAAGATTAATCAATCCCATCGTAATTAGATTTTAAGTCGAGAATCAAATAATGGCTTTCATGATTCACATGTGAAGTCCTCCAATGTCAAAATGGTTCTCGAAGGGGAGGCTTTAAAGTTAAAAGCGTCGGCTTTAAAGTATAAAGTATAATAAAGGAAGTTCAATGTCATCATCACTTTAGCTTAATTTAAATAGCTTCGAAGTATAAAGTATAAATAAAGTATTTGAATGGCATATGTTAATAAAATATTAGAAAATATGTTAAATATAAATGAGCACTTCAGTGGGGGTGGCGTTTGAGCAAGAAACATTGACATAACATGACAATTTCACTCAAATATTTTTCATCACGAGAGGAATTATTCAATAAATTTTGATGGTATTATTATTGAAGTAAAATATTTGATCTCATTCAATTAATTTAAAAGGATTTTATTTGATCATATCTCTTGTCGCACATGTATGCGCAAGGTTGCGAGGTCAGGGGAGTCGCCTTATCAAAAATTTTCAATATTGTGTGATCTATATATGATTTAACGGCATTGATATGTTCTTAACCGGTGGTCCGTCTATGACCCAAAAAAAAAAATACTTTCGTAAATAAGTCTGGCATTTTGAATTTATTACTGGCTCATATGGCCAAATGAATTCTTATGGAAGTATTTAAACAATTCTAATAAATAAGTCTAGGACACCAATTTTTACATTAATATATTCAAAAACATTATATTTAAACAATAAATAGAGGATCCAACAGGCCTCATGAACTCTACCTTTAAATTTTGCAAGAGTATACCTTCCAAGCTTGAATATTCAATGGGAGTAGATTTTTGCTGCTATTTTTCTCTCTTCTTATCTCTAAACCAGTAAAACCAAACCCTTGAACCTTTTTTGAGCTCTTGAACTCAATATTTAATCCTTTAAACCTTAACCAAATTTCTTACCTCCTTTATTTTCTTCTCCCTCTTATTTAGGTATGATTCCCTCTCTTTTTATAGGTTGATTCAAAGCTTATAAATGAGTTTGTTAGAGTTCTAACAAATCAAAACTAGGCTAATTTTATCATAGGATAGATGGTTTTAGATCTAGATGGTTTTGATCAAACTTGGAGGCTAAGGTGAAGTGTTTCAGCCTTTTGATCTTGAGAGGAGTGTTCTCAAACTTTGATAAGCACCATTTAGGAGTTTTTAAGTGTAAACACATAAAACAAGTTGGTGGTTTTCGGTTGACAGAGTACTTGCATTTGTCAGATGTGCTTTATAGTTTGTTCTCCTCTGGTGTCCTCTTTACTCATTAGAAAATCTAGGTTTGAGTTCTGGATGCAGCTGCCAACACCAGTCAGTGTGGTGTCTAGTATTATGACAATAGTTGCACTTCAATTCTGAACGTTTTCATTTGAATGATCTGCCATCACCCATTTCTTTTGATAAAAAAAAAAATGGTTGTTTTTTTACGGGGCATTGTCTTGACATGATAACCACGAGTAGCTGCTGTTCCAGAATGAGTTTCATGATTCATCCACCTTCCTGCGAATTTCTTCACGCTAAATCGTTGCTGTCACAGATTTCAAAGATGGTTGTTTTGGGTTCATTAGGATATGGCTCTGCAGATCTTCAAAGTCAGAACTAAGGCTTGCCAAGAGCTGGAAAATTTTGTCTTCCTCTGTTCTTCCGAGTGGGATAACAATATCACAGGTGTGTGAGCGATAAATCTCTAGTTCGTTCCATAGACTTTTTAAATTTCCCAATAGTTGAACAAATAGTTTGTTATCTTGATGGAGATTTGCAATTTCATGGTGAATCTGAAAAATCCATGCTGCGTTGTTTTGGTTGCCATACATGTCACGAATGGCATTTCAAAGATCATGTGCGGATTCAGAGTAGCTGGAAATTTCAGCCAAGTTTCGTTCCATAGAATTAAGAATCCAAGACATCACCAACTAATCTTTGGATAACCATATTTCATATTCGGGAGACATCTGGAGAAGAAATTGAACCATTGATGAATCTCAATTTTGATCTTCCACCAAGAGCAATAGTGACAACTCTTGACCAAGGAAGATAATTGAATTCATTTAGTAATACTGAACTCAATCGTTGAACAATATTCGTGTCATCAATATTATTGCTTGAAAGAGGAGTTACCTTTGAACTTGAACTTTCTTCCATAGTGGCTATAGAAAATTCTTCCATAAGAACAAAAACTAATGTTCAAAATTAAGCTTTGATATCATGTAGAAATTTATAAAAGTATAATCTCCCCATCATTAACTTTACTGATGGCAGAGTTTATATATGGACTATAATCAGTATATATAGACATAACATGTATAAGGTATTATAATAACCATATGATCTTGAATATTATCTCTTGATACTATAATATCTGGTCCATTAATCTTTAATATCTGTAATATCTGTATCATTAATTTTAGTATCTATAATATCTACAAGTATCTATAACTTACACTGTAATCTTCAAGATTAAACAGCTGGATGCCCGAGTAGCTGAATTGCAATTCACAGCCTAAAAGGGCAAAATGGACCAAATTTCCGAGTCCATCACTCCATTTCCACATAGAGCAGGAAATTTATTCCAAATTCATTATACTGTCTTTTGGGGCGATCAAGACACTAAGACATCTGAAAAATATACAACGGGGATCAGAAAACTTTACAGCTATATGACTCCTTATTTTACGAAAAATCCCCGACAAGCATATATCAATTACAGAGATCAAGAACAACTTTGACCGGTTGGTGCATGTGAAGACCAAAGTTGATCCGGCTAATTTCTTCAGAAATGAACAAAGCATCCCTCCTCTCTCATCTTGGTGATATTATATCAGAAATATTATACATATTATTGTTGAATATCAAAGATAATAAAAGATATGGTGGTCTTCTTCATGTCAGACTAGACATGGATAGAATTTCACTCTGTATTCAATATTTGCCTAGTTAGTAATTAATAAATAAAGGTGTAGACACAGTTTTCAGCATTTAAAATAAAACAAGTGTATAAATGTTTGATTTATAATAGTTGATGAGTTATGGCACATGAAATTTTTTTCTCTCTTTTTTTCTCTTGTCTTGGTTTGCGTGCTTTCATTTACAATTCTTTTCTTTCCTTCGATGTAAGGGAAAAAAAAGAGAGGAAAAAGCTTAGACCTTACACAGATTAGGAATGTTTTTCTGTTTTGCCTTGGCTTGCGTGTCTCCACTTGTTAATTTCTTTCTTTCCCTGATGAATTCGCGAGAGTGAATTCATTGCTGAGACAAAGCGAAAGAATTTCCAGTACTGGTAGCCGACTTGTTCAAATAAACCAGGGAAAATTATTGTTTTCAACCGGTCAAAATTGCACAGGCTTTACTATAAAAGCAAGGGACAAGGGAAACTTTTTTTTTTTTCCCAACAATGTACACCCCAGCCCATATTTGTTTCCAGGCCGTACGTCCAATCTCATGGCCATTTTTTTTTTTTCATTACTTTAAACATTAGTCTGTTTAGTTGCTTTATCAGGATCTCTGGCACTAGGACGTGACAGCAAAGTGGTCTCTTGAAAGTAAAGAAGGTGTGGTATAAAATCATCATAGAATACAAGATCAAGAACTTAAAAATAAAAATAAGAAAAAAATTAAGAGGACTGTATATTTTTATTAAGTATGTCTTTCCTTAGCTATATTTTATTTACTTGTTAATAATGCTAAATTACAAGTTTTTTTTATAGGTATAAAGTCCTAGACAATTAAAAAATTAAACTAATACAAGGAAATTCTAATTTGAACAAGAATTGTATTCTACTAAACCAGTCGACTGTTTCTGAATTTTTCAGAACCCGAAATCTGGTTTACTTTCAACATCTTTCCTTGAACTTGATTTATTTATAACTTCCAACACATCTCTCATTTTAATAATAAAAAAAACACTATATTTGAGTGGCTTTGTAAATATATTTGCAACTTGCTCTTGTATCTTTACATATTTGACTTCAACTTTCTTGTTTGCAATGCAATCTCATAAGTAATAAAATCTTGTGTGAATATGCTTACTTCTATCATGAAATAGCATTTTGCAATGGTTGAGTGATAGCATGGTTTCGACCAAAATTGCAAAAGAAGGGTTGATTCGGTCATGCTCATACTCTATGAAGGCATTTGCAGCTTCTAAACTGGTAACTCTGATTTTGGATGGGAACAACACTAGACAAAAAATGGCGAAGGCCACCAACCTGTATTGTTCGTCTCCCAACTTGCCTTCCTCAACATTCTTCTTCATTCGGGCTTCAATGACTTTCCATTTAAAAGCTCCATTAGCTACCTACATTGGCTGATCTTTCCCAGACCTAATAAATTGACTACCTCCGAAGATATGTTTTAAAATTTTCATTTAAGGTAGATCTTGTGGTTGTTATTCGGGAAATCTAGGATCCTTTTATACTCCTCTAAGGTAGGTGTCATATCGATGTTCTTGAAGGTGAAACACCGATAATTAAAATCCCAAAAATTCAGTAGGGCTTTTTATTGCTACCGCTTGGACTGGTATCTTTATTAGTTGTGCAATTGTCCCATATCATCTTTTGAAAAAAGTCTCATCGACATACCCTATAATAGACAACAATTTCCCCAAGTCATTTACCATGTGATTTATCTTAGTAATGCAAAGCAATCCGCTAGCATCGATTTTTTGACATTTTCCCGCAAATATTTGTGTCAGCTCAGATTCTTGCTTAAATTTTTGGAAAGATAGGTACTTAGTCATGATTTCAGTTTAGAATCCTAGAGCAATGAATTTAATATGATCAAACTTGACTTGATGCAAATTAAAATAAGATATACAACTTAAGGACAAATTCTATGTATTAAGTGAACATGGGTAGAGTTTCTACCTTGTCTCAAAAGGGTCTCATATCTGCCCAGTAACGATCTTTGTAAAGACAGTATGAGGGTGTTGCGAGAAATGGTTAAGGCATGTATACCCACCATTAGCAAGAAGGCACTCAGATATGAGTTAGGTGTTTCATGCATTTGAACTCTGACCAATAGTCATAGGGAAGATCGTTAATTCCCCACCTAACTTAAATTTTTATGTGTGCTTTCAAAAAAATAGGCAAGTGATATATGAGGCAGTTCTCTACAATGTGTGAATAATATGTATAAAAAATTAAAGCATATAAGCAAATAAATAAAGGAAATGCATAAAAATAAACACACAAACCAAACAAATAGAAACATAATAAATAGACAAAAACAAAGCTTAATCTATAAGGTTCCCTATTAGAGTCGTTATTCTGTCGCATGTATGCAACGTCACGACGAACATCCTCTTGGAATTCCATATGTATATATGTATATGGTGTGGGGAAATGGACAAGATCAAGAATTATTTTCCTTTATCGATGAAAAGAGGGAATGGAAGTCGCCACCTAGTATTTTGGTCACTAGAAACCCTAACTGGTCTTAGAGATCGGGTACGGGGACTGGTTGCATAAAAGGAAAATATTAGCACCCCTAATACGACTTACCTAAGGTAAGCTGCATTGTTTAATTGTCTGATTAAACTTGTTGTCTGATTGTTAGGCTGTCTAAGGTTGAAGACAAATCCTTCTCAGTAAGGAGATCCTTATTTTATCGGGTAAAAACCTAACTGTTCTAATATCAATAAAAAAAGAACTACCTTTTTAAAAACAGAAATACATCTTACGTATAAGTTCATAATCTCAAATAGTAAAAGAAAACAAAATATTTTTTTTGGTATTTTTGAAATATAGGCCTAGTTCTCATGGCTTTAATAAATTGGTTATTAAAACTCAAAATGCATGCTAATACATATTTTTTTGAATTTTGTTTTGTATGGAAATACGATATGAAAATTTTTATATTATTAAGAGATTTGGCCGTATATATGAAAACAAGGCCTTTTTTTTCCTATTTGGGCCTAGATCGGCCCAAAAGAAATTGGGCCGAGGTCAACTTAAAAGAGCTGGGCCAACATCAACCCAAAACAAGGGGTGGACCTATATAGGCCCAACATATCTTCTTTTCTTTTTATGGGACTGGGCCGAACCCGACCTAGTCATTTTGGTCTTGGCCGGAACTGGTCTGGCCTAGTAAATAGTAGAGATACTCTCCATTATTCACGTGGAGAACAATGAAGAAGGAAGATGAGGAAGAAAAAGAAGAAGGAAGAGGAGGAGGAGGATGAGAAGGAGAAGGGAGGCTGACCTCTAACCTGATAGTGACATTGGTGGTGCTAGTAGCAGAAAGATGGTAGTTTCAGGTGGCTGTAGGGAGAAGATGGTGGCCACCATTGCGATTCCTTTTTCCTTCTCTGTGTAGAGACACAAACTTTTTTTTTTTTTGTTTTTTTGGTTCTTGTCTCTTCTGTTTTTTTTTTCTGGTTTTTCAATTTTGTTCCTCTCATCTTCTATCGTTTTTGTTCTTTGTTTTTTTTTCATCCTCTCTATTTTCCTTTTTTTTTTCTCCTTTTTCTTCTATTTTTTATGTCTGTCTTTCATCTTCTTTTTGTGCCTTTCTTCGGCTTTTATAAAGCGGACTCTCAGGAATATGAAGCAGACTTTCAGGATTCGTTACAATGGTAATGGAGACGCATGACGGGGCGCAGGACAGTTTTTCTTCTTCCTGGTCTGGTCTGCTGAAGAAGATGAATAATGTACTTTGAAACGGTGTTGTTTCATTCCTTAACTGATATGGGGAATTACAATTTGCCCCCTAAAGTTCCAAGTTTTTATGATTGGACCCTTATTCATGGAAAATCTCCCTCTTTTTTTTGCCTCTGGATAAATTGTAATTGGACCCCTGGACTTTAGTGCTATTTACAAAACAATCCTTAATTTCTGAATTATTCAATTCAGTCTTTAATTGACTCTTCAACTTTTATTTTTTTCAAAATTACCCCTAGAAAAATCAATTAAGCTCCCTTTTGTACCCCTGCCTTTTCACTTTGGTCCATGGACTTTAATTTCTTGCTATTGTAATCCAAATTAGCCCCAAACTTTGGTACTTCTTCAATTAAGTCCCCAAACTTATTAATTCTTCCAATTTTTGACCAAATTGACTGTCAAATTTAATTTCTTATAATTAAAGCCTAAATTGACTTAAAAATAAATTTTCATTGCAATCAAAACCTTCATAAACTCAATTAATCTTTCAACAAAATCTAATTGATTCCTTATATATATATATATATATATAATTTTGGACTTTTCTTCCTTAAATTGATTTTTCTTTGTCAATAGAGCCTTCATCAGTCAAAAATATATTGTCGGATTTCAATATTTGTATTTATGAACTTCCTCAACCAATCTTTGACTATTTTCTGGGCACCCCTGTGTATTCTTCTCACTACTATATATTTTTTGGTTTTCTTCCAACAATGTTTTTGATATTTTTTTGTGTGAGAGCCTAAAAATAGGTAACAACACAAAAATCTCATGCTCTTTCATAGTCTTGTGGGGTAGTATATTGACAGTCGAACCATCATCCACCAAGATACGATTCACCATTTTTTCATCGACATGTCCTTTAATAAAAAGAGGTCAATTATAAAGTTTTGATCCAAGCAACAAGTCTATATTTGTAAAGGATATCTCTATGGTGCATACACCGTGAGACAAGTTTGAAGAGTCATCATAATTTTTCTTCATGACAGGTTCAGTAGGAGTTTTCTCTTCATCAACATGATAATAAATAATAAATATATTTCATCCTTCTCATCTCTCTTGGCATGTACTCATTCAATGTAATGAACTTTCTTAAGCTTTGAGCTGGAAAAACCTCATTTCTAACTTGTATGGGCTTTCATCAAATCTTTCGGTGTATCAGCTTATCAATTAGCTTCCTCACTATTGAGATTCTCATTATAGTTTGCTTTATCATCTACTTGCGCTTCTTCCTTCCTCTTCTACGGGTGACTAAAATCCATCATTCGCCATCATAATTTTCAGATGAATTAGGCTTCAAGTTACCAACTTGAGGGGCAAAGGTTATATATAAAGTTTGATTTGATGATACAATAAAGCTCAATGGCAAAATGACGCCAAGTTCTATAGGTTCAAAGGAGTCGAAACTTAATATAGGGAGCGATTGGTGTGGGCTAAATTGACCATGGTTGTGATATTAGAGGCTGATATTTCATGTTAAAAAATGAAGTCAACTCAATAAGATTTGCCTCAAGCAGATCATCTAGCATCGATTTCCCTCGACCTTTAGAGCACTCTTTCCAAATCTACGACCTTCAAGCTTATTTCTCTTAGACTTTTGCATAGTTAATAATGAACTTTCAGCTATCGTAATGTTAAATTCCATGTCGTGTGCTCGAGTAGGAAATTCTTCAAAAGACTTTGGTTTGATGCCTTGTAAAATATAGTGTAGCACTAGTCGAAGGCATTACCTTTTAAGGAATGAACAAATTGTTTTACCATGGTTATGAAGCTCATGTTCCAATTGCTTCCAAATATTGATCAAACCAGACTCCAAATCACTGTACTAGTCGAAGGCATTACCTTTTACGAAATGAATAAACTGTTTTACCACGAGATCACTTTCTTGATGTGATGATATGAGAGGTAGAGATGTCTCCAGTGGAGTTGCTAAAAATTTATAGACATAATTTTAAGCACCTGAAATTATTAAATATATGACTAGGTATAATCTCTATCTATAGTATTCTTTCAAAAGAATAAGACAATCCTCTGATTCTTCTCTTGGATTTGATATATAGTGACTTGATTTATTTATGAAATCAAGTCAAGATTTGTATTTTATAAGAACTCAGATTTAGATGTGTATTACAAAGCGAGATTCAGTGATATGATGCTTTGAAGGATATCTTTGATTTGTCTTCAAAGTGGTGTTGAAGAACTCTTATAAGGCGTTTAAGCTTGATCCAACAGAGTTTTGTTCTTTGTAAACTTCAAGCGTAGATGAAGAAGGCTTGAGAACTTTAGAGAGAGCTTTCTTGCTTGAAGAGCCTGTCTTGAAAGCTTTCTTCTAGGTTGAACTCCTTTATTTATAGAGGTTTGTAGGGGCTCTCAGGTCTTTTTCCAATGTTACATGACATGATTTTATTAGTGTATCTTTGTTGATAGGATCTTGCATTTATGACAAGAAATCTTGAATATCTCTTCCCAAGTGTCAACCTTTCATTAGCTAAAAAATATATGAAGGCTCATTTATTTTTCATGTCATTTATTTTATTTTATTTTAATTTTATTCTTTTATATGAAAATAAAATAACAAATGACACATGGTGGAATTTGATTTGTAGAAATTTTGTTTCTACAGTCTCATTGTCCCAGCCACAACAGAAGTTTCAGCAGATTGTTCCCCAGCAACAGTAGTGATTGTCTCTCCTTTTTCCTTTCAAGGCAGTATGAGTCTTTTTGTTCTGTTTTAAATGCAATGGCATAATGTTGTTGTATGATAAGACTCTTGGGCATGTTTTAAAATTAAAAAAAAAATGAGATGCTAGTTGATGTTCAAAAAATTGTTAATTTTTATTTCCTCACATTCTTTTACCCTTTCGTATTTAATATATGAAATTATGAACTACATGCAAGATGTTTTTTCAATATAAATAAATCGGTATTTTTTTCAAAAAAAAAAAACAACAAAAATCTTCCTTTCAAAAATACAATTTTATTTTAAATTGCATATGACCGAGTCTCTCAAAAATAAAATAAAAATCATATCTTGCTTAAAGAAAATAAAATACATGGTGTTTTAATATTTTCATACAAAAATTCAAAAAATATATATTTGCATGTATTTTGGATTTAATAATCAGTTTACTGAATTCATGAGAATTTGACCAATATTTCAATAATCTCTAAAATTTTAATTCATGAGAATTAATGATAAATATTATGGTATAAATGTTGGACATACAAGTAGATTGATATTTAAATATCAAGATTTGACCAAAAAATTCTCAAAATTATTTTGAATATTCACCAATTTTAATTATGAATATTTCTCGCCACAACACACAAGTTGTGGAAAACCCTTCTGCCTTCCAAGATAATTAAATCTGTCAGTCACCTCTATGGATCCTTTCCATAAGAATTCATTTGGGCTCACGAGCCTATAATAAATTAGAAAAGTCAGATTTATTCATATAAATGAATCTTCACCTTAAGCTATAGATAGACCATCGGTTAATAACCCATCAAAATTTTAAATTACATTCAAATCACATAATACAACTTATCTTAGATAAATTGCATTAATAATGCTAATATCTTTCCTAGGTATAATGAGTCCTCTAGCCTTAGAATCTTCAATAAAACTAATATATCTGAGTTTTCCAACAAACTTAAACCAAACAATTAGATAATGATTCTTTCTGCACCGACACCACACGTAGACGTACCACATGGTCGACAAAATAAAACCAGCATAGAATCAAGAATTGATAATTATCTGAGTCTCAACAGTAGGGATCTCAGAAGAGCCAATAGAGGGGATACGAGATGCATCTAACCCTGATAGCAACTACCAGGCGACAACAAAACGGTAGTGACCACTCCAGATGAAGGAAAGAAAGCAAACCACAGAAATCTTGATTTTAGTGAAAGTAGTCTGAAAAGGGTTAAATAATTTACAATACTTTCTTCAACTGAAAAGGGCTCGACAGAAAAATCGTTTTGATCCAATCCAGGGTCAAATAAAGACAACAAATGGGCTATCGAGGCAGTCACCACTATGGGGGAAACGAGCCTTTCATAGCAGTCACCACTATCTCTTTCATATGCTCCATGGACACAGCAAAAAATGGAGTGTTGGTCCGAGCAAGCCACCCCAATCTAGTGTCAGACAAAATTCAGAGAAGATCATCACCTGAAACCAGAGCTAAAAACTCCTTATTTCATTTCATTACCGCTCTTCATCACCTGAAGTTTTTTTTAGTGGTTTTTATTTAAAAATATATTAAAATAAAGTATATTAAAATTATCAAAATATATTTAAAAGAATATTATTTTGATTTTTTTTTCAATACCAAATATACTTTTAAAATACACTAAAACACAATTTAAAAAAAAAATCATTAAATCTCTATTTAAAAATAAGGGTAGAAGTTTTGGGCCCGCATGAAGAATTAAATACATGATTATTACTTTTCAATTTATTGTTTTTAAATTAATGGTTAACAGAATCATTTTTTATGGCACGATGACCGGTCACCTCGAACCTATTTTAAGGGGGGTGTTCAGCTCTGGTTGAACTAAAATTTTGAAAAAAATTTACATTTTTTATATTTTAAATTAAGTTTTTGAAAAATATCCTTCTTAAACACCCCTAATTTATAATGAGCTCACCAAATTGTCGTGGAGATAGCAATATATATATATATATATATATAGTGTTCCGTACTGGTCCATTATTTTATTTTTGATAAAACTATTCAAGCATTAATAATTAATTCCTCCTTCGAAAATGTAAAGAAATATCGTTTTTCAACTAAATATAGAAAAAACTATATATTAAAAATATCATGTCTCCGCTCTTTATTTTCATTAATTACAAAGCTCTCTCACGGTAGCAGGGATTTTTTTCTTTTTTGTTTTTTCAATATGTATATTTCTATCACAAGATTTTGTGGGCATTAATTGTTAGAGAATAATATAAATCATATCCTTGGACTTCACCTAATAGCTTAAGCTATTGGGTTGAGATGGTTCTTTAACATGGTATCAGAGCCTTGATGACCAAGCGGTCATGAGTTCGAATCTCACCATCCCCATTTATTTGATAAAAATTAAGCACAAGGTAAAGTGGACCTGTGCAAGTTTCAGCTTAAGCTTTTAGGTTGAAATAATTCTTTGACATTAATACATGAATTTGCCTCCAATGATAAATATTTATGGATCTGCTTTGTATGTATAAACAGTAGATAAGGAAAAAAGGCACTATATACGCAATATACCAAAAAAAAAACGTAATATAAGTAGCTATATATAAAATTTATTGAATGTCATAATATAGATAAACAGCTGGGAATTCTTATCTAGTAACACTGCTATATATCTCGAGCTTCCCAGCAGCAGGACTAGAGGAAAATGGTTACTAATCACTTTCTGCCTTGAACAAGTCCAAACGCTTAGCAGTTGAGCATTTTACTCGCCACATGGATTCATGGAATTCTTTGTACGTAAAATCTTTATATATTGCTGGATGATCATCGTCTATCAACTTCTTAGCTGGTCCTATCTCCGCATCATCTGATGGATAGCAATAACTGGCAATGGATACACGCTCTTTCTCACAATTCACTATAGCTTGATGAAGCAAACTCTTGTATCGACAATTGCTAAGTGCCTGATACAAAAAAAAAAAAAAAAAAAAAAAAAAAAAAAAAAAAACCAAGAA
>Ga0307507_10008514_pt1 | contig 14141 bp, 6 predicted proteins | sample 7_EM_MG_FD_207223 | JGI IMG/M metagenome (GOLD analysis project Ga0307507, IMG submission 207223) | Populus trichocarpa ectomycorrhiza microbial communities from riparian zone in the Pacific Northwest, United States - 7_EM | ecosystem: Host-associated > Plants > Roots > Unclassified | place... | reverse complement strand
TAACTAAATATACCGCGACTATAACCTAGTGGCCACTAGTTAAGCTAAACTACGCGCCCTAAAGATAAGTCCTACTAAATTATTTAATAAGTTCTATGTTAAATTCTAGGAATACACTAGAGTCCTCAACTAAGACAACGCTAAAGACTAGAAAGATCTCCTTAAAAAAGTTACTTATTACCTTAGTCACGCAGCCGCCAGCTATAACTATAACAATGTTTATAATATAGTAGCAGCCCTATAGAAGATTAAACAACGGCTGAACCAGATTACTACTATAAACCCCTATCTAAAGACCTCCCTATAGAAGCCCTCCGGACCTACTAAACCACCAACGCCTACTACCCCAAGCAACACTACTAGTCCTAATATTAACCTCTCTATACCAGCCTTCCTAAAGAAGCTACTAGATGGAGAGCGCGAGCTACTCCAGAAGCTAAGGCGTTGCTATAAATGCCGTTAAGAAGGCTGTTATAGCTATAGCCCAAACTGCCTAATGGCTAGGTTTAGTAGCCGCCATTAAACACCTAACCCTATGCCCTGGACACTAAATATGTTGCTATATACCGCTACCGTATAAAATAAAGATGCAGTAATGGTAGTAGAATTAGACGCGGAAGCGGAAAATGTAAAGTCCTAGCCCTAAGTTATAGGTTGGGACACTTTAATAATAGAGGGATCTACATATCGGCTTGCTTAATAGATAGTAGTAAGAATGGAAGGATAGAAGCAAATAGTCTTACCTATAAAGGGAACTACCGCTAAGAAACAATATAAAACCCATTCTATAATTAACTACGGAGCTTGTGACGGTGCTGGAGCGCGTCACCTACTACATTGCCGTTTCCAGGGCAATTCGCCGCATTTCTGGGTAATCTACCAGCACTACTCGTAGAGCTAGCCAATTAGGATTTTCCATACCCGGCATGGAAAATCGCCATTGGCTCACTTGCTACTAGCGCCTTAGCAACCCCTTATATCTCATTAGTTTCCAACAATCTTCTTCTCCTTCTTCTCCTTAGCTTAGTATTCTTATATAATAGCAATCTACAAGCTTTGGTTCAGAAGCATTTGTACAAGCCTGTTATATTATACTAAGCTCTCCCTACATTGCCTGGGAAGGCCTTAATAATATCCCACCCTAAAAGAAGACCTTCGTCTACAACAACACGTTAACGCATTATACTCAGACATTAAAAAAAAAAAAAAACTTATACTACTACGCCTAAGAAGGCCCTAACAATATCCCACTTTATAGGCCAGACTGTACTTAACCTGCACCCCTAGAATTAAAACCAAATTATATAATTCTGATAAACTTTAGGAAGCCGATAATGGCACCTAAAGCGAGCTTATCTAAAAGACCTGCCTCTACCTAAGAGGAACACAAGATCTAGTTAGGATTAGAAATTAAAGACAATAATAACATTATAGATGTATATGAGCAGATTTGTGCCCTTGCTGCCAATTAGAAGGTTAATTATCTTTAAGCCCAAAGCATATAAGAGACTCTAAAGGAAATCCTAGAATGCCTTACTGCCTTATAAAACAGCCCAGCCTCCCCTTTACAAAGCCTTAGTTAACCCATTCGCTTAACTAAATGCGATATACTAGAGAGTACGGACACAATAACGAAGTAATTAAAGTCCGTTAAGCTCCCTAACCCTCCACTATTATTAGACAGTATAGACCCAACCTTTAAGAACTAGAGAATCCAGGTGTAAGGAAAGCTTTATGTTAACCACAACTATTTCCCCTCTAAAGAAGCTAAAATGCTCTACCTTTTTAGTTAAACCATTGGGGACACCCAGTGATACCTTTAGGCCAAGTTTAAGGACGAGTTACCTATTTGGTTTACATCTGTTAATAAGATAATACAGCATCTGGCTACTATCTATATTAATCTAAATAAAGTACAGGATGCCTATTACAACTATAATTGCCTAATAATAAAATTAAACTAATCCTTTACCAAGTTCTAGACTTAATTCTTATACCTAGCAGGCAAAGGCTAGGTTCCCCCTAAGAACTATTGTTTGGACCTATATAATAAGCTAACGGTCTAACTACAAGAGAAGATTGCGGTAGCCTTAGATAACCTACTAACCTACCAAAGACTTACAGCCTAATGTTTGTTGCTGGATTCAGAACTAAAATAAATTAATGCTTATTTTGATTAACTAAAGCGGCCCTATAGTGACTGTAACCTATCTACTATACTAATAGGAGCTGGCGTTAGAAGATAAACCACAACCGCCCTTATACTAAAAGCAGTTATAACTGCCTACCCGCAAACCTTACCTAACCCGCCATATACTATACCTTCAACCAATGCTTGTTGTAATACCCTAATTAACCCTACTATAGTTACGTGCTTTAATTGCGGAAAGGATAGTTACTTTGCTATATCCTGCCCAGAGCTAAAGGATATAGGTGATATTAAGGAGATAGAGGAAGAAGAAATATCTAATAAGTTAGGAAAAGAAGAACCCTAGGGAAAGACTCCCCCCTAGGGTATCCTATTAATCTTAAAGAGATTAACCTAAGTTAGCTAATAGGTGGAAAACACTTTATGGTTCTATGTATAGTATTTTAAAATGGATATAGAGTTAATACAAATGCCCTTATTAACACTAGAGTAAATAGCTTTGCCTTTATAAACACTGCTTATGTAAATAACGTTGCTAAGTTCTTAAATATAAATGCTACCTAACTAGAGAAGCCTATTTAAGTAAAAGGCTATAATAGCTAAGCTAGTAAGCCAGTTACCTATGTCCTAAAGCTATATATCGCTATTAATAAACAACGCTAGTTTAGTATCCCCTTCTGCATCCTAGACCTAGGGTCCCACAATATAATCCTTAGCCAAAAATGGATGTCCTACTTTAATATTTAGTTGAACGTGCAATAGAGACAGTTCGTCTAGCCGGAGAATAGGCCGAAATTACCCTCCTTTATTAGAGAAATTTGGACTAACTATAGGACATTAGCTATAAAGGCTGACCCTATTTATTAATAGGATGTTAGAGACTATAACCTAGCCTTTGCCCAAGAAGATGCCCACTGTAAGGCCGGTAGGAACTCCATACTAATAATAATACTCCCCTAAAGCACTGTAGTTAAGGAGGACTCTACTTATAGAAGTGGAATGGATAGTAATATAGACAACTTCTAGATTGCGGAGATCCGGCTAATATAGAAGAGGATATACTAATAGGACATAAGAGATAACCTTTAGAAGATGTAGTAAGAGCTAAAAGGAGTAAGGACAACGCTAATATACTAAAAGCCCCCAGGGCTATAGACACCCCTACTACTACACAACACCTCTATAGTAGATATCGCGGCAATTAGTGCTATAGGTTTTCACTTTAATATGTATTAGAAGGATAATGAAGTCTTTATAACTAGCTTATATAAAATTAACTAGATTATTAACAAGAAGGAAGAAGGGCTAGTAGAGGAAACTAATAAAGAACTAGTCAAGCGCCTTCTCCCTACTTACCTCTTAAACCATAGAGACGCGTTCTTAAAAGCAGCTTTAGATATACTGCCCCCCCCACCAAACCTATAATTATAAGATTTAGCTAGAGGCTGACAACTCTCTAGGCTATAGCCCCCTTTACTAGTAAACCATAGAAGAACTAAAAGCCACAAAATAGTACTTAATCGACAACCTCTATAAAGGGTTTATTAAACTAAGTTAGGCTCCTTTTACTTCCCCTATTCTATTTATAAAGAAACCTAATAAAGGCCTCCGCTTCTGCATTAACTATTAAAAACTAAACGCTATTACTTGGAAAGATTGTTACCCTCTCCTACTAATTAATGAGACCCTTATATGTCTAAGCCAAGCCAAAATCTTTATAAAGCTTAATGTCCGCCAAACTTTCCACCAAATTAGGATAAACCCTGTATTAGAGAATCTAATAACATTCCATACCTGCTATAGTTCTTATAAATATAAAGTCCTTCCTTTTGGACTAATAAATGGGCTAGCCATGTACCAACGGTATATGAATAATGTTCTTTTTAACTACCTTAACAAATTCTGCACGGTATACCTAGATGATATTCTTATATACTTAGATAATAAACTTAAGCACCAAGTTTATGTTAAAAAGGTCCTAGAGAGGCTGCAGAATGCAGGCCTATAAGTTAATATTAAGAAATACAAATTTGGAGTAAAGCAAATAAAGTACCTTAGGTTTATTATTAGCACGGAAGGAATTAAAGTTAACCCTAAGAAGGTTAAGGCAATACGCAATTGGAAACCCCCTTATACAGTAAAAGGCATTCAGTCCTTTCTCAGCTTCTGTAACTTCTACTGTTAGTTTATCTATAACTATAGGGTTATAGCTAAGCCTCTTATATAACTGACTAAGAATAATACACCTTTTATTTTTAGTGATAATTGTATAGAAGCCTTTAAGGAGTTAAAGGACTGACTTACCTCCTCCCCAGTTCTCTGTTACTATGACCTAGATCTTAAATTAATACTGGAAACAGACGCCTCTAATAAAGTAGTAGCGGGGGTTCTCTTATAGTTACACCTAAATAGTAAATGGTACCCTATTGCGTTTTTCTTAAAGATAATGGCCCTAGCTAAGTGTAACTACAAGGTACATAATAAGGAAATGCTGGCTATTGTATAATCATTGTCCTAGTGGCGCGCAGAGCTTAGAAGCACAGACTCTTAGATTAAAGTCTATACTAATTATAAAGCCCTTAAGTATTTTATAATAACAAAGCAGCTCACTGGTTGATAGGCTAGGTAGGCTAAAATACTCTCCCAATTCTTCTTTATAATTATGTACCGCCCTAATAGACAAAATTCTAAAGCTAATGCCCTTACCTAGAGGGAACAGGACGTGGAACTATAGGATAAGCTAAAGGCTCAGTACTGGACACGTGCCCTCCTCTATCCCAAATAGCTCGACCTATATATCCTTAAGGAACTAAGCTTTAAACGGAATAGGCTGGCGCCTATAGAAGGAGAAATCCTAGATAAACTAATAGGACTAATTAACTGTATTCTAATTGCGAACTGCACAGCCAAATCCCTAAAAGCCCTCTAAGACCAAGCTATGGAAGATAACCCTAATTTGGAAATAGAAGATGGACTGCTCCTATACCAAGAACGGCTTATAGTTCTAGATGTTAACAACCTATAAATGGAACTAATCTATAAAGCCCACTGTTAAGTCTCTATGGTACACCCTAGTTAAGACAAGACCCACTAACTACTAGCGCCTTACTACTACTGGTAAGGACTCCTATCCAATATAGAACAATTTATTAGGAATTATTATGCTTATAAATGGGCAGATACCCCTAGGGATTAAACCCCTAGGTAGTTACAACCACTGCTAGTTCCCAAACACCCTTAGCAGCATATTATAATGGACTTTAAATTATTCCTAAAGGACAAATATGGCTATAATATGGCCTTTGTGGTAGTTAACTAACTAAGCAAGTAAGCTATTTCCCTCTCCTGCTTTAAGACTATAACTACAAAAGATATGGCCCATATATATATTAATAATATTTACCAGATCCATGGCGCTCCTAAGTTAATTATCTCTAATTATAGACCCTAGTTTATATTAGACTTTTAGGACGAATTCTGCCAGATCCTTAGGATTAAGATTAAGCTCTCTACTGTATTCTACCCTTAGACTAATAGCTAAACCAAGATTATAAACCAATACCTTAACCAGCAACTTCGCCCCTTTATTAATTACTACTAGGACAACTGGTTGGAACTACTGCCTATAATGGACTACGCACAGCTTACGCTCCCTTATAATAGTATAGAAATATTACTATTTAAGTTACTCTATGGATACAAGCCATGAATATCCTTTAATTGGGATAGACCTATAGGACCTATAACAGCCTGCGAACGCCTTAGCTATAAAGAGGCCCAGACATTTACTAAGAGAATATATGGAGCCTAGGAGACTGCCTAAGCAATTATAAAAAAAGTATAAAAGAAAAAAGAGTCTAATGTAAACTAATATTATCACAAGGTAGACTTCTATGTAGGAGATAAAGTATAGGTGTTAATAAAGAACTAAAAGACCTAGAGGCCAAGCCGCAAGCTAGACTACTAAATGGCTGGCCCCTATAAGATCCTTAAGAAGGTAGGGCACTCTTTTAAGGTTAAGCTACCAGAGTTAATAAAGATCCACCCTATCTTCTCTCTAGACCAACTGTAGAAGGCTGCGGACAACCTATTGCCTAGACAGTACAACAACCCCCTGCTGCTAATTTAGATTGCAGAGGACAAAGAATAGGAAGTTAAAGAGATTTTAGTAGTTAAGAAGGACCGTAGTACCTTAAAATACTATGTAAGCTAGGTAGGTCATAACAAAGATCTAGAATAGTACCCCGTATCTAATTTTAAGTACTCCCCCTATAAGCTACAAGATTTCCACCTAGCCCACCCAGACCTCCCTAAACCACCACGCAAATTAGACAGCTGGATTAAATGCTGGGAAAGGGGGTTAGATAACTATAATAATCTGGATAATAATAAAGAACTTAGACAAAGCCTAAGGGCAGGCTTTTTTGGGAGGGGGGGGTAATGTGACGGTGCTAGAGCGCGTTACCTGCTACATTGCCGTTTCCAGGGCAATTCGCCGCATTTCTGGGTAATCTACCAGCACTACTCGTAGAGCTAGCCAATCAGGATTTTCCATGCCCGGCATGGAAAATTGCCATTGGCTTGCTTGCTACTAGCGCCTTGGCGACCCCTTGTATCTTATCAGTCTCTAATAGTCTTCTTCTCCTTCTTCTCCTTAGCTTAGTATTCTTGTATGATAGCAATCTACAAGCTTTGGTTTAGAAGTATTTGTACAAGCCCGTCACAAAAAAGGGTAAGAAGAAGGCGCTATAGGCGGTGCGGTAAGATAGGGCATAACTCTTATATATGCAAAAAGGAAATAGAAGAAGCAGTAGAATAAAGTAGTTAATTTAGAAGTATAGTAAATCCTATCTATGTCGAGCAGGATAGATAATAATCGTGAAGTTTAGTAGGGTCTTGGCGCAGGTAGCCAGCTTGCCTATATAGCCAGCTCGCCTATAGAGTACGTTATATAAATATAGAAACCACTTTATCTATACCCTCTATAGGCCTTAGTAAATTATAGATACCTATAAAGCTTTAGAAAACTTATAACTTTTAATAGCCGCGCTACTAATAGACCTAGTAGGGGCTTAGCGAATTTAGAAGTAGATATATATAAAGGCCTTAACTAAAAGCAAATTCCTCTACTATCTAAATAAGACTATATAAGCCCGACCTAGTGCCGATTACTACTATATTAGAGTTAGATTAGGGGTGCCTATAACTTATTAGGGTACCTATAACTTACCCACCTTATATATATATAGTCTCTTTTCTTTATAGATTAATCTATATATAAGTCCTTCTTTTCTAACCTAAGATATTAGTTCGACAAAGCCGCTAAGGTTAGTAAGTAGATACTAAATAGCTTAAGTAATAAATAGAAGACTAGCAAATAGTAAACAACAACCCAATTCTACCACTAAAGCCTTTAATGCTACGCTAATAATATTATATATTCTTATAGCTAGCGGCGCTTTATAGAGGAGCTTATATAAAGGCTCTACAGGTAAGATTTAGGTGAATTAGGCGTCTTTTAGTTGCTATACTATATTAAGACCCTTAGCCGCCGAAATTGGACTCTGCACCTATATATGGTGACGGCTACGAACCTGCGGTCTTTAAAGTTTAGACTTAGCAGAGCCAACGCAGAGACGTTATATAGTGCGTGGGTAGGACCTAGTGGTTATTAAAATGTTATAGGGTGTAGTGAAAAGTTTTTACATAGGATAGTAAGATTTCGAAAGCCACTGCTATAGTTCCCCCTTTACGGTAGATAACTGCTATATTCTTATATTTAAGCCTATATAATCCTTATAGATATAATAAGAAATCTAATATCCTCTAACCCCTAATTAAAAGCATTGACGACCTCCTATATAGGTATACAAGCGAACGAACAAACGAATAAATATACCCCCCTCCCAACCCCTAGGGCGATCGCCCTTGGAGTATACAGTCACTCGCCGTTTTTCACTGCCGTAATACTACCTAGTAGCTTAGATAATAACCCCCTACGGTTTTTCCTATCTCCTCTTAACGGACTAGTGACCCTTAGAGAGGGCTTAGCAACTAGGACCTAGGTATATATATCCCGCTCGCCTTTCGGTATTAAAGCGGTAGTTAGAACGGATAAATCTCCCTTACGCCCTCGAGAGCTCTAGGGGGGATTAGGGTATATATAGTAATAGTCACAAGAGATAGCATATAGGGGACGGTTAAGATATGGGAAACTACTAGTATGTAGCTAAGCTATTAATTAACAGCAGGCCTAGCTAGGGCGTAGTAAACCCTAGCTACGGAAGTTAGAAGAAGGATATAATAGTTACTAAGGAGATCTAACATCCAACGGAGGTTAGGACGTAGCTGCGAGCAGCCGCAGGGGCCGTAGCTACGTACGGAAATAGCAAACCGGGGTTTTTTATCCTACTGGGGTGGCTTATAGGGTTTTTCCTCCCAACATATTAGGGGTTTTCTTCCTGTAAAATACACAAGTTTCCCCTATATACGGAGTAGTCTGCGTGGGCCCGTGCTAGGGATCCGGATCAGACGTTAAGCAATAAATGAATAATAATAATATATTAAGACTCTTTATAGGGACTATATATACTATCTTAATAATTTAAGCCTTTTAAATCTTCCGGAACTAGCCCGAGTTAATTTAATTCAATGATTTTAGAGCGCCAAGCAATTCAATTCAAGTCCGAGGCTAGTGGAAGACTTGAAAGGCTTACTGCCATGCCTGCACAGGGGTGCCCAGGAAATAAATATGGCAATTGTCATCTCAACTACAGCTTGGATGTTCTTTTCCACTTCCTCAGGCCAATAAGGTGATTATCCTGAGGTAATCACGTCTTAAATGTAAAGAAATCCGCTTATCGATGTCTAATGTATGTTGCTTGAACTGGAGCGACGACGTTGTTGTAGAAATGCCATCTGAACGTGGAAAATTCGAAGTTTTTGGTGATATCGCGTCCAGGAAACTCGCATCTCAAGCAGCGTTGGACGGCGTAACCATAGGAATCTCCTGCCTGGTTATAAACCTCGTCTATTTTGCTTTCCGCGATTTTGAAATCGTCGAGTATAGTGGTTGCAGTACTTCCTATATCACCCTGCTGTCGAAACTCTTCAAATGACTTGTTAATACAGAGCTCAATGAGGAGAATCCCAAGAGCGAAGAGAATCTTGTTTCGAATTTGATTGCTGTTGAAACGGTCGGCGGGAGTCAGTGTTGATGACGTGACGTGCGTCTCAAATAGGTAAGATATGTAAGGATTCCGGGAAAAATGTTGTTCCCTGCCAGTGGCCGTGTTCTCAAGAAACACGTTGACTTGGTCTCCATCCCAATTGTCATCTAGCCACGGAGTACAGCTAAAATGAAGAATTGCCCAAGCTAAGGCGGCAGCGAGACCGTACCGCTTTTTAGCCGATAAGTCTAGGTGCGGCGGAAGTTGGTGCGGCGGGAGTTGGTGCTGCAGGAGTTGATGAGTTGAAATGGGCGGCACGGGAAAGAGCGACTTCAATGACACGACTTTTACAATGTTGGAGTTGGTACTTGGTGCGCAGCTGAGATGAAACTTTCTTTTTTGCCCTTGGTCTGGGTCTGGCAAATAACCCAGGTTTGCGGATGCCCTAAAATCCTTCCGCACCCCAACACAAAGGCATGAAATCTTGTCGTTGGCTGAATGGGGAGTTGGTATGGTAGATTGCACTGCTTTGATTTAAGAATTAGCCAGCTATGACGCTCTTTGGCCAAGACAGCTACAATAAACCCACCAGGATAAGGGGGTGCCGCAACTGTGACTTGTTTCGACTTCTTATTTTGTCGTCGGCCAAACAGATCCGATAGCTTGTTCTTTCCTGAACCTGTCGGTGGTACCGGCGGTGGTGCTCTGGGTGATTGCGGAGCTAGAACTGGCTGAGCGACGGGTGTAACGCTGCCCAAATCTGTCTTCTCTATCTTAATTTGAAGTTTTCGCCAACAGTACTTTGCGGCCGCTGTTTGAGTAGAGGTATCCTGGAAAGAAAGAGCGATATCGAAGACTGACGGGAGAGTGGGCTTTTCTGGCTGCCAATCTAGATCAATGGCTGCGTGATGTGAGCATGGACACATGCAATTCCAGCCGTCTTTGAGAACTCCATGGATAGCTCGGACATTTTCGCGAATTGAATCACAGTGCTTGGGGTTGAATCGTGCTTGGAGCTCCTGAACTTTAGTATCTTCGTCTTCTGCTGGTACCTCTGGTCTCTCAAAACAATTTTTCAATGCTGTGTTCCAGTATTGCAGTTGGTCGATGAGAGCCTTGCGTTCTTCGGTGCCGAAGCTGCGCTTCACGCGGCGCCACTCCCACTGAGCTCGTTCGGGTGGGTCACTTGTCCATAATGGCTGTATAAGAAATTAGATTTCGATCCAAGATAAGAATGATATTTGCAGCGGCATGCGGAACAGGGAATTACATTGATGAAAAGAGTAAGTAGTGAATTCGAAATATCATCATACTCTGCCATCCATGTCGATTTCCAATTTATCCAGGAGGCCCTTGGTAATTTCATCCATATGTTTAATAATTGATAGATATTCCCTATAATGGTTTGGGTACTTTTCTTCGAGACATTCTCGTAATTCATTAATGCTCGGTTGGTTTAGTCCAATTAAGCGAAGGGTAATATGTAATTGCTGTTGTTGCACGAATATGTTATCTCGGAGTGTTGACAGTGTCATATCGTACTTCCAGTAGCTTTTCACAGGGTCGTGGTACTTCTCAAGGGCCCACAAAGCAATTGGGATCCCTCCCAATACCAGACCAGCGATGACGTCAGCCATGACTTCGATGTACGCACCCGACAGTGTGTCAAGAGTTTCCTGGGAGCTCAAGAGGCGCAAAGTAGATATATGATGGGCAGACGAGTCTAGTTGAGGAAGCGGAGTATGGCTAGGGTGGGGCAGCGGCAAGATGGTGGAAAGATTAATGCCAAGATTAGTGCTGCCGACAAAAAGCATAACCTGTGAGCCCTAGTGACGTGTCAGTTTTTAGGAGCTCAACTCAAAGCTCGTGCATATACGTGGCGAGTTTCCGTCGATACACTGCGAGCGGTTTTCACATTCGCATTATCGCATCTGCAAAACCCACTTAAATGAACGAAATTACGAAACCACGATAGGTTGGAAGGTTTGACACGACTTTGATTAGGTAAGCCATTGGAATAAGCTACAATAGCGGCTCGGAGGTTCCATGTTTCACACTACCTCTTTAGGTATGTGATCTGTTGTCCAACCTGCTTTTCAAATGCTGAATCCATTCACCTTTAAAGCCCTATCGTTTTCCGAGCGCATCAAGTCTTTTGCGGACACTGATTCATCATTCATCTGAAGATTCGCCTGCTGCATTGCTGAAAAATTATGTAGCCGCCTCAGTTCACCGTCATTAGCACTAAAGTGTCAACCACTTGTCATACTGCAACCTGGCTTCATCGATGTCTGCCTTTTCGCTGCGCCTGAAATATACTGTTTAACAGATAGTGAAATTATGACGCCTTTTCGGCTTCGAGAATAATCTATTTAATTGGTGAATTGTTATTCGAAATCTATATCCACTTTACCTATTCATCGTTACGATGGCTGAGGCATCATCAGCCTTATCGAAAGAGTCCCTTTCAACGGTCTTTGCAGACTGCCTTACGTACTATAGGAAGTTGCTGCTTGCTCTCAATGCAGAGAATTCCCGCGTGGTCCGGCTGGAACAGGTAGACGTCACTCGCATTCAAGATGAATTCGGAAGAGTCAAGATTTGGGGCGACCAAACCAAAGCCACCCTTCTGCCAAGAGCCCGCGGTTCCTTAGACGATACATTGAGAAATAATTCTGACCTCCAAGACACTGTCCGAGGGGTCCTTAAACGGTTAAGGTGGTGTCTCGACCAAGGTAGGTCATTTAGTATAAAGTACACCATCTCCCACTCGTTGACTCAATCGCAGTAATTCCTATCGTAGAAAGAAAGTACGATGACCTAAAAGAATCTGATCAGGATTCCATTGCTAGCATGAGCGCTGATTCTGATTCCGAAGCTGAAGACGACGCAGATCATGAGCGTCCTAAAGACTCAAAGATCGCTTGGCTCATGCAGCAGGCCTTTGAGCAAATCCAATCGCTTTTCCATCTTTCGTCCCTGCTTCGCCGTCCTAGTTTTACGGGCAAGTATATTCGTTCCGTCAATCGGAACGCTAGAGTAGATCTAGAAAAGCAGGAGTCATCTTTAGCCTTCTGTCTCAGCAGATTTGATTGCAAACACGTCCTCGAGAAAGTACGACAATGGAATGGCCTTGCCAAAAGCGCTAAAGATATATCGTATGAGGATGAAGAGCCCGTATCTTCGGATCAAATTCAGGGCCGCACAGATCTTGACGTCGACTACTGCGAAGATGTCACAGCTCTCTGTCAGAGGCTCGCAAATGCGAATACCCGACGTCGTGAACAGCTTCAGTACTGGACTGGCCACCCAGACAACCCCACAGCTCGCGAAACCATCTCTGCTCCACCGACACTGGATGTTCCGATGAAAGAAACTCCTGTACCAGAGGCTAAGCGAGCCGGCGAGTCGCAAAGCCAGGTACCCACTATCAAGCCGTCCGATCAAAATCATTTGAGGCAGAACGACGAAGCAAGGTCGTCGTTGTCGAAGCAGAGTTTTTCTACTGTTGCGAAGTCGGCCATATTTGAGACAAAAACGCAGTCCGGCCGTCCACGTACAGTATACGCGCAATCAACTGCAGTTAAGGGACGACAAAACCGCGTTCCGAATGCGCCCACTCCTACGAAGGGTAGCTTCTTTTTTCTTTGCCCTTATTGTGGTATGAAGCTCATCGGCCGCGAAATGGAGGACAGACAGGCCTGGAAGTAGGTTCTAGAAAAGGCCTTCTTTGCTTCACTACACTAATATAGTTTTCTAGACGACACGTCTTTAGAGATCTCAGGCCCTATATTTGTACCTACCCAGAATGCCAAACCCCAGAAAAGCTCTACGTCACCCGGCACGACTGGATATATCACGAAATGCAGATGCATCGACGCCAGTTTGTCTGCGGTGACTGTAATGAGAATCATCTAACGAGAGATTCAATGGAAACACATCTCAAGGCCCATCATCATGGGCTGTTTTCCGAATCCCAACTTCCAATTGTCCTTGACATGTGCGACCGGCCTATTGACGACAATGAGCAATCGCTTTGCATCCTTTGTGGCGAAGAGATGTCCCTCTCAAAGCTGCAAAACCATCTCGCCATGCATCTGGAGGACATTGCCTTATTTGTGTTACCTGGCAGTGTCGAAGACGGGGAGGCGGACGGAGGTTCCAAGATGACCAATCAAGCCGCGAAGCTAAAATCCGAAGCAGAGAGGGATGGTGATGAGCTTTCATCCGTTAGCAGCGTTCATTTTTCTGATTCTGGGGGTGAACCTGGTTATAAACAGACCTCTACGGACTTTCAAAAGCTGTTAACTATGAAACAACCGGAATTTAATTTTAAAGTAACGCTTTGGAAGAAACAGGACTTAAGCGGGGAAGATAGTCCTATAACGGTAATATACAATATTTTTAAAAATTTACAGGGCCATTTGGGTCATGTCTACGCCGTCGCCTTCCCGCCGGACGGCAAGCTGGTCGCGTCGGCATCGCACGATGGCACCGTCAGGCTCTGGGACGCGGCCACGGGAGCGGCGCTGCAGACGCTCGAGGGCCATTCGGGTCAGGTCTACGCCGTCGCCTTCTCGCCGGACGGCAAGCTGGTCGCGTCGGCATCGCACGATGGCACCGTCAGGCTCTGGGACGCGGCCACGGGAGCGGCGCTGCAGACGCTCGAGGGCCATTCGGGTCTGGTCAACGCCGTCGCCTTCTCGCCGGACGGCAAGCTGGTCGCGTCGGCATCGCACGATGGCACCGTCAGGCTCTGGGACGCGGCCACGGGAGCGGCGCTGCAGACGCTCGAGGGCCATTCGGGTCTGGTCATCGCCGTC
>Ga0307507_10008513_pt1 | contig 14141 bp, 4 predicted proteins | sample 7_EM_MG_FD_207223 | JGI IMG/M metagenome (GOLD analysis project Ga0307507, IMG submission 207223) | Populus trichocarpa ectomycorrhiza microbial communities from riparian zone in the Pacific Northwest, United States - 7_EM | ecosystem: Host-associated > Plants > Roots > Unclassified | place... | reverse complement strand
GAGGCTTTAGGAAAGATTTAAAGGAATAATATAAATTCTATCTAAATCTAAGGGTATATAGCTCTTGCTAGGAACAAGACATTGCGTAAAGAAGAGAAAGGAATAACGAGAGAATCTTGCAATTAAATAGTTTAGGGGTCTTGGTTAATGCGTGCGCACATACGCACGCGGACGGACTTTGGTAGTATTTAATTAATCTGGCAGAACTTAGCAGAAGTCGATTAAGCTAGCAGAATTTAGCAGAATTTGGTCAAAGCTTCAAGTTCTATCTATTAAGTGTTTTACTAAGACATTCCTACTGTAACTAGGCTAGTCCCGTTACAGATAACTACTAGTGCTAGCTTACTACTTAATAAAGGCAAAAGGCCATAGGCTTAAGATTCTTAAGATAAGATAATATATATCTAAGGACCTATAATAGACAACAACCAATAGAAAAGGGCAATAGCTTAGTTTAAAGACTGTTATAGAGCGAGTATAAGCGGTAATAATATTATCACAGCACTAACCTAACGCATACTGTTTCCTACTGTTGGCTAGCCCACCACTAGCGCCTTGGCGGCTAGCCCTACTCTTTATATATAATACCCCCTTTTACCCTTCTTCTCTTCTTTATAGCACAACGTAGTTATTCAGTCTACTTTATTGCAGCACTGTGACAGTTTATGCTATCAATAATTACGTTCTATCACGATCACTAATTCCCTATATTCTAGTTATCTCCGCCCTAGAGCAATTGCAACCTATACGCGATATATCTATATACTACAACCCACCACAGTCCTAGAATAATCCTTAGTTTTTTTCTAGCGCCAAAGATTACCTAAATAGGTAATATTAATAATGCCAAAATAGCCGAAACCTAGAACCCCTATAAAGTTTTTACAGACTTCTTTATACAGACACACCCTAACATTATATAGACAATCCGCCGCTCCCTACTATACCCTAAAACCTTTAAAGCTAATAAAGTTTACTATACCCTTATTAACTACACTAATAAGTTCCTTAGTAATATTAAAGCGGGACTATAGTTTATATATAACATAAACACCACTAATAAGAAAGCTAATAAAAGCCTTAATACCCTTATTGCCTCCCAGACAGAAACTATTACCACTCTTAAACAATCAACCTCTATAACAACGGTAGTAACCTAGCAGAAAAAATGGATATCTAAAAACCCGCTAATATTTAGCAGAAAAGGCACCCCATTAGAATAATAAGCTAATTTTAAGACCTAGTATATTAAAATTAAAGGAGTCTTTAACTGTAACCAGGACTACTTTAATATAGTCTAATCCTAAATACTTTATATCTTAGATATACTAGAAGGCAAGGCCTATAAGTTTATTAAGTAGGGCCTAAAGCTTATGCATAAGAACCCAAATAATATGTCTATATAGAAATAGCCCACTAAAGAAGATATACTTAAAGAGCTTACTACCCACTATAAGGTCCTTAATATAACCTAGGTTATAAAAAACAAGCTTAACCATTTTCCCTAGGGCGAGTGTAATTACTAGTCCTAGAAGGGAGAGCTTAATAAGTTAATAGTCCGCGCTAGGAAGACAGATAATTAGAAGGTAGATCTACTCTAAAAGTTTTTCTCTCTAAAGATAGAAGAGCTAGTACTTAGACTTACCTATAAAATTAATAACAGCGACTATATAGGTTGGAGTAAGCAGATAGATGTGTTTACTAAGAACCTTATAAACTATATATACTAAGCCAACCTTAAGAATACTAACTACTGCCTACCTACTTAAGCTCCTACCCCTATATTAACTCTAACCCTAACCCTAGTAGTAACTGGAGAACCTATAAACCTTAATAGAATCTTAAATATAGAGCGCAAGCGCCGCTTTAATAATAGACTGTATCTTGCCTATGGCCTACCTAGCTACTAAAAGGACGCTTATAACCCCACTATAATAGTAAACCTAATCCTAATACTAGCCCATTAAATAATATAAACTAATAACCGCGGACGTAGCAACTGCGGAGTCTATTATAGCCGCAGTAGATAACTCCCCCCCTTTAACCCTATAGCTTAGTTACTCTAAATAATGCCCTATATAGAAGCCTAACCCATTAACAACGCCCAGAATTAGTAACTCCGCGCTAGCAAATATAAACACGGCTATATTATTAGTAAGGTACCATCTCTCTATACCCTAACTAAGACTAACACTACCAGCTAGATAGATACTAGATTGCCCCACCAAGACAGCCCTATACCCTAGTTATTAAAAGGTAGACCCTTAGACTAAGTTACGTCTAAGGGTCTAAACCATATAAGGAGGAAGATAAGAAGATTAGGTCCCTATTACTAGACCAATTAGTCCTTTTTATTAGTAAACTGCTACTTAATCTTAGATTAGTAAATAGTAACAAGAAATTAATCCTTATTTAAACCTAACTCTCTTTATTACGCAACCTATGCCCCTAAGTTTTTATAAACATAGTAAGCCTAGTAGACTTAAGTAGTACTATAATGGCATTTACCAACGCAGAGTCTATTATAAGAAAATATAATATTATAACTAAGAAACTGTTAGCACCTAGGCCACTACGCCTCGCAAACAGCATCCCAACTTTACTTATTATAGACTACTTTACCACCCAAATGTTAATTAGCATCTATACTAAAGCTATACTCTTTCTTATTACTAAACTCTTACCTAATACCCTAATTATCTTAGGTATACCTTGGCTCTAAAAGCATAAGCCCTGCCCCAGCTTTAGAGAGCTTAAAATCCGCTTTGACTTAAACTACTACTTTAGGAACTACCTCCTATAGGGGACAGCTAATAGTAGCAGGGACGCCCTATATAGATACTTAGCACTACTAAGCCTAGTGCCTAGGACTATATATAAATGTAAGGGCGCGAAGAGGCTTCGGGGAAGATTTGAAGGAACAATATAAATTCTATCTAAATCTAAGGGTATATAGCTCTTGAAGAGAACAAGACGTTGCGTAAAGAAAAGAAGGGAATAACTAGAGAATCTTGTAATTAAATAGTCAGGGGTCTTGGTCGATGCGTACGCACATACGCACGCGGACGGACTTTGGTAGAATTCAATTGATCTGGCAGAACTTGGCAGAAGTCGATTAAGCTAGCAGAATTCGGCAGAATTCAGTTAAAGCGTCAAGTTTATCTTATTAAGTGTTTTACCGAGATATTCCTACTGTAACTAGGCTAGTCCCGTTACAGTACCCCCCCTTTAGCCGAAGGTTCAAAATAATTTAATTTAGTTAAGAATTTATAATTTTTTTTATTGCGTGTCGTATTTTCGCGTCAGGTGGCGGTCTTGGCAAGGCAGATCTAACCAATTAGACAACTTCAACTGCTAGTCAAAGTTCCTTAATATCTTGTGTGTCACGTAATTATGTCATAAATATTATAACTTATTTCAAGTTCTTTTTAAATTCAAGTTTCGTGTATTCGTGTCAGGTGGCAGTTATTTGCCTTTATATCGTGTCCATCCAGCCAGAGTAGGCCGCGAAGGATGGTCCTTATAGAATTCTTTTACTAGGGAAGGCGCGTCGGCCTTAATCTAATTATAGGTTTCCTAGGTTTGTGTTTTATATCCTTCCCACTTAATAAAAAGTTTAAATTGTTTGGATTATGGTTTCCATTACATATTATTAATTAAGTTAATAAAGTAAGAACCGTTACTATTATTAACAATTATAGGAGGTGGCGGTGGTACTTTATAAGTTATAGGATTATCTTTTAAAGGTTATAACAAGCTTATATAAAACGTTGGGTATATTTTTATCTTAGTCGGCAGTTTAAGCTTATAGGCGTATAGGCTTAGTTTCTTCTTAATTTGGTACGGCCCTATAAACTTCCAATTGAGTTTCTTTAAGGGCCGTTAAGTCCGTATATTTTGTGTATTTAGGTAAGCCATGTTACCTTCCTTAAAGTCCTATATGGGAGCTCGTCCTTTGTTTGTATACTATTCCTATACTATTTAAGCGTATGTTAATTCACTTCGTAACAGTTCCATTAACTGCTTTATTTAATTAGCGAAGTTATACGCATTAATTAACTGGATCTATTTAATTGTGGGTCCTATTATGTTGATTTTAGGTTGTGGTTTAAATCCAAGTTAAGGGTTTTGTCCGTAGGTTGTATAGAAAAGCGTTACGCCTGTTAATACGTTTATTATATTATTTGTAGTAAACTCAGCTAAAGGCAGCCATTTTTCCCAGTTGTCTTGCAGGTAGGAGTAGTATATTTATAGGTATTGTTCTATAATCGCGTTTGCAATTTCAGTTTAACTATCTATCTCCAGATAAAACGCAGTCAAGAGTCGTGTTTAAATGCTTAATTGTTTATATAGAGCTTACTAGAAGTCTGAAACAAACTAGCTTCTATAGTTGGATATTATCAAGTTAGGAAGTCTGTGTAGCTTAAAGACATGCTTAATAAAACATTTGGCTACTAATATCGCATTAATTAAGTCCATAGGAATCATATATCACATTTTTATAAGGCGGTTAATAACTACTATAATATTCGTGAACCTATTACTGCTAGGCAAGTCGACTACAAAGTTAATCAAGATGTCGCGCTATCTTTGCATTGGAATTGGTAGTGGTCGAAGTACTCCTTGCTTCTTTATATAAGAGGTCTTTCCACGTACGCACATCCTATATACTTGAACGTATTTTCGTACATAGTCGTGCATTATAGGCTAGTAGTATGCTTGTTAAACAATTTTATAGGTTTTCGCACAGCTAGGATGCCCTACTATAGGGGAGTTGTGTACAAAATTGAGTATCTTAAATCGTAAAGGTTTGGAATTTGGAACTACTATCTTCTATTAATAGTACAATCGATTATTTCAAATTTCGTATTTAGCGAGTGTAATATCCTTATGCTATCATTTTCCTGTTCGAATTGCTTTTATTATATCTATTATCTATACGTCGTTCTTATATTCGTATTCCATTAGCTTATTAATTTCCATTTCCCATTTATTAACTTCTGATTTATTTCTATCAAGTTCCGTATCTAGGAATATAGGATGTAGCTTTTTAAAACGTTTAGGGGGTAGTAAGATCTATAATTAATTCGTAATCCGTTTGTCTAAAGCGTTTATAGGTAGATCCTGTGATTATTATATTAATGCGTTAGGCTTCTAATTAAGTTTGCCTAGTTGGTACATAATCTTAAAGTTAAATTATAAGAGGTATTCGGCCCAACGAATTTAGCGCTACGTTAATTGTTTTATAGTTATAAAGTACTGCAGGTTCTTGTGGTCTGTTAATACGCGTATTAGGAACAACAATCCTTTAAGCTTAGAACGCCATTGTTTAAAGCATTTAACAATTGTAAGCAGTTCCTTATCGTATATCTTGTAGTTTGATTTAGTAAGGGCGAGTTTCTAAGAGAGAAAGGCTACTAGACGTAGCTCGCCGTTCTTATTATATTGCAATAACACTCCTCCTAGTGCATAATCAGACGAATCTATTTTGACAATGCATTTAAGGTTAGGGTCAAAGTGGGCGAGAATTAGAGCAGTTATAAAATAATGCTTTAGGTTATTAAAAGCTTGTTTATATTTAGTGGTCCATTTAAATTTTAAATTTTTTCTTATTAGGTTTACTAATGGCTGGGCAATTTCCAAGAAGTGGTTAATAAATTAATAATAGAAGTTTGCGAATCCTAGAAATCCTTAAACGTCTTATATATTGCTAGGGCTTCCCTAGTTTATAATCGCGGCGACTTTCTTAGGGTCCATTTTGATTCCGTTGCGGGATATAATTAAGCCTAAGTATATAACCTTGGACGCGTGGAACTTGCATTTCTTAATATTGCATTATAAGCCCGCATCTTGTAGGCGTTTAAGAACCATTCTAATATGTTTCCAATGTTTAGAAAGCAAGGACAAGTAGATTAAGATATTATTAATATACGCGGTAATGAATATATTAAGGAATTCACGAAGCGTATTGTTAATATATTACTAAAACGTACTGGGACCGTTTTTTACGCTAAATAGCATTACTAGGTATTTAAAGAGTCCCCATTATATATAAAAAGCTGTATACTTCTCATCTCCTTCACATATACGGATTTTATTAAAGGCAGCGACTATGTCAAGCTTTATAAAGTACTATGCCTTCGCTAAATGGTTAAGCGTTTCTTAAATTAGGGGAATTGGATATCGGTTTTAAATCGTAATTATGTTTAGAGCTTAATAATCGACACAAAATCTTAAGCCTCCTCCTGGCTTTTTAACGAATAGTATAGGTGAGGCGAATAGAGATTAACTAGGGCGAATAAATCCTTTTTCTAGATGCTTGTTAAGGTATTGTTATATTATAAGCAGTTCTTCTTGTGATATACCGTATAGCGGACCGAACTTTGGTGTTATACTAGGCTCAAGTTCTATCTTAAAATCGTGCTTATCTTAGTGCGGGGCTAGTTGGTCTGCAAATCGTTTTTTAAACTCGTCAATTAGATTGTGGTACTCTTTAGGTATAAGAGGTTGAGGATTAATATACTATTTCGGTTCTAGTGCTTTCTTAATGTCTTCTATAGTTATAGTAAAGATTTTATAATCTCGTCTTTTTGCTAATGAGATAAAGGGTACGGCCTATATAATACAAATTTTAAGAGGTTTTAACGTAATATCTTTATATTCTTTACTACAATTAGTAGTCGTAGCTTTATTATATTGGTTTAAGGTTCGTGGCAAGGGTAATTTATATTATTTTAAATTCAAATAGTTATATATATGTTTGTAGGGCAAATGGGTTTTTAAGCAATAACTTTAGCAGTAGGTTATACGGAACTTTAGTGTTTCTTTAACCCAGCTAATTAAAGGGTTGTGTTATTTTAACCATCTATGTCTAAGTATCATCTTATATTGCTTTAGGGGTGTTATAAATAGGGAAACGTATTTAAGGTGTTCGCCTATCTACATTTTTATAAGAGCGTAGTGTGTTAATTCGCCATATATTAAGGGTTTGCCGTTAAAGCCTTGTAGGCCTTAGGGCTTATTAAGTTTCTTTAAATTTAGGTGTTAGGTTTTCGCATAGTTTGTATTAATAAAGCCTATGCTAGTGGCTCCGCTATCTATAAGGATTTATACCTCCTTCTATTTTCTAAGTATTTAAATTTCGCTAAGTACATTAAGGGAGTTATGTTGTGTATTAGCGCTAGAAGAGCCTAGACACTTATACTCTTCCACTTCTTATCCTAAAGCGCGACTTGGCCTTAGGACGATTTGTTTTCTAAGTTAGCTAAGGGTAAGATACTTTGTGATAACTGGGTATGATTTGTAGAACAAGTATAAGTTAAGAAGTGAGTACGGCTTAAAGAACGAGTGTAATTTAAGGAGTGGATGCGATTTAAAGACCGGGAGGAACTACGGCGGACTTTTTTAAAAGGGTAAGTTCGGCAATTCCTTTAAATATGTCCTTTTTTACCACATCCGAAGCATTCTCCATTTGTAGCTCAAGTTCTTCGTTTATTAGTTCCCAAGGGTGCATAAGATTAAGTGGTATTGAGGTCCATAGGGTCGTATATAGGACTTTTTAGGTTCAGAGAGGGATCGCGTTTTAGGGTATGTATTGGTTTTATAAAGTTTTAAACGTAAGGCGTGGTCGGCTTTAGAGAACGAGTTTATTTGTTATATTAAAGGTCCTTATTAATTCGTTAATATATTATAGCGAATTTAGGCAGGTCTTTTGGCAGTTCTCTACCTACTAACTGGGCTCTAATCTCATCCGAAATAGCTCGTTAAAGAGCAGCGGCTTTAGCGGCTTCATTCCAATCTAGTTCGCTAATAAGGCCTAAAAATTCTAAAAAGAAGCTAGTAAATTCTTAGTTCCGTTATTATAGGTTTTTAAGTTTAGTAACAGCTATATGTTCACGGCTGGCGTTATTATACATTCGTTCTAGTAGGGAGACGAAGATTTTAAAACTAACAAAGGTGCCATTACGGAAGAATGGATCTATAGTTTATACAGCGTCCTTGCTTAAACAAGACATTCCATAGCTAATTTTGCTAGCTTTAGTGGGGTATTAGTTGTAGTTCATTAAGAGTTTAAGACGGAGCTTGGTTATAAAGGGATATAGGTTGTTTTAATTTCTATCAAACATTGGAGGATTAAGGAGCTTTTTGGATTTCGTAACGGGTATCGAATTCGTTATAGATATAGGTTGAGTTACCATTACTGGTTTAAAGTTCGCGTTTAAGGGGCCAGGTTCAGATACAGTTATATTAATTTCGTTTATAGGCGGTATCAGGGTCTCTAATATAAATGCTTAGATGTTACGGAGTTCTTTATGGAGTGCTTCTATTAATTACTAATACTGGGCTTCTAGTGCAGCCCGCTACTAAGCTAAGGCATCCGTAAAGGACTGTTATATCATAGTTAACTGTTCCCTGACTAGGGATATAATACTTATAGTTATTAAAGAGGATTCGGGTTCGTTTGCCATTTTAATAGTAGTTGTTTTTTTTAACACAACGTAATGTAAGGGCGCGAAGAGGCTTTAGGGAAGATTTAAAGGAATAATATAAATTCTATCTAAATCTAAGGGTATATAGCTCTTAAAGAGAACAAGACGTTGCGTAAAGAAGAGAAGGGAATAACCAGAGAATCTTATAATTAAATAGTTAGGGGTCTTGGTTGATGCGTACGCACGTGCGCACGCGGACGGACTTTGGTAGAATTCGATTGATCTGGCAGAACTTGGCAGAAGTCGATTAAGCTAGCAGAATTCGGCAGAATTCGGTCAAAGCGTCAAGTTTATCTTGTCGAGTGTTTTACCGAGACATTCCTACTGTAACTAGGCTAGTCCCGTTACAATAAAGCCCTAATAATAGAAGATGTTCCTAATAAAGGGGAACCTATATAGCTGTAAAGCAATAAGATAGTAGAAAACTGGACTACTCTAATACTTAAGACTAAAATGATAGGCTAGCTAGCCTTGCCAAGACTAAAAAAGAAGGTCTACTTTACACCACTACTATTAAGAATCTAACACTAACCTAGATACCCTTTAAACCCTAGCCACCTAGCCTAACACCTAGAACTAAGCTATATGCTATATATATATACTATAGCCTATATTATAGTAAGGACTAGCTAGGGAATTACTAAAACCTAAATAATAGAAACCGCGCCACTATAACACCTAACCTCGTACCCACTCCCTACACGCCTTATACAAGGCCGCCGCCTAAGAACCGCTTCTAAGAGCTAACTAAAACAAGCCAGCCCTACCATAATATTAGGAGAAGACTAAATACGCCCCAACCTAAATAATATCATAAATATACACGCCATAAATTTCGCCCAGTTTTATAAATAAAAAGGCGTAAAAGTAATAAGGATCTATATAGCGGAGCTAGTAGAATTAGTAGAACAAGAAGAACAGAAACAATTAATAGATAAACTCCCTACTAGACTAGTTAAAATACTAGACCTAATAAAGAAATCCTTCCACTGCTTAGTTAATAGTAACTATATAATAAAAGAAGCCTATATAGTCTTCCCTAGTTATTTTTACCGTTTCCTTAAGGAAAACCTCTAGACTATAAATACTAAGTTCCTCCGCCGTAAAGTTATAGATATAAACATTAAGAAGTTTATAAAAGGCAAACCTGCTCTAACTAGGGATAATATTATATAACGCCTCCTAAGGGAACATAGGCACTATATTAAGGGGTTTCTCCTAAAGAATACTAATAAGCTCCTACTATATCACCCATAGGACCATAAAATCAAAATTATGCCAGGAAAGTAGCCCCTATACTATAAAAACCGCCTACTCTCCCCTACTAAGCTCTAATGTGTTAAGAAATGGATTAATAAGATACTTAATAAAGGCTTTATCCAAGAATTAACGTCCCCCGCTATAGCCCCACTCCTACTTACTACTAAGCTAGGAGGAGAGGTAAGGATCTACCATAACTATAAAGGACTTAATAATGTTACCGTTAAGAACTAATACCCACTCCCGCTTATCCGTAAGACACTTAATACCCTATATAGCGCTAAATTCTATACTAAGCTTAATATTATTACTATATTTAATAGGATCCGTATTACCAAGGGCCATAAATAGCTTATAGTATTTATTACCCGCTTTAGGCTCTACAAGATACTAATAACCCTATTTAGCCTTTATAATGCCCTAGCTATATTCTAGAACTATATTAACCATATTCTTTATAACACACTAGACGACTATTACACAGCATACCTTAATAACATTCTTATATTTTCTAAAACTTAAGCTAACTATACCAGGCATATTAAAGAGGTAATTTACTGTCTTAGAGCTGCCGGCCTCTAAATTAATATTAGTAAGTTAGAGTTCTATACAACAAAGATAAAGTATCTTAGCTTAATTATCTTAATAGAAGGAATAAGCATAAACCCTAAAAAGGTCTAAGCCTTATAAGCATAGGAGAACCTAACCTTAGTTAAGGAATTACAGCAGTTTCTTAAATTTGTAAACTTTTACTATAGGTTTATCTAAAGTTATTCCGCTATTACTACACCTATAATAAAACTCCTAAGAAAGGACGTTGGATGGCTATTAGGACTAAAACAAGCTAAGTTATTTAAGGCCCTTAAGAGAGCCTTTACTTCAGCACCAGTACTAGCATACTATAACTATATAAAGAAAACAGTGGTAGAGATAGACGCATTAAATTAGGCTTCTGGCGGAGTCCTTTCCTAGTATAACAATAACGGTAAACTAAAACCGGTCGCATTTTTCTTTATAGAGCACTCTACGCTAAAGTGTAACTATAAGATCTATAATAAAGAACTCTTAGCTATTATTAAGGCTTTAAAGAAATGGTGTCCTAAGCTATAAGAGACCAAAGAGCCATTTAAAATTATCACTAACTATAAGAACCTATAGACATTTATAACTACTAAGCAGCTAAACTAATACTAAGTCTAGTAGGCAGAGTTCCTTTTATAGTTTAACTTTATAATTATATATAGACCTAGTAGCAAAGCTACGCTCCCTAATGCCCTAAGCTAACTACTAGAAACAAAACCTAAGGACGCTAATAATAAACGCCTCCGCCACTAAGCCTAAGTTATTATACCGCCCTAGAAAGTTAACCCTATAATTTTAAAAGAATTACTATATAAATCCCACAACTCTAATAACGTGGAGTCCATAGCCGCTCTAGACCCTAAAATGGCTAAAAAGCTACTAGATAAGCTAATCTAGTTAGAATACTAGGAGAACAAACTCGTAAGAGATATAGTAGCGGCTCTATATAATTAGAAAGCTCGCCGTTAGCTAAAGAAGATTAGGAAATTACTCCGTTATAATAAGTTAGAATATAGCATCGTTAATAAACAGATCTACTTCTACTAATACCTCTTTGTCCCTAATACCCTAGACCTCCACCTAGAAGTTATCTATCGCTCTTATAGCAGCGGCCCTACTAGTTACCCTAGCTAGGTTAAAACTCTTAACCTCTTAAACCAAATATACTGGTAGCCAGGAATCTCCCAGTTTATAGCTACCTTTATTAAAGACTGTGCCCTATGCTTTTATGCTAAGACCCCCTATTCTACCCCGCCTAGTTTCCTAAAGCTACTAGAACTACCTACTTGCCTATAGACCAATATTTTAATTAACTATATTATAACACTGCCGGTATGCTAACGTCACGGTAAGGCATATAAATATATCCTTATTATTATAGACCGCCTAACTAAAATATAACACCTTATTTTAGTAATAGGACTCTTAATAGAGGAACTAGTTAATAGCTTAGTTAATAATGTATATAAGCTCTATAGTGCACTAAGCATAATTATCTCTAATTGCAGCATATAATTTATTAGCAACTTTTAGTAATAACTAAGTAAACGCCTTAAGACAACCTTATAACTAAGCTTAGCCTAGTACCTAGAAACGGACAGCTAAACCAAAATTATTAACGCTGCCATAAATAAGTACCTCCGTGCTTTTATTAGCTTTATATAGGATAACTAGGATAACTACCTACCACTTACCAAATTTGCTATAAATAACTAAGTTAATAAAAGCACAGGCATCTCCCCGTTTTTTGCAAACTATAGCTTTAACCCTCGCCTTGGAATTAAGCCTGCTAGCCCCTACCTACTAATACTATCAGCATAAGCAAAGAAGGAGTTCTTCCACGCAGACTCTATGGCCAACCACTTTAAGCAGATATTAATATAGCTTAAGGCCCTAGCCCAGATTTCACAGCAACGCTATAAAGATAATGCCAATACCTATAGGGATGAGAGTGCGTTATTCTATAAAGGTAATATGGTTATAGTTAGCTTAGAAAATATAAAGACAAATAGATCTAAAAAGAAATGGGACGATAAATGGGACGGCCTATACCCCGTACTTGCAGTATACTAAGGGGCAGTTATAGTGGACCTCCTGGACCATATCTAAGTAAACAAATCCTTTTATATATCTAAGGTCCGCCTCTAGGCTGCTAAAGAGATCCCTAGCCAAGCAAATATTAATACTGCAGAGCGCCGTAATATATAAGGACAAGTAATAGAGAGAGACGATAACAGCAATATAGAAGATAAATAGGAGTTTAAGAAAATCCTTAATATATATAATAAAGACCCCCAAGGCCTAACTTATAAGATTAAATGGAAATATTATAAGAACACAACCTGGCAGCTAAAAGAGGACCTAAAGGGTTATAAATAAGCTATACAGCGCTTCTATAAGTAACACCCTAAGAAGCCAAGACCCCCAGATTGGGCATAAGATAAGGAAAAGCCATACTAAGGTTATAGCCGACCACCGTATTAAAAATCTATAGTGGTTAAGATATTATGGAACTTTAACCAGCGGTCAAAGTTGTTTAATTGGTTAGAATTCTCACTAAGAGCGCCACGCGCTAACTTTATTTAATAAGCTAACCAATTAGGATTTTTTAATATTTTTATAGCGAAAACAGGTGGTCCCGCGTACTACCTATTTAAAGTTATTTATTTAGTTTAGGGACCAAACCTTCTAGAGAGGGGAGTACTGTTACAGCACTAACCTAACGCATACTATTTCCTACTATTGGCTAGCCCACTACTAGCGCCTTGGCGGCTGGCCCTACTCTTTGTATATAATACCCCCTTTTACCCTTCTTCTCTTCTTTATAGCACAACGTAGTTATTTAGTCTATGTCACGACACAGTCCTAACGCGTACTGTCTCGTACTGTTTCCTACTGTTGGCTGGCCCACCACTAGCGCCTTGGCGGCTGCCCCTACTATTTGTGTATAATGCCCCCTTTTACCTCCTTCTCCTCTTTATACCACAATGTAGTTATTCAGCCTATTAGCATTACAGCACTGTAACAGTTTATGGTATCTCCTCTTGCGCCCTATTACGATCTTTATTCTCCCCAGTCCACTATCTCTATTTTTCCAGTATAATCGCGACCCGGCGCGACCAATACCACCATACCATAGTCCCAAATAATCTTAGTATAGTCCTAGATAATCTTAGTATTATCCTAAACAATCTTAGCATTACAGCTAGCCTTATAGATTTTAATTACCCTGCCTAGATCCCCTAAAATGGGTACCCAGAATACCCTATTGGCGAATATACGCGAAGCGCTTGCCCGCCTCTTTGATACCTCCTACACCAATATTGCCTAGGTAATTAGGAGTGGTCCGGAGTACCCCAAGGACCTTAATATGGCAGGAACATTTCAGCACCTCTCCATATATATAACCCTTTTGATTAGCGTTGAGAGCGGTCTCTAAATAGTCTACGATAAAGGCTGGACTATAAAGTCCTAACTTAAAGAAGCTTAACACAGAATTAACTTCCTTAAAACACTTAAACTATATATAAAGCAATACAAATAGTAAGCTTTGGTATATATTGAGACTATATAAAGCCTAAGCTCTTAGATTACTACACTTACCTAAACCATTACTAATAAGAATACCGCTACTGGCTCTCCTCCCCTAGCTAAGCCCTATAGAAAAAAGCGTGAAGCAAAAGACCCTACCCTATTTAATGGCAAGGGATCGCCAACTAAAAAGCAAGAAAAATTTAAAATATGGGAAATAAAGATCTAAGGCGTTTTCTATAGAGATGCAAAGTGCTTTAAGACCCTAATAGACGAAGT
>Ga0307507_10008512_pt1 | contig 14141 bp, 14 predicted proteins | sample 7_EM_MG_FD_207223 | JGI IMG/M metagenome (GOLD analysis project Ga0307507, IMG submission 207223) | Populus trichocarpa ectomycorrhiza microbial communities from riparian zone in the Pacific Northwest, United States - 7_EM | ecosystem: Host-associated > Plants > Roots > Unclassified | place... | reverse complement strand
GCACTAGCGTGGCGAGGAGTCTTAAGCTCCTCGCCCTTCCTCATTCCAAACATATCAAGCTTTTAACCAACATCACTGTAACCTACTCGAGTAGCCGTTATTGGTGAGTCACCCTGTGTGACCAACAAAGAGCAAGCGCATTTTATCCCATTTCAAGAATCACTTTCACACTAGTCACAACTCCAGGTACTAAAACCTCTCTTCTCTGCGATTGGCCCGCTAGTGTGGAAATACATACGTTCCGGACTCGGAATCTCTAGCTAGACCGCTTGGTAATAGTATTAGTGCGTGATCTAATTATTGGGTCTACCTAAGCTTCTTAAGCTTTTAGCCACCCTGTCAACTTAGCTGGGATTGTTGCACCATGCTGCGAATGAATACTCCAGCACACGTGGCTCGGCCCAAGTGTACATCCTAGCTTGCCATGCGGAACCCTTAATCGATAGTTACCAGTTTCGATTGAGGTCTGCGTCCATACTTACCTCTACGCTAATCAGCGCTACCCGAGTCCAAAAAAGATAAAGTACACGGTAACATGAAATAATAGTTCTGCCGTTATACCACAATAATCCTATCCTTATCTTGATATATACTACTAAATTAGTCTCCTCTATACGTGAAATCTTCCTGCTTTGTCTCTACTGGTATCACTTCTGAACATCTCTTAAAGCGTTCCTTTTGATCGTAAGCATTGATGTCGTCTATACACAGAATACTCGAACTCAAAAATAGCAAGCTAAAAATAAACGCGTGAAGACGTCGCAGTAGTCCCTACATAGTCCATGTCGTTCACTCACCAATTTCCGCCCAACCGCAACGCATACCTAAAAGCATCTAGTAACCCTCCTGTTTCTCCCGCTTAACTTTCATTTACACGATAAACCACCTTCTTCCCACTCACCCTCCCATGCCTCAAATCATCCATCCCTCCCAACACTCCCTCTAACCCACCTCCCCTTACTTCGGGCCTATGCACCTTAAACCTCTTTTCGGCCAACAACCCTTCCGCCAACTTGAAAAACCTGGTCGCAAACTCCAGATCCTGCGGCCTGGCTTCCCAAACCGTGCTCCCAAGGGTGAAATACTCGCCGACAGCCGAGTAGCCGGGGTGTGGCCTCTCTCAACATCATCGCGAGGCGACAGCGCGGGCAAGATGACGCCGTAGAAGGGCCTCTTGCCCGAGGGCGCGGGGTGCGAGGCCAGCGCGTCAGCACAGATCTGGGGCGAGGCCGCCTCCGAGACGGTGTCGAAGGCGTAGTAGAGCTCGTTGCGGGTGTGGGCACGGATGTCGGCGCCGCAGGTGGGCGAGGCGTAGTCGAAGACGGCGGAGGCACCGAGCGCCTTCACCATGGGAAAGTTGCGCGGGGAGCAGGTCGTAGTGACGTCGAAGCCGGAGCTTTGAGAGACGCCGTTAGCGGGGGCTATTTTGACCACGCGGTCACTGGGGCAGAGGCGCTGAGAGAAGAGGAGGGCGAAAAAGGCCCACAGAGCAACCAAACCTACAGCTTCGCGAACTGGATCGCATAAGCCCCCGTCGCCGTACTCCCGCCATATATCAGAATGGGCCCATTCTTCTCGACCGTCTCCTTCCCCACCTCCGGCCACGGTAATCCCATACTCTGATACATGCCCTACCCCACCGTCACGATCCCAACCCCGAACGCGCTGGCATCCTCAAAGCTCATGTCGTCCGGGATCTTCATCACCAGCCCGGCCTTCGCAACCAGCCACTCCCCAAACGCCCCGTCCTCCAGCTCAACCGCGTTGGCACCGTGCACGAAGCCGGCGACGCGGTCACCCTTCTTCAGGCCCAGATCGGCTGGCACGGCGCCGCCGACAGCTTCGATCACGCCTGAGTAGTCGCATCCGACAGTGGCATGGGGTGTTGCGAGCCGGTCTACGTGCTTCCAGTCGGTGGGGTTTAGCGCGACGGCTTTGGTCCTGACCAGGACGTAGTCGGGGCGCAATTTGGGGATTGGCACTTCGACCACGGCGGCTTGGCCCGGAGAGAGGATCTTGACGGCTTTCATGGCTGTGGGAATTGGGTAGTGGTTAATGGAAGTTGGGAAAGTAGTGGGATGGAGAGAGCTAGCGATGCCGAGTTTTAACTGTGAGATGGATGCACTGGATTGCGGAGAGCAGGTTTTCTGTTAATTAGAGGAGAAATTGATGCGTTGTAATTGGAAGTACGTGTATATGGACGTAAGAATGGCGGAGTTAAGGCGTCCGAGAGATATGTAATGGGTAAGGCGGTGAGCTGTATTAATAATGCAAGCAGGGGAAAGAAAGGACTCGTATCGAAATCCGGCCTCATCACTTTTTCAAAACCTGCCCAGCAAGAAGTAGATGGGAATAGGGTATTATTGACTGTACAACCCGCTTAAGAAATATGCAACCGTATTAGGGAAATGCTGATGTGCAGGCTTTCCCTCACTTATTGACGGGGCTGCAGAAGCTGTGAAGTTTAACCCAGAAACTGCAAACGAATGTATCGAGCCAACTGGATTGGCTGACGAATGTAGTGTCAAAAGAAATCTACTACGCAAACTATGCCTCCCACCTCCAAAATCCTCACATCCATGGTACCATCCGTCTCTCGCCTTAATAGTAGTTTAGAATCTAGACAGGGCAACTCTATAGAATCAATCGTCAGCAATGCTTTAATAAAAATGTAACATTAAAAGGGGAATAAGCACTCACGGCACCACAAGAGCCGCAAGTCTTGCTGGCGCCATCAGTGGAGGCGCCACATTGTGGGCAGTTGGAGTCATGGTTGTCGATAGGGACTGAAATCGGGCCGGCCATAGTTGATTCTTTTGGTGTATACAAAGAAAGGCTACTCCTATTGATATTCGGTATTGTGCAGGAGAGCGAATAAGTTGATGGTGTTAGGTTGAAGGCTACAATATTTGAAAGGTAGAAAGGCCTGGTACTTAGATAAGGGATGGTGGGGCTGGCAGGCGGTGGCAGCTGACTCGGGACAAGCTTGGGTTGGGTAGGAATGCTGCTCGATTATTGGTTGATTGGTCCTATCAAATACTGTGTATCATGCTACAAGGGGGTAAACACGAACGGGGCAGACGCCCTCCCTGCTAGTGTGTTTTTAAAATAAGCGAGCCCTTGCAAAATGGTTGGGCTGTATTATTCTGCTAGCATACTAGCAGGGAGGGCGTCTGCCCCATTCGTGTTTACCCCCTTATAGGACGCTGACGCCTTGGAGGCCTATTGCTTAGCAGCGGTGCTTTCTAGTGATGACGTTCCCCGGAACAGATTAAAGTAAAGATCAACCTCAAACTAGTTCTCACTCCTCAGGCTGACAACAACAATAGTACCTTATATGAAAGAGGGAGTTCGCTTTATAGGTTGTTTCGGTAGATAGTTAGTGTTCACCTAGGTTAAGGCTGCTTGGCTGCTTGGAAACATTGAATTCCCTATCAGCACAGTGATTATGCTGATCTCAAGCGCAATTTACCATAAAGAAGGACTCTTTCACACGCGACAAATGATTTGCCCATGTATCATTGTATACCAACCATCCTCCTCCTTCGCAAAAGCCTTCCAACACGCTGCCGACCTTTCCAGCTCAGCCTCGCTGGCGTGTCCACCATCAATCGCATTTTTCCTAAAGTCGCTATTTAAGACTCGATCCGCCCATATTCCGCACCAGAACTCCAACTCCTCCGGCGTGCTGAAACACCATGTCCCTACACTGGTCACAACATCGCTTCGCTGAAAGCCTGCTTCGCGTGCGACTGCTTGGAGACGCCGCCCGATATTTGGATCTCCTCCTTGTTCTCTAGCGACGCGCTCGTAGAGATCTAGCCATTCAGCCATGCTTGGGATATCTGGATACCATATGGTAGCTGCGTAATCAACTTCGCGGCAGGCAACTATACCCCCAGACTTTGTAACTCGCTAAAGTTCTCGCAAGCCACGTATAGGGTCAGCTATATGCTGAAGAACCTGGTGTACATGCGCAATATCGAAACTTCCATCTAGAAATTGAAGGTTGTAGATATCTCCAACCATGAAGCTGACGTTCTGCACTCCATTTTCAGAGGCAAACTTACGAGCTCCTTCTAGAACGTCTGCCGAGGCATCAACGCCGATGGCACTGCCTTGCGGAGCCAGCCTTCCAAAATCGGATGTTATCGTGCCAGGTCCGCAGCCAACGTCAAGGATTCTTGCGTTGGGAGTAATATGAGGTATAAGATAGGGACAGGAATTCAAGGCAGTTCGCCAGGAGTGGGAACGGAGAACAGAGGAGTGGTGACCGTGAATATACCGGGAGCCTTGAGACATGATTGTTAGTAATGACGTAGGTGTGGCAGAAAGATGAGCTTGATCTGAGTTGATTAGCGGCGAGATGGAGATGAAGTTCAACTTAGGCAAACAGGGAGATGTTGGAGTTGGCGCTGCATTGCCCCTTACAAATCTATATGGCCTATCTCAGCCTTGAGCTGCGAGTACGGAGGAGTCGTATGCAAATCGTTCAATGGCTGCTCGTGTCTTAGTGCAAGTCGAGCTCTCGTGAAGAAAGGCTCCGAGATCGGCAGGGCTTTCCCTCCTGGCCTGTGCACACCGAAAACACCAAAACTTCATCCCAAACTTCAGCCAAACCTTTGTGTGCACATTCGGTTCAGTTTTCTGCGTCTGGTCTAGTTAGTGTTTTTAAAGGTCTTTGGAAACTTATATAAATTTGTCTCATATCTAATATCAATCATCTAATCATTATGGTGATGCCTGTCTTAGCAGTAGTCTCCGCTCATCTCAATAAATTTTTTTAAGCGTTCGGAAGTCCAACGTTCTTTCAAATATCTGTACCAAACCTTCCGAAAATTCGACTAATAAAGGGATTTAGATAGAGGGTATGATTAACATGGCCGACTTGGAGCAACTTCATCAATTTGTAATCTGTGGATTATAAGGCAACGCAAGGGTGCATTGCCGAATTACTCAACTCCAAAATAATAGGCTAGTGTCTTTATGACCAAAACCATGATGCATCTACACAATCTCCCACATTGGATCTCTCCTCCTTTCTCGCGTTGTCCTCTTCCTGCTTTTTATTCATAAATTGCTCGTCCTTCAATATTTCTTTATCTTTCATACGTTCTAACATCAACCATGGATACTGCGCACATTCTTCTTACAGGTGCAAACGGCAATGTTGGTTCCGTCATTCTTGAGCAACTTATGGTCACAGGACAAAATGTCAATGCTGTTCTCCGCTCCTTCGCTAAATCAAAAGCTTTCCTCAAAACTAAGTACCCCAAGGCCGTCTCCTCTGGCAGACTCACTTTTACTGAAATCCCCGACATGGCTGTGTCAAACGTCTTTCATGCCTCAGCTGCCAATGCCTCCAGCATTATTCACCTTGCAACCCCTCTTGCCTACTCAGACTTGCTCGATTCTATGATCGAGCCTGCTTGGGGGTTCAACGAGAACATCCTTAGTGCAGCCGCAGCGTCTCCAACTGTTACCCGTGTCGTGATAACTGGTAGCGTCGTTAGTACGATAAGGATACCAGAAGATGTAGGAACAGATAAGACGTTTACCAAAGCTGGCTACAACCCAATAACCCTTTCTAAAGCATTGGGACACCCTAGCAAGGCATACCAGTACTCGAAAACCATATCGGAGCAGAAGTCTTGGGCTTATATGGCGTCCAACAAGCCACATTTCGACCTGATATTCATTCTTGCACCCATTATTACAGGCCGCAGCCCTTAACAGGACTATGTGCCACCCAGGGGTGACCGTCTTGGTGGAATAGCGCGGACGTTAAGTTATTTGTTTGGGATACGTGAGCGGACTTTTTATTTTCCATACTTCATGTGAGTTTTTACCGTGCTGTCCCTAGATACTCAGACGTGTTAATTGATTGGACTCTCATTTTCTAGGGATGTTGACGATATTGCTCGAATCCACATTAAGGCCCTCGAGCCTTCAGTGCCCGGTAACGAGCGCTATATGATTAACAGCGGCCTCTTGTATTTGAATAGGTTCGCCAATCAGTTGCGAGACAAGTACCCGGAGCTGCGGTCGCGAATTGCACCAGGCGCAGAGGAGGAAGGATTCCCGGAGCCAATGGCGAAGTTTGATGTCTCAAAAATGGAAAGGATATTTGGGACGGACTGGGTATCAGGGTTTGACTCGGTGGAGGCGGTTGTAAAGGACTTGCTTGCTTACGAGGCCGTACACTAGCTTGCGAATAAACAGGATTTGCTGGCTGAACCATTCGTGAAATTATCAGCCTACTATTAGATGCCTCAGATGAGGCAAACTCTTCGCCTACGGCCCCAAGGTAGCCTTGTCGCGCAGAACAAGCTCACAAAACCTTCCATCTTATTGGGCTTTTTGAGTAAGTGCATAGACTATAGCTTAAAACCCGTCAGTGTTGTTGGAAAGTCATCTTCTCCATACATGGCGTGTTAACAATCGAGCACCGAAGCACCCCGTCAGACGGACAGACGAGTTGCCTTCCCGTAAGTGACGTGCGCGCCACACTGGACTGACATTACAGGAAGCTTAAATTCTTGAGTTGGACACGTGATTGGCCTAACCTTCCAGGGAAAGAGAAGCGGGAACACGCTGATCCAAACCAACCACCACGATCATACGCCACGAACGCGTAGCTTTTTTGACGTCACTCTACAGCCTAGCAAGAATGTTGTTAACCTGGGATTTGCATACAAAACCCCCTCATTATGCTTCACACACGCTTCTCCTCACTCATTCTCATACACTCCCGAATAAGTAGGATATCTCTTAAGTAGGATATCTCTTAGTCTTCAAATTACTACCGTCAAGATGGCCTTTGCGTACACCCTCCCCCTACGTGCTGTCCAAGCGGTGCTCTCAATTATCATCCTCGGCCTCTCAGCCTATGGTACTCCTCCCCCTCTCCCAATTTCTCCTCACAATCTCTTCTAATAATTCTCCTCCACTAGTCATCGATACCTGGAACGGCCCATTCAACGACGGCCCGACACCTTCCAGTGTAAACTTCATGCTGTTCACCTCGATCTGGACCCTCCTCGCCGTCGGCTACCTCGTCATCACGCCCACTCGCTTCCCTTCCCTTGCGCATAAATGGGCTATCTTCGCAGTCGAGGCCATCACTATGATCTTTTGGTTTGCGGCTTGGGTTGCTGTTGCCGCGCTGTGGGGGGATATTGGGTGTAGAAGCCGTAGTGGGACTTGTGGGGCGGGCACTGCAGCTATAGTGTTTGGGGCTATTGAGTGGTAAGCTAACAATTATGCCTTGCGTTTGGTTGGACTTTTACTAATAAGAGTGATTCAAGGCTTGCATTTGTCGCCACCACCATCATGGCTGCATTGCATATTCGAAACACGGGTCGACATAACCCCCATCACAACCCGAACATGGAAGTCAGGCAGGTGGGCGTTTAAATGTCTGGGCGAAGAATCATCCTTGAAAAGATATTAAGAAGGAACGTGCACTTCCATTTATTTAGTTTGGTCGCTTGGGGAAATTGTTTAATGATGATACCCTATACTTGCTAGCATGCCACGGCTCGGTCTCTTTTAGTCAGATTGGATTGGATTGGATTGGATTTCTTTCTCTTGTTGGGATCAATTTATCATAATACGGTTATATTGGTTGTCAAAATCAAATCGATCAAATCATAATGGCATCCTTGATTCTATTCTATTGAGGATAATCATTACAATCGCTCTGGAAGTACTAAGTGATATTTAAGTCTAATGATTATTTCAGCCAGGCAGGTATCACGACAAATAACATAAGCTAGCTGATAGGTAGAGACACAGAATTGAATGAGTGATCTGTTTTATTCAAGGTGGCTCTAAGAGCCCTAATATACATAAGAAAATAACCCTGGTTCGACCTTCGGTGTCCATAGTCGTTCGGAGTCCGACACCTCAGCAGTAAAGCTACCTCCGTGGCCAACAGATTATTTCTTCCTATTACCATGCAAAAGGTACCTTTCACAATGATACTTGATGGGCTTTTATCATCTACTAACATTTATAATATAGTAAAGAGCTTTACGCGATATTGATGCTGGAAAAATCATTACCACATAAACTGGAGTAGGATTGCTAGCATTTCTCATGTAACTGGTTGTTTAAAATCAAGTTTTATTATAAAGATTGGATAAGATTATATATCCTAAGAATATTAGAAAACTTTAACAAGCCAATCAATTAGCAGCGTTTTCTCCCATTTGCTTCTCATTTTCTTTCTGCATTTCTTTCCTTAGCTTAGGAAGAAAATCTCTCGCCACCCCAACGTCTACAAACTCCTTCCACCCCACGATCTTTCCCCCGCTCTTATTAAACTCCATATTCCACACATACTCGTTGTTATACTCCCCAGCCAGTGTGTCTGCTTTGGCAAGAAGCCACATGCAGATCCTGCGATTGGGGATGTCTTCAACCACGTCCGTTACCTCCAACCGGAAATTCTGGAAAATGGCCTTGAAGGAATTGATGTTGTCCAAGTATACGGCGTTGTCTTGGGGAGGGTAGCCGAGGGAGATAGGGTGGAAGTGTCGAAGGCACGAAGGGTCGCGGTATGATACGACTGCTTCAGTATCCATCCGGTTGAAAGCATCAACGACAGCATCTGCGGTCCGACGTTGCTGGGTGGGTGTCATTGCGGGGTAGGAAGACGGGGTATGGAAAGAGGGAGGAGTAATTTAGGGATGTAAAGGCCTGTATTGCTCTGTTTAGGAGAATTAAGCTGCGTACGCTATCGCTACTCTTTAGTCAAGTTGATCTTCCATCCGATCCGACGTAGAGGTGTCTAGCGAAGGCTATTAGGGGCAGCAGACGTTGGTTATCCAGCTAAGTAATCAGCTTAGATATAAGTCCTTTGGGGGTGACCCTTTGTTGTTATGCCGGTTATGGAGCTAAAACTCTATATATTGCTTAACCTTTCCATATAAGTAGTATAAGGATACTCCTTATTAAGTGCCAAGTCTTATCACGTGATATCGTTGTGAGCTCGTTAGCCAACACCCTCCCTTAAGCCTAGCTAACGATACCTTAGGATATTAAAAATTAGTTAAAATAGTAGTAAGAACGCGTTGGGGGGTCGAAAGCCTTTTTTATTTGCAAGGTATAACGTGCTACCCCCCCAAACGAGACACCCCCCCCCCAAGCGAGGTACCCTAATTAAGAGGCCCATACCTAGCTCTCAGACTCTCAGGGAGATATGCCTCTCGGTGTAATATGATTGGTTCAAAACTTAATAGGACTAGGGTATGACCACAAGCGTGGCACTAGATCCTTGGCGTCACCGCCTTTGTACTTGTGCTATTTTATACAATCTCTACATTCTTTCCGCTCATTGGAGGCAAATGCGTATACGATTCCTGGACAGACGATTCGCACCTACCACACAACCATGCTTTTGGAGATGCCTGCGCCGCTTTTCCCAAGCAAGCCTTTGATTTAATTCAAGTTATCCTGAAGAATGGCGCTGCCGAAGTCGGTTCTAAGCTTCTTGCCTACCTCTACGATGCCCTCGCACACCTCCCCGAGTCCTATCGCTACGCCAATCCCAATTTTGAGATTTATCAGAAGATCAAGCACCTGAGACATACGGGCGAGCCATTGAGCAAGAGTAGTAATTGTTGGAAGTAGGAGAAATATAAGTTTCTCCCCATGATGGAGTGGTGTGGGATATGCGCCACCACAAAAAGTTGTTTGTTCTTATCGAGCTCGATACATATACTGTTTAGGACCGCCTGTTTCGGTGACTATCGCATTAGAACGCTGACCAAGCACTTTACGTGGGTTTGCCGGTCTGGCCCAAGAACAGACCCGTTTTCGCATATGGAGGGAGTGGGTTTATCCTCTCGCGAGGGACGCTTCAGATATTGACCCCCCAAGGTCAGAAAATAAGGGTTGATGGTCCCCCTGGGAGCCATCAATTTGGCTAAGATTTGAGAGAGGAGTGCTGCGGAGACGAAGTGCTGGCAAAGGTGCTGAAGAATTATAGAGTTACTTTATAAGGGCTACTGGCCGATAATAAACGGAGAGAAAGTGACCACGGTTCGGTTCGGACAAAAAGAGCAATAGTGCGAACCTGTCATTACCCTTCATTTGAGCGAGAAGGATTTGGATGATATGTAGCATTGGGAAATGAAGAGACATGATTCATTGGTATGACCTCTCTTATTTTGAATCAAACCCACAACTAGGCATGTTGATGCAACTTATTAATGAATTTTTTTTATAGAAGCCACTACTCTTGGAAGAGCTGTTCCTGTACATTGAGTCTTTATTAGCTCCACAGCTTTCCAACTGGACAATCCTGTCTGAAGGTATAAAAATCACCTCTCCAGACCTTCTTGGCCAATCTTTAGAAGAATATGCAAGAGCTTGCAGAGACGGAAAGAAATGTCATCAATATCAACATCACAAAGATACTTGCGATTTCTCGTATACGTTCCGTTTAAGCCACAGCCAACAGCTTGACCATACTTCCGACCGGAAATTGGTTTCGGGATGGGTTTTGGAGAGGATTAAGGACTTTAAGAAGCGCAATTCGCCTTGTGGTAATGCACGATGGGTCTATTCTAACCCATGAATGACTACGCCAGGATTTATGGACGCACTAGCAATAGAACTTACTCGCGTACCTGCTCGAGACCGGCATTCGGACATGGCTTACGCGCGATGAATCAACGGTACGCAATTATTTTCTATTCGCTATAGTTTTACTCTCCTGTCATCTCTATCTAATGAGCTTAAGACCGATCTTTGGTCTTTCAGCTGTTTCCTCAGTATTTTCCCCGTCGGATTCTTTGGAAGAGCCTTAACTTCCCAAACACCACCCCTTAACTTTTTGTAACCACTCACTCGTGCATCGACCGCTCTATGGATTTCCTTCAAAGCGTTCTTTCTATCCCGCTCGTCTACCAAATATCGCTTTAGGATAACGTATGCTGTTGGCAACTCTGTAAGCTGGCTCTCATCCCACCACGGGCCTACTCCGGCTTCAACCACACATGGGTGGGAGTTCAGATATCCCTCTAATTCCGTTGGGCTGACTTGGAATCCTTTATACTTTATTAGCTCTTTCGTCCGTCCCACGACTGCAATCAATCCATCCTTTGAAATAGTGCAGACATCACCGGTATTATACCATCCATCCCGAGGAAAGGCGGATTTGTTTGCCTCTGGATTAAACGCATACCCTCTCGTGATGTTTGGACCCCTCAGCCATAATTCGCCGGGCCCGCCCTCTGGGGCGTCCTCTTTGCCATTGTTAATTCGCAGCACTGCTTCTATGTTTGGAACGAAGTGCCCAACTACGCCCTCGGGCAACTTATCACTCGCTCGTTGGTACGCAATGTAGCCGGCACCCTCAGTCATACCGTACACTTGGTTAAGTCTCCATGGCGCTTTGCTCATAAGCCGATCCAAGATATCTTTCTTGAAAGGCGGACTGCCAACGTTGAGTACCTCTGCGTTTGAGAAATCATATCTCTTTGTAATATCGGTATTTGCAAAGGATAGGACTACGGAAGGCACGCCTTGGAAGTATGTCGCCTTATCCGAATCGACCAGCTGTCCGAAAGTTTCGAGGTCATATGAGGGCATTGCTATACGGGAGTCTGCATCAGTGTATTACACAGAAAATAGGACATGCTCTAGCCAACTCACCGTGATGCATCATGCCCATGAAGGGCCCCAAGAATAATGGCATGGTAGTGTTTGCGATATGTGCATAAGGCGTGAAAGCGATGACGCGAGTGCCATGGTTGAATTGAGTTGCGTCGTGCGCGCGCATTTGGTAAACATTCGAAACGAAATTGTAGCTTCAACCATTCATCAGCATCTGTGCTGGAATATTTACGAGAACCTTTCACACAACGCACTGGGTGAGTTCGACGCCTTTTGGTTTACCGGTTGTTCCAGATGAGAGATGTACTGTTGCGAGCCGGCTGTCAAGAGGTTAGCTGGAACATGTAATATTTCACCCTTTTAGCCAGATGCGTAGTAAATCATAAGTGGGTACTAAGAAATTAAAACACGTAAAGAGATGAATCTGACCTTTTGGTGTCGTGGTAATGAGGAATTGCTAATTTTTGAGATAGAAAAAAGTCGTCTGGAAAGTGTTCATATCCTTCGGCCCTTTCGATGACGGTGATTATATTAGACCCATCCCACGTCACTCCACCATCTTTTAGCTCTCTAGCCGCAGTGCCAATACCCTCAAGAACTTTAGGTAGCACGGGGCCGTATACGATCACAAAATCCGGCCTCGTCACCGAGAAGGCGTGGCCTATTTCCTCAGCTTTAATGGCATAGTTAATTGGGCAGGCCACGCCACCCACCCAAAGCACTGCATGCACAACTTCTAAGTATTCAACTGAATTGGGGAGGATAACAGCCCAGCGGCTGCCATCTCGCGGGTTGTAGGAAGTTTTGAGACCGTTTGCTATTCGTCCAGCGCGCTCTCTGAGCTCTCCAATAGTGAGACTTCGATTCGTGAGATTGTCTTTGGCAATAAGGTGAGAGGGATGTAGGTTTGGCTCCCCGCTGCTATGAAGGAGTTCAGTGAGGTTGAGGTCCTGAGGTATGGAAATGGTAGTGCTGGATTTGTATATGCGCATGATGTAGGATTCGATGCGTATAGTGAGCTCGGGAGAGAGTACGAGGTAATTCAATGCTGCGCCCTAATGGGTCTTTTTCCAGAGGCGATGTTGAGCGTGTTGACTGGGAAAAGGTTCGACGTCACGAAACTTTACGCTGACCACTCATCATTCTAGAAAGGGTCCTGGTAAGGATAGGGATGATAGAGAGCAACAAGAAATCGAGCTTTGTCGTGGCTGCAGGGCAAATGCGCTACTTTACCTCTGGACGAGCTTGATAGCTATAGCTATAGGTGAACTCTCGCTTCTCAACGTTCTCCGACACAATTTCCACTGTTGGCTGTCAATGCCAGGGCTGCTCTTCTAAGCACTTGCGGTTATTTGATTTGCCAAAAGAGATATTTCCCATCAAGCCCCACTAGCTACCCCGCGAACATAATTCAAGCTCCGGGTAAAGTCCTTAAGCTACTGTCTGCGCGCACCCCACCAACCCCATGAAATCCCGGGCGCTAATGAATCATTACTCGGATCCCACCAAAACACCGGGATGTACAGCAACTGTTAGGAAAATAATTGCCTGTTTGCTTGCGGCTCAAGGGTTCTGCAAGCATCCCATCTGAAACAACTCAGCATTCGTCTCACGTGGTACCTTGTGGATAGATTCTTGAATTTGCAAACTACTTCGGTGCCTCAGCAAAAACTCATCGTGACTCCATCGGACGCTCATCATTTACTACAATGACAACCGGACGAACCAAAAATCTCGTTCCCGACTGGATTGAGAATCCCTGTCCACATGTTGAGCACAGTCCTGCTCGTGACCACCAACCGCGAGAAATACATGAACTGCCTACCCGTTGAAGCCACCATTGAGCTTGGCGCGTTGTGGAAATGGCATGATGCCGAACCTGAGTTGCGGTGCGCCGTCTTCACTGGGGTGAGTTCATTCTTGAATTCAGAGTAGCGGAAAATCAAAATGATCCTTATCGATACGATACGCGAGATCATATCATATCATATCATATCGATTAATCTTTTTTGATCCGCTACCAAATAAGCGAGTAATCTACCAACGTCCTTAGCTTCCCTACTAATTAGGTATCTCCTTTCTACCGTCTCTATTTATACTTCTCTTTATATAAAATACTATAAAATACTATAAAATAAAATAAAAGTAGTAAAAAAGAGAGGAGATTGAACTTAGTAACTTTTATCTATTCCTTGTTATCCTCTAGTTCCATAATCCAATCCTTACCCTCCAATGCTCCCGGACAGGATCCGGACAGTAACTCTTAGCAGTAACTTTACTATCCAAATCTTTTCCAAATCATACGGAAACTTAGGCAGTAAGGTAGCCAAGACACTACTTAAGCACCTATTTTACTAGTAAAAGCCATATAAATGCAATGTTCACCAATTGTGACGGTGCTAGAGCGCGTCACCTGCCAAATTCTGCCATGCTGCTGCCATATTCTGCCAACCTACGATTGGCTCGCTTACCGCTAGCGCCTTGGCGGCTGCCCCTTCATATATGTTTACTATGGT
>Ga0307507_10008511_pt1 | contig 14145 bp, 16 predicted proteins | sample 7_EM_MG_FD_207223 | JGI IMG/M metagenome (GOLD analysis project Ga0307507, IMG submission 207223) | Populus trichocarpa ectomycorrhiza microbial communities from riparian zone in the Pacific Northwest, United States - 7_EM | ecosystem: Host-associated > Plants > Roots > Unclassified | place... | reverse complement strand
TTCTGGCGTTTTGCGAGCGGTGAGAGGAACATCAAATTTTTGAGGCTGTGCAGACAAAATCACTCCGAATCAACAGATTATGAACTGGAATATGAGGCCTCCATATTGCAACCGAACGACCCCTAAGTCGTTATAACTTTAATTTGGCGGTCATAAATCTGCTCTAGAGTACTCCAGGTCTGTAAGACCAATTCCCTCAAGCATATTGTCATATAAATTTCTTTTCTCCCTTCACTTAAGTTGGGCGTCTTATTTCCCAATAGATTGTTCGCCTTATTGCTAGAGTCCTCGCTAACTGTCGAAACTATTTTAGGTTAAGGTACATTAATTGTTTCATTAGCGTATAAATCAAACTCCCTAAGGATAACGTGTTTCATATTGCGATTATCCTTTAAAATGTCCGCAGCTACATTCAGGCCGCCATCAATCCTTAGATGGTTAAATGCTAAGTAATTAAAGCTGAGGTTGTTAAAAAGAGAACCAGCGCCTCCATAAGGTTCTCAAACAACCTGCGTTCGCACAAGATATAGCAAGGCGCTCGCCCCATCAACTAACCACCCTCGTCGAGCTGCAACATCATATAGCACAACGTAAATGTTGCGAGCGTTCTCAATCTGCATTAAGTATATAGACTGTTTAACATATTCCGGCTTATCTCTGTTGCCTTAGACCACACTCCCACTTCCACTAACAATCTTACTAACAGAGATGGTTAGCTTCTGCTCTACAGCCAGTCCCGCAGAGCGTTTTCTGGCTCCGGCCCAGTCAATCTTGCTATATTCCACCTCTTCTGTTCCTGTTTCAACTGTCAGTCTTCAAAGCAGCAGTAAAGATAGCTAGAGAGAAATATACCTAGATGCCTAGTGATGTCTGATGCCCATCCAATAAAGTTGCGAAAGTTTCCAGCCTCCAGAAGGCCGGTGCTCACCTTGTCGGTGCCGATCCAACCTAGGCAGCGCTCTCAAAAAGAGTAGTAAGGGATACGTTTCCCATCTTTATTAAATAGAAAATGCCAAGTAATAGAACGTTTGGTCTGACATATAGGTACAAGCATAGTACAGAGCCCCTTCAGAACCAGCGTCGTATTATAGCGCGTGGCAAAGTGGGCTTCGGCTAGAATACTCATTATATTAAGCGGTAGTTCCAGTCCTTGCTCGTTCTCATGTCGGGCAAGTATTAGGAAACCGTTAACAACAACTGGATTGCGGAACATTGCGTGCCAACAAGTGCCGTCTACGTCAGTCAACAGACCGTGATCTAGAAATGGAGCGACAGTAAACCCAAGGTAAACTATAATAGATGGCACTAGGCTGCTAGAACGGGCGTCCTTGAAAGCTGTAATTCTCGGAGTAGTAAGACATATTCCAAATGACACCAGAGAGGTTCAGAGAGCAGCTCTAAGCCAAGCAAGCTGCTCGCAAAGCTCTATTAGGGCAGCCTAATTTCCACACGCCACGATTAATGCTTTTGGTAATCTCAAATTAATGTTAAGCTCTGTTCCATCAGCAAGGCAACCTAGAATGATTAGATATTAAAACAATAATTCCAAAGGCTTTACTTACTTAAAAAAGTTAGATTTGGGGATATTAAGGCCTTCTATAGCACGCGCACGACCTCGCGGCCACTTAATGGCCAAGTCTGGCACATATAGTCCATACAGCTTAATGCTTAAGCATTGCTACTGGACCCTGTAACTGTGATGGCGTGTTCAACGGCGATTTCCAGTGTGGTATCATACCCCTAACCTCTTAGAAAATTTGGAAGATCCCAATCCATTTTAAAGTTAACCTGGAATACTTAGGACCGTATTAATTTTGGAGTCTTCATGGACGAGAGCATGGCATCAATTGTGCGCGTGACCGCTTCTAGAATTGTTCCCTTTCTCTCAGTCAATAATGCTGAAGACCGAGCGTTCTCAAGCAACCACTGATACGCTAGACCGTCCAATAGGAATAAACGGACTTCCTGATATCTCGGGGGTACTTGGGCCTCGTCCAGCTGTTGGTTGACAGGTGCTGGCTCCGGTGGGAAGTTAGGGTGCTCGGCAGTGTTCCAGAGCGCCATCTTCTCGGCGAGCGACATGCCATCTTCTGGGGGAGTGGACAGATCTACATCTTCTGATATCTCCGCTGGCATTTGGCTCTCACGGAGTTGGTAGGTAATGCAACTAACAATCAAGAGTGTCAGGCAGCCATTAGACCAGTGCTCATATGCAGAGCCTTAAGCACGGGTATGGATTCAAACACACTAGCGTGAACGCACTTACTCGCGTTGTTGCCGAACAAATTCTTTCACATCACGTTCCGTCTTCGAACTGACACTTCCTTCCAGTCTCAGCGTGAAAGTCTTCAAAAGATCGGGGAGACGAGCAGATATCCGATCACGCGCGTCGCCAAGGTCTCCACAGAAGCCAATGTCCTGGCACAGATCTCCCACAAATGCCGATATAAGGTGCTCTTCTTGTTGTGGTGGAAGAAGCACCCGCGAGGCGTTGGTCAGGATAGATCTGATTGACCTGTTGTCGTCATCCTGTTCGTTACTCTCTGAGACGGCATCCGGCATGGAACTATAACCCGAATCAAATTTGGCATTCGTAGGTCCGATAACACTCTTGTGTGACGCCTTCTCTCTGCTCTTCTTGGTGCTCCAAGAAGGCATGGCCCACTCATCTTCTTCCTCTGTCTTGGGCTCCTCAACTCCGTCTAGGCTCTGAACAGTAGCCGAGTCTTCAACAACAGGCTCAGGTTCGGGCTCGGGCCCAGGATGTGGAGATGGAGGGAGTTCGGGTTCAGATTTGCCCTTCTTTTTGGTTGTTGTCGTGCTCGCCCAGTTCATCCAATCATCCTCAGCAGGCGCTTCCTTGTTCTCCAAAGTGTCAGGAATCGCTGGAACCTCAGAGATCTCTTCTTTTGGAGGATCGGGCATAGGAACAAAAACCGAGCTTTTCTTGCCCCTCTTCTTTTCCAAAGACGCCGCTTCCCAACCACCCCATCCACCACCCGCTGGCCTCTCCTCCACAACGGGCCCAGGGGGAGGGGGGCAGACGCTATTTACCCCATCCGACAGAAACCTCGCAGTTAGCTCAGCTTCCAGTCTCGCTTGTTTCGTAAGACTGAGCCGCTCGTTTTGTGCAGCAGCAGCAGCCCTAGCGGCCAATCCTCGGGAAGAGTCGGCGGGTATGCTCAGAGGGTTCGCATAGTTTGCAGGTATCTGGGATGGCACTGTGTTGAATCGCGCCGTGTCACCAGACGGGCCAGAAGTTGCTGGTCGTCGGTGTCGAATGCTGCTAAACCGGCGCATCATCGAGCTCTTCGTTTGGGTCTGGGGCTGTGGCTGGGACTGTTCAGGTAGTGTCGCGTCGGTGGAATTGGACTCATGACTGCTTTTCCGCATTTTCATAGGACCAAGATCTAAACTGGACGGTGGCGGTTCTTCAACCTTCGCAGGCTCCTCTCTATCATCTGCTGGTTTCTCAGGCTCTTCAACTTTGGGCGGCTCTGGCTCTGGTTCTGGCGCCGGCTCCTTTTTGGATGGCTCCGGTTCAGGTGCTGGTGTTGGCTCCTCAATAGTTGCAGCGCCTCCTTTCTTCTTGATCTTCTTCTTACCTCCAAAACCGAAGCCCAGCCATCACCATTATCATCATCTTTCTTGACCTCCTCGGCTGGCGCCGATGCTTCTGGCGCGGCCAGGGTATTGAACGCATCAAAATTTAAGTCAAATCCGTATGATTCTTTCTTTTTACTCTTCTTATCCAAGCCCCACGGATTATCGTTTTTCGCGTCGTTATCCTTGGAATCAAGGCCGCCATCAAAGCCCCACGAAGTCTTAGAATCCCAACCAGAAGTCCAGCTACTAAGTCCGCCAAAACCAAATCCGGAAGAAGACGTATTCATGTCGCCAAAGCTCACGTCTATCTTCGGTGCGCCACTACTACCAATATCATCGAGTTTGATATCGTCGAGTTTGATATCGTCAAAATTGGTCAGATCTTCTGCAGGTGCTGCAGGTGCTACAGGCTCAAATAGCGGTGCGGGCGTTGGGTCGGCGGCCTGTCGTGAGGGTTAGCGAATATGATACTTGTAATTTAGACGTTAACCAAAATTACGAACCTTCCCCTTTTTCCCCTTCTTCTTTGCCGTTGTAAATGTTCCCCAATCATCATCAGCATTAGCCTCTTGAGGCTCTGCCCAGCTAAGATCGCCTCCCGCACTCATTGCAGCTGCCACTGCAGACATTTCTTCCTCCTCTTTCTTTTTACGCTCTGCCTCCTCTTCTTCCTCCTTTTTCTTTCGTTCTTCCTCCTCTTGCGCTTTCTTACCTTTCTTCTTTTTCTTGCCAGTGGCCCAAATATCCCAGTCGCCATCCCCTCCTCCGCCTCCGCCATTTCCATCATCCCCACCCCCAGTTCCTCCGACTCCATCATCCCCTCCTCCGTTATCCCCACCCCCACCATCGCCATCACCACTGCCAGCACCTCCCGTTTCCTCTTCCTTCTCATCGTTATCGCCAGCGCAATAGGTAGGTCCATTAAAGTCCGCTGGGCAATTGGTGAGGTCAATTTGCCCGTACAACGATTTCTCGTTGAAGACAGTTAATGAGCTTGGAGAAGTATTACATTTTATACGCATGCAATTAGGTGCATCGGACGCGATAGACAGGTTGAGGGAGGGAAATAGAGTGTAATCCGGTGTCTGCCCTGTGGCGAGGGCATCGGTGGTGGTATAATCAGGAGGTAGGTCTGCGAGTATGCCGTCATACGACGGAGGCGGAGCGCCATAGCTAGGAAAAGAGGAGAGCCAAAGGTCAGGCGAGGGTATTGGAGTTGGCGGAACAAATTGCTGGATTTGGGTCGCGAGGTGGTGGATCTATTCACTGTTAGAATCTGAAATGTTTTTAAGGCCATCAATATAAAAATCGGACTTATTTCGAACTGAACCTTTATACTTGAAAATTGGAGGAAGTATAGACAAAATAGAGATGTTATCGTCATACCAAGATTCCATTATCTCCCTCACGCCTCTTCCCTTTATCCCTCCTCTCAAGCCTCTCTAACACGTTAACAATATCCTCCATCAACTCCATAATCGGCTCTCCCTCTTCAGATTTCCAGGCCGTCACACATCCCGTAGAATCACTATTTTTTTCAGAAACTTCAGAAAAGCTGACGCCGCTTTTCTTTTTCCACTTCCAACTTCTCCTCTCAGCCGATCCAGTCCTCAATGACGGCCAGATCTCTCGTCTCACATATGGAGCGTCGACGGCGTCGCGGCGTGAGCTGGCGAATTGCATCATTGTGCGAAAGTGGAGACGCGCGAGTCGAGGAAACAGGGCAGGGGGGCTAGGCACATTAAAGGACGTTAATCCGCGAAGATTGCGGGCGACGAAGTATCAGGCTGAGGGTTTGCGACGGGGTGTAGACAATGCAGAATGCCAGAGTCCAGCTGAGCCTGCTATCTGCTATAGGTAGGCAAGCTGAGTCCTGGCGCTCCGCTAATGGCCGCGCGCACGCTGCTAGCTTTCTCCCCAGCTGCATCAACAATAATTTTCTACTTGTTTTTGCCGCGATGTTGGAGATTTAGCAGAGCGGAAGTTCTAAGGAATAAGCTATATAGATCGTTTTATATAAGATTTTGTAAATACCACTAGCCTCATATTCCCAAGCAGGACGATTCGATTCGGTTGATTTAATTGGTTAGCCCTTATCGATAACAGATGGACGCAAACTGACGTGTTAAGGGATAGATCGGCCCGCTCGCTAGTAACCCATCTCCACTGACCAGCATGAACAACCTTGCATTCACACTGAAGTCCCAAAGTCGCAATGATGACAGTATATTATTAATAAAAACATACTTCCAAACAAATCTTTGGCCCTCAGCATTCTTACTCAGAGTCTAGTGCAAATGCAGAACGGGCTAAATTGCGTAAGCACGCTTGCGAGTGAAATGTAACGGTAATGAATATGATATGACACGGCATATCGCCACCACAAACAAGGAGGGCGGCCGACCCGCACGGGCCATGTCCTTGTGAGAGTCTACCTTTTCAGGTTAAAGAATAAAGAAAGGAAAGGATATGGGCCACTATAGTTGGCGTTATGGCGGTAAAGTACTACCGCATCCTTGCTGTTCGGTTGTTTAGCGTAGTACAGGACCTCGTCAAAAGTGTCCGTGCTTCCTACACCAAATTTTTTTACCGTCCTCAGCCCTACTTTTTCAACCATATAGGTTATATTAATATGCCTCTAATAGTTTCTTCCCCTATAGCCTTCTATACCTAAAATATTATTAATAAACTATTTCTTAAGGCCAAAAAGCCAAATAATTAGATTAGGTAGGCAGGTAATAGCGAAGAATAGACGGAATATCGGCTTAATATTATCGATAGGTCCCATACCTTAACATTTTAAAAACCTGTATTCTTTAGTATTTGCGATAGGACTTTGATAAGAGGTGGGCCTTTACCATTGGGAGTTTGGACTTTGGCAAAACCTGGGCTGTAGTTGCGGTGGGGTAAAAAATCACAAATGGCTTTGAATAGACCGAGATCCACACCTTCCGGATCTCCAGCCATAATCTCATTGAAAAAACCTCCTTGATGCTGAGGAAACCAGCGAATGTATCGGCTGGAGCATAAACAGGTTTGCCGACAAATATTAAACCGTTGAAATCCTTGAAGATTCAGCTGGGTGACGCAAAAGATCCTTGAACTCTCCATCGGCATTTGGGGTATAGAAATTCCGTCCATGTACACATTCTGGGATACTGAGTAGTGGTTCGCACGCTTTGCGATACCAGCTACCGATCTTAGATTGCTATGCCGCCTTGAAATTTGCTGGGCAGTAACTGCGACCCGTTTTTGGAGGTTCCGGCCCGAAGCCACGAAGATTGTACCCAAATGGGCTGCGGGGACTGTTGTAGCCGTAGCCACGGCTGTAACAGAAGCCTGGTTGAGAACCAAGCTTGTAACCTAATAGGAAGAGCACGACGTTCATTTAGGCTGGCTGCCGATAGATTCTTGATGGTATACATGATTTTACCGTATCCGAGACGCTTTCCTCCTTTCGGTTCGTCGCAGTGTTGAGGGCCACATGCAATAAGAAAATAGGCATGTATCATATGGTGAAGGAGACTCGCAAAAATTTGATCAGGAATTGCTTCCTTGTGGTTGTCACTATTCAGAACGATGGCAATTCGGGTGACTCGAAGGTTAGGATGATAGCCGGGAATGTAGGTTGCTCCGGAGACGTTGGGATAGACACCTTTAAATTCAAGGGATACAGCGTCCTTGAATTTGCCTGCAAACACAACCTCATCGAGGGCGTTGAATGCCTGGTAGGCAATACCTATTTTCGGTATGCTTAGAGTATACGAATCCCTCGTATCATGTGATGCCGCTCGCGCTCTGCTCAAAATATCTGCAGCCATTCTTGAATTGTGCAAGTCGGCCTTCTCAAGATAATCGACGAGGAACGTAGTAGCATAGTCTATGTTCCATCCCAGATCACGCTTGCATTGATAGTCAGGATCCTGTAACCGTGACCGCGGAACAGATTGTGTTCGTGGACGGTTTAATTTGCTCGCTCCGGACTAGTTTTTGATACCCAGTCATACAGTCTAGACTCATAATCATAGTAACCATCAAATTCACAATCGCGATACTCGGGATAACGATAGCGGCGTGCAGAAGAGGGACGACGAGGGATCATAATAAGAGAACGAGAATGGTCGAAAGATATGACAGGAAGTGAAAGCAATGCCCTATATATGCACAATTGATAACTCAAAAGTAGTTGAAGGTTGAACTAGTAGTCACCGTCCTCTTGAGAAACTTATACTACTCAGCGCAACGTTAAAGTCATTTCTCACCTCCGTTATGGAACTAGTTTGCTCGTGTGCTATTGAACTCCATGTGCCATTTAAAAGTGTTGGAAGATGAAATTTTGAATACGTTGGTGGCGTCGAAAGATGATTGCTTGTCGCAATCACGGGGACAAGCATCGGATGTTTTCTCAGCTCTCACGGCGCCATGAAATTTCTGAAAATGTGATTTGATACGAAAGAACGTCTGTTTGCATTGTTAGTATTGCGCAGAAATTAAAAGTGAGTCGATAATGACGTTGGAATGAGAGAAGCTCCCGCACGTATTACCATCGTTATTGTAGGCAAGAGAATGGATCCTAAGAGATTATCGTGGGACGTGCACAAGGGATAAAAGATGGCCTGGCTAAAGGAGGAAAAAAAATGTTATGCGGAGTAAGAACGTGGTGTTGGCATCGGGTATTAGCCTTTGTGTCTAAAAGTGAGCGGTACCTCGAGAAGATATCATCGAACTCGAATTGCTAACTGTTGTAAGCGGGCAGACAATATCTTTTTTCAACAGGCAAAGACAAACAGGAAATGAAAGTCTTCATTTTGCAAAATCCAAAAGTTGTCAGACATCCCAATCCGAGCTCCAAATTACCCCAAGTAAAAAGTCATGAAATGTACAATGTCACCTGCAGCGCACCCGAAATATCAATGGCAGTGCAACTGATGGGCTATACAACGGCAGAAACCGCACGTTAGAGAATACTTGCTCACTCCCGGTCAATGAGTTTGCCGTCGGACCTGGCCCAAACGTGTTGTCCGGAAATTGCTCGTCACAAAATATAGCAACTGCTCAATGCAAAGTAAATCGACACACGCTGTCAGTCATATTGAGACGTCCAACTTGCCACTGCTGGACCTAACGTTGAACAATCGTCGTTCGCGGCTCAACTTAAACGGCCTCTAATAACCACCACCACGCCTGTCGTAATCGTCACCGGGCCTTCCAGTCTGGCTTCTTGAATCACCATAGTGCTTCCGCCTCAACGCTGCAAGCCTCTTCTTCTTGGTGTGTGTATTGATATATGTACCGATGACAAAAGCGATGATGTTGAAAAATGGCACCCACGTCTGTTCCGGAAGGAATTTCTGCGCGAATGCGAGGGTAATTGGAGATGTGATCCAGCTGACCTTCATGACGGGCATGAAACCAGCTTTAACAGTTGCACGAACTTGATGGAAAGTTCGCGCTCCAGCGATGATCGCCATTGAAGCCAAGTAAACTGTGTTCTGCAAGGGAGAAATCTACGAAGAAAACGCGTCAGCTGGCTGCTCTACCGCATGTGCACAGCAGTTTGTCACATACAATCAAGTTGCTGACAAGGATCTGAAGAATTTTGGCCTTCAAGCTTGTCCGCCCGCGGAACATTTTCTGCAGGAGAGAGATCAAGACATGCCCTAATGGCGCGCTGATGAATGCGCCGTAGATGGCCATCTTGGGAACTCTGGAGGTGAAGTAATGTCCGTGCTTGCTTCGGTCTTGCGCGATCCATGAGGCTAGGAACTCTTGTAGACCTGCGAGCGTACCAGAGGTAAGCATCTTGGTGCGCAGTGGGTTTTCCTGGAGCTGTTTGAGATAAGCCTGCTTCGCAAGTTAGGGTTAGCATCGCATTCGGCCGACTATTCAATTACAGTATACGCACAGCAAGGTATCCATTTGCTCCGCCTCCTCTGGTCAAGGCATTTCCGACATCGTGAATGAGATCGTGTTTGCCGCCGGGAGCTGCTGTCGTCGTTTGGATCGTCTCCTTCTCGAATTTGACCGACATGGCGACCGAGGGACTTCAATCACGTAGCCACGGTCGCAGATATCGGGGAAGCGCGTGGAGGGTATTTGTAGTACGGTGGTAGTGGCGGGAAGAGACGTCGGCAAGGAAATGAGAGATGGAGCTGACGATGGAGGTTGGGAGCTAGCTGTGTTTGTTGTTCGCTCTCCTCCCTCGGATGCCGCCGAAAAAGTCTAGCGGCTCGCTCGCGATTGTGCAGTCGAGGGGAGACGAGAGCCAGCGGAGAGGACAACCTCTACTTGAGCACCCAAGTCGGATTTTTCTTTGCAACGTTGCCAGTGCTGAAGACTCTGCAAGACGGAAGGCTCGGGCAGGAGAGAGGACCGCCCAGCGCTGCAAGCCGATGATTCCAGCCAAGGGTATTTCCACAACAGACGAGTAGTATCCTTCGCACAGCGCCGCGATCCGCGAGCGGGAGGGGTGATCAGCCTCAGTATGCTAACCTAAGAAGGTAGATAGGCGAGGTTAATGGACGTTCAAATGATGGATGAAGTTTGATGGAGACGCAGGCCGATGGAGAGCTCTCTTGCTTGATGGCCTTCCTACGAGGCAGAGGCACGTACTGTAGATCAGAACGTGGCGCAAGGAGGCCGTCCATCAAGACCCCAAACTTTGGATTTTATAAACGGTTAGAGTATACTACTCGGCAACAAGCGCTATTGGTGAATATCAAAGGAATGGGAGAACGGTATTTGAGCAAAGCAGGCAGTTTCACTTCATTCACAGTACCAGCATCCGCCAAGATATCAATGTCCTCACCAACGCTTCTCTGTTTTGCACTTGTAAACGCACAACTTCATCCGCATTGTCCCCGAAAATTACTACCACTTACCTATGGGATAATATCGGGCCTTTTCTTGTTCCACGGTTCGTCCTAGCACATTTTAGTTCCTTTGCTGCCTCGTCCCATTTTAGTTCCTTTGCAATCGTTTTATCTTCTGTCAACCTCTCGACAAACCTTATGCAGTGACGTACCACCTGCCTACCTTCTTGTGACGACCTCACTTAGTGAAGGCTTCGAATTCAATGCGCAGACGAAGTAGATCTCCGCTCATTTATTGGAAACCTCCTTCAGTTGAAGACACCAATGTCCCCAAACAGTGGATTCTCACTATGAAGGTAGGCGCAATTCCTCTAAATATACCCTAGCGATATAGGTCCAGTATTTCATTTCAACTATACTTCGTGAAAAGAGGTCTGTAGCGTGTGTGACTCATATACGATTGTCTTGAGTAGTTCTCCGCTGCTTGCTCACAGGACCTAATGAGCAAACAAGCCATCAGGTTTGATGTGCTCTGCGCAAGCTAATCGTTTTATCTGCAGGATCGTACACCAGTACTGCGGCGTGCCATCGCGGAACCAAATTGCACTCACATCGACATGGATAGACTGTTTGGACATCATCAATGCCAATTGTGCTTGATATTCCCTGCATTAGGATGGGTCTATGTTTGTCGGCAAGACAGCTATCAACAGGGCGCAGCTATGTCTGTTCCTACTAAAACTTCCGTGGAACTCGAATTGAACAACCAATCACCACTGCGGGCAGAACTTCAAGCCATTGGACTTAGCAACTCAGTCATTGAAGCAGCCGAGAAGGACTCCTACACGCTAGAGCAACTTGAGATACTCAAGCTTCAAAAGTTGCATCTGAAGCAGGTGATTTCCCTTGCGGTGCAAGGTTTCTCAAACAATAAGTGCTCAACACCCATCACCGAGTCCTCTGAGAATAACCCGCCTGTTACCAACATTGATGGCGCAAGCGTCAGTGTGACGAACAATGATAGCGTCAATAACCGCTCGGTCGAAACTCCTGAACATTCAACAAAGAAACTCAAGCTTAAGCATAAGACCCAGCTCGCTCCGCCTTGCACGTTCAAAGCCTGTCACACCTGTCGTCCCTATTATAAGGATCGGATCTATATATCGTTTGGGGCCGTATTCGCCGGGGAAACTGGGCCATTGACGGCCCAAGACGCCGCGGCACTTCCAATCGGCAACGTGAATGTACTAAGGAACATCGGCCTTCGGCAGCTGCCTCGAAAACATCTGCTCTCGGACGAATCTGCCGAGTCCCTTTCTGGTAGCGCCAGTCAATTCACGATCCAGACTACCCAATCGGAACGCGATGACTTAAGTCGCATCAGACAACCTGCTAGGAACTTCTATAAGCTTGGCTCAAGAAGCCTAACCGAGCTTCTGAACGAGTTTCAGATGGCCGGGCTTCGAAAGAGCTTGAAGAATGCTTTCCATAACGTGTTCAGGACGGGCCGAGAATCGTCTTCCGAAGGCTCAAACATCACTTTACCACTTCCTGGTACCGGCAAGCATCGAAATCTCGACCAAAACGTAGGCGAATTCGACTTGAGCTTACTCAAGAGGATCTGGAGCGTCAGGAGGAGGGCTTTGGAAGTTGCACGGAATGGCTCGATGCCCATTGTGGAAGTCGTGGAAGGTAATGAAGAGGACTACGTGGCCGAGGCAAACGGTGATTCGCTCGACAGCTCTGAAGATTCTTCCGACTACTCTGCGTGCTCTGGTTTGTCTGAAGGAAGCGAAGTCGAGGTCGATGGCGGTGTTGCGTTGACTGAGGAAGCAGTTGAGATGCACACCCCAGACATCATTACGCAAGTTTGAGATATCAACGCAACCCAAAAAGTGCTACGAAGCCTGTTTACAGATGGTAGAGCTCATAGGATCGCCCCCGATAACACTATATTCTCACTGAGATAAGCCGACTTGGTTGATGTACCATACTTTGTTCCACGGACTATGCATAAAAAGTTACATCCCAGTCGGGTATGTTGTTGCCATTGGAAACTTTCGGCTAAACGTGTCCCCGCCGCGATGTCTCGGATTATTTGCATTATTGGGCGTCACAACTGGCCGTAGTCTACATTCGGCCATATTTCGTTTCCAGCGAGCGCTTTGCATGTGTATCTGAGGATTAGCATGCGCATCATGAGGCCTTGGCCAGAGAAAGCTAGCTGTCCAGTCTTCACGAAGATTTCTGTATTCATAAGAATAAATACAAGTATAACATTGCATGATCTCTCTAAATCCTCAGCCTCTATGTACGCAGATTCCTGGTATCATTCTCCCAATCATGCCTCTTCAATTCCTTCCCCTGAGCATTATTTCTTAAGCCGTATGCCTCCACTCCTCCCTCAACGCTACTGCTCCGGCCACCATACCCAAAAATCCCACCCAGGCATCACCCACCACGCCCTCCTCAACACTCCAGTGCACCGTCAGTGGTGCATATGCCATATTCGACACCGCATTGCACCACCATATCCGGTCCTCTTTCCTCCTCTCCTCCCGGCTCAACTTCTCTTCCTTCTCCCCATCCCCAACACCCCTCCCATCCTCCTCCCTCCTCCGATAATACCACAGCGCGCCGAGCCTCACGCCCTCAAGCCCCACATGCGCCGCCCAAAACCGACAACTCCACACCCACCACCTAGCCTGCCTCTTCGCGCCCACCTCACCGCTCCACCCCGCCGTATTCAGCACGCCCTTCGACGCGAGATAGGCCCCGTTCTCCAGCACCTGGTACGCCGCGCACGCCGCCACCTGGCCCCACGTCACGGCGCGCAGCAGCTTCTCTTTCCGTCCCGCGCCGGCCGCTAGCGGTGTTGTCCAGGCCCCGCGGCCCCAGGAGTAGATGCCGAACAGGCCCCACAGACGCACGAATATGCGGTAGTCGGAGATGAGGTCCGCGAGGGCTTTCGAGCTTGCGGTCGCGTGCGCGAGCAGCTGCGTCGAGGGCGGCGCGGGGAAGGTCGTTATCAGTGTTTCGCCAGGCAGCAGGGCTTCAGATGCTTTTGAGGCGATGGAGGTGGCGAGAGATGTCAGGCGTGCGGTGAGGGCGTGGTTGAGGAGGGAGTGCAGCAGCGTGAGCGTGTAGCCGAGGGTGCAGAGGAGCGAGTCGGTGCCCGAGGGTGTGGAGAAAAGACGTGAGAGGCGCAGGAGGAGGCTGTCGGAGGATTTAGCAGTCGTGAGGAGGCGTTTAATGAGGAGGATATGGAGGGCTCGCATGCGGGGGGGTGAGGGCAGTGATTTAGGTAGTGGAGAGGAGGGTTCGGCTTCTGGTGGGGAGGTTTCAGGAGGTGGGGTTTCGGTGGAGAGGATTGTTGTTGTGGACGGTTGGTCGGGTGAGGACTCCATCATGTGTGATGTCCCCAAGGACAGTGGGAGTGTTGAATTGGATGTTTGGGAGAACTCTGTGAGGAAGGGTGATGGATATATCCAATCTGGTGTTTATTGTGATGCAAAATGACGCCGATAAGCCGAGGTTGGACATTCTTTCCCGGCGATTGCTTGGCGATCTCACGTGCCGTAACTTCAATAGTATGTCCACGGTTATCTCATAAATCAGACGCTCCGCAGAAGATTTGTTCCGTGACACGGGATAACGCATAGGCCCTCTAAAACTCCTAAGCCAATTAGAATAGTGTCCTAATTCCTGCTAACTCCTAGACCAATTA
>Ga0307507_10008510_pt1 | contig 14148 bp, 10 predicted proteins | sample 7_EM_MG_FD_207223 | JGI IMG/M metagenome (GOLD analysis project Ga0307507, IMG submission 207223) | Populus trichocarpa ectomycorrhiza microbial communities from riparian zone in the Pacific Northwest, United States - 7_EM | ecosystem: Host-associated > Plants > Roots > Unclassified | place... | reverse complement strand
TTCACGATCCTTACAGAAAATGCCAACTGCGAGAGCTTGGTGTTTCGCCTTTCCTAATTTGTCGCTGTTGCTGTGGTTACGACGTTTTCCGCAGGGATTGGGTTTTCTGCTGGATCCCTCTAATGTCAAAAGATGCCTTTGTCTCCAAAAGCGTCTGAGCAAGCGCGGTTGCCGTGGTGATAAGGACGCACGGCAGGGTAATGTTCCTTCGATAGGAACATTGTTGCCCTGCCGCTAAGGACTTGTGGACAACAATGCTTCCCCAGTCCGGTTAATCCACTTTACTCTTCGTGTGTGCCTTCTGACTCATCCTCAACCCTTTAGATAACTCATTCGACCACCACCAAACCCTCCTTAAGTCATCCGAACACAGCCGATCACGGCTCTCTCGACCAGCCCCTCTCCTGATCTTCGAAGCACACCCTTTCTCTAATATTCTTTCTTATATCCCGGGGTCCACGCGAAAAGGAGACTGCTTGGATCGCGCTGAATTACTTGCGCTAAGGCTATTTGACGACTGCGAATACCAGTACCCACCGAAATCCCCTTAGAAGGACACGAGAGCGACTCGCACACTTTTGATTCCGACAAACTTTGCCTTTTCGGTGGCCAACGTTGTGCATCCGTTTCTGGGATCGTCGAGACCGTTAGGTGGAGGTGGAAGGCTGTGGGATCAACCAAGAGGGCTACATGGGCCACCGTAGCACACCTCTCGGATGGGCTGCCAGTAATGGGCATGAGGAAGTGGTAGAGATGCTACTCGGGCGTGGCGATCTCGACCCCAACAAACCAAATCGCTACCGCCAAACACCACTCTCAGAGGCTGCCTGGGATGGGCACGAGGAGGTGGTAAGAATGCTACTCGGGCGGGATGACGTCAACCCCAACCAACCAAGTTTCGGTGGCCGAACACCACTCAGTTATGCTGCCCTGAATGGGCATGAGGGAGTGGTGAAAATATTGCTCGGACGGGGCGACGTCAACCCCAACGAACCAGATACCCACGGTCAAACACCACTTTATTATGCTGTCCAGAATGGGCACGAGGGAGTGGTGAAAATATTGCTTAGGCAAGGCAACATCACCCCCGACATACCAGATATCTTCGGCCAAACACCACTCTTTTGTGCTGTTTGGAATGGGCACGAGGGAGCCGTGAAAATATTGCTCGGACGGGGCGACGTCAACCCTGACAAACCGGATAACAACGGCTTAACACCACTCTGTCTCGCGGCGCGGTGTGGGCATGAGGGAGTGGTGAAAATACTGCTCGAGCGAGACGGCGTCAATCCTGACAAACCAGATAATCAGGGTCAAACACCACTCCAGTGCGCCGCCCAGAATGGGCATGAGGGAGTGGTGAAAATACTACTCGGGCCGGGCAACGTCAACCCCAACGGACAAAATAAGCGTGGCCGATGGGCATTATGTTGTGCTACTAAACGTGTCCTTGTGAGAGCGATAGCCCGACTACAGCCCCCAGAATCTACCACCCCTACCTAAGGCTAAGGAGGCATCACCCCCTTACCCTCTTCGAGCATGGATGGCCTATGCGATGTGCGATAGTGGGTCAACTACTGCAACTTATGCCGTTAACTACCACGAACCATTGTCCGTTTACAAATTAACCACGCACCAACGATCGATAGCAACGCAATCCCTCATCACCCCTCATTTTCAACACCACCTAAGGAAATTTCTCCGGATCAAATCCTAATTTCTACTATATTCTATGTATTTACGTTTTATACCCTTTTTTTTTGTTTTCATAATAGTGGAGTTAACGGGGGAGTGCTGTTGCCATGGCTGGAGCTTTTTCTGTTCGTTGATGCGCGGTTAATTTTATTAAGGTACAAATAATTATAAATTGCGTTCTTTGTATAATACATTGAACATCTACACTTACAACGAACACACTCTTTGGTTTCCTATCACACCCTTTGCTCAAACCTTCCTCACGGCTGCTTCACGGCGGTGCTTCATACGACGACGGTTTTCCCTTGCAGTGGGATTTCCTACCTACCTACACATTGCCAGCCCTCTATCAATTTAATCCTACTTCCTATTCCTGCTCAGCCATGGCCTAAATGTTTCCTTCTAGTTGAAGGGAAATGACATGCGATAGGAATGCCCATATCTATTACGTGTTAGAGTTCACGAAAGCGGATAGTTGTCAGAGTTGCCGGATAAAGATAGATGTGAGGATTGCCGGGGGTGGAGAGTGTACTGGGGTTGGTCGTGGAAGTTCCAGAATGCCTTCAGTGATTGCATTTGTTCTGGTCTTCTAGAGTTAGAATAATTCATGGAGATGGTTCTATGGTCATGTCTTTCCTTTATCTTTATTATGGGAGTAAGCAGACCAATGGGGGCATGCATGGATGGAGGAGGATCGGCAGGTGCGGGAAGCGATAGAATGGTCAAGATAATTTGCTTATATCTCATTGGTGAGAGGTAGCTAGTGCGATTAGCCCGGAGGACAAAATGTTGCTGTTGCATGTTTGCGCTTTAGCTTAGGGGCCCAAAAGGGAAAGTCATTGACATATGCTGTGCTTCACGCTTAGGCGGGTTGTAGGCGGACTATAGAAGATGCTAGGGAAAATAAGATGAGCCTGCTCTAGTACGAGAATCGAAAGAAAAAAAAAAGTTATTCACACAAAAATGAAGAAGAACATAGAAAAAAAAATGCAGAATAAACCAGTGTTTTTTTGGGAGCTGGAGGGTAGGTGTAATAGAAATAGATACCGTAGTGGAGACACCCCCCATCCCGGCATTAGAGTGATTTCAACTCGTACTCTCGCTCGCTTCACCCTATCACTCCCCACATCATTATCTTGCATCGTGAAAATAACCCCCCAGTTCGAGTAGCCCCTCGATACCTCCTCACCCATCTTTTCATGTATATGCCCTTTTGTCGATTCTACAAGTAAGCTCCATGTACGGAGAGACAAAAAGAAGATGGTGATTCCTGTCGGGAGAGGGCTATCTTGGGGAGATTGACTAGGGGCGACGGTCAAACACGCGAACACAAGCACTAGACTCGTGCTAGACTACAGGGCAGGTATAATCATAAACTTCGTTCGCTCGTGCTCTATCTAAACTAACTAAACAAAACATAGTATATAGAGTATAAGGAAACCATCTTAACCATTTCATCGTTCCCCACATTCTGAAAAGTATACTATACATTCCTCTATATCGATACCAAAGATAAATAGACGGCTACACGTCAGGTCAAGCATCTTAGCTCGCCAAGCCTAATCCTCCAGCAATCTCCAGAAACGCAAATATTCGGCTGAGAGACCACACATTGTGAATGAAATTGGGAGGACTATTTCCGGGAGCGAGCGGATCCATTACAGTCACACCTCGCTGTCCCGGATGGTCAAAATCGGGAGTCGACTGTCCGGGACAGCAAAATGGTTTGTGAAAATAGTGTCTGAAAAAACTGAAAAGTGAGTGATAATTGAGCAGATATAGTATAACTTCCAGCTACCGGCATGTCATATGAGGTATAAATGAGTTGCAGCAGTAATGTGCTTGCAATTAGGATTGCCCCATTGGAGTAGAACTCGTTTCCCAAACATCCAATACTATTCTCCAGCTTCCCACAATAACCCTTCAGTATTCTTGAATGGGAAGAGGATGGAGAGGACTTGGACAAGGAGAAAATTTAACCTGTGCTCCTGGACTACACCTGGTGTCGATCATGCCCTCGAGCAGTTGTGATATGAGATGTTAGGCTAGTGTAAGGAGAAAATCCGGGAAGCTGAATATACTTTCCATGTGAGTAGGGTTAGAGATATTTAAATCTCCATCCGGTCCGAAAACCCAGATCCAGGACAGTGAAGTGTATTTCCATACAGCCCGCACAAATTCTCGAAAAATTTGTCCCGGACAACGAGAAATCTGGGAGAGTGAGGTCAGGGAAAACGGGGTGCGACATCAGCAAGGTGGATCTGATAAGAAAATCTGGTGAACCCTCTAGTTGCAGCACGCCTAGAAAGGGCACGTGACTATCATATCGATGGCTCTGATGTCGATCTCATCATGTCGATCTTACTCGGGGCAGACCTCGAAGCCCGATGGACTACGACGGGAGTTGGTAGTACCTGCTGACTCATCCTAAACCTTTAATTCTTCGGTTACCTGAATTCTTAACAGGTCAAGGCTCCCCCTCCCAATCTTCGAAGAACACCCTTTCTCTAATATTCTTCCCAATCCCAGGGTCCACGCGAAACGAGATCTTTTGAACCGCGCTAAATTGCACTAAGGCTATTTGACGACTGCGAATACCACGTATCCACTGAAATCCTGTTAGAAGGGCACGAGAACTACCCGTACACTGTTGATCCCGACGAACTTTAGCTATTCCGTGGTTTACACTGCGCATCCATTTCTGCGGTCGCCCAGACTGTCCGTGGTTGCAAGGCTGTGAGATCAACCAAAAAGACTACATGAGCCACCGTAGCACACCTCTCGGATGGGCTGCTTGTAATGGGCATGAGGAAGTGGTGGAAATGCTACTCGGGCGTGGCGACGTCGACCCCAACAAACCAAATCACTACCGCCAAACACCACTCTCGGAGGCTGCTTGGAATGGGCACGAGGGAGTGATAAAAGTGCTACTCGGGCGGGACGACATCAACCCCGACCAACCAAGTTTCGATGGCCGAACACCACTCTGTTGTGCTGCTGAGAATGGGCACGAAGGAATTGTAGAGATGCTACTCCGACGAGACGATGTGAGCCTCAACACACGAGATAACCGCGGCCAAACACCACTCTATTCCGCTGCCCAGAATGGGCACGAGGGAGTTGTGAAAATGTTGCTTCGGCAGGGCGACGTCAACCCCGACATACCAGATATCTTCGGCAAAACGCCACTCGTTTGTGCTACTTGGAGAGGGCATGAGGGAGTGGTGAAAATGCTCCTCGGGCGGGGCGACGTCAACCCCAACGAACCATATAACCGTGGCTGAAAGGCATTATGGTGCGCTATTAAGCGGGCCATGTACTCGAGTAGAAGCGGTAACCTTACTACAGCCCCAAGAATCTACCACCCTCTTCGAGCATGGATGGCCTATGCGATGTGTGAGTGGGTCAATTATGCCGTTAACCACGACCAACTATTGTCCGTTTCCAACACCGCGCACCAACGATTGATGGCAGCGCAACCCCCTTCATCATCCCGTATTCTCAACACCACCTAAAGAAATTCCTCTATATCAAATGTTAATATTTATTTAGTTTTTTTTCATTTCTTTTTTTTCATGATAGCGGAATTAACGGGGGGATGCTGTTGCCATGGCTGGAGTTTTTTCTCTTCGTTGATACGCGGTTAATTTTGTTGGGGTACTAATAATTCTACATTGCGTTCTTTGTACATTGAACATCTACACTTACAACGAACACGCTTTTTGGTTTCCTATCACACCCTTTGCTCCGACCTTCCTCACGGCTGCTTTACAGCGATGCTTCATACGACGACAGTTTTCCCTTGCAGCGGGATTTCCTACTTACACATTGCCAGCCCTCTATCAATTTTATCCTACCTCCCATTCCCGCTTAACCATGGCCTGAATGTTTCCTTCTAGTTAAAGGAAAATGACATGCGATAGGAATACCCATATCTATTACGTTTTAGAGTTCACGAAAGCGGATAGTTGTCAGAGTTGCCGAACGGGGGTAGATGTGAGAGTTGCCGGAGTGAAGAGTGTACTGTGCTATAGTTCGCAGTGGAAGTTTACAGAATGTCTTGAGCGATTGCATTTGTTCTAGAGTTAGAATGATTTACGGAGGTGGTTCTGTGGCCATGTCTTTCCTTTACCCTTCTTATGGGAGTAAGCAGACCAATGGGGACATGCATGGAGGGGGATCGGTAGATGCGGGAGGCGATGGAATGATCAAGATGATTTGCTCATATCTCATTGGTGAGAGACAGCTAGTGCGATCAGGCCAGAGGACAAAATGTTGCTGTTGCATGTTTGTTCTTTGACTTCGGGGCCCAAAAGGAGAAGCCATTGACAGATATGCTGTGCTTCATGCCTAGGCAGGCTGTGAGCGTACTGGAAACTCTCACGTCGGAGGGGGATATCTTGATCTTAATTCTATTGTGTTACTATCTAAATCCTACATAATGTTATCGGTAATATCGTGGTGGGAGAAAAGACACAAATTTGATGAAGATGAGGCTGGAGAAAGTATCTCGGCTAAGGTTAATTGACTCGAAGTGGTGAGAAGGTTATTAAAATAATTGTGCGAAGGGTGAGGGTCCCGTACCAGTAGTGTGGATATGAAGATCATGGTTGTTGTTTTATTCACATATTCTAAGTGATTAGCTGTGAAAAGCTTCCGGGCTGTTCCCAGATATCTGCAGGCTACCTGGGCATCTGCAGGTCATGCAGTCCAAATTGAAATTTTGAGTAACCTGGCAGCTTTGGCCTTGACCGCTTGGGATTACTGATAGAAGATACTGGGGAAAATAGGGCGAGCCTACTCCAATACGAGGGTCGGAAAAAGTCATTGGTACTTGTAGATTAGTACGATACCGTGACTTTCTGATATTGTGAAGAAGCTACCCGGCTGCTGGTGAAAATGCTGCTCGGGCGGGGCGACGTCAACCCTGACAAACCAGATAGCCAGGGTCAAACACCACTCTGGTGTGCTGCCCAGAATGGGCATGAGGGAGTGGTGAAAATACTACTCGGGCGGGGGGACGTCAACCCCAACAAACCGGGGTGGCGCGACCGAACACCACTCTGGTGCGCTGCTTTGAATGGGCATGAGGGAGTGGTGAATATACTACTCGGACGGGACGACGTCAACCCAACACACTAGATAGCCGTGGCTGAACGGCATTATGGTGCGCTATTAAGCATGCCATGTGGAAGCGATAGCTCTACTACAGCCCCCATAGTCTACCACCCCTACTTAAGGTCTCACTCTCTTACCCTCTTCGAGCATGGATGGCTTATGCGATGTGTGATAGTGGGTCAACTATGCCGTTAACCACCACCAACCATTGTCCGTTTACTACATTAATCTCGCACCAACGATCGATGCTAACGCAACCCCCCTCATCACCCCGCATTTTCAACACCACCTAAAGAAATTTCTCTAGATCAAATATCAATTTCTACTATGTATTCACTATGTATTTATATTTTTTACACTTTTTTTCGTTTTCATGATAGTGGAGTTGGTGGGGGAGTGCTCAAGGTTCCGAATGGTTCGACTAGTCAAGTCTTAGAGGGAGGACCGTTTGGTCAGTCCGGATTGATGTCGGTGACCGAACTTGACCAGATCAAGTAGTCTGGTCTGGTCGAGATCGGTCCCTGACTAGTCCGCATGAAGTGATTCCGTAATGATTGTTGGGATAGGAAATTTAATGATATTCCCATGACTACAACAGTGCAGAATCTAGCAACATACCCTTAGATATGTGAAAATGATGAGCACAGATCCAGGTAGTATCAGTGTTCGCAAGCAGTCAGTCCGGCAAGGCTTGGGGTCCAGGCTGGCCGGCCTGGGTTTTTTTGGTAGCAGGCGGGGCCAGACTGCAGATATCACTGCCTTTCGAGTGATAAGATGTGATTTCGGCTGTAAAATGAAATAAAACGCCGAGCACAAGAGACTGTGATCACCAACCCACAACGGTGAGGAAGTTCTTCCTATCCAACTTGGTCTCTTGCTTTCAACAAGCGGGGCAACTAATTAGTGATAAAGATAGGAGTATATATATATATCAAGAGAGTCATTCACCTATCCTTCCTGCGATCACCACACATGTCTCTTCTCTTTTCCGCATGACCCCGAGCCTCTTTCCATTTCACACACTCCCGAGCTAACAAAAGAAAGACAAAGGTTATATCGTAGGAAACTCGCTCAAATCATGGCCTCCGTGAATCCGGCTCTTTCAAGTTCCTAATCCTATTCTTTCCCGCACTTCGGTTTTCCTCCTAGCATCTCCGTTCCTCCACACCGCAGTGCTTCCACTCTCCCCCTCCTGCGCGTTCATTCACCACCACACAGCGCTTCCGTTCTGCCCCCGAGTGCTTTGCGTGCACATTCTATCACTCGGTCTGCCCATTCCGACCAGGCCCGGACCAGTGGGCCCAACAATCACGACTGTCCGGTCAGTCTAATTTCCACCATTAGAGTAAACTTGACTTTGACTGTACTGACTAGTTTAGTCCAGTCCTCCACCGACCATTCGGAACCCTGGGAGTGCTGTTGTCATGCCTGGAGTTTTTCCTGTTCGTTGATGCGCTGTTAATTTTGTTAAGCTACAAATAGTTCTACGTTGCGTTCTTCTCTGTACATTGAACATGTAGCTACACTAACAACGAACACACTCCTTGGTTTCCTATCACACCCTTTGCTCAGACCTTTTTCACGGCGGCTTCACAGCGGTGCCTCATACGACGACCGTTTTCCCTTGCTGCGGGATTTCGTGCCTGCGCGTTGCCAGCCCTCCATCAATTTAATCCCACCTCCCACTCCCGCTCAACCACGGACCGGACATTTCCTTCTGCTTGAAGGAAAATGACATACATGGGAATGCCCATATCAATTACGTGGAGATGGTTCTATAGTTATGTCTTTCCTTTATGGGAGCAGACAAATGGGGGCATACATGGAGGGGGATCGATAGGTGTGGGAAGCGATGGAATGGTCAAAATTATTTCCTCATATATCATGTACCCATGCATTGGCTAGCAGTTTAATAGTGACGAGTGAATGAAGTTTCCGGCCATACCTTCCATAGCCCAGCCCTACTCTAGCCCGAGCTTTCGATCCTTGCACTATTTATTTAACTTATTAGTTATCCTCTAACATCACGACCCCTGTCTATACTTCTCTATTAGTTTTCTTATGCAGTCAGGTAAGTGTGATGAGGATTTTGGTGTTGGGAGGACTATTTCTACTGGTAAATGAGCCGCACCTTAGAATAAGCCGCAACCACCCTAAATAGAGCTCAGGTGAGTATGATCCCTTAGGGAATCAGTTACCCAATTCAGCTTCCGATTTTGGCTGGGCGGCTTATTTATGGAATTCTATGGTATCTGAAACAAAAACAATCTACTGTATAAGAGGGATTAAATACCTAGGAAGTATTTGAACTAGAGGGGAAATAATACGAAAGGAAAGATCCTTCTTTCTTTTTTTTGAAAGTAGATGGAAATATGATGGTATAGAAAGGTCAACAGAATCCAATAATGTAGTTTTGTTTCACTATGGATATCTGGCGGTGGCAAGACTTATATTAGGTAGCAAGGACAAACCTCGGTGAATGGGAGAAACAGGGCAAGTGCTGAGAAGCTATGATTTTAGCTCATTGGTGAGAGACAGCTTGTGCAATCAGGTCGGAGGATAAAATGTCGTTGTTGCATGTTTTTGCTTTGGCTTAGGGGCCTAAAAGGAGAAGTCATTGACAAATATGCTGTGTTTCATGCTTAGGCAGGTTGTGGGCGGACTACGAATAGAAGATACCGGGGAAATAGGGCGAGCCTATTTTAGCATGAGGATTGGAAAAGTCATTGGTGGATGGGCATGGTGCCATGACTTTACGATGCTGTGAAGATGCTGCCTACTACGGTACCTCTTCTGAAAAGTGCATTGATACCAAAGATAAATAGGTGGCAACATGTCAGGTCAAGCATCTCAGCTTGCTAAACCTAATCCTCCGAAGGTCTTCAGAAACACGAATCTTCGCGGCTGAGATCACACAAGGTCATTGTAGGTGAAATTGGGAGGATTGTTTCTGGGAGAGCGGCATGGGTATCTATTATTTCTAAGCAAGGTGATATAATCAGCTATCTTGGCACCGGGATGGGCGAGGACAAAAAACTAAGGTGTGAAGGAGAGCAGTTTGGAGGCGGATATCCTGAAGCAAATTCCACAAGATATTGCTAAAATATTCGTAGAGGCAACAACACCTTGAATGCTACCTCAAGCTATCCACCGACAAATATGTATCTAGATTCCTGTTACCACTGAATACCAATGGGATCCTCCAAGAAACCACTATCCAGTACAGGCGAGGAAAGCTCAGCGCAATGACCAAAGGCTTGGGGTTGGGAATGCGCATGGTACAGCTCTAGTGCGGCTGATTGATACCAGTTTATTAGTCAGGCGGATCTGATAAGAAAAATCTGGTGAACCTTCCGGTTGCAGTCCGCATAGATAGATAAGGCACGTGAATATTTTCTCCATCGGCTTGCACAGATGGCGATTTCAGTCGATCTTTCACTGGCAGCATCCTAAACCTTTGATCCGACTCATTCGGCGCCGAAAGCTACTGCGGTTACCTGAATTCTTAACAGATCAAGGCTCCCTCTCCCAATCTTCGAAGTACACCCTTCCTTTGATATCCTCCCTTTTTATCCCAGGGTCCACGCGAAACGAGATCGTTTGGATCGCGCTGAATTACTCGCCCTAAGGCTATTTGACGACTGCGAATACCACGTACCCACTGAAACCCTGTTAGAAGAGCACGAAAAATACCCGTACACTGTTGATTCTGACAAACATTGGCTGTTCGGTGGGCTACATTGTGCATCCGTTTCCGGGATCGTCGAGACCGTCCGTGGTTAGGTGGAGGTGGAAAGCAGTGAGGTCAGCTAAGAAGACGGCATGGGCCCCGGTAGTACACCTCTCGGGTGGGCTGCCCGTAATGGGCATGAGGAAGTGGTGGAAATGCTGCTCGGACGGGACGACGTCAATCCCGACCAACCAGGTTTCTGTGGCCGAACACCACTCTGGTACGCTGCTTGGGATGGGCACGAGGGAGTGGTGAATATACTACTCGGACGGGACGATGTCAACCCTGAAAAACCAGATAACGACGGCCGAACTCCACTCTGTTGTGCTGCGCAGAATGGACACGAGGGGGTGGTGCAAATGCTACTCGGACGGGGCGATATAGACCCCGACAGACCCGATAATAACGGCCAAACACCACTCTCTCGTGCTGCCGGGAATGGGTGTGAGGGAGTGGTCCAAATGCTCCTCGGACGAGGCGACATCAACGCCGACAAACCCGATGATGATGGCGAAACACCGCTCATGGGTGCTGCCGGGTATGGGCACGAGGGAGTGGTAAAAATGCTACTCGGGCGGGGCGACGTCAACCCCAACAAACCGGGTTGGCGCGACCGAACACCACTCTGGTGCGCTGCTTGGGGTGGGCACGAGGGAGTGGTGAATATACTACTCGGACGGGACGAGGTCAACCCTGACAAACCAGATAATCGTAGCCGAACACCACTCCAGATTGCTGCGCAGAATGGACACAAGGGAGTGGTAAAAATCTTACTCGGGCGGGGCGACGTCAACCCCAACACACTAGATAGCCGTGGCTGAAAGGCATTATGGTGCGCTATTAAGCAGGCCATGTGGAAGCGATAGCCCTACTACAGCCCCCATAGTCTACCACTCCTACTTAAGGCCTCACTCCCCTTACCCTCTTCGAGCATGGATGGCTTATGCGATGTGTGATAGTGGGTCAACTATGCCGTTAACCACCATCAACTATTGTCCGCTTACGACATTAACCTCCAGAGTAAAAGGATGCTGCCATCGAGGTGGGCAATTGACCCTATCATTTAGGTCTAGTGGTTATTGAGGGGAATACTCTCACCGATTTTCAGGTGCGGTACTTGGTTGCGAGGTACGAGTGTTCGCGTTAATTTGACACCCCGCGGTAGGCGGGGAAATCTCAGCGCAATGACCAAAAGGCTTGGGGTTGGGAATGCGCATGGTGCAACGCTAGTGCGGCTGATTGATACCAGTTTATTAGTCAGGTGGATCTGATAAGAAAAATCTGGTGAACCTTCCGGTTGCAGTCCGCATAGATAAGGCAGGTGAGTATTTTCTCCATCGGCTGCACAGATGGCGATTTCATGTCGATCTTTCACTCGCAGCAGCCCTCGAAGCCCGATGAACTACAGGTACGACACGGAGTTGAGATAGGGTCGCTAAATGTCAATATCGACAATGTTCCTGGCCTGTTGCTAAGGACTTGTTGTCATGGACAACTAGGCTTCCCTAGTCCGATTAATCCACTTTACCTTCCGAAGTGCCTTCTAATCCGACTCATTCGGCGCCGAAAGCTACTACGGTTACCTGAATTCTTAACAGATCAAGGCTCCCTCTCCCAATCTTCGAAGTACACCCTTCCTTTGATATTCTCCCTTTTATCCTAGGGTCCACGCGAAACGAGATCGTTTGGATCGCGCTGAATTACTCGCCCTAAGGCTATTTGACGACTGCGAATACCACGTACCCACTGAAATCCTGTTAGAAGAGCACGAAAAATACCCGTACACTATTGATTCTGACAAACATTGGCTGTTCGGTGGGCTACATTGTGCATCCGTTTCCGGGATCGTCGAGACCGTCCGTGGTTAGGTGGAGGTGGAAAGCAGTGAGGTCAGTTAAGAAGACGGCATGGGCTCCGGTAGCACACCTCTTGCGTGGGCTGCCTGCAATGGGCACGAGGAAGTGGTTACGATATTACTCGAACGGGACGACGTCACCCCCGACAAACCATATTACTACGGCCGAACACCGCTCGGGGGTGCTGTTCTGAATGGGCATGAGGGAGTGGTACAAATACTTCTCGGACGGAACGAGTCAACCCCGACAGATCAGATAACTACGGCCAAACACCCCTCCGGATTGCTGCTCTGAATGGGCGCGAGGGAGTGGTAAAAACGCTACTCGGACGGAACGACGTTGACCGCGACAAATCAGATAACAACGGTCTAACTCCACTCTCGCGGGCTTCTAAGTGTGGCCACGCGGGTGTGATAGCGTTGCTACGCCCTACAATCCGCCACCCCTAGCACCACCTAAGGCCGAGCGAGTATCACCCTCCTTATCTTCTTCAAATATGGATGACCTATACGCCATTCCCGCAAAGACCACAACAATTCCATAGGCATGTCTGCCCCCGCCGCTTCCCCCTCCCCTTCGTTCCTGCTCAACCCCAGCCCACATTGTATAATGCCGCCTTGTGGTAATTCTCTCCCACCGTAAGCCAGCCACGGAACTCAGCTTTAATATCTTCCTGCGGCTGAAGGAAATCACGTCTGAGAATGCCCACACCCATTACATACCCGCCCTAGCCTCTCCACTGATTTTTTCCTGTAGTCGGGTCAGTGTAATCAAGAGTTTAGCATGGGTGGGGGCTGTTTCTATTGCGTTAAGATAAGCCGGTGTGCCTCGAAATTTCCGTTTTGTTTCCTTTCTCAGCCGCTCCCTTGCTGCGAGTCCCCTGGGCGCGTTGGTTGTTCGTTTGTTTTTTCTGTGGTTCCTATTCCCTTTTCCTCCCTTCACTTTGAAGTGTAGACCTGAGTGTTGTTTAGATATAGAGAGACAAATAAAAACTGCGCAAGTATTTCTCATGCCTATGAAAAGTGACGTAAAGCTAGCTAGCTAACTAAGGTGTGGTGGCGATTGGATTCCATTATGGCCATGGTTTAGTGGGGGACATGCTAGAATGCTGCAGCCCTCGAGGTGTGAGCACGGGGGTGGGGTTAGAGGGGGGGGCTGTTCATATTTTTTTAGTTTTGCTCGCGAAGGAAAATTAATAGTATCCTACCCTTACTTGTCAAGGGTGATCGCATGGCCCACCGCGTTGTAGCATCTCGACTACATGAGGGTTGGAAGGGGTATTTCACCCACCACAGACTTTTTCTTCCTAGGCATTCTGTCAGATGCTCTTACCGGGCATCACGAACCTATACAATTTCCCCAGCCGGGCAGAGAGAGCCTTGCCGTACTCTAGACATCAGTGTCAGAACTACATTCTAAGTACAAGGTACTGTTACAATCCTCTTCTCTCCTGGTGATACTTGCAGCAGGTAACCGATAGTTTCCTAACGATCACTTCTTCCTTGCTCAATAGCGGTTGCGATAGCTAAGTCCGTTGACTCCTATCTAGCAATGTCGATCGCTAGGCTCATATAAGACAGTCGTGTCTTGATTTCCGAAAGCGTGATAGATAAAGATCTTTGTATTGAAAGTATAGTATAGGAAAGAACTTAGATGGTTGCGTGAAGAACCCAAATCCCAGGTCTTTTTTTTTTTTTTTTTTTATTAATGCGTTAATTTTTTTAAGGTACAAGAAGCTTCGTGCAGCGC
>Ga0307507_10008508_pt1 | contig 14148 bp, 8 predicted proteins | sample 7_EM_MG_FD_207223 | JGI IMG/M metagenome (GOLD analysis project Ga0307507, IMG submission 207223) | Populus trichocarpa ectomycorrhiza microbial communities from riparian zone in the Pacific Northwest, United States - 7_EM | ecosystem: Host-associated > Plants > Roots > Unclassified | place... | reverse complement strand
AAATCAAGCAACTGTCATCCACGCATATTACCAAAAAGATTGATGCAAGTAGAGAAAAAATGATATTATATTGTCGAGGATTTTTGAGAGGAAAGAAAAAGGCGCATGAAAGAGACATAGTAAGGATAGGGTTCTGTTAACATATGATTTTTTTTTAAAAAATATTATACATCAATTTGTGGCCAAGTGTCCACGGAGATGACTACACCAAGTACAAGAAGAAAGCACTAAAAAAAAATTAAAAAAGAAAAAGAAAAAGAAAAGAAGAAGCACTAAATTTAGAAAAACAAAACGTTATAAATCCAAAAATCGTATGAGGTACAGAGATCCTTACACGTCCTCATCATTCATCCTAAAGCACCCCCTTCAAATTGCATATTCCAGAATCCATCCATCCTTAAGGCTAATCCTCTCTCCAAACACTCCCTTATCTCTCTCCCCCTCGGCTATGCTATATATATCTCAAAGGAAATAACGGAGAAAGAAAGGAGCGCTTGCTCTCAGTTTTTCCTCTCGCGACTCTCTAGCTGTTTCCTCTTCGTGTATAAATATAAATATAAATACAAATAGAAAACCAACCAACCAAGCGTAGACGCAGAGAGAGATGGGGGTGGTGACAGAAGCAGGAGGAGGAGGAGGAGGAGAGGAGAAGATAAAAGTTGGAGTTTGTGTGATGGAAAAGAAGGTGAAATGCGGCTCTGAGGTTCTCTTTCTCTTTTGTTTTCGAAACCAGAAACCGGAAGCTATGAATTTTTTTATTAATATAATATAGTAAAAGCATTTCGCTATTGATTTACCACCAATAACGAAGGATTTTTGCATTGGTGGTTTCTTCAGGTGTTATCAGCTCCAATGGGACAGATTCTTGATAGATTACAAGCATTTGGTGAATTCGAAGTACGTTTTTTTTCTCGGAATTTAATTGAGTGTATAATTCCATTAGCGCTTTTCTTTTACCGTTTTGATGATTTTTAGGTTATGTATTTCGGTGATAAAGTGATTCTTGAGGATCCAATTGAGAGGTAATACTTAAATTTTAGTTCATTTAGTGTTTGGTTGTCTTTGGGTTTTACTGAGATGCATGCTTCTTTCTTTTACTGTTTCTTGTTTTTGGAGACTGGATTTCATTTTATGAAAAACAAGGACGTGGCTTGTAGAGCGACAAAAAATGGAATCGTTGATTTTGTTTTCTGTCTATATCTTGTCAAGTCCACATTTTTGGATTTTTATACTCGTCCGCTATCATCATATGCTGAAAAGATATTTTTTTGGAGGGGTTAGTACTGTCACGAGTCGTGACGTGTGCTGTGCAGTCACTAATGCTGGCAGGATTTGGAGACTTATTGCTGGCAGTGCCATCTGTAATTAGCTTCGTGATTATGAAGATGCTTCTAGTCTAAGCTAGTTAATATAATCTGAGAATGCACTTAGAATCTTAGTTTCACTGTCTTCTAGAGGTTGACTGATTTGTTGCAGTTTTTGCTTGTTTCAGCTGGCCAATATGTGATTGCTTGATTGCTTTCTATTCCACTGGTTATCCCCTTGAAAAGGCTGAGGCATATGCCACTTTAAGGAAGTAAGCAGCATTTCTTGCTCATGTTCCCATTTCAAATGATTAATGAATTGACTATGCTTCTTGTGATGGAAGTCAACTGGGAACTTCATACATGCAAACGATTTTCTACTCACCTTCGAGAAGCTGAAATCTTTTTTGTAGTTTCTAAATGCATGCTTCATCTATATTTCCGCTTTGTTGCTTGAAGTTAAACTGGGGCCGGCGGTATGTGAATATGGACAAGGAATGATATTTTTCTTGGTCCATGAAAAAATGAGTAGAAAATTATCCTAGTGGTGGAATAAATTGAACAAATGCCTTGTTTCTGTTCATTCTCATTGCACTGAAGAATGCCATACTTGTGTGCCTCCAACTTTCCTTTTATATTTAGTCCACTGTTACCGATAGACCTTATTACTCCACCGCTCAAGCTGCTATTTCATTCTTTGTCCACATCCTAGTGAAATGCTGTTCAATGTTGAATAGATCATGCTTTTGATTCAGGCCTTTTCTTGTGAATGAATTGGTGCCACAACATCTTCTTCATGACCGGCGGAAGGTGTATGAGGTATGAAGTCTAAACTTCCATCTTATTTTCTGTTTGGCAGCATGGTGCTTTGTACGAAATATTGCATGACATAGTACAATATTTTATTATGACACACACACACACACACATGCACATCAAACATTTTTCTACCCACCCTCTTGAAAATGTCTTGCAGTTTTTCGTTTTCTTTCTCTTTTTTTCCCCTAGGGTTCTGAAGGCAAGTTCTCGACCATGATTGGTCAGTATTCTACTGCAAGGAATGAACTCGTTGGACTGCATGATATATTTCCTCAAATCTGCTAGCCCTCATTGATGGAGTATACTAATGACTATAATTGAGCCATGTCATGTGCATTGTTATTTCTTAATTGGTTAAAAGTAATCAGTTATTCTCTATTTGTTTTTGGGGATTCAAGCGCGCTGAAATGTTTGGAATTCCTGTCCCGAGATATGCCCTTGTTAATAGGGAGTTTCCATTTCAAGAGTTGGATTATTTTATTGAAGAAGAAGATTTTGTTGAGGTCCATGGAAGTCGTTTTTGGAAACCCTTTGTAGAGAAGCCTGTTGATGGTGAGCATTTTTCATACATTTATCAAGTTCTGTGACTTGTGCTGTTTTTGCCCATTAAGATTGGGCTAAACAATGCAGCATTGCTCCATGTATTTTGCTTGATGCTTGTATAGTGGACTGCTATAGTTATTTTCTAAGGACATCACTATTTATGCTTTGGACATTACATCTAGTTCACCTTTGTATTTGTTCATGTGACCAGACATCTCATAATGTGCATGTATCCATTGCAATTGTTCAGTGATGAGAGAATTTAGTTCATTAATTCAATTTTGTGTACTTGTATATGGGCAGCTTTTTTATTATAATTTTGAAGTTTTCTATCTTAAAAAAAAAAAAAAAAAAAATTCTTTGCATCAAATCAGCATTTCCATTTTTCTGATGCTTTTGGCTTCTAAAGTCATTAGTTTGTGCCAACAGTGATGTGTTTTGTGCTCCTCATATCCATTGATTAAATTCTCCTCTTTACTTAGAAGCCCTAGATGGAGCAATGTGCTTGGATTGCATAAAGATGTTGCCTTAAATAGACACTGCTTATAACTGTGTATTCATTATTTGTTGCACCTGCATTTATTTGTAGAGTTTGCTTTACTATTATTAGCACGCATGACAATGACTCGCTTGTTGTACTTTTGAGAAGGCGATGACCACAGCATCATGATATATTATCCCAGTGCAGCAGGTGGAGGTATGAAGGAATTGTTTAGGAAGGTAAGTTTGTCAACAACTTCTGTTTTTCTAATTTTGAAGCTAAACTCTGTTTCTTTGTCTTTCTTTCTTTTTTTTCCCCATGCCAGAAGTGATTCTGTAATGATATGGAGACATTATTGAAGCATTAGTGATTATTCTACGGAAGAATTTAAGACATAAAAAGCATTTACAGATATAGGAAAAAACTAATGATTGGATTGGTTTAGACACAATTTTCTCTTTCTGCAGTTAAGCCACGGTCAATTCTAGCTTTCTGTTGTCTGTTTGTCTACTTGCATTTCCTGGTTTATAGACAAGGATTCCAATCCATAATATGTTTCTCTTGGTGTGATTTTCTTTTGCTATGTTTGTTTATTTTCCACCCTATTTGTGCATAGCTATGGAATTATTAAGGCATACCTTCCAATCATACTTCCATGTAGTTATTTGCATCTCACTTTTCAAGATGCCTGATAGCTTGGATGTTGCAAAAGTTTTTATTTACTGATCCTTTTTTTCTCCATTATCTATCACAGTACAAGTACTTGATCAGGTCTCATTTCAGGTTGGTAATCGGTCAAGTGATTTCCATCAAGATGTTAGAAGAGTGAGGCGTGAAGGCTCTTACATATATGAAGAATTTATGCCAACTGGAGGAACAGATGTGAAGGTTGTATAGTTTTCTGTTGAAAGTTTGCCCATGTTGTTTCGTTTTACTTGTTAATGTCATTGTGATAGGATGTAGACACACATAGTCCATGTTGCAATACGTTTAGAAAGTTCATTATAACTTGTGATTGATTTGAAATAGGTGGGGCATTTTGTCCAGGTTCCTTTGTTGATTAATTTTAATTTGAAGAGAGATACAGAATGTGATCATGCTAATAGGATTTGAATTTGGTTCCATGGTAACAATACAGATGGAGCATGTTATAGATTTCAGTGGTGTTTATGTTTTGAATTCTAACCTGTCACAATAATATCACAGAAAGGATGGAAAGAAATTGATGGGAGGAACATCTGAACCTATAAAACTGATATAAGTGCTTAGTCAAGTTAAACTGATATGAGCTGTTCAGATGCATAATTGGCCTGTGGTATAAAATAGTAATATGCATCATGTTATGAGATAGCTTGGCATACTTTGTATTCTCCCAAGAGAAAATGCAATCCATTCCTATACAGTGTGAAATTTGTGGTAACTTGTAGATGCTAGTAGGATTCAAATTTTGCTTCAGGCTGAACTTTACCTGTTACTTGAAAAAAAGGATCACCATGTCCACCATGTTTCTATGTTCACTTTTTGATTATATGTCTTCCCACACACATTTCTGAACTTTCCCTTGGTTTATTTTAGTCTGACAAGTAATTTTTCATAAACCTATTAACAAATTGACTTTTGTAAGATGTATGTATTCTATGTGATCACACATCAGGTTGTTTTTATGTTTCACGTATTTCAAGTATTTTTGGCTCACTATCAACCGTTAGTGGTGAGGGTCTGTTATTGCTTTAGTCCATGCTGCTTGCAGTTCTATCCTTCTTCCTGGAAGCATTGGTTGGTTTGTTTTGAAACTATTTTGTGCGAGCACCATTATGTTCATGCTATCAGTTTTTGATTTCTTTTTATACATGAAGGATTCAATTCTTCCTGTGTTTGTTTGTTACTGACATTTACAAATTATTGCCTTGGTAAATCATTAAATGATTATAGGTGTATACTGTTGGTCCTGAATATGCACACGCTGAGGCAAGGAAATCTCCTGTTGTTGATGGTGTTGTCATGCGGAATCCTGATGGAAAAGAAGTAATTTCCTGTAGCAACCAAGTCTACCGTGCCCAACCCCCCCCCCCCCCCCCATACATATACACACATTCTGTGTGTGTGCATGAGTGACTGACTGAAACCAAACCACGTGCATCCACAAACACAGATTCACTTTCTCAGCTGCTTCCTTGTATTCCACTTTGTGAAATCCATCACTTGAGAAGCAAAATTAGTTTCCTACCTTTTTATGTTTTGGAAAATAGTGCATTGAAAGTGATATGCTGCAAAGTTTTGGATAAAGATGCTACAGCAAATAGATATAAACTCTTCTCAGTAATTCCTTTGTCTAGTTATGCAAGCAATGCACAGTTGCCTCTTCTCACTAGTTACTATATCACATTCCTTAGAGCAACATTCTAGGTCTTTTCTCATAATTTGGCAAATGCTTCTTGTTCAGGTCTCACAGTTCAATAATGCTTTCAGACTACAGGTGTCAGAATTGACACATAACACTTCTATGAAGTGTATTGACTCTTCAAGTAAATTTTGCATAGAACTTTTTAATTTTTAAATTTTAGCTTTGTGTATTAACAGACTTGCCAAGCTACCTTTAAAATTTTTCTGTTGATTTGACGACTGGTTACCTGAACTAAGTTTGCTTCTCAAGTGATGAATTTTTAAACTCGTAAGAAAAAGATTAAATAAGAGAAGTAACATTCCAATATACATGCATGCCTGCGTGTGTACATGTACTCTTTCCTAATGCAAGTATACTGCAATCAGAAGGCATGATACTCCTGAACTGATTTTTTACATTTATATTCCTGGTTCAGAGTTTTATGATGATTGTGTCATAAATCCTCTTACCGTGTTTGACAGGTAAGGTATCCAGTGTTACTGACACCTAACGAGAAGCAAATGGCAAGAGATGTTTGCATTGCATTTAGGCAGGCGGTATGGAATTAGAATCTGGTTTTAGTTACTTAATATATTTCTGGCTTCCAAGATATTATTATTCTACTTGATTGTGTCTCCTCATGAATACCTTATGCTAACTGGTTTTTCATTGCTTTAAAAAGACTGGTTTGTCATTGCTTTAGTTTTTATTTCTTTTGCGAAGTGCAACAGTATGCCTTTCTCCTGCCATGATGATCCACAGTAAATATTCAATAATGATTGATAAGTGTAGGTGCATTAGATGGGTTAGTTTGTTGATGTTTCTCACTGACATGATTAGTTATTGCAATGAGCTCATTTTGCTAGTGTCATCCAATGTGTTTTATGTGACCTTTTGTCATTCTTATCTTTGTGAAAAAAATGACTGAACTCAACAATAGCCGCTTGAATCTTGTTAGTACAACTGCTTTAGCCTAGCCTCCCTGTTACGACTCATGTGTCTTCTTCTAAGTCATTTTCAAGCATGTAGTTTGTGGTTGCTGATCTTTTCAATACTGTTTATTCGTAACAGCTAAACATATCTTCCTATAAATAAGTACAATGTGATTTCTCCATTTTACTTTCATATTATTAGTGCTGTCTTCATTACTGATATTGTATTGTCAGTCAATACTAAATTATTGTTGCTTGCAGGTTTGTGGGTTTGATCTCCTGCGTTGTGAAGGACGATCATATGTTTGTGATGTAAATGGATGGAGTTTTGTGAAAAATTCCTACAAGTACTGGTCATTATATTTTTTTAAGTAATTTTAGTTTCGTAGATGCTTGTTTAACTAGTCATATGCTGCTTACTGTTTAGTCTAAAATGTTAAGACTGTACTTGTGGAAAATTTCCATTTTTCTAGAAAACCGAGAACTGTTGAAACGTGCTCTCTAATTGAAAAATGAAAAATACTCTCTCAAACAAGTGTTTTCTATCTCCATTTCTGGGAAGTAGTGAAAGTTGTTCAAATACTCCACTCTAGAAAACAAGTGCTGTTTTTGGTCAGTCTCTTTTTTTTTAAGAAAAAAACCTCATTTTCTTATTATTTGGAAGGCAAACCAAAAGAATTCCTTGTTTTCTATTTTGGAAAACTCGTGGTTAGCAAACCTGTTTTTCTAATTATTCACGTGAGACAATTTTCTAGATTAAAAAGAGCTGAGATGAAAACTGCAAAATAATTCTGAAAGCAAACTCTCCCTTGCTGTTTTTCTAAAAAAATAAGGAAAGAAAAATCTGACAAATGCATCCTGATTCCTCAACCTGTTGAGCTTTTTATTTGGACTAATTACCATGTCTTCATTTCTTTTATTGTGTTGGCATATTACATGAAATTATGAAAAGTAATAGAATGTTTACTTTCTATAGTTATCAGTTTTTATTTGAATTTTCACAGTATATCCTGATTGTGCAAAACTGGAACTTGTTTATTATTTGGTTTACTTATTTTCGTTTTTCTTCCTACCAATTTCACAATTCTCGCAATTTTCTTACATCATTTCCATTCTCAAAACAGATATTATGATGATTCTGCTTGTGTATTGAGAAAGATGCTTTTGGATGCGAAAGCTCCTCATCTTTCATCAGCAATTCCCCCCACTTTACCATGGAAAGTCAATGAACCAGTCCAGCCTTCTGAGGGATTAACTCGTCAGGGAAGTGGGATTATTGGTAGATTTGGGCAGTCTGAGGAGCTACGCTGTGTGATTGCCATTATTCGTCAGTATGTTATATCATTTCCTTTAGTATTTTTACTTCACTTAAGATTTTCAAATCTGCCTTCTTATTTGTGTTTTATGTGGTCAGTGGTGATAGAACTCCCAAACAGAAGGTGAAGTTGAAGGTCACAGAGGAAAAGCTGCTGAATTTGATGTTAAAGTACAATGGGGGACGACCCAGATCTGAGGTGATTCCTTTATTATTGGGTTAAAGACATCAGTGGTACATGTACTTTTGATGATATTTTTTTTTTATTTGAGTCCTTAACTTCTTATTCAGGAAAATATTCTTGCATGTTTCAGAAAGTAAAAAAATATCAGTTCATATTCTTAGTCTCCATTTAAAAGTGCTGGTGTTGCTGTTATCTCATTGGGTTTAGAATGTCGAAAAAAAGATTTTCAGCTGTTTGGAGATTAGCAGGTTGATGATCAAAAACCCTCTTCATATCCCATTTTTTCTTATTTGCTTATCATTTTACATTGACCCTAAATAAATCATATATGAGATATGGGATTGTTTATTAGAAAGATAAATCAGATTTGGGGCTAGAATGTCAATAACAAAAATCAAGTGTTTGGAGATTGGAAGGTTGATGATCAAACACCTTATTTATTTTTGTTTGTTTGATTCCCATTTTATGTTGAGTGAAAAAAAATAAAACCCATGTGATGTCTTTGCCTCCTCTTCTATTTCCCTTTATGGCATGATCTCCCCTGATTCTTTCCCATCATCAACTCTACAGTGTTGGGAAGAAGTGTGTGGGGCCACTGTTTTGTTAGCATGGTTATCCCAGTTTTGGATACTTTTGCAGTCACAAGTGTTTTTAGAAATTATTCTTAAACCACAAAATCTCATTGAGTTTTTGGGCTAATTTTCCCCATCTTGATGATGTTTCTCACATGTATTGTCATAATGGAGACACTTCATATGATAGTGGTCATATCAGCTGCATTTTAAACAGAGACTAGTTGTATGAACTGATCTGTTACTCTGCAAAATATACATGTACTTTGGAAAAAAATGAAGCACAAGGCCTAAATTAGAAAATCGCTAAAACTAACTGTACTGCTGATGTTTTTATCCCTTTTTTATTCATTTACTATTCTGTTGTCTTGTAGTACTATTAAGTTGGTTTATATCAGCTTTTTTTTTTCTTTCTTCCTCAGACAAAACTTAAAAGTGCTGTTCAATTACAAGATCTGTTAGATGCAACTCGAATACTTGTACCTCGTACAAGGTATCATTTGAAGTTCAACAACTCCACTGATTTAACTGCCAAGGATATGTTCCGTTGTGCTTTAATATCATTCTGCCTTTTAGCGATATACATTATAGAATTTCATAAATGTGGCATTCAAACGTTTTTTATTACCATCATCAACAGTTTGTTTGAGATGCACTTTGCTAATATATCATTTGAAGCTCAAAAACTCCACTGATTTAACTGCCAAAGATGGGTTCCTTTGTGCTTTAATATCGTTCTGCCTTTTAGCGATATACATTATAGAATTTCATAAATGTGGCATTCAAACATTTGTTATTACCATCATCAACAGTTTGTTTGAGATGCACTTTGCTAATAAATTTTGTGGCTTATCTATTATCATTGTTAGTGTCATGCATTAAGCTTTGCCAATTAGTTACACATGACAGTGGGTGTTTGTCTGCTTGATGCTTATAATCTGGAAGATGGAGTTCAAATTTTCTTCAGGGGGCAGGGATCTGCTTTCCGAAACATAGATTGATCATAAGTTCATGGTCCATATGATTTTCATTTAAAAATTAATAGGAATGTGAACTTATGAGCACTGAGAGTACTGGATCTGTCACGGTACTGAAACTGCTCTTCATGTCATATCTTGCCTGGCTGCTATGAACATTGGAAATTGCGTTGTCCATATATTTTTTTTCCCAATGCTGATTAATATTTGTTGGTTATTTAACTTTTCTCCTTTTGCTATATAGACCTGGTCGAGAAAGTGATAGTGAGGCAGAAGACTTTGAGCATGCTGAAAAGCTACGACAAGTTAAAGCAGTTCTTGAGGAGGTTGTTTCATTTATCTTGAATATTTGATGTCTCAAGATATCCTGTCGCAGTCCGTGTTTATTATGATTTAAGTATATCTTCTTTAGATCTATGGGTTTATAACTTGTTCCATTTCATTTACCCATGGCTATTCCATCACTTTGTCTTCATAAGTGAGTTTAGGGTGAAATTTTGATCATTTATGGTTAGAAGTGTAGTCAAGCTGTGATTGGATTGATGTTAATGGCTCAACTTGCTTTTAGCAATCGTGAAAGCAACTCTGATGATGCAGGAACAATGCTGTTAAGAATAGAGTTGATTTGGCATTCCATGCTCAATGCTTAGAGTTCAAGTAGCCATATTTAATATATTGTTAAAGCATCTTCACATATTGCTATTATGTGTCTGATGCTTGAAGTGTTTCTTATTCCAGGGGGGGCATTTCTCTGGTATTTATAGGAAGGTCCAGCTAAAACCTCTAAAGTGGGTTAAAGTTCCAAAAAGTAATGGTGAAGGTGAGGAAGAACGACCCGTTGAAGCTCTCATGGTCCTTAAATATGGAGGTGTTCTTACCCATGCTGGCAGAAAGCAGGTGTTAATAATTGATGTCTTGCTGATCTTATGTTTAATTTATTTTGCATACATAGTGACAATCTAAAGATTCCTCTAGTGAAGTAATACTATGCCAAATTCTTCATACCCTTGACAGTAAAATAACCACCTTACTTTGTTTTGATTTTCATTTCTGCTTTTCTGATGTCTTTGCAGGCAGAAGAGCTGGGTAGATATTTTCGAAATAATATGTATCCAGGTCAAGATAACGAACCTTTTTTCTTTTAAAGGAGATAATAATCATCAGGCATATGCTTGTCCAAGATTTTATTAGGCCTCTCTTCTGACATTTTGCTATTTGGTGTTCTTTGATCATCTATGACTGATAGAACTTTGAGTCTAGGTCTTACAAGTGTCCTCAGAATTTTTTCTTGTTCCTTGTTCAGTTTGCTTCTTGAAATATAACTCTATGCTGCAGTATACTGTCAGCTTCACTAAATGTAACTTGCAGTGTTTTTGTTTGATGTCTTTTTCACAAGATGATTGTATAATATGTACTAGATTTTCAAATAAATGAATTATAGGTGACTTTAGCTACATGTGGGAGTACAGGCAATTTGAACTCCTTTACTAAGATTCGATGCTTCTTTTCCATCCTATCAAGGGCAATTTTTGAAGTCCTTGTGTAGTCTGTTCTGGGCCATGATTTATGGGAGCCACTTTAGATTCTGTAATATTTTCTTCATTAATTACTCCGGGACTTTAGTATCTGGCAGTTTTAGTTTCTTAACTATACATGGCTTTTCCTCTTGTTTTAACTGTTCTGGTAGACCTTTTTCTTTACTACTTATGTCATCTCACTTGATTTATTCATTCAAACATGTTGACAGCTGCTCAATGGAAGATATTAACAATTGATGTGATGTTATCTTTAATTTCTAGGCCATGGCTGTTGACCAGAATGTTAGTAGACGTACCCAGGACAAAGTAGATTTATGTTCCTGCTGCCACATGTTCTCCAGTGCACTTAGTAATTATTATCTTTTAGGATGAATTTTGGTCTGAATGGTTGCATGCTTCTTTTAAGTTTGGACTTGGGAGGCCCTTTTTCATTGACAAGCAGAACAGCATAAACTATGGTGGTTTAGTTTCAAGATTGTATATCTTTGCTTCTCTTGATGGAGATGTATAAAATTTCAGGTGAAGGCACAGGGCTGCTTCGTCTTCATAGCACATATCGTCATGACCTTAAAATTTACAGCTCTGACGAAGGTCGTGTACAGGTATAGCATAGTAGTTCGTGTAAATAAAATTGCACTTAATCTTTGGTTGCTTTGTTTTCTTATTTGGGTGCTATTCCAATTATGGACTGAATTGCCACACATCATTCACAAATAGTTTCTGACAGATGTCCGCAGCAGCATTTGCAAAGGGCCTCCTCGATCTGGAAGGACAGCTAACACCAATTCTGGTCTGTGATCTTTTCTATAGATTTACTGCTTTTCGATATTGAGTTTTTAACTGACCTGTTAAACTTTATCAAGGTTTCCCTTGTTAGTAAGGATTCCTCCATGCTGGATGGGCTTGACAATGCCAGCAGTGAGATGGAAGAAGCCAAGGTTTGTTTTGCTCCTTGAAATGCATTAACGCTTTTTTATCTTCTACCGGCTGAATTTAATATCCAGTAATTGACCATGATTATGACCCCAAACTGTTAAATTCAGATGATGTTCATATCCTTAAATATTTTTTTATTCCTATTATTATTAAACATTACTTGATGTCATGTATCCCGATTGACACAAGCTAAGCATCTCCAATATGAATAAACTAATTGCTTTCTTTCCTTTGATTGTTTGCTAGGCTCAATCATCTCCAAAAGTCTGGAATGATGTTGTGCTCTATTCTAACAGTGATTTCCTTTTGTTTTATTGATTTTTTTGCAGGCTAGGTTGAATGAGATTATAACATCTGCTGCAAAGATAGTTCATAGCAATGGATCCTCTGAGTGTCCTTGGATGACTGATGGAGCTGGACTGCCTTCAAATGCTTCTGAACTTCTCCCTAAACTGGTGAATATTCTTGCTAGTGAAACATGATGAGCCTAATGTCTATACATACAGGTTCACACTTCTGTGGATATTTGTAATGTTACATGCCTATATTGATAATACAAAACACTCTCTTTAAGCTCGATTTTACTTGGAGGCTTTGTCAGTATTTCTTTTTTTAAAAAAACCACACAAGGATTGTTAGGAGACTGTTGCATTGTTTGAGGTCAAAGCAGGCATTTAACTTCAAAGTTCTTTTATTCTTGCAGATGCAAAGTGTTGCACGTACTTCACAAAAAAGTTGTTTTCTCTATTTTAATTGGAAATCTGTATCTTAACTCCGTGATTGTCAAACTGATTGAATGATTCACCTGAAATCAATGATTTTTATTTATAATTAACTTTCTATCATTTTTGTATCTGTACGTCTTCAAAGGAACTCTTATTTATATATGGACCCAAGGGTTTCCATTATGAATATGAGGTTTCAAGTGATGCATACAAGAAGCTAATTCCTGCCGAGTAATAGTTAATGGTAAAAATAGAGTAATGCTTTTCATGTTTTGATGCTCTCAAGTTTTATGCCACTTTTCTGTACTTGAAAGAGTGATATTATCACTATTAGATTTGAATCTCAGCCCTTGGGAAATTGTTAAATCAACTCTGTAGGGTGCCTTCTGCTAACTTGTAGTTGATATATGGCTGTTGCTGTTACACTGTAGTATAATAAATATTCCTACCTTAGTGGCTAGTTTCTCTCTCTCTCTCTCTCTCTTGCTTATGTAACAATTTCTGGAGTTCTTTTACTAATTTCCATGAGGTGTATCTCATTGTTAGACATAGAAAACTTTTCCAAACTTCTCATCTTCCCCTCATTTTGTGTTTCAACGTGAATAGGTAACATTGACCAAGAAGGTGACAGAACAAGTGAGACTACTTGCCAAGGATGAAGATGAAGAACTTACAGAGACAAGCTCATATGAAGTAATTCCACCATATGACCAAGCAAAGGCTCTAGGTAAAATAAATATTGATATAGATCGTATTGCTGCTGGATTACCCTGTGGAAGTGAGGGATTCTTGTTGATGTATGCTCGCTGGAAGAAGCTTGAAAGAGACTTGTATAATGAACGCAAAGTGTAAGTGGTTGCTATTATTTGTGTTGGTTGTTGATAGTGTGATGAGTGTAAATGATTAAGGGGTTGCTGCTCTTGCATTTCCTTTTACATATATGTTAATGTTACTTCAATGCTATTCATTTCAAGAATATGGAATTTCAGCATCTGTATTTTTTAACAAAAGTTAAAAAAGAAGTGTTTCTGTTAATATGATAGAACAGTTCTAGTAAACTTACATATTGTCTAACATTTCTTAATTATTGATTTACATACAGGCGGTTTGATATAACACAAATTCCTGATGTTTATGACTCTTGCAAGTAAGTTCTCTATTTCCAGTATATGCTTTGTTTCAAGTTCTTAGAAAGTAATAATACACCCGATACTAAATTATTACCTTCTAACGATCATGAATGTGAAAAATATTCCTGCAGTTGTTTTGTTGCACTCAAAATCTTTATTAAGCTTAACTACACAATTTATGGTTGTCTACAGGCCATGAAAGTTGAAATTCTGTGGTTTTTTATTTTAGCATTTTTTACTGCATATTTGCAGTATGTGCTTTTCTTATTGTCTTGCTTCCTGTCCTTTTTTTTTTTTCTCTTTTTTTCT
>Ga0307507_10008507_pt1 | contig 14149 bp, 8 predicted proteins | sample 7_EM_MG_FD_207223 | JGI IMG/M metagenome (GOLD analysis project Ga0307507, IMG submission 207223) | Populus trichocarpa ectomycorrhiza microbial communities from riparian zone in the Pacific Northwest, United States - 7_EM | ecosystem: Host-associated > Plants > Roots > Unclassified | place... | reverse complement strand
ACAGAGGTGCTCTTAAGGTATTAATGGGGTAGGAAGTCAGCCAGCATGACAAAGTAGTACCAGATGTGTATTTTCCTAATGTAGCGTATATAATCCGTTAAGTTACCTTAAATTTATAATAATGCCAGACTAGGGCAAATTTACGTTTGTACGATCAGCCCGAAAAGGTACGCGAAGATGAGTTCTTGTGCCAGCCTATTCCCTACTTCCACTTAGACAATGCCTAATTTTACATCTATGATTTAAAGCGGGAAGGGAAACGTAGAATACATGGGCAAAGCACGCCCAAAACGAACGAAATGTATCAATTAGACCTAGGGGATAAGGAGGAAGGGAGATAGAAGAGGTAGAGACTGAGGCCACACAAAACAGGAGCTTGGAATTGCGGTAGTGAAACCCTGGCAATGTCTTCGGTTCTGGACTTAATGGAAATAGAATTCGCAAATCATCGCTCTATCGCACGAGCAATGGCTAGAAAGGTCGGGGGTGTGATATGTGTGTGGGTGTGTGGGTGTGTGGGGGAGTACCTTCAGCCGATTGAAACGCGAGATGGATTCTAAGCTCAACTTTCAGGAAAAGAGAGAGGGTTTGAGGAAGAGAAAGGAAGGGGAAAGGAAGAGGGTGATGTCTCCAGGAAGGTGCTTTAAGCTTATGGTGGGTCAGGAAGATTCTGAGGAAGGAGGGTAGTTGTGAGAGTAGATGTGGCGGTGATGGAGTTGTTGCGAAAATGCCAATATCTGTACTCCAAGAGGGGCTTAGTGGGGGAAGGGAGTGGGGAAGGTGTAGAGTTGTTCCCCGGGCTTATGACGTGCTGGAGGTTGTAGCGTTCTGTAGTAGCTCCACCACTCTCGCATGCCCATTCGCAACAGCATAGAAATGTGGCGTTCTGCCTTTGTTGTCTGGCATATCAAAGTTGACGTATTCCGATCCTAGCAGCAGCTTCACTACCCCGTCATGTCCTCGTCCGGCAGCATAGGAGAAAGGCGTTCTGCCTTTGTTGTCTGGTAAGTTAGGGTTGACGTCTCCCCGTCCTAGCAGTAGCTTCACCACCCCGTCATGTCCCCGCCGGGCGGCAAAGGAGAAAGGAGTTGCACCTTTATTGTCTAGCCTGTCTGGGATGACATCTTCTTGTCCGAGTAGTGCTTTCGCTATCCTTTCATGTCCATTGAAAGCAGCCCAGAAAAGTGGTGCTCGGCCTTCATAGTCTGGCTTGTCGGGGGCGACGTCTTCCCTTTTCAGCAGTAGTTTTACCACCCCTTCATGTCCCCATCCAGTAGCGTGGGAGAAAGGTGTTCTGCCTTTATTGTCTGGCCGGTCCGGGGTAACACCCTCTAGCCCCAGTAGTATTTTTACCACCCCTTCATGCCCATTGTAAACAGCCCGGAAAAATGGTGTTCGGCCTTCGTCGTCTGGCCTATCGGGGATGACGTCTTCCCGTCCTAGCAGTAGTTTCATCGCCCCTTCATGTCCCCACCCAGCAGCGCAGGAGAGAGGCGTTCTGCCCCTGTAGTCTGGCCTGTCAGGGACAACATCTTCCCGTCCTAGCAGTATTTTCACCACCCTTTCGTGTCCATGGCAAGCAGCCCAGAAAAGTGGTGTTCGGCCTTGGTTATCTAGCCTATCAGGGACGACATCTTTTCGTTCTAGCAGCAGCTTCACCACCCCTTCATGTCCCCACCCGGCAGCAAAGGAGAAAGGTGTTGTGCCCTCATTGTCTGGCCCGTCCGGGATAACATCTTCCCGTGCTAGTAGCATTTTCACCACCCCTTCGTGCCCATTGTAGGCAGCCCAGAAGAGTGGCGTTCGGCCTTCGTCATCTGACATGTCGGGGATGACGTCTTCTCGTCCCAGCAGTAGTTTCGTCGCTCCTTCATGTCCCCACCTAGCAGCGCAGGAGAGAGGTGTTCTGCCTCTATTGTCTGGCCTGTCGGGGGCGACGTCCCTCTGCCTTAGCAGTATTTTCACCACCCCTCCATGTCCATGGCGGGCGGCCCAGAAAAGTGGTGTGCGGCCTTCATCGTCTGGCATGTCGGGGGCGACGACCTCCCGCCCCAGCAGTAGTCTCACCATCCCCCTATGTCCGCACCCAGCCGCATAGAAGAGAGGTGTTCTACCTTTGCTGTCTGGCCTGTCGGGGATGACATCTTTCCGTTCCAGCAGCAGCCTCACCATCCCTTCATATCCCCACCCGGCAGCAAAGGAGAAAGGTGTTGTGCCCTCATTGTCTGGCTTGTCCGGGATAGCATCTTCCCGTGCTAGTAGTACCCTCACCACCCCTTCGTGCCCATAGCGAGCAGCCCAGAAAAATGGCGTTCGGCCCCCGTCGTCTGGTCTGTGGGGGATGACATCTTTTCGTGCTAGCAGTAGCTTGACCACCCTTTCGTGTCCCCACCCAGCCGCATAGGAGAAAGGTGCTCTGCCTTTGTTGTCTGGCCTGTCGGATACGACATCTTCCCGTGCCAGTAGTAGCCTCACCACTCCTTCGTGCCCATCACGTGCAGCCCAGAGAAGCGGTGTTCTTTCTCTATTATCTAACCTGTCGGGGATAACATCCCCCCGTGCTAGTAGCAGTTTCACTACCTCTTCGTGTCCATTGTAAGCAGCCCAGAAAAGTGGTGTTCCGCCTTCGTCGTCCGGTCGGTCAGGGATGACGTCTTTTCGTCCCAAGAGTAGCTTCACCACCCCTTCATGTCCCCGCTCAGCAGCATAGGAGAAAGGTGTTCTACCGTTGTTGTCGGGCATGTCGGGCATGACGTCTTTCCGCCTCAGTAGTAGCTCCACTACCCCTTCATGCCCGTTATGAGCGGCCCATGTGAGTGGCGTGGCTCCCATGCGATCTGTTCGATTGATGTCATAGTATATCATCTCTATCAAAGGTGCTACAAACTCATCGATTCCGAAGAAGCATACGCAGTGTAGTGCAGTGAATAGCAAAGGGGTAGTGGCATCGCTAGAGTGACTTTGATGCACCACTTGCTGGAAAAGTGATTCAGCGGCTATGTGATTCTCGTACCGGTCTAGAAGCTCCAGCGTGAGGCGCTTCCCGTTATCCGAGAGTTCCATTTTGGCATGGGTTCCCCAATGCCTTGAAGAATATTCGAGAAAAGGTGTGCTCTGGAGGCTAGAGGTGGATATCGGCGGAAGGTCCTTGACCCGGGGTGAGCTCAGATAGGTCAAACAAGTTTCTGCTATTGTCGAGTGAGCCCTGGGAAACAGGTCCGGATGAGCAGAAAGATACTCCTGGAGAGTAAAGTGAATCAACCGCACAGTATATGCTTTCCTGTCTACTGCAATCAGTCCTTGACAGCAGGCCAGCAATGTGCTTATTAAGGGAACATTGTCGGTATCGAAATCCGTTGATCCTATCTCCACTGCAAGCGCATGACACAACTCATCCACCTTCAATGGTCGTTCCGAATGACATATCCACATTAAAGTGGCCATCGCAAGCTTTGCCTTCTCCTTGCCTTGTGCGTTTATCCTTTCCAGGCTTGCACCATATACATCCCCCAATTCCAAGCCACCCATCATTGCCTCGAGTCTTCTTCGCCTCCGAGCAATGGTCGTTTCCCGCAGGATTGCCTCAATATGGAGCGAAACCAGTAGAAATCTAGAGTTTCATTCATCAGCGAGTTATTCGGGGTTAATTTTACGGCGCCCCAGGCCCTACATACATTTTTGGGGCCGTTTCTGTAATGCTCTTCACAATTTCTGCCTCTAGCGTACTGTCCATTACCTCGGGCATCGTGTCCTCGCTTAATCTCGCCCGTACATACGTAACGATGTCATTTTGGGTAGGCTTTATCGATACGCTCGTTACCGTGGAATCAAATGGCCTCTCAATCTGAGCCTGGATATGTGGTCTCCCGGTGACGAATATTCGAGTGTTTGGTGATGTCTGGAGGAGCCGACTTAGTGAGCCAAGAACCTCGAGTTGATGCACCGGTACACATTCGTCAATAGCATCAATACATATGAAGGTGCGCTGCGTAGGCGGGATACTTTGAAAGAGATGGATAATCTCAGAAGGTTGCAGCCCTCGGCCGCCCAAGTTTTTCATCTGATATCGAAATTCTCGCACTATCTCTTCCGGAAACGTTTCCAGTCCACTTAGAAGCTGTTTCAAGAGGGATCCCAGCACATTCTTTGGGGACTGCTCCTCTCGGGCAGCAAAGTCAAAATAAAAACAAGCGACAACTATGTTTTGCCTTCTGCTCCGTTCACATAGAGTTTCTATCACCAGAGAGCTAGCATCCTAAGTTGTAAGCGAATACCGTTCTTTCCTTTTCCCACCCCCTCAATAATCAACTTACGTAAGGTGACTCTTGCCGACTCCGGGATGCCCATAGCAGAACAAGACCGCACGATCTGATTCATCATTCCCACAACCATTATACCAGCTCGTGAACTCCTTGGTTCGCAGGAGCCAGTCTCCCACTCTGTCCACCTGCTGGGTTTGGATGTCCTGATGCCGTACTAACGGCTCTAAGGGGGATAGCCAGTTCAGGATTCCAGACCGATCATCGGCACCAGTATAGCTGATGTTAGTCGACAGGTTGAAAGAGATATCGGTATTGAAAGAGTTATTGTTATTAGACAAAAATCGAGACATTTTTCCCTCTTCGCTGTCCGAAATGCTGGAGAGAGCAAAGTGTTGATTAACTTGGGTTGATTAGGGAAATTCTCGTAAGTAGAGGAAAAGTGGGGTATTAAAGCCTTGTCGCTTGCTGATCCTAATGAATCGATGAGAGGCCTAGCACATGAGCGCTTGTAGTTATAGTATATAATAGCACCGGTAAAAGTACTCGGAAACTGGGGCTCCTCAACTCGCTTCAAGCCTGCCAATCACACATGTCTCCTAATGCCATGCATCAGGTCTTCCTCCCGAAAACCGACCTCGGTAATTTGTTGTAGCAACCAGTAATATTTCTCCGGGTTGAGGGGGAATCCCCTCAAGGCTGAACTCCAAACCAAAATGAGTCAACTTTCCTTCTATGGCTAAATAGCGTTGTCACGGTTAGTCACTCGTTACAATAATCCGATTATGGCTAACTGGAATTGTACTTATAAGTCCACATAGAGTACTGTTAATACCGTATGATACAATTCGATATAATACAGCTACTCGCCGCAAGCTCACCAGACACCGCTAGCCGGGCCAGTACAAGAAAACACCCTACGCCACAGGGGGCGCAAGAGTGGGGAAGGCCTTGCACACGTCGTGCAGAGGGGGAAAAGGAAACCCGCTCTGAGTTTTGAAATACACAATTAACCTGCGATACGGCGGATGAGGATATCGTGGATCCAAGTTGGCTCTTACTCTGTAGCCCCCCCCCCCCCCTGCCACAATCCTTCGCATATGCTACCAAAGCCTCATCTTTAAGCCTTGTCTGCTCATCCTCTAATCTCTGTAGGTCGGCAATCTAAAACCTATCTGTTATGATATAAGGAACTTATCAGCACTTCCTACGACACGAGCTCCTGTAGCAAAAAGCACCATTACCTAATATCAAGTTTTATAGTGCTAGATTCCGTCTTCCGGTAGTACCTTGCGGCTGTAATTTGCGGTACTGTATCAGTTTTCTACAAGACGGTAGTGTAAGGTACTATCCGAGCACTATTTATCATACCGGAGCGCCTCACAAGTCGGACCCTGCACTATCCCCTGCAGTGCTGAATTTTCCTACACCGTGCTAAAGACACACTAGCGATTCCAGCGTATTTCTTTGGTTGGAAGATTGGAGCCATTGGACCTCATAGAGGAGCAATGCTGCCACATAACCCCAAATGTTGGTTAGCAAATATCAACATTCTCATATTAGGTTTAGCGCTCCTGTTAACGGCAAAAGGTCTATCATAACTTGACCTAAAGTGTTTTTGATATCACGTGATTGACATTTCCAGAAAGTATGAAGCTAGTTTTTTAGTTTACATTTTAGCGTGATTTAGGGAAACCCGGCACTATCAACACTGCAGGGGATACCCAAAAACACGAAAACGGGTCTCGGGGATTAAGCCAGTGCAGTACACCCTTCTACCACTACCCTTCTACATACATACATACTGACGGTTCCCCACTATATTCCGTCGGTGCTAGCGACAGAGCAAGCAGGGTTACTTCCGATCTAACTTAGGCCCAATTCGCAGGCTGGCAGCGTAGAAGTGATTATAAAGATCCTATATCAGTCCAGTCAATATTTCATCGGGCCGGCAACCAAACACTCGACAAGGGCCATATAAGTTAAACCGGTCAACGAGAAAAAATTAGGGTAACCCAGGCGAAGGTAACCAGATGACTTGCCTGGAATCTGATGATGTTATAACTGCTTGCTCATCGCCGGCAGGATTTTCCCCTTTTATCACTCGTGGAAGTGAAAAAGGTTGTGGTAGACAATGACCCCCCTTGAGAGAAAGAGAGGTGCATGGCGGAGTGGGTCTATCATTCGGACCATTGTACCTGCGGTCACCTGAAATAGTCCTGGCTTTTTTTTCTCACTTTTTCTTTTTCTACCACACTTTGGCCCGAACGTCGTAAGGTAAACCGGGTCACGTCAGTCCGGCCGTGCCCTCAGTCTGGCGGTCTAGCAACTTAGGATCATTGAGTGTATCACTTAGGTCTTAGATAATTTTCCGAACAAGCGGTCGCGCAAGTTCCTAACATCCAGAGCGTGGAGGGGGTTTACCGCTTAGATTTAGAGAGTAGTTTACTGTGGTGTGATAGAGAGATTTGAAAGAGATTTTGAGCGGAGCAAAGCACTAGCACATTGTCAGCGTCACTCTCACTGGCAAATTGGTAGTGCTGCACGAGCGCACCATCCCCTCTTCAATCATCAATAACGAAACATAGCCATATCTCATTGCAATAGAGTATCCCCTAAGCTCCTCAGGTCTACAATGTATACAAAAAGTCGGGTCTCCGGTCTCCTAGATACTCGACCTCTCCCCCACCAAGCCCCTGCACCCAAGCATCCCTCTCTCCATTCCTCCTCTTCTCATTCTCCCTCTTCAGCAGCACCCAATTCAGCACACTCCCACCCAGCAGCCCAATCGCAAGATACCCCAACACAATCCCATGGCCGAGCCTATAATGCGGTGCATCAACCTGCCTATAAACATTACTGCTCATAACCCCGTTTAAGTTCCCCCAGCCGATAACAAAGCCCAGTGTAACCCCACGTTTATACACCCCCTCGACATTATTCGACACCCAGGTAATCGTATTCGGAATACATGGGTAAATCCCGAGCGCGCCCAAGAAAACCGCCACGTAGCTCAGTGCAGCGGAGTTCGACCCCAGGAGGATACTGAACCCCACAACACCCAGCAATGAAGTTGCGATATTAAACACCCCACGACGATTAGTCCTATCAGCCTGCCAACCGACCAGAATAGTCAAAATGCAAGCAGCAGCATATGGCGGCACGCTGAGCAACTGCGCACGTGTGGCCGAGTACCCCATCTCCTTGATAATAGAGGGCAAGAAAAGACTAAATGCGTAGAGGGACCCGTCGACACCCATGTATATCAGCATCCCCGTGTAGGTTTTCCAGTCCTTGAGGGATTGCCAGAGGTAGAGCATTTTGAAATCCTCGTGTTCCGCCGAGGATTGTTGATCGTTACGGAGGCGGCGGAGGACTCTGGCGCGGTCTTCGGGGGAGAGAAATTTGGCGTCGTCCGGGAAATCGACCACAACCCAGAAGGAAATTACTCCTATAAGGGCTGTCGCGAGGCCTTCGAGGATCTGGGAGGGGGTTTAGTGAAGGAGGATAGGGAGGGGAAAGGGGGGAGCTACGAAGATCCAGGCCCAACCGCGCTTACCGCCTACTCCGTCCATTTTGGATATAGCGGCCGCGAGTAGACCGCCGAAGGATCCGGAGACTGCGGCAGCGGAGAACTTGTGCCTATTAGCGGCAGAGTGATGTATACGAGGGAATTTATGGGAGCACGTACGAAGATTGCGGCACGGATACCAAATTCTCGGCGCTTATACCAGCAGGATAGGTAGTAATTAACTCCTCTACCACCCAATGTTTAGCAACAGTGAGCCAATTGGAGTTGGAGGAAGAAAACTCACGGAAAAAGACCCTAATCCAACCAAAATGCCGCACAGTGAGTGACATTCCATGACAACAAATCGGACAAGTGACAAAAACCCACAGCCTCAGTCAATCCCAAAAACCTACGACACAAAAACAATCAACACCCGCCTACTCCGTAGGAAAAGCAAGGAAAGAAAGAATACGAGTATGCGCATCGGGGAACAAACCATCTGGCAGCCATCATATCCGAAAAATTACGACAAAACCCCATAAACGTCATACAAATCCCCCAGAGCACCATGATCAATGGGATATAAATCCTCGGCCTCATCCGCTTCAACAGAATGTTCGAGATTGGCTCGAAGAGCTTTCCCCCAGTCCCCACAAGTCAGCCACCCCCATCCAACTACATAGCCCGGGGGGGTTCATACAGCATACGACACAAAAAAAATAGTAAGACAAGCACTATACTGCCCGTTAGTCATTCCAAGATCGTCGACAAGTCCTTCAATTTTGGCATTGCCGATATTGGTTCCTTAAAATCCTCCTCCTCAATTAGCTTAACTCGCTACAATTGGATGGATTGGCCCCCTCACGGTCCAAAAATGAGGCGAGGTATAGAAGACATAGCCAGGGAATAAGCCTCATGTCCAACTTCCGAACGAGTCTTTTATCCTATTCGTCATCATGGCCCATCACGCATCAGCATCCTCACGAAGTCTCACTCATATGGGATGGGGCAGAACAAACAATAGCGGCCCTCTCAGCATCGCTTAACCCTGCGTCTGGATCTGGCTCCTCTAAGTAGTCTCCCCTCTTCTCTATCTCGTCCAGCGACGAGGCCTTGGGGTTGGATTCTGCCATGGTGGAGATCTGCCCTGTGGCCTAAGGGAGGAGGGAGGGGGGGAGGGCGGGGGATGGTTCTTTATTTTATATTCGGGGGGATCTCCGGGCTAGTATATCCGGGTCTCCACTTTTTTGAATTCGAGGTTGACCCATGCTCCCCTTACCGCGCACTGCACCATGACTTACTTCCCGGGTGCGTGTTTTCTAACCGGTACTGCAGTTTAAAGCACCAAGTTTGTATAGTTTATCCTTGCTTTCTTCATTATTTATATATTAATTCTCGCAACCCATTTCCTCCTTTCCCTCACTCTTTGGCTTGTTTACGCCTTGCGCGCAAATTCACACTCGCACACATGTAACTTACCATGCAGTAGATGTTGAAGTGATCATCCGGTTGTCTGCGTGGGAAATTTTATATCCGGCAAGTGGTTTTAGAAGTTGGTGGTTGTGTGGGGTCTCTTCCTTTTACAGATTACTCGAGCACGAGCACTGGCAGGTCGCAGGACTGATGTCACTACTGCACCATGCTGTAACGGGAATCTAACTTAGGGCATGACTTAACTCTCCGGCGTAAAGCTAATGTAGTTAGAACAAGCGGTTGCCAAGCCGGGCGTTTCGGGCCTAAGTTGCCGTACATGGGCACGATAGTCAAAGTCCGCCTGGAGAAAGTTGGACGGTTGCAAAGACCTAACGACACCAACCAATCCACGAACTAAAGAGCACAAGCACTCGAGTAATCAATGCTTCACTACAACACTTGTCTCTCCGTCATCCCCCCAGATCGGGCCGGGCTCCACTCCTCCCCCCATTAACGGACCCAACCTACCAGTCCCTTTTACCGGACTACCGGTACCCCAATGCTCAAGCCAGGCTTGTCATAAATCCAAAAACCTTCCAAGATTAATTTTACAAGTGCGGTATTAAAACGCAAAATTCCTACTGTATGAAAACTTTCTACTATCTTATGCCACACATCATTGTACTGTACAACAGCACTTAACCATCAGCCCTGCAGGAAAAAATAACCCAATTATCCGTCCATCCAAAGAAATACCCTCCACCCACCCATTGCCCATTCATAGGAACGTACAGTTCCAATATCACACATTCGGTAAGAGCAAGCGGTTGAATGGCGCTGTAGTGCTGTACCGCGCCATCACAAACCCTGGGTTTTCTTCGCCAGATGAGGATTCAAAATTCAGCAGACGGGGAAGTGTTAACTCCGAAATCCCAAATGCAGCGAGCTAGAGACCGCAGTAAAGGTTTCGGGCACCCCCAAGAGCATAGTTAGGAATAAGGTTTTTCTTTTCTACCCCGGGAAGAAAGGTTGGTTGGGGTCGCTAAGCTAACCTTTGGTCCATGTCCCCAACCGAGATTAAGAATGTGGGGGATAATTAGAGTTGGAAGGGTACGGTAGTTGGAATGGGGTAAGGTCAGAATTCAGTACTCCAAGGTATGATAGCGAATACCGACAATCTATCACAATTCAAGATGATAATTACTTGCGCCGTGCTGCATATTCATGGGACCTTAACCAAGTCCCGTACTGTTTGAGCAGACTGTCACATGTCGCCGTAGAATTGACTGCTATGCAATAATTCAACAAGGACTACTCCTTGGAGGATATTCTTATAGATAGCGACAAGATCTTGTGTTAATATCGGGGTATGTTGTGGCAGAAACCCAGGGTAACCTTCTGTAGGGAGGATATAGGTGCACCCCAAACTATGTAAGGAAAAAACATGCGCTTTATTCTTTTGCATTATATCAAAAAAACAAATGCCAAGGAACCCAGTGCCTACCCATCAACTGCTTAATTCTTCACGTCAATCACCCTAGTATAATAGCATGTATAAGTGCAGCAACTCCACTTAAGCACTAGTTCAGTCTAATAGCAAAACCTTTCTACTCTTATTACAAAGGAATAATCACAGGCAAGATATTAATATCGAAAAAGCATAGTTTCGACTGAAGGTAGGTTCACATTTAAATAAAACAGTATGATATATCAATAAATACCTAACCCGGAACTATAATATTATCATATTCAAGAAAGCTATTTCGTACTATATATCATCTAGATACCAAGCGATACTATAATAATTATTATATTATTATCATCATTATACCATTAATAGGAAGGATCTCGAACCGTTACTAATTGTCAAACTAGTATACTAGAAGACGAGAATGGAAGTACACCCCCTCGGAAATCTGCTAATATGGCCTCATTCTGCATATCCAATTTAAATTACTCGTTTAATAATATATAAGAAAACATAAACAATACACCCTATTTCCTAACAACAATGAATCATTAATAAAGTATGACAATTCTTAAAGAAATTTCTACCTTCCCCTTTGCCATTGAGCAAACTCTTTACTATACATCCTCTTGTCTTCGACAAGTTCAGGTTTATCAGGCAATCTTAGCTAATCCCCAGGAAGACTCAGCCCGGATTGGCCTAGGAACGAATGACCAAATTATAAGGCTTGTGTCTACCCTTCTCATAAAAACACCCTTTACACCACCTTAGCCAGGGAAATTCCCACACCCAAAGTACAACCCAACCCTTCACCTACTCGTACATAGAACTACTACCCAACATCCCACAAGCTTATGATACCACCACCCCTAACACCTTATGACATCCTACAAACATGATGTCGTTCGACAATCGCCCGGAAGGTATAACAGAACCACCACCCCAAAGCACTGCCGAAGCCGGCCAACCCTTCTCCCCTAGCCGTGATACACCGAAATTCTCACGGACATATAATACTCCAACATAACAAGGGCACCATCCTTTATTCTGGTGCTCATACATGTTTTAGGGTTTGCTTTCACTCCTACGGTTCCGCTCGGCGAATTGTCGTGATTCTCGGACTGTAGGGCGGTATAATAAGTGGAGGAGTTCCTAGTTGGTTCAGCCTGGTCGCTTGTGCTACGCTGGCTGGTTGATGATTCGTGACTTTGTTGGTGGGCAGGATGTTTTGGTTAGCTTAGTGGGCGCGGGTCAGGTGGGCGCTGGGTGCGTTATAGGTAGGTAGGTAGGTAGGCAGGGTGGGTGGGAATGAGAGTGGTATAAATTCCTTCGTTAAATTTCGGTCTTAGTTCTACAAGAATTCCCCCCTCGCCCCCCTTCCCCTCTTTCTATAACCTTGTAATACCATCATAGCCATTGCTTTCCACCGCAACTCCCCGCACATGCTTGCATGTACTACGTACCCCGCTATCTCCAAGCCACAGTATGGCGCTCGCACCCCAGAATCACATGCAATCACTCGCCCAACCCACCACGACTCCCGCTCTCGATGACCCCCTTAACCCTCTCGTACACGCCATCACTATCATACTCCTTCTTGGGCCCCTTAACTCCATACCCAATCTCGAAATCCTTCAACCCTCCATCCCCCACCCGACCCTCACTACCGTTAAACCGAAACCGATATCTCGGCCAATACCAATCCGCACGGCAGAGGTGCTTCCCACCCCCAACCCAGCCGCCTTTCCCATCCTTTGCGCGTCCGGAGATCTCAACACGGTGGAAGAAGTAGTCCACACAGGAGCTATCCTCCGGCTTGACGAACCAAACGGTGATCGCGTCTTCCGTTGGGTGGTGGCGATATATGTAAGACCTGCGCGCCTGGATTGTTAGAGGCGTGGGCATGGTTGGAGTGGGGCTTGTGGTGAAGGTTCCGGTTTCAGTATAGAGGTATTCCTGGACTTCGCCCGAGTACACGGGCGGTGGGGGGGTGGAGGGGGTTATGGTAATGTTGGCGCAGGTTGCGGCTTCTTCCTGCCCGTTCGCTTCGTCGTTGGTGTCGTCGCCTGCGGGGGGAGGAGTGCATGAGAAGGAAGGGGGCCTCGGTAAGAACTCCGCAACGCCTTCGAACGTTCCCGAGGAGAATCCCGGATGTCTAGATACGATCTTCCTGCGAAGTTTCCATTTCCCATGAAGGGCTTTGAATATAGCTCTGCTCAGAATCCCACCCTTCGCTTCATCCTTCCCCCTACGCTCAACGAGTACCTCCGCCACCTCCCGAAGCGTCTTTTCCGCTTCTTCATTGCCGGGGGAGAAGTGTGCGGGGACCATAGTGTTGGGATATACTTCGTTTGATTCAGGCAGGATCGGCAGCCCGATAGTTTGGCGGAGGTCGTCTACCAACGCCATGTAATCCCCCATGCTCCATTGAATACGTGCTTCGGGTGTGCGCGCCACGACACGCAACGTGCGGGTCGCGCGAGATTCTGAGATGCCGAGCTCCATCTCCCGGACGGATGGCCAGGGTAACTTGCCAGAGAGTAGCCCTGCCATCCAGCGGCCTTGGAGTTCCATGATACCGAAGAACGGGCCTTTGTACATCCCCACGAAACCACCGGTGTTGCTGAAGGATGGGTGGAGGCATTCTTTATATAGGAGCAATGGTAGGAAGTTTGAGTCCTCGGGGATGTCGGCATCGTTGGAAGTGAGGTCGTGGAAGAGGTCTTCTGGGAGGAAGCGTTGGAGGGTGGCGCTCGGGTAGAAACCAGTCCCTAGCAAGATGGCATCGACGTTCGTGATTTCACCGGTGTCAGTGTGCAGTGTGCTACCATCTGCGCTCTCGAGGCGGCCGATTACCGGTTTTATCGCTCCACTGCGGACGAATTCCAGGTACGAGTCTGATATCGCAACCCAGGGAGTGTAGCGCATGCAATCGTCCGTCATGTGCAGATTGGGGTGAATATCCTCCTGTCTCCCGCCGACCTGAGAGGAGATGAAAGTATTTATAAGAATGTTCTTCTCCTCCTGCGTCTTATCCATTGGCATGGGACCCTTCCTCCGACCATTGACGTCGTACAAGACCATGTCATCAGGAAGAAAGCGCGGTGCCGAAGGGTCCTCTTTATGTGCGATCGGCAGAAACCTCGGGACGATCCAGAAAGGCCGCGAGAACAGATGCACAAGTTCGATTCCCGCACGCTCCTCTTCCGGTAAAGACGATATCCGCAAGGCGATATCAGCCACAATTTCAACCCCGCTCATGGACCCGCCTACTACCACAATTTTCTTCTTGCCGGAAAGTTTTTCGTGCGGCCATGAATACTCCACGGAATGCAACACCGAGCCCGTAAAACCATCCATTGGCATCGGAGGCACATAAGGCAAAGAAAAGAACCCTGAGCAAATCACCAAGAAATCAAACTCTTCCTCCCCTCCCTCTTCTTCTACCTTCTTCCAAGCAACCCCCCACCCCCCCCCCCCCAACATACCCACCAAAAA
>Ga0307507_10008505_pt1 | contig 14150 bp, 17 predicted proteins | sample 7_EM_MG_FD_207223 | JGI IMG/M metagenome (GOLD analysis project Ga0307507, IMG submission 207223) | Populus trichocarpa ectomycorrhiza microbial communities from riparian zone in the Pacific Northwest, United States - 7_EM | ecosystem: Host-associated > Plants > Roots > Unclassified | place... | reverse complement strand
TCGTGGGCTTGGGTCCAGCAAACTCGATGACCTGTTCGAAATAGCCTCGACCCGGTTCTTCACCAGAGGTAAACGAATGCTCAAAATTGATTTTGAAAGCGATCATGCTTTCACGCCGACTGTTAGCTACCCAGAGGGTCTGGATCCTCGAATCGTAAATGACGTGACCAAACATATCATTATCTTCTTGTTGGCCATTGATGAACTTGACCGTCGAAAGCACAGTTTTGGTAGACATAGACAATAGTTGGAAGATTGTTCCATTCTTACGACCAATTACGAGACCACCGTCAACGAACGTCATCGATGAGGGAATATCTTCGCCACGAATTTTATGCGTTGTGTAGGGAAGCCTGTCGTGCATGTTCCAGATCGTGAGTGTAGAATCTTCGGAGATGGTAGCAAGCGCGTAGTGCATAACATCAAAATCAAACGCTACCACTGGCTGTAACAAGGCTTAGCTTTTTGTGATCAAAGATGACGATCTAATGGCATACCGAAGAAACCGTGAATAGCTGGCCTATATGATGGAGGTCTGCATGAGGAAGCGGTTGATTATGAAGAGCTAGAGTGTTGGCTAAATCAATAACGTATATCTTGTTGTCCGAGGCGACAGCCAATGTATCTGGCTCTTTGGGATGCCACTTCACGGCACGAAGCGCGTCAACATCACTTGTCGGAGGAACACAAAGCAGAAGGAGCCCACTAAGGAGGTGGTGAGCGACGCAAAACAGACCTATGATGTAGCTTACGGTACATCGTCCGTGATGACCTCCGGCAGCTCCCATACAACAAAACCTCCATCAGATGTTACTCCGGCGAGTCTGTTGCCATAGACTGCCATATCGGTGATACTTGAAGTCGGAGAGAAGACTTGGGGAAGTTGAAGGAGTGTGCGATCACCGCTGGATCTCGAGATGACTCGTACACGGCCTAGATAACGATGAGGCTCGTCTCAAAAGGAGAAAGTGAAAAAGGCAAACCTCTCGTCATTGCATATGCAACCCAATGCGTCGCTCCAATAGTAGTTCCAGGCAAAAAGACCGAATCTTGTTTGACGAGCGCGATAGCAGTAGATTTAACCGAGTCGCGAGGAGCTTGTATTTCGTCGAGCTGCTGGGCAACATCAAAGAGTATGGTCTGAACTTGAGGGCTACAGATGCGGAATAAGATGGTGGACCTCCAGCCATGTGAAAGATAACATACCTGGGACTTGACTGAGGTTTAGAAAATTTCGTCTGAGTTGTGGATCCTTTCGGCTTGGCACCACCCCTTGGTCCTGGTGAACTTTCTTTTTCGCGACGGTTGAGTCCAATGGGAAGTTGAACTGCGGTTTGAGAAGGACCTTGCTGCAATACAGAGGGATCAGTCAATCGGACCTGCGAACGCTGAGCTTGATTTTTCGGAGGGGATGCACGTGGAGATGCGGTGCGATTGGGAACCGGCTTTGTTGGAATTGGGGGAAGAGGAGGGCGGCTTTGAACATGTTCACCCATGGAAAAATCACCACCGCTTAGATATGCCTCGTAAGCGGGAGCCTGCGGTTGCACAGCAGCAGCAGGAAAATGTGATGGTTGGCCACGGGTTAAATTCTCAAGGAGGTTTTCGACAGACTGGCGCTTGGGGTCGGTAACCGTTGTCCACGAACTCGAATCTTCATTCCCGCTTGAGACGCTAGCAGGCTGTGGAGGAACGGGTTTCTTCTTGACGGAGCTCGTAGTTGACGAGAGATGATCAAACGGAGACGTATACTCGAACATAGATCTGCGCGGAGATGGTGGTTGAACTTGCTGTTGCTGAGCGGGGTGAGGCGGAGGACCGACTTGTGACCGAGGCGACATATCGGTGGGTTGATCGTGCTGATCATACGGACGATGGACCGGCTCTCGCTGGGTGTTAAATGGTGGGGAGGGAGCGGTCGTTGTCTGGGGACCCCTTTGCGTCTCTGGATAGCTTGACCTTGGAGGCCCCCTGCAAAGAAAGGGATACCGTCAGCTCAATAGAAAGCGACCGTTGACAAAATTATTTATTTTAAAAACTTACCCGCTCATAAGTTGCTCCAACAGTATTTTCTGATTCTCGGTGTGGGGTGGGGAAGCATTAGAACGTTGCGTCGACTCTGGAGGAGTAGGGACTTGTTGAGGTTGTTGAGGCTGCTGGGTTTGCTGGGTTTGTTGAGTTTGTTGGAGCTGCTGACTTTGTTGGGGATTCTGTACTGGGGCTGAACGTGGACCAGGGCCGCTAAGGAGCGAGAGCAAGGCGCTTTGCCTATCAGCGTTTGTGGTATTTGTAGAAGTAGAGGGATTTGGAGGTTCGTCCGTCAAGGGCATAACTGGAGTAATGGGGGCAGATGCAGATAAGTTGTCGGAAGATGGAGTATCCAAGGTTGCGGACTGCTGACCCTGGTGATCGGGAGGAGAGCTGATATGATTGAATAGAGAATCAATAAGGTTTGGAGAAGAATTGTTAGCGAGATGCTGGAACTGCTGGTGCTGCGACTGTTGATGCTGTGACTGTTGAGTAACTTGAGGTTGTTGGTTTGGAGGTGTGGAGCTTCTCGAGAAAAGCTCGTGTATACTACGATTATCCATTGCGGAGGTGCCAGCAGCAATAGAGAAGAACAAAAGCAAGAGATGGGCGGGTGATGGTGGAAAGAAACAGAGCCCGCCGTCGTCCAAATTTTCAGTGCTTTCAGCAACGAGCAGGAAGCGAGGTCAAACACGCACAGAACACGAGGATTCTCGGCAACTCCCGAGAACAAACATCATCAAATACCAATTATCGTTCAACATAATTTCTGTGTGCACTTAATACCTACTGCCTCCTTTCATTAGTCTCGTTACAAACTCACCCTTCTTCAGACCATCAACGTCCCCGTCTCCCAGATTTGCGGCAGCAACTGCGGCACTAGGTGACCCTACTGTCCTTCTCATCTCATTCATACTTTGCTCAGCTGTGCCTGCAAGCCTGGTGAATGCAAGTGCTGATCAGAATTTTACTCCTAATTGTACATTGTATCTTAAGAGTTTGGTGCTGGAAAGAACCAAGCTGTCAATTCTCTTCCTGCAAGAATATGAATGATCGGCCACAAGTCATTTCAACAAAGTACCCACAAGGTCTTCATATCGCCTACGTCTAAGTGGATCCAATTCTTTAAGCTGTTGCAGCATGTTGCTACATTCTCTTGTCAACATCGCCAGGTCAACGTCAGTAGCGTAATCCTTTATTAGCATTCGCTTGTAGCAGACGATCGACTCCATGCACCCTATGTTGAAAACGTTGACGTTGTTGCTAGATAAACGACAATGACATTCACGTACACTTGCTATCAGGCTGTTCGTCGAGCAACTCTTGAATGGCAGTTATTTCACTTTCAAGGGTAAACCTATCGCATGCTTTTCATTATCCATGATCAACTGATGCGCAATGACTAGAAGACAGTTCTTACTTGACCCAACAAGCCACCGGTGGTACATCCACACACTTTGGTCGTTTGGGTCAGTATACATCGCATTACGGATAAGTTCAAACTCTGCACACCAAATGTTGCGATCTGTAAGATATAAAACAATGTTCATGCGTGCTTACCTTTTTCTTTCGACTTGCTTTCATCCAGACCTCCACTCTCCCAAAGAGAAGACAATACCTTGGATCGCTGGTGCCATGCACTGAAGTTTGAGAAGTTGGACTCGATTTTTCGTGATGTGTAGGCTAGTTCGGACGCTGGTGGTCGAGGTATTGGCATGTTCGCAAGGATGTATCTTCGGTAATCCCACGCGTGAACTAGTCAGAGTTAAAGGATAAACATTATAAAGCTGCAGATCAAAAACATACAATTTCTTGGGTCTGAATCCAGCATTTTCTCGACGACAAATAACTCCCTATCCCAAGCTTCCTTTTTCCAGGTGTTATCATCTGGGTCGGATTCTGGCAGGTCTGGTATATTCTCGAGACACCATCTTCGATGATTCCAAATCCAATAAACCTTGGGATGGGCTTTCAGTGCAGTCATTGTCATAGACAGATCTTCCGACAGAATTTTCAAAATGCCCTGGTGTGAACTAGTGAAATTAATGCATGCCTGACGTTAGTGAACGCAAACGTACCTCTGTTTAAAGAGGCCATTGACGAAGATATTCCGGCGGTAATTCCAAGCGGTGTAGAATTCGGGGTTCAGTTGAAGAATACGCGTGGTAAGATTGAACGCGTCCTCAGACCAATCCTTGTTTTTCTTCTATGAGAGGAGCATGCTTGATGAAGTAATTACGATGCAAAGGGAACTCCAAAGTCATACCCTACTTAGAATGTCATTCGTCAGCGCAAGGTAGTCCTTGATCCTTGATTGTTCACGTTGCCGTTTAGCTTCGCGATCCTGGGCAGTTTGACGGATTCGTTTGACACCGTGCTTGCGTTATTAGAGTGAATAAGGCGAACGCAGCACTCTGAGAATCCAACCTACCATTTACAAGAGAGATAGAAGAGCGTGTGAATTCCGACTTTGCATCGAATCCGTAACTTGCTCCTCAAATCTCAACCATGCCTTCCGTGGCATTGAAAAGGGCGTCCTTTGAGGACTTGAAATCCCACTTTCCCCTTACATTTCCAATTCCAAACCCAAAATCACACCCAGACCTCATTACAACGAAGGAAATACAGCGAGAAGAGGATCTCTTGCGAAACCCAACATCTTTCCGTGCATGGTGGTCCGCTATCAACTCTACGAGGGAGGCGTTTGTTGCTTTACAGAAAATTGAACCCAGTTCCACCCTCCCGGACGAACTTCATGCTATCCTTGGTCCACTCGCTTCCCCTCTTTCGCGGCTAACTCTGCAACGCTTGACCTACCTGTACGAAGCTGCCTTGGTTCACTTTCCTACCTCTTTTAAGCTATGGAAATCCTACCTCAACATGCGCTCGGGTTTTGTTCTCGGTAAACTCGTAATCAAGAAGAGAGCGGGGGGGAAAAAGAAGTTACCTGAAATGAAGGACGCGCTGGAGGAAGAAACAGAGGATTTGGAGGACTGGGAGGAATCCTTGGATCCAGTCGTGGGCTGGGAGGAATGGAGAAGCTTAGTCGCAACGTTTGAGCGAGCTTTAATGTGGCTACCAAAGGTATGACTTCTTCCCTACTTGGTACGTTCCGCTGCATATTCCATCTTTGTAGCTCCCTCGTCTCTGGCTCATGTACTTTGCCATTTTCTTTCATCCCAAATGCCCCCCATTACTATCTCACACGCATGCGCGCCGAACATTCGATCGAGCGTTGCGAACTCTCCCACCGTCCCTCCACTTCCGTATCTGGGTTCGCTACCTACTATGGGCAGGACGGAAAGGCGGCGAAACCACTGTCGTCGTCTATAAACGATATCTCTCCATCGATCCTAGTATTACGGAAAGATTTACGGGCCTTCTGCTTTCCTCGACAAACTCTGCCCCACGTCCACTAGAAGCTGCTAAACTGCTTTTGTCTCTGGCCAGAAAAGCTGCAAGAGGAGAGTACACGAGTCCGGAAGGCAAGAGTCCATACCAACTCCTTGGCGACTGGATCGACGTTGTCGAGGCGTATTCAGAGGAGGTTGGTCTAGATGCTGAAGAAACTGACAAATCAAACGATGCTATAGCGAGGGAGGAATCTGAGGCTGCCGAAGCTGCGAATTCAAAATCCGAACCTGTATCGAAGGATGGACAACTTATAAGGTTTGCAGGTCCCGCCGTTCCGGTGAAAGCTGATGGAACGGCTGCTCAGCCTTACGATGCTGATGAAGATCCTTCGAGCTCGAGAAAGCTCAACATTGAAAATATCATCCAGAAAGATGGTTTGGCTGTGTACAAGGACCAAGCTGGAAGGTTATGGACTGGTCTTGCGACATACTGGATCAAAAGAGCCGAGTTTGACCGTGCAAAGAAAATCTTCGAGCAGGGTATCAAGAGTGTGCTCACAATACGCGATTTCTCGCAAATCTTCGATTCATATGTTGAGTTCGGAGAATCCCTGCTCAACGCGATGATGCAAAGTTTGGAGGAAGATGAAGATGACAGTGGGGAGATAATGGAAGAGGTGGATCTTCGAATGAAGGAGCTTGAGGAGTTGACGGATCGCAGGCCGTTCCTATTGAACGATGTGTTAATACGTCGAAATCCGAATGACGTTCAGGAATGGGAAAAACGGGTTGCGCTGTGGGGCAAGCAGGATGAGGGGGGTAAACAGGATGAACAGGTCAATGCGCACCTGATAGTCTGCGGTGTGAAATCTAACCTCCCTTTAGGTTGCAAACACATATTCCAAAGCTCTGGAAACTGTCAATCCGCGAAAAGCCACCAACAATCTCCATCGCCTATACGTCAATTTTGCGAAATTCTACGAAGAGGGAGGAACAAATGGTCAGGCGGACAAGGACCTTGAGAGTGCGCGCAAGATATTCGATAAAGCCACCAAAGTAAATTTTAAGTTGGTTGAAGATCTTGCGGAGGTATGGTGCGACTGGGCAGAAATGGAGATTCGTCACGAGTATGTCAGACCACCTTCAAAAAGCTTCCCAGCTCAATAGATGCGACAGAAATTACGATGAGGCCATACGAGTTATGCAACGCGCAGCCGCGATCCCGAAAAACACGAAAGTGAATTACCACGACCATGTCAGTTGTCTCTTAATATCAACGGTTTCAGCACGTCGAAACTTTTTTTTCCCCCATAGACGCTGTCATCCCAAGCACGCCTATTCAAATCTCTGAAGCTTTGGTCGTTTTATGTCGACCTTGAAGAGTCTCTTGGTACAGTCGAATCAACGAAGGCCGTCTACGATAAGATCCTGGAACTTCGCATTGCCAATGCCCAGATCATCGTCAACTATGCCGCGTTCCTTGAAGAAAATAACTACTTTGAAGAGAGTTTCAAAGCAAGTTATGTTTCTTCCCTTGTCTTTTATACACTTACATGACTCTAGGTATACGAGCGTGGAGTGGAACTATTCACCTTTCCTGTATCCTTTGAAATCTGGAACATCTATTTATCGAAGTTTGTAAAGCGTTATGTCAGTTATTTCATTTTTTTAACCAAGTTTCTTTGTATCTCACATTTCTTAGGGCGGAACGAAACTCGAACGCGCCCGAGACCTGTTTGAACAAGCACTTGAAAAATGCCCGCCCAAGTCGTGTAAACCTCTCTTCCTTATGTATGCGCAACTGGAAGAGGATCACGGGCTTGCGAAACGTTCCATGGCAATCTACGATCGTGCTACTCAGACAGTGGCTGATGCAGACAAATTTGAGGTTTGTCCACATGGGGTGTTTTTTTTACTATTGCTCAAACTCAAATCTGCCTCAGATGTTCACTATTTACGTCGCCAAGGCAACCGCCAATTTTGGTCTGCCGGCTACTCGACCAATCTACGAACGAGCTCTGGAGGGTACGTCTGTTTAAAAATCCGTAACAAGCTGATGACTGATACATTAGCAGTTCTGCCTGATCGACAAACGGCCGAAATGTGTCTACGATTCGCAGCTCTCGAACGCAAACTCGGCGAAATTGACAGAGCTCGGGCCATTTATGCCCACGCATCGCAATTTTGTGACCCCCGCGTTAACCCGCAATTCTGGAGCGAGTGGAACACATTCGAAATTGAAACTGGCTCCGAAGACACCTTCAGGGAAATGTTGCGGATCAAAAGAAGTGTGCAGGCACAATTCAATACGGAGGCTAGCTACTTGGCTGCACAGACAATGGCGGCGCGGCAGGGGACGACGAAGGCAAATGATGATGATGTTGTTGACTCACAAGACGCGATGGCTGCTGCTGAGAGGCAGGCGGCAGGCGGCATTAAAGGACCTGCATTCGTGGCTGCCACTGCTACGAAGCTTACACTCCCTGATGCTACGGCGCAAGATGGACTCACAGCAGCCCCGACAGCCAATGCAGACGAGATCCAAATATCGGACGACGAAGATTTATAAACCTGCCGTGGTAGTGTACCGCTTCAATAATACCATTTTTCTTGTGTGCTCCGTTTGCTTTCAATCCTTCTCCCAGCGTTCCACTTCCGCAACGCATATATCCTCCCATTCGGCCTGCCAGCCGGAATCTTCTAAAAATGGTTGCTCGACCCACCTTGAGACAGCGGCGCGAGATTCATCGAAAGACACAGAGTGACTACGGAGCAAGTTAACCAATTCGATGTGGAGGTTCAGTGACCGGTGGTAGGCTGGTAAGATACTGGGGATGGAGACAACTGGTCGATGAAGGTATGAGTGTCCAGAAAGCTGGCGAAAGGGACAACAAGTCACCAAATTTTTCCAGAGGCCATGTAACCCATAGCGGCTCAGTCTGGACCCATTCCCATCCTTTCGCCTTGTGAGCTTCGTAAAGAACTGCCTCCAGATTGTCAATAGTCGAATTCATCTTACTAAACTGCTTTTGCTAAAGGGTATTTGTTTGGTTAGAACGAGAAGGAAACAAACGCGGTAAAATGCGCGCCAGTTTTATGAGGATCGAATCCAACTCTGCTATTCGTTTTTCCATCAGAGCTAGTTTAGGGACCAGCAAATGGGTGCGAGGCAACCGATCGGGGATGGTAGCAAGTGCATTGCTGAGCGAATCACCTGCGGTAATGACGAGTGTTGCCAATTATGAAGAGATTAAGGTGGCATACTGTAGGTCTGTACGAAGATCGACGAGACTCCTTATGGCTTTCAAGCCATCAATGAGAACGAGATCATCCCAAGTTTCTGTGATAGACCGAAGCTCGAGCAATAGAGACCTCGTTTTTCGGTGAAATGTCGATTCTGTCAGACGCGACGGTGATGATGGAGTAGTTTGTCGTGCTGGGGACGCTGTGGGTGTAGATGGACCTCGAAAAGAGGCCAAACGGCTCATGGGAATCAGTGCAACAAACAATGCGTTACAAGAATTATTCTCTTTCACCACAACATGGCACGAAAACGAAAGAACAGAACACATCTGAAAGGCGGCGCAGCACAAGAATCGACACAAAATGGCGTACCAAAGTCTTTTATTATAAAGCATGGTCAAGTTGGATCGTCTGTATCGCAGCTTGTACGCGACATGCGAAAAGTACTGGAACCCAATACTGCCAGTCGCTTAAAGGTCTGCTCGTTTCAATACTTCATCACCATTATTATTATTCACATATTACTTACAGGAACGAAATAGAAATAAATTAAAAGATTATCTTGTCCTTGCTCCTGCACTACAAGTTACCCATTTGCTTGCATTCACCCTTACGCCCATAGCTCCCTCTCTCCGTATCGTCCGCTTGTCAGATGGACCAACACTCAGTTTCAGAATTGAAAGGTACAGCCTTATCAAGGATATCCTTAACACGTCGCGCAGGGCCCGAAGTGTAGGAATGGAGTACCTCAGTCCTCCTTTGGTGTGTGTGTTTTTTTTTTCATCATTCTTTGACTATAGCTAAAATATTTGATAGCTTGTCCTTGCCTCATTTCCTCCGCCATCTCCAACGACGCCACCTCATCTTCCCCTTCTCATGAAGTCGTTTCAATCTATCTTTCCACCTCTTTCTCCCAACACTCTCAGTTTGTCCTCTGCCCGCAGGGTGGTCTTGATATCATACAATTCAGAACGTGGAACCATTGACTTTCGGCATTATGTCATCAAGGTCAAGCCCTATGGCGTATCAAAACGAGTCCGGCGTATTCTAGAAGGCGCTACCAATTCTAATCCAAATTCGGGATTTTTGGATCTAGGCAATGAGAAAGATGTCGCGGACTTTCTTTTACGAAAAAGAGGGGACCCTGGCCCCGATGGGGGATACGAAAGCGCGGCGTCATCTACAGAGAGTGTGGCGGGTGACGACGGAGACGCTGTCGATTTGGCGGAAGATTACGTCGGCAGAAATAACAAGAAGGGACAAAAAAGAGCCGTGCGCCTTGATGAGGTTGGCCCCAGGATGGAATTGAGACTGGTCAAGATAACCGAAGGGGTACCTGGAAAGGAGGGTGGCGTGATATATCATGAATTTGGTACGATCTTCAACATTCTTTCTCCACCAGATATTCACCGAAATCAACAGTGAAAAAATCAAAAAAGGAAGCCGCTGCGCAAACGGCTGCACATGCCGCAAAAGCGAAGCTGAAAAAGCAGAGACGAGAGGAGCAAGAACGAAACGTTAAACGGAAAGCCGCCTCATCAGAATCAAACAGCAAAAACGCTGTGGGTGACACACATTCCGGAGATGAGATGGATGAGGATGAGAATAGTGGTGATGACGGTCTTGGAGAGTGGGATGATGACGAAGAGATCAGCGACGGGGACGCGAGCGACGTGAGTGCATCCGACGATGAGAGCTTGGAAGATGAGCGCCCGACTAAGAAAGTGAAATTTCGTGGCAAATAATATACTACGGCCATATGCATGGTGCTACTTGAACCATCGACTGAAGAACCGTTCTGTCCTCATCTTCACACTCTCCCAACTGTCAAGCGCAGGCCTGACGTCGAGGAAAAACGAGAGATTGCTGTTTGGAGACCCCGGGTTGTGACCAGTGTAAAAATCAATGATATACCGCATGGGAGTACCGCAGCGATCGATGACCCAGTCATGGCGATCAAAGGGCGGAGCGTAACTAGAAAGAAACGTAAATGGGGAAACAAAATAGGCTTCGCATTTGACGTACCCAAGAAGCGTCCTCCAGTGGGCCTTCAAGCTCCTTTCTCCCGGTTTTCCTTTGAAATTGACTAAACTGACGCCACCGCATGCGTCTCCGCCTCTCCCAAATTCCCATTTCAATATTTCACCCCAGGCTCGCTCATTCACAGCGTTGTGGATCGGAACGACGGTCTTCATGTCGGCAGCTTGAGGATTGTGGTTTTTGCGCTGCATAGCCGAAAAGAACTGTGCTTCTGAAGGATATACCCACTTTCCATCCTGAGCTTTCGGAATAGAGGAGACTTCACGCTCAGTGGAAAGTGGTTTTGACGATGCAGCGGGGGCATGCGAAAAAAATTGGGACCATGATGAACGAGATGTGTGGTCTACGGGACATGCATCCTCGTTGCCGACGTGTGTAATCGCCTGGCCGCTGTTCGTAGTCGGATGGTCACCGTGCGTACTGGCGTTGTGAACGGGGCATGACGATTGGCCGTTGGCGGGGGTTGTCATTGAAGAAATATTATCTTCCCACGGCTCCGGACCGACGCTCTGACCCAACAATGAGAGGTTTACCTTTTCCGGACTTGATATTTCTTGGATAAAAGGGTATTTTACGCTTAAACGCGTATTCCCTACCTTTGCTTTACACAACAATGCCCTCTTCCGCGCCTGTCCTTGCTACTCCCCTTACAAGATTGTTCAAAATAAACCACCCCGTCATGCTTGCAGGGTGAGCCACGTCGCCCACTAGTCATCTCCTGAAACTCATCCGACGCGTGTAGCATGAACGTCGCTGCCGGCCCAAAGCTTGCCGCAGCCGTTACAAACGCAGGTTACAGTTCATCCCTCGAATTTTCTTTTCGCCTGCTCAAATAACTATCAGGTGGCATTGGCGTCATTGGCGGTGTTCTCCAGAGCCCAAAGTTCCTTCAGGGTTCCATTGACGAGTTGAAGAGTCATTTGGAAGACAAGAAAGCCCCTTTTGGTGTTGATCTTTTACTCCCTCAAATTGGTGGCAATGCTCGCAAGACCAACGTAAGGAAACGTGTCGTACTCGCCTTCAACTTTACCCATGCTTCTTCTAGAAAGACTACACTGCGGGTCAATTGCCAGAGCTCATTGATGTCATCATCAAAGGAGGGGCATCCTTGTTCGTTTGTGCTGTCGGTGTTCCACCCAAGTGGGTCGTCGACAAGCTTCATGCTGCTGGCATTCCCGTCATGAAGTGAGTCTCGCATTTCCGTATGTTACTTGTACATTTTTCATCTTGAAATAGTATGATAGGACACCCCAAGGTACCATTCTCTCTTCCAGTTGGATGATTCTTATATCTGATGTATCGCCCATTCAAGCATGTCGCGAAAGCACTCGCTCAAGGTGATTAAGTCTTCAACTCCTTCAATAGTCTGCCAACGCTAAAAAGGGGCCTTTAGGTGTTGACATCATATGCGCTCAGGGCGGTGAAGGAGGCGGCCACACTGGAGATACCCCGTTTTCTATTCTCGTACCTGCCACTGTCGACTTTTGCAAGAATGCAAAGAGTCCCCTCACGGGCGAGCCTGTCGTTGTCGTAGCGGCTGGCGGAATTGCGGACGGCCGCGGCCTAGCTGCTGCTCTTTTGTAAGTTTCCCGGTCATGTTATTTATAACATTGACATCGGCCCAACGCCCGCCACCAGATACGGAGCGTCAGGTGTCTGGGTCGGAACTCGATTTGTTGCCAGTGTAGAAGCTGGTGCCCCCAAACGACACAAAGAATCAATTCTTAGCGCTGGATATGACGATGTCATCCGCACGTTGATATACTCTGGGCGACCGATGAGCGTGAGGAAGACTCCTTATGTCGAAGAGTGGTGCGACTGTTTGTTTCCTTTGCTAATAATGATCTTGAGCCCCAGCACGCTAGGGAAACAAAGAGGCAAAAAGAGCTCTCTGTTTTAATTGCTCAAGGAAAAGTCCCACATGAGGTTGAGCTACAGAATCATCCAGAAAAGTCCCTGCAAGGCCTCTACTGTAAGTTTCGTAATCGGTTCTCTTGTGTTTCTCACTCGCGCACTCTAGGGCTCATGGGACGCGTTGCTGGATCAATTAATGATATCAAGCCTGCAAAAGACATGTCAGCTTCTCGTTCTCATCGAGTGAACTAGACTGACAATTCTCTTCCAGTATCGACGAGCTCGTCAACACAGCAGCGAGCAGCCTAAAATCTGCTTCAAGCCTCCAACTCGTAAGGCCGAAACTGTGAACGCCAAGCGCAGGTCAATCAATGTAAAACTAGTTGTATATTCAATGTCGTATGGATCCACCCCTGTGAATTGTACTGTATGTACTATGGACACAATTACCCCCTACATCAACAATATCTATCTCGCCTTAGCTCTGCTCGTAGCATGTCTGGTATGATCGCCTTCTGCGTATGTAGAAATCCTCGTTAATCATCCAAAAGCTCTGCCAGTTCACGCGCTTCTTCTTCACTTAGCGCAAATCCCCCATCATCGCCTGATGTTGATGCGGGGGGCGACTGGTCTTTTGGAGACACCGACGGGTTCAAGAGATCTGACCGTCATGTAAGTGCGAGGTCATCATCATACGGGGGAAACGTGCCATGTAATCTCCATTTGCGCACAGTACGATCCAGACTGGTGGTGATGATCCACGGCTCTGCTTGCTGTTTACCATCCGCATTAAGCGATGTGCGATGCCATAGGCATATCGCGGTAATATCGTGCCAATGGGCATCAGTCTTGCTAATAAGTTCCGGCTCCTCAAGGCTGGAAACCTCAAATACTCGAAGGACGTCTCCAGCACCAGTGATAAGATATGGCTCCTCAAGATCTGTTAGGGAAAGGGGAAGCATTGCTCGAACGGCGACTGGGTGAGCGATCAAATGTGACTTTCGTGGAACAGCTTCTTTTTTCTCCTCGGTTAAAATCTGTACGGTGTCGTCGGCGGACGCTAGATAAACGCCCATCAGGACTTGTGGAAGCAGAATCGACCAGCCACATATCTATACCTGTCCAGAGCTGTCCGTTTCCACATAGCATTTCGTTGATTCTCGTTCGGTGGTGATTGAGCTCTTCTTTAAGTGTAGCGCGCCATCGAGCATTCGCGCCTGATTCTCTATTCAAGTTCCAGACTTTGATAACGCCCATGGTATCAGCGGTATACAAGACTGCAGACGCGTCAGAAGAGGCATATCCATCCAAACACTCGACAGGACGTGTGTGCGATGAGATCGAGCCCACACCAACCAACGACTCAGACCGGGTCGGTGTTGAAAGATCCCTGAGCACAGTTTTAGTCGCGCCAATTGTTTTTTTTTTTTTTGGGAACGCACCAAAATCGGACAATCTTGTCCGAACCTCCTGACACGAGGAGATCGAGGGAAGGAAACACGAAGAACGTCTTGATAAAGTCAGAATGCGCATCCGATGTTGAAGATATCAGCTGTTTCGTCTATAGAACTCGGGCTTGCATTTTTCTCTTCCTGGGATTCGAGTAATATGACATACGTCTGTATCCCAGAG
>Ga0307507_10008504_pt1 | contig 14154 bp, 5 predicted proteins | sample 7_EM_MG_FD_207223 | JGI IMG/M metagenome (GOLD analysis project Ga0307507, IMG submission 207223) | Populus trichocarpa ectomycorrhiza microbial communities from riparian zone in the Pacific Northwest, United States - 7_EM | ecosystem: Host-associated > Plants > Roots > Unclassified | place... | reverse complement strand
TTTAAATTATTAAAATTTATTATTAAGTGGTTGTTAAGATATTAAAGTGTGATTTTTCCATTTTTTGGTGTGTTTTTGAAGTGATCAGCTCACCCGTTTGACCAGCTCACCCGTGAAATACGTTAACGTTAAGAAGAAAGATTAAGGTGCTCCTAAGGCAGAGGAAGCAGGGAATATAGCAATAGCTAAGAAAGAATTTAATAGCGATTTAATCTATCTTAACCCTAACCCTAAACGTGCTATGCTTACAACAATGTCTCTAGCTTAGGCTCTTAACTTAGGTGCAACTAAGCACTTTATTAGTGACCAATTAGACCTAATATACTTAAAGAGATGGAATACGCCTTAATAAGTACGAATTGTAAATGGGACTATTATACCTGCTATAGGCTATAGCCAAGCTTAAATTGGTACCCTAAAGCTAAAAGATGTCTGGCTTATACCTTTGTTTAAGACAATTAAACTAATCTTAGTAAGGACTCTTACTTAGAAAGGCTACTCAATTACCTTTAATATAGATAATTAAGCTACTGGCAAGCATAAATTAGGAGTAATATTTAAGGCTATTATAAGGAACAACCTTTACGTACTATAAGAGTATTAGGAAGCATTTAATGCGATAATAGAAGCACACGATTTATAACCAAACGTTAGTGAAATAGATGCTAAGCTATGGCACCGCTGAACTGGATATATAAATTACAGCGACCTATTTAAGCTATAGCACTCCTTACTAGGCATAAAGCTTAAGAAGAGAGTAGTACTAGTTAGTAAGAGCACGTGCGAAGCTTGTCTAGTAGGGAAGATGTAAGAAATACTAAGCAAGAAGATAACTAGGCGTAAGAAGGTACCTAATTAAGGACTACACTTTAATACTATAGGACGAATTGGTATATTAATTAAAGGTTACAACTACTACCTACTAGCCCTAGATGACGCCATACGCTATACTTAAATTATCCCTTTTAAAACGCTATAAACTGAAGAGGTACTACCGTATATTAAGGAGATTATTGTAAGGGCAGAGAGGTTTACTGGTAATAGAGCTATCTAGATTTAAGCAGACAATGGAAAGGGGGAGTTTAGCCACAGATTTTAAGACAAACTAATACCCTAGGGTATTAACTTTAAACCTTGTCCGCCATATAAGCACTTATACAATGGCGCAATTAAGCGCGCGATCTATATAGTTAACTATAAGATAAGGTCACTTCTATTTTAAGGAAATATACTAGTTAAACTCTAGTGCTACGCAGTTGAGTATGCTGTCTGGATTAAGAATTAAGTACCTACCTTAGTACTTCTATTTAATAATGAGTATAGTGGTGCTATTATACCTTATAAGGCATACACCTAATAAGTTCCTAACTTAAAGAATCTAGTTGTCTTTAGGTATTACGCTAATCTAATTAATACGCTTAAGAAATACCCTAGAAAGTATAATTTAAGAATAAAACCTAACTACGTTTTTATCGGATTAAAAGGAAGTAGTTAATTTAAGATAATAAACCTACATACCCAAGCAATTAAGCTATTTGGAGATTCTAAAGTAAATAAGTACAGGTTCCCTTATAGAGCACCTTAGGTGTAAGCTATAAGACATAGTAACTAAGTGGGCCGCTTAGATTAAGTAGGAAGCCTAGGTTAAGATTAAGCGGGATACTTAAATCACGCTATAAGCCAAGCCGCGAACCAACTTATACCTCCCCCTACTACCTTAAACGCGCTGATAGAGACTTTAGTTGCGAGAACTATAAGTAGGCTAGATGGTGACCGAGTAGGCCGCTCTAAATAAGTGGGAAGCCCAGGTTAAGACTAAGTGGGCCGCTTTAATTAAGTGGGAAGCCTAGGTTAAAATTAAGTGGGATGCTTAAATTAAGGTAATGCTAAGGGTAGGACGCCTGTACAAAGCACATTAATACGTATTCCTTATGCGCAGAGAATAAGGTCTAGAAGGTTACTAAATATAAGGGTTTTCAACAATATGGTAGTTTAGTTAGTAATAGCTATAAAAGCTATTTACCTAAAAGCTAAGAATACTACCTCCTTGGGAGCACCTATAGCACTATTTAACGCTATTAAGCTAGGTTAGACCTTAAGGGAGGACGCTCCTAGCTAGATAAAAGCTATCTTTAAAGAATTTCTCTCTTTTAAGAGAATGCACACCTATACTATTATAAGGGGGAAAGTACTAGAAGGAAGGTTGTTACTCCTAAGCAAGCTAGTCCTAAAGCATAAGTACAACGCCAAGGGAGAAGTAATTTGTAAGAAAGCAAGACTGTGTATTTAGGGAGACAAGCAGACCCCCAATATTAACTATTTTAAGACATTTGCGTCTGTTGTATAATATAACACCTTTAGGTTCCTAATGGTAAAGGTAGCAGCTAAAGACCTTAAACTTAACTATATTAACGTTAAAACTACATTCTTAAACCTACCGTTGCAAGAATAGATTTATATATAGATTCCTAATCTATTAAGAGACTTTAAACCTGAGCTTAAGGGCGTAAAAGACGTCTACTTAAAGCTAAATAAGTTACTTTACAGCCTAAAGCAGGCACTAAGAGAATGGTTTTAGATGGTTAAGAAGTTCTTTAAGAGTATAGGTTTAAAAGCAGCTAATGCTAACCCTAATCTCTTTATAGGAAATAAAGTATATATCTTGCTATTTATTAACAATATACTAATTGTAGGAAAGCGCCAATACCTTAATATTACAAAGATAAGAATCTTAAGAGAATGGAGATGTAAAGACCTAGGTCCTATAGAAGTATTCGTAGGCTTCCAAATTTATTAAGACCGTATGAACCGAACCCTTAAGCTATATTAGACAATATATATTAAGAAGCTACTTAAACAACTAAAAATAAATAACTGCAATCCGGCCAAGCTACTAATACCAGTAGGTACTGTTCTAAAACCTAATATTAAAAGCCTCCTTAAGTATAACGATGTAATAGTCTACTAATAGATTATTGGCTCTACGATCTACCTCTTAAACTACACACGTCCTAATACCAGCTATGCTGTCGGTCAGCTAGCTAGGTTTATAGCAGCACTAGGAGAATCGAATTACCGCTTAAGTAAGTAGCTACTACAATATCTAAATGGCACCCTCGAAACTGGAATTACCTACTTAAATTAAGAGATTTACCTACCCTTATGCAAGCTTACGTTACCTACTGGTTATAATATCTTTACTGACACTACATGGGGAACAGAATATAATTGGATATTATTCTAAGGTATAGCAGTCATGCGCTATAGGGGAGTGGTAATCTAGATAGCTTAAAGGCAGAAGTTGACGGCACTAAGCTTAATAGAAGTAGAGATTATAGCGGCATTAGAAGGAGTAAGGTTAGCAGTATAGCTTAAGAAGCTAACAAGAGATCTAGGGGAGAGAGACAATAACAACAACCCTTTTATCCCTACGCTCTATTGTGACAATAAGGGTACAGTCAACCTTTTGTACGACATAAAACACTATCAGAAAGCCAAGCATATTAAGACTTGATACCTCTTCGTATAAAACAATATGGTTTAGCGAGGTCGACTTAAAGTGGTATATATACCAGGTAAAGATTAACCTGGAGATATGCTTACAAAATAGCTACCAATCAACCAATTTACAAAGCACTATATAACGCTAGGAATCGGTAACTAACGGAGCAAGTGACAGAGGTTTTTCACCTACTAGGTTTTCCCTCTGTATATAGGCCGAATAGCGCTTGCAAGGTAATTTGGGAATAGCTTTATAATTGCCTATTTAGGACCAGACAAGGAGAGCGTCGTCAGCATGGGGGAGTGTCAGAAATTAGCGATAAGGTGCTGACTAAGCTCTGGACACATTGCGAGGTCAAGCTCTGCATGCAATCTACATAGACATAAAACAGCATCTACTGCATCACGAATCAATCAATATTCATCGTCTGCGTCATCTCTATCATCAATTAGACCCTCAAGACTGCTCCGCTGTGACCTTATGACCTTGTAATTCCAACAGACAGTAGCCGTCACGATTGACACAAAGTCAGCAACTTCGGGTTTGAGTAGTTGTACACAGGGTTTGAAATGTAGCTGATCCGAATTATTCAGCTAGGAAACGATGCATGTCTTTCTAAGTCTTCTGTAAATATCTTCGGGGGGTGGCGAAGATGCTATTGTCTTTGGACTACAGCTAGAAATACCCTATCGCGTAGACCGAGGCCGAATTTATCTGCCAATACTTTATAACCCTTAACTTGGAAAAGCCTGCTCGAGTATGCGTGGAGATCAAAGGCCTAGCTGAACCAAGTCGTACTTCCGCCAAAAGGCGGCGCAATACGCATGATGACCTTGCCTAGGTCTCGTCAAAGAATCCCAGTTTAGTGATCAAGGAACCGTAACATTTCTTGATTAGAGTATTAAATGAAGCATCGAGATCGATTGCCAGACATTTGGAACAAACATAGTCGCCATCACGGCACTCCAAGCGGGAATGTTTCCGAGTGCCTGGAGAGGCGAGGGGAAAGTGCCGTGTCTTCAATAGAAAATGGATCAGTCATCTGAAATGCTCGGTGTGTCTGGTGGCGGGATGATATCTCACGGCGATACCGATTTTATGCAGCAGGCTTAGCTTAAATTTACATAAGGGAGGTGAGGCAGCTACAGCCTTGCCCTGAGAAACCGGTTAAGCACCTCTACATGCCTCAAGCTGACAGGTCAAGCACCTTACCTGCCTCGGGCTACTCAGTGTACCTCAGCTCAAGGCTATAAATTTCAAGGTAGCAAAGAATCACAGGCAAAAAAACCAAACACCGGAGAAAAAATAGATTAAAAATTACCTCTCCTATAAGAAGAGCTTTAGAAGTGTAATACCAATCCCAGCCAATCCCACTCCTAAACATAACTTCATGCGTTTGTCTGCTTACAGCATCGAAGGCTCGTTAGGATCATGCCACATACCCAACCCTCCACCTTCGTTCTCTCTACAAAAGCTGCACCAGCAACGCCGCAACAACAGCAGCTGCAACACCATACCCCGGCTGCAGCGCCCACCCAGCTCCCGTAAACACCGCTGGCCCCGGTGTGAGAATCTGTCACGAGAAAAGTGTCAGTAAAGCACGCACATTGATCTCAAACACTGCAACAAAGACCACGAAACAGCGAAGGAAAAGGAAAAGTGAAAGAAAAAGAAAGATAGAAAACCTACCCCATTAATAACATGCGCAACCCCATTCGCAGTAATCGTATTCGGCGAGATGATCTGCACGCCATTGACGAAATACGCCTTATTCTTGACGGAGATGGTGAGGGTGTTGCCAGACAGAGTGGTATAAGAGGCACCGTCGACGAGGTCGGGCAGGTAGCCGACGAAGTTAGAGATGGCATGGTTCTGCAACACTTTCTGCAGCACAGCGGGCGAGGTCGTGCTGTTGATGGTGTTGGCTGCGGCAGCCAAGGCGGCGTTGCTGGGCGTGAAGAGCGTGAAAGAGTTGGCGCTGTTGAAGGTGCTGGAGAGGTTGGCTTGGCTGAGCAGGCCTTGGAGCGAGCTGAGGCCTGTCGAGCTGATGGTGTCGGAGAGGGAGACTGGGACCGTGAAGAAGCTTTTGGGGTATGTCAGTCCATGGTGAGTTTATGTGTTGTGGAGACTGCACTTACTTGTCGACGATGTGGATCAGTCCCCCATCGTAGGCAATATCACCGCTAACGACGTTCACCGTGTTTCCTAGGCCCGAGGCGAATGATACTGGAGTTGAGGGAAGCGTGCCACCAGTGCTGCGACGGTGTGAAGAAGCAGACGTGTTGGTCGAAATGCCGCTTTGAGAAACCACAGCTTGGGGTTGTTGGAGCTGTGGAGACGGCAACTTGCTCTGTGATACATGACCGGGAAAGGCGTTCAGTGTTTCTAGACGGGTCAACTGTCCGGAGGCATGGAGATCTAACTGCTGAGGATTTGCAGTCTGTCGCAACCGGAGAGTGCTGTTCCCAATGGAGGTGTCGGGGACAGCATAAACTGTTTGCACAGATGATGAAGTGTATAGGGCAAGGATATCGGGGTTGGCTTGGATTTGTTTTGCAAACGAGGTGGCACCGTTTGCATTCAGGGCGTCTATTAACGATACAGCATAAGTGATGGCTGGAAACGCGAGGATGGAGAACGAAGAGATGATTGAGAGCTTCATGATGGTACAATTGCAAGAGCAACGAGCGTTTGCGATGTGAGTAGATGCTTTGGCGTAGAAGCGAGAGTAAGGCAGGCCGGTGCAAGAATGAATGGGTTTGTAGTGCTGTGAAGGAGGGCGTGCCTGTTCCTGATATATAGCTGGGATCCGTTGGTCGAAATGACAGCATCTCCTGCACTGTCCACTACCATGGCTGTTTGCACTGTGCAGCCGGCTCGGGAAATAGGTTCATTCTCCGTAATGCGCCCGACCAGGGTGATTCCACTAATTAGAGGATCAGGAATCAGATCAGCCAAAGTGTGGTGGTTAGGCTGACCTGGATGTGTTGATATCGAATAGATGTACACAAATTGCATCTTGGCTTGACGGTTGACCAATCAGGCCGTGGGGCGGTTAAAGTTGCTTGTTGTTACACTTTTTCCTAATCCGGCGGAGGAAATTTTCCATTTCAGCCCATGGCTTGCAGCTGGCAGCCTGACACCCTAACAGGAAATGCCTTCTGCAGCTAGATGGCGTCCAAAGCCAAGTCATGGCCATGTGTCAGAGCAATAGAGTACTTTTGTTACGCCCGATGGCTGGCCTAACTCCCCGCGCCCAGCCCGCTGGGGATTCGCTCTCCCCTCCACCATCACTTTATTCGTCTAGGTCGAGTGACTGGGGTTTAACACAACATACTGTCCGTCGGGGCCGTTTGCGGGCGTGGTGTGACCACGTTTAAGGGCTAGCTTAGCAGTCGGCGTCTACAACGCTGCCGGATTCGCTTTATGTTCGCTTGACCATGAAGCTGTGATATCCCACACAGATCTGATAGGGTTGATCGGTGGTTGCTAGTGTCTTTCGAGTGTCTGCCTTGGGCAATGCGGCTCCTCTCAAGCAACATGAACAGCATTCCAGCTCCCCCCGTTCACCTGAGCACTTGATAGAGAGGATCAAGATCCGACCGTCTTCTCAGTGTCGAGGAATATATTTACCTTGCTGTTCCAGAAGACACCATCAATCTCATTTTTAATTCAGTCCCAGTCTCACTTCTTCGGCATACCAAAGACTGCGAGTACTCATGACGGTGTCACAACAGATCGAGGACCTTACCTCGCGAAAAGATAGCTATGTGCTCCTGCAAAGGTTTTCCATGCCGACCAAGGACGGCCCTCAGGATGCGATTGCGGTGACGTTCGAAGTCAGCAAGATTCTACTGTCATTTTATACCATCATGGTGGGTTTCATTATGTTGCAGTTATGGTATCTAGCCGTTCTCGTTGGCATCGGCATCTTTGCTAAAAGTAAACGTCTTACCCGTAACATGGGTGTAGCCAACGTCGCCATTTGGAACTCGCCGGCGCCTCTCAGCGTCATCAAGGCCATGTTCGACTACAGCTCCCGCATTCCTCTATACGCCTTGATGTGGGCTGCTGCTGCGGCTCTGGCGTGGGCGGGCTCATTCACCATGTCTCTGCTTGTTTCGCCAGAGCTGATCATCGGCGCCGCTGCTCCTGCAAATCTCCAGTCTATCTACGTCCCAGAGGTCCCACAGGGCAACCTAAGCTCCGTCTTCCTGAGATGGTTGTCTCTACAGGTGCCATCCAATCTCCGTGCTATCGAAGTGCTCGAAGCGCTAAATCCAAAAACGGGCCAAGCTACAAACACCTCTAGCTTCAACGTGATTGTCCAAAACCCCCAAATTTCAACAGACTCCAAGGGACGGCAAGTTTACCAGGTCGACTACTCTTATAACCTCGACGAGGTTGATTTCGGGCTGCAGCATATCGAGAAGCTCAGCCTAGCCGCCCAAGGCTCCTGCGTCACCGAGTACAATTGGTATAACGATTCCCAAGTCGACAACACCACCAACGTAACCTACGACACATACTACCCGTACGGGAGCATTCCAGACGGCATAAGCGTCTCCCTCGCGGACGGAAAGCCGCCACTCGCCTTCATCTCCGTGCCGCAAAACCAATCAGGCGCCAACATCTCCTTCGCGGCCATCATCTCCTCCGTCCAACGCCGCAGCTTCACCCCGGGCTCGGACCCCTTGTACCTAACGCAGCCGTGGCCCGCGGACCAGCCCGCGGACCCCTTCGGCGCCGGCTACGTGGTGCAGACCCAGCGGCCCGCGCTTTCCTGCTGGCAGCAGGACATGTGGACGCACAACGGGCAGAGCAAAGCGACGAGCGAGATCGAGCAGCTGGGCGTGCTCCCCCCCGCGCTCGTCGACGTGTTCAAACAGACCCTGGGCGTGCCGCGCATCATCAACCTGGCGCAAGCGCTGGGGACCTCGATGCTAAAGTCGGCGGCCACGTCGCAAGGGTACTACTTCGACGCGCAGGCGTCCAGCCTGCACGACGACCTCCAGCGGCTCGTGCTCGGCGCGTACATCGCGACCAAGAACACGCTGACCGAGACGACCATGTTCAGCAACATCTACGAGTCGGACATCCCGAACCTCGCGTTCAACGAGTCGGAGAAGCAATTCAAGGGTGGCGCGGCGGACTTTGTGATTTACGGCAACAACTTCGCGGCGCTGCGCATCAATTTCCTCATCGTCGTCCCCATCATCACCGTCGTGCTCTGGCTCGCCGTCTACCTACTGACCGACAACCCGTTCTTCCCGCTGCCATGGGCGTACGTCAATGCGCTGAAGGCGCCCGTGCTGTACAGCGCAGTTGATGTGGAGACGTTCCGGAATGATCACGAGAGCGGGTGGAGGCGCAAGTCGCAGGCGCCGTATTATAAGGAGAAGGACAAGCTGGCGCATGTGCGGCCGAAGTATGATAAGGAGCGCAGGATTTTCAGCTGGCACAGCCATACGCATGAGTGAGTTTCTTTTTTATCTGTTTCTTGAGCGCTGTGAAGCGGTACCGTTGGTACTGAGGCTGATACGGTGCGGTTGTAGGCAGGGGAAGAACGGGACGTCTGATACCGAAGCTGGTATGACGATTTCTGATAAGCCGAAGGCTGCATCGCCAGCTGCGTCGCCAGCTGTATCGCCAGTTGTGTCGCCAGCTGCGGCGCCAGAGGCCAGAATTTGAACTGTCGCGAGCGCTCGGGTTCTGGCACGGCGATTGTGGTAAAGGATGGTAGGCCTCAGTGATTTGGGTCGATCCCTACAGTATTATGCGATGGACTATAGGAGAAATGAGGGCTTAAAGACTGCAGGTGGATTTTTAACATTGTTCACGTTTTGAGCTATTATTGACTACTGAAGTCTTAATGAACCTTTGCCCTGAGATAAATTTGCAGATAGTAATTAAATTGCAGCGTTTAAACTTTCCCGTGTGGTGAACTTCGCGCGACCTTGATCCGCTCTGTGTCGTTCTCATTGATGATATCTTTCCAAAACGAGACGTACGCGAGAAACACAAGCACGGTCAGGGCGCCGACCACAATGGTAAGAAGCTCGTACCAAGCAAAACCGGCCCAGGCACTTGAACTAGGGATGATGGTCGATCCGGTAGTCTCGACGGCCGCCACCTGCAGCGCGCTGGCGGTGGGGATGGCACACACGCTAGCGTACCAGGAAACGATTGTCAGATTGTCCTGCATGGTACAGTCGGTATTGCAGCCGAATAGGTTCTTGTGGGAGCAAAAGCAATTCTTCTGGTAGGTGATGCAGCCGTAGTTGAAAACGCGCTCCTCGAAGCAGGGCCTGGCGCAGGGTGGCACAGGCTTGAAGTCGACTGGTGGGACCTGGGGACATGTGGCGTTGAACCAATTCTCCGCGAGCATCCAGTCGAACCAGCTGCAGCCCCAGGCACAGAAGAGGGGGTTTGGGAGGGCGCAATAGCACGTGGTGGGGACGCCAACACCAGCGCACCTGCCGTTTGCGGTCGCGGAAGCTGAACAGCTGGTTGAAACAGTCGGGCACGGCAGTGCGGGATGACTAGAGGCGACGCAGAACTCGGAGGCGCAAGTTGGCATCGAGTCGAAGTTGACAAGCCCGTCGACAGTCACGGCTGCAGCGGTGGAGGACGTCACCGAGGCCTGCCTGGCGGAAAGAGGATTATCCGCAGGCGTCGCTAGAGTGGGGACTCCGAGAGGCTCTTCGATGTTTTCGGTCTTCATGGCTGTGATTGTCGTAATATCCGTATGGATTGCGGCGAGTCCGAATTCGAATGAAGAATACAACTAAGTACACGTTTCGTGTCGCAAGCGACCAGAGCCATCTCCACTTTAAACGGCCATTGCCATCAATTGATGTTCCAGAAGGAGCACAAGAGCAGCCATGCGCGAATTTTCCCCGACGCCTGGTTGGCGTCAGGCTGCAGTTTTTATCAGATTATTGGCGGAGGGTCTAGGGCGTGCGAGCGCCCGGAGGGAGTTGATCGAAAAGATTGGTAAAAGGGAAGCGAAGGTGCGTGACGGAAAGGGCTTTTGGGGGCCAAAGATGCGGCTCTGTCAGCATGTCCGTGTGCAAGGGCGGAAGTGGAGTTTTCTTTCTTGGGCGAAGGTGAGTGTCAATGGACGGATTTCGCAATCCTTGCAAAATCGACTTTAAGTCGCCTGAGCAGAAGTTAGAGCTGTCGATTGAACAATACCAGGTGGCTGAACGCCATGGTACACACCTTCGCTTACCAAAATTCCTAAGTCTTATCTTATTAATAAAGTAATAATCTTTAAAGCCATAAGATGCTTTAGAGAATAAATTTAGAGCTTTAATATATTCTAAAGGTATATGCAAAACTTCGTTTTTATATAACTAGGCGATAGCTACTGTATAAACTAAGCATGGCTCCCTGGCTTAGTCTCTTACTTAAATCGGCATCGCCTAGACTATATTCAAGCTATCTGCAGGCCTCCTAAATTCGCGTAAGCCAGCGCGGGCAAAATTTGCGAAATCCATCTAATAATGGGAGGTTCAGTAGGTGCCGGCAAGGGTCGGGGTGCTTTTTCAGCTGCGCCATCACCTTGGCAGCCTGTACGTCGTGCCGCCGGAACCAACCCCGCGTTTTAAGCCTTTAAGCCTCCAACTCGGTCAGCTCCCGCCCCGCAGCAAATCCTCCGTATTGTCTTCCAACCGACAACTCTAGCCGCCCCGGGTGCCAAGGAGACGCCCCCAGCGCCGGTAGGACGGTCTGGACAGCCCAACACCCAGGTAGCCGACCACTCGAGAGCGACGACCTACCTGCACTGCACACCACAACTAGATAGCCAAAAATCACCTGGGTTTCAGTAGATATGGCGCTTCTCTATTTCTTCTCCCTAAGAGCCTTTGCAGGCGATACGCTCGGACAGAGAATATTCTCACCTTCAACCAGGCTGAACTGCCACGCGAGTCAGAAATGGCTGCTCCCACCTCTTCCCGCAGACGCCTCTATACCGCCGGCCTCGTAATATGTATTGCTTTACTCATCAGCCCGACCTGTGCCTCGGCCGATTTCAGTCGGTGCTGCATGCAGAGCGCCCGCTCACAACTCACTACGCTGCAGATGCTCCCTTGGGATGCGTGTGGCATCAACCAAACCTCCCGGTCTCAACCAAACCCTCTCGTCAACTCCACCTTGGGCTGGTGTGAGCAAAACTGCCCTGGGTTTCAACTGAGCACCTTTAACCAGTGGTCTGACCTGCTGACGACATTCATCGTCCCGGCTTTCGCCCAGCTGCTTCTCTGTCCGGTCGGATGGGGCGGCGGCGAGGATGAAGAGAAAGAGGAGAGCAAGGAGGATGAGGAGCCGGAGAGGCCGCAGAATAAGTCATCGGTCATGGTTTCGAGAGTCAAGGAACTCACTGCACAGAATTCTGGCTCTGGAAATTCCATCAAGGGCAAATGGAAGAAAAAGCGAGTTCTGCAGACTATATTTTACCTTATTAGTGAATATATAGTTCTGCTCGGTGATCCTGCCAGTGCCATGTCAGGCTGCGTCTACCAGCTATGGACGGACTTTGTATATGTCCGGGATATGACCAGTGAGAACCCGCTGAGAAAATTCAAAGAGCATGTCAGAGGATTCGCCATCCTAGCTGGTCAAACCACACTACAACGGACCGATGAAGAGCCAAAGCCTTCCGATGTCTATGACATGGTCAATCTGGCCAGAGGCGCCATCTTGAAAAAGACTGCAAATACCACGACCGGCGCCAGCACAAGCCCACCACCTGGTGACGAGACAATATCTCAAATCCCCGCTGATCAGACGAAGGCAGCACCGGCGCAAACCCGCGATGTCGAGAAGGATGTAGCAGCCCAGCCCAGCCCAGCTGCACCGGAACTAGAATCCATTCAGAACGCCTATGACCGGAGCGAGTTATGCAAGGAACTGCAATCCACGATCGAAACACTGCTAAAGGCCAATACCGACTTCGTCAATGGCATCGTCATCCCCGTCGTACTGACCTTCGCCGGCACAGCCGCAGGCTTCTACAACGCCTACACTGTGCTCGGCGACCGCGACAAGGGTTACAGCCTGGCCTTCGGCGTCTTCTACGCCTGGCTGCTCGTCCTCGCTGTCGTGAGCAATTGCTACGCCACGACCGTCAATCCCACGCTCCTCGAGGACTCTCTCAAAAAGCCCCTGCTCTCCTGCGCGCAGACCCACCCCGCCTCCAAATTCCGCTTCCGCGTCGTCCCCTTCCGCAAACGCATTCCCACCATCGCCATGTGGACGCGCTGGGTGGACGCCATGACGACCACCACGCCGGCACGGGCACCAGCGCCAGACCCCACCTACCTCAATGCCGCCTTCTTCGCCAAGTTTCTCGCCCTGCAAACCGCCGGCTGGCTCACCGTCGCCGTCTTCCCCGCCTGCGCGACTCTGATCGCCTACAACACGCCCACCATCGGCCTCGGCTGCCGCTCCTTTACCTTCCTCCTCTACACCCTCTTGTCCCTCGTCCTCGCCTGGCTCCTCGTCGCTCGCGAAGCCGCGACCCACATCCGCTCCGCCTCCCCCGCCATGAACGCCCTGCGCGCCTTCCTGTGCTTCCTCTACGGCGCTCTCGCCTTCCTCAACGCCTTCGTGCTCGTCGGCGGGACGACCTTCCACCTCGTCGGGCTTTATCGGAGCTGCAGGTGCCAGCTGCTGTTTGGGCGCAGCGGGGCGCTGGTGGTGTTGAGCGCGGGGACGGAGTTGGATGTCGAGAGGGCGAGGACGTACTGGATCTTGGTCGGGTATGTGGTGTTTACGTTTGCGTGGCTGGTGTGTGCGGTGGCGATTGCGATGAGGGAGTTCATCACGCTGCATTTGACGAATCACTTTTTGAAGGCTGATGGGAGCAGGTGAGGGGGTTGGCGGGGGAGGGCGCTGGAGGGCGGGTGGCTGGTGGCTGTCTGTGCGAGGGGTTTGCGGTTGGTACGGTCAGAGAGGAGGGACGGCTCGTATGATTTTTTGTTGCATTGGGTCGCGAGTGGGTGTCGGGATTTGAGAGTCAATGGAAACTTCCCTCTCGGAACGGAGCGCCCGTTGGCGACGTGTTTGAGGATGCACCGGATGGCTAAGCCTCTGAGTATGATGAGCCTGTTGGCATCTTGGGGGCAGAAACCAGTAAAGCCGTCGAACGCTCCGCTCAATATCCCGCTACCAGCCTTTTTTTGGCATAAGAAAAAAGTCGCTTGTTCAAGTGCATTAAATCAAATGAGGATAAACTCTTCTTCTGGCGAAGGCCTAGAGCGTCGTTGAAGCTGCTATATTGTTACCAGCGTTTGGCTCCAAATCCCCTGCTCAACAAATCAAGCACATCTAGCAGGCGTGACTGCCCAACCCTGACGGTCAAATTTAAGTAACGTTCCCTGCAAGCTCCAAGGATGAATATATATACACTTACCAATATTAGATGAGAAAATATTGAAGATACGGATAACCAGCGTGGTTTTCAATAAGCGATAGAAGGTCCCGTCAGGTCGTGCACCAGACCTGCGGAGGATAGGCTGGATAGGCCTCTCGGATAATAGACCTATCAGCTGATAGTATCCGGAGACTATCCGGATAGTCTCCGGATAGTCTTGGCAAAAACCCCTAATATACTTACACTTGCAATGCACCCCCCAATATTAAAT
>Ga0307507_10008503_pt1 | contig 14155 bp, 12 predicted proteins | sample 7_EM_MG_FD_207223 | JGI IMG/M metagenome (GOLD analysis project Ga0307507, IMG submission 207223) | Populus trichocarpa ectomycorrhiza microbial communities from riparian zone in the Pacific Northwest, United States - 7_EM | ecosystem: Host-associated > Plants > Roots > Unclassified | place... | reverse complement strand
TTCACCAAAATAAGAGTGTTGGTCTTTAAAAGACTTATATATTTAGACAAAAAAAAAAAGAACGAAATAGGGATGACGTGGTATTCTCATCAAGATGAGGGTGACCAAAAAATTTTTTTTTTTTTAAGGTGAGTTTTAAATGACACACCTAAATGGCAAATGAATCCGAAAAAAGAGAGGTTATTTTCAAAATTAAAGTCTAATAAGGACCTTTCATATCACTAGATCCTCTTGAAAGAACCAGGGCATAACACCTTCATTCAATAAAAAAATATAAGTGAATCTGGGTACTATAAGGTAGATGAACTTTTTCAAAGTATTTATCTATAAACCCTTTCTAGGATTTGAGTTAGGATGAATGGGCCAAAAATAAATCCATTGGTTATTCATTGGTATGGCTTGATACTATTAGTCACAAGTCGTGATCAAGAGTCAGTAGTTATAGACATGTCAGTCCATCAATTTATATCAAAAGATAATAACTAGGAGTGCGAAAGATGAATCAAGCCTTAAAATGGTTAAGCTTGAGCCCACGTATTCATCCAGAGTTTAACTTATAGTAATAGACTCAGTATTACCTATATAGATAGACCACTAATAAATTAGGCATAATAAACTGTTAGGAATGGAAGATAAGATCAACAATACAACTTACCTTAGGTAAGATGATTTAAGGTGATAATAAATTTTTTTTAGCTTCATCAGTCCTTTACCTTATAACTCGGCAGACCATTAAGGGGTTTTTAATGACCTTAATAGTAGTTGATGACTCCTTTTAGATAAGTTTAGACTTTATCCCCCCTCTTAAGTGTAACTTAACACCCTCGATTGACACCAAAATGTAATGACTAGTGAGCATTCATTCACATTTAGAACCCATTGATGGACATTGACAGAATCAGAATGTGTAACTTAATGTCCTTAATTGGTCTAAAAATGTAACCATCAATGAAACTTCATTTACACCAAGAAACCATTGATGGACATTTGAAGGCTTTATGTATTTAAAAGAAGGTTTTTTTTATATCCTTGAAAATTGAAATACAAGAGAAATATGTTACTCCTCATCAACATTTAAGATAACAACTTGATATAAGTTTGTTTACCTTGAGCATTGTAATTGAATATCTAAAAAATAAAATTTTCTTTGCAAGTTAAACAAGCATGATTTAAGAAGGAAATGTTTATGAAAAGCTTAGGATGTAAAAAAAGTCTATAGAAGTTAAGCAAACAAGATTTAAAAAGGAAGTGTTTATGAAAAGCATGGAATGTCGACCCCTTTAATGACCTTTTTAATATGGTCCAAACCAAGGTTGTCAAAAATGCTTTTTTAAAATACATGGAAAATACAATGTAAACTTGGATCATAAAAACATAAAATCATAAGGAACTTAAAATTAATGATGAAAACTCAAAAATCAACTCAAATTGTTGGGGGTTAAGAATAACAAGGGGTTTGCTAATCTATTTTTTGAACATAAAAATATGCTTAATTGTTTGGTTTTCTTGGTTCTAACTCCTAAGAAATAATAAGATATTCTAATATGAACTTAGAATGACTAGAAATAAATATTCAATTCCTATCTAACTAAACAATGTAAGAAGAAGTTTAAAATGAAAATTTAAAGGAAAAGATTTAGTTCATATCTAACCAATCATGATTCTATAACAAAATTAGCAACACAAACTTATTATCTAAATGCACTTAGTATCATAGAAATACAAAATCAAAGGAAAAAAGAGAGAGGCAATAGATGATACATACTCGACTTCGTGTTTCCTAGCAAGATAGGTATACTTATTAGCATTCATTTTGGTTATGACAAAAGGTTTCTTCAATTCGGAAAGAGTGGGAGCTGTCATATATCTAACTATAACAAAAAAACTAATTAAATAATATAATAAGCAACATTGCAATTTAAAAGAACAATGAAACACTAAATTTCTTCAGTTTAAGCAATAAAATTATGATTCAGAAAAATTTAATACATAAAAAATGAGATCAAATCAAAATAATATCTAATATGGCTTTATTGAAGAAGAAGAAGAATAGAGAGAGGAAATCCTTTGCAACAATTTTTTTACGGGACTGAAAAAGAAAAGTAAAGGGAATTATAAGAAAATGAGATATCAGAGATCGATTAGAATGATATGTACCCTTGGAGAAAACTAGGGTTTGGCCATTAAGTTGTTCCAGGTTTCCAACATCTTAGCGACGTGAGTGAGACTGTGAGACAATATCCTGATATCCACTTTCACCTTTACTAGGGTTTTGTTTGGTTTAATTGGGAGAGAAAGAGAGTTAATTAGGGTAGCATTTGTAATTCACAGAAAATCATGATTTTACTTTATTTTACTAGTTTTACATAATTTCAGTCTAATATTATTACTTTTAAATTTTTACATGATTTTGTGTGATAAGTATATGCTGACTCTTAAAATCATATGATTTTTCAAGTCAACTCGTGATTTTGACAACCTTGATCTAAACCCTTAATAGGCTTTGTAAACAAGTTGTAAAGCCCAATATGAATGCATGTATAAATGAGTCTTAATTTTTTCTTGGAAAACAAGAGGTAGAGCCATAACATATACAATTTGAACAAATTCATTCAAAAGAAAAACAACAAATTATAGTAGACAATGATGGTGTTAAAATGGTCAAAAACAAATCAAAAGTAAAGTGAAAGATTGTAAAGGTTTCGACCACAACGTAAGATAACAATATAAATTGGATAAATTGAAAATAGACTTGGGGAGTAGAGTGGTCATTTTTCAAGTCAACACAGAGAGGTAAAATAACCAAGGATTGCATACTCAAACTAGACATTTAGCGATTCCTAGTGGTGAGAGGTTTAAGATATCTAAAGTTCAATTTTTTAACTAATAAAATGTCCTAACATGGTTTATGAATGTAAACAGCAACACAAAGTTACTTAAACTCAAACATTTCACAATATTTTCAATTTTACAAACATTCACATACCAAAATCAATCACATTAAGAGATATCTCATGCATGAACATAAACAAGCATAGGACACAACCCTTACACTTAAGCAAAATCATTTATGACATATACCATAACAAATTAAAATCACAATAAAAAAATGGAACAAGAATACCACTTTCATGAACATAAATGAAAGAAATGGAAAATAACAAAACTAAAAATGATAAAAAAAGGTATACCTAAATTGGTCATAAATCTAAATTGGAAAAAATAGAAATAGGGATATACCTCACCTTTTTTTATTCTCTCAAAGCCTATGGTCTTCTCTTCCTCAGTTTCTTTCTCAATTGAAATCTTAAAACCCTAATTTAGTTTTTACACTTTCAGTTTTACCTTTTTTTTTTCTTTCTCTCTGATGGTCACTCATTATTGCTCTTATCTCCCCCGTTTTCTTTTTGAAAACCCTGACTTACCTACCTATTTATAAAGAAGAAAAGGAGTTTAGACCGTGGACACTTTGTAACATACAAGCCCTAGGACTATTCTTAGCTAATCCTTACCGTGAAAGAGGTAAAGACAAATTGATAGCTAGATGAGGTAGTGCAATGTATAGGCAGGATCGTAGGTGCAAAATGAATAAATCGCTAAAAAAATGGGTATACTGCCAGCTATAAGGTTTGTCTTGCCTAAGTAAACATAAATGACCCCAAAATCAATAGGATCAACACCTAAATTGGGTTCAATGATGCCAAAATTAACAAAAGTGATGAGAGTTTGGTTGGTCTTAATGAGAGAGGATGATCAACTAAAGTCGGTTAAGGTCTTGTGACGCAAACCTCGTGATCATATGATCACGCAACCCACAATCAAAATTTGTTATCTAATCTTAGAAAGCCGAAAGAGATCAGATATGAGTGTAATATAATGGAAACATATCCCAAGACACCAACACTATTGAAATGAAGTCGAATGACACCATAAAGCCAGTTAATCTTTGATATGTCAGATTCAGTTCGTTCAAAAACAAAAACAAATGCAAGAATCTCTCTCACACGTTAAATTGAAAAGTTTAGAAGTATTATTCATTAAAAATTACCAAAATTTAGGCTTACAAGAGTTCAAGTATTTCTGAAAAATTAACCATAATAGATCTACCCTTGTGGGCTGAATTGACTTATAGAATTGACCCAAAACCTATATTAGTAAGCCCAAACCCTAATCTAAACAAGCTTTGGGCTATAGCTATAGCTGGAATAATAAAAATAAAACCATTAAGTTAATTCCCTATATTGTTATAAGGAAAAAAAAAAGAAAAAAAAACAATACAAGTCTAATATAAGCCTTGTTTATAGCCTAAAATGCTACCGAATGATCCTAGAAACTAATATGTCATTAAATACTACCAGCCCTTCTTTCCTTGTGTAGTTAAGATGAATAAGGAATCCTTATAAGAAAAGAATTTTGGAACATTTATGAATCTTTGCCACACTTGAAAATTATATTGAAGACCATTTAAAGATCCTTGTATAACTAGAAAATTCTCAAAACAAGTTGCCACATCCTTGTAGGAAAAGGAAGTCCATAAGTTAAAAGAAAGTAAATAATAAAATTTGTATAGCCTGTTCCAACCTATATCACAAGTCCTTCCCAATCTCCAAATCACCTAAACTTTTACCCCAATATAGAAAAATACCTATGAAAACTTTTGAAAATGTTTTAGCTCGATCTAATGGTTTGATTTGGAGTTATGGTCAATAGCGTAAAACTGGACAATATGAAATTTTACTCCAAAATCCGAATCTAACCTTGTTTGGATCATGTCATTCCCTCTCTCTTCAAGATGATTCATCCTTAAATCACCAATAAGTTTAATGGACAATTTCTTAGTCTCTTGTTGAAGCATTTAAAGTTCTCTTCTTGCATGTATTTGCCTCCAACAACTTTGTATGAAAGTAGTAGCCGATAATAATTTCAAAAAAGCACGTCTTGCTATCCATTTGTGTGTATATTCTTGGATGATAATCATTGTTGAACTCTTTTATTTTTTATCCTTTTAGTGTTGAACTGAAGCTCTTTATTCTTCACATTCTTTATTAGTTTCATTATAAATCTTTGCAAGTCATTCACCCTTGCGCTCTTTATCTAACCTCATAAAAGCATTATGATTATAAATATTTGAAACTCGTAACCTCCATTTTTCCTTATATTAAATTTCTTCCAATCAACCCAACTAATTTGTTGCTTCATTGAATCCATATAATCTTTTAGCTCCTTCATCACCCGAAACAGCAACTCAAGTTGTTTGGTGAAAGCTTGCATCTTTTAGTTCTTTCAAAACTAGAACTCCAACCAATCCAAGTCAGAGGTTTCATAATGCAATCCAATTATAAATATAGACTCAAGAATCATGCAAAACTATGATTACAATTTCACGAGTAGTAATTCAAATTCATACAAATTGTGGACAAAATGAAGACGTGAAATGAAATAGAAGTAAAAATTAATTAAAAAAAACACTTATTTGACTCCTAAATAACCCAAATATAATATAAACAAATTGTTTTGGTCTAAACATAGAGTAGAAAAACATGTTTTGGAACTTGACACAAATCTGACCTGTTACGTAATTTTGAAGCACCAGAATTAAAACTAACTCCTAATGATATGAAAATGATCTGAAATTCAATATGTAGTATCTTGATATACAACAAAATACAGATCTAAGTTTATAGGTCATTCTCTTATTCCTAGATATCAAAAACCATATATAATCAATTTGCAGCAGAATTAAACCTCGAATTGAAACCTTAAGAAAATGATATCAAAATAAGAACAAAATTAATATGTAAGCAGTATATGAAATTTCAATTAATTATGAGGTGGATTGCTTAGGGTTTTCTAAGAGTTGTGTTTTTATGGCAGAATTGCAACAAGCTTTGAATAATATATATATATATATATTAAATGTTATGTTACTGATATGTTTAGGGATAGTAACATAATGAAATATATTTTGTTGTACTAGTATACTGCAGACACAATGAAGAAGAAGAAGAGGAATATTGGCGCAAACACTGAAAACTTAACAAAACACTAGGAATTTTTTTTTTCAAAAAGCTATGACTTGTTCTTAGAGCCTAGCTTTGATACCAACTGATGTGAATCTCAAGATCACATGGTCATGCAACCCACAATCAAGATTGAGATATGATCTTGGAAAGCCAAAAGAGGTCTGATAGGGGTGTGACACAATGAAAACTTGTTTCAAGGCACCAACACTATTGGAATGAAATCGAATAACACCACGAAGCTAGTTAATCTTTGATAAGTTAGATTCAGTTCATTTAAGAACCAAAGAATGCAAAAATCTCTCACACACGTTAAACTGAAAAGTTTAGAAGTATTATTCATCAAAAGTGACATGAATGCCATTATAAGAAAATGATTTATTCCTAACTTTTATTAAATAGAGCTCTTTCAAAAATTAGAGAGGTTACATCAGGGTTCAAAAATTGTGAAAGATTACCACAAGAAGATAGAGATTGCAATGATCAAAGCTAATATGGCTAAAGATAGGGAAGCTACTATGTCTAGGTTTCTTAATGAGTTGAATAGAGAAATAACTAATGTTGTTGAGTTATAACACTATATGGAGGTAGATGACATGATTTATATGGGTATAAAAGTGGAGAGACAACTCAAAAAGAAAGGACATGTTCGGTCAGCATTCAATTCAGGTTCTTTATCTCCATGGAAGTTGAATTTGAGGGGAAAGGGGGCTACCCACCAAAACCTTTTGTCCCTACCAAAGCTAAACCATCTAAAGCTAAGGTTAAAGCCTTTGTGAGTTTCAAAAGTAAATCTGACACTCAACCTAAACTTACTAATGATGTTAAATGTTTTAGGTGTTAAGGGCTTGGACATTACATTTTAGAGTGTCCAAACAAGAGGATAATGGTGATGAGAGACAATGGTGATGTAGAATTCGAGAGTGAAAAATCAAATTGTGAAGACATTCCACCATTTGAGGTTTGTACTAGGGATGAATTGGCATTATCTATTGAGGAGTACTTTGTTATAAGGCATACATTTTAGGTTCAGATGAAGGAAGATGAAAGTGATTAGCAAAGGGAAAACATCTTCTATACGTGATGCTATGTACAAAATAAAATGTGTAGTTTAATTGCTAATGTGGCTAACATTACCCTTGTTAGTAAACTAGATTTGTGTATTGGTAAGCACACTAGACCTTATAGATTGCAATGGTTGAATGATAGTGGTGAAGTGAAAGTGACTAAACAGGTTATGGTTTCGTTTTCAATTGGAAAGTATGTTGATGAAGTTCTATGTGATGTTGTACTAATGCAAATGAGTCAAATCTTATTGGAGAGACCATAGAAATGTGATAGGAAGGCAATTCATGATGGGGTTAAAAATAGGTATACCATTTTAAAAAATGGTAAAATCATCACTATTATACCTCTTACACCTAAACAGGTATATAATGATCAAATAAAGTTAAAAGGTGAGCATGAGGCTATGGAGAGTGAAAATCAAAGTGAGGAACAAGGGGGGCAAGAACCATCAAATTCGGTCAGAACCCAAAACACTACTGCAAGCCATTTACCCACCCATCTAAACAAAAACAAACATTCAACCAACACTCCAAACAAATTAGACCATTCAGCCACTACCTAAAAACACCCAAATTTGGTCGTGAGTGGAGGTAAGACAAGAGGAGTGAAAAAAATCAGTAAATGTGATAAGAATTGTGTGGTAAAACAAAAACAATAAACAACCTAATCTTTGTGCTAGGAAGGGTAAGGTCAGATCTATATTTTTCACTAATAAGCCAATGGTTTTACTTATGTACAAGGAGAATTATTTTAATATTAATGATCTTGATCATGTTGTGCCTAGTGTTGCTATTTCTTTGTTATGGGAGTTTGAAGATGTGTTTTCTAAAGATATACCTAGCGGATTCACCCTTGAGGGGAATAGAACATAAGATTGTTCTTCTACCAAAAAATGTGATTCCTAATTGACTAGCCTCTAGAAGCAATCTCGAGGAAATAAAAGAGCTTCAAAGGCAAGTTGATGAGCTGATGGAGAAAAGGTACATTCGTGAGAGTATGAGCCTATGTGTTGTGCTAGTGTTACTTGTGCCTAAGAAGGATGGAAAATGAAGGATGTGTGTTGATTGTCGAGCCATCAGCAACATAATGGTAAATTATAGACATCCCATTTCTAAGCTTGATGACATGCTATATAAGTTACATGAATCATATATTTTCTTTAAAATTTAATTTGAAAAGTGGGTAACATTAGAGTAGGGTGAAAGAAGGTAATGAGTGAAAAATTGCATTTAAGACTAACCATGGTTTGTATGAATGGTTAGTGATGCTATTTGTACTTACAAATACACCTAGTACGTTTATGCATTTAATAAATCATGTATCATATGCGCTTATAGGTAAGTTTGTGGTTGTGTATTTCAATGATATTTTGATCTATAGCAAGAACTTAAAGAAGCATCTTGATCATTTATGTAATGTACTTAGTGTGTTGTGTAGTGAGAAATTGTATGCTAATCTTAAGAAGTGTACTTTTTACATGGAGAAAATTGTGTTTCTTGGCTATGTTGTAACTACACTAGGTATTAAGATGGATGAGGAGAAAGTTAAGGCCATTTAGGATTGGCCTACACCAAAATCAGTAAGTGAGGTAAAGAGTTTTCATGGGGTTTGTTGTTACATATTTTTAAGCCCCACGTGCTGGAGATGGTGTGTACCTCTTTTGAACCAAATGCAGGAGTTTAGTTCATGATTGTTGAGGAATTGACAAAAACAGAGAAGAAAAAAGTGTTTTTCTAACCCTATTTCAGCTATTTCCTGCTCTCTTTATCCTCCCTCTTTTGATGTCGAAATCGTCAGGTTTCTTAGGCTAACTAGGAGTTTTCATAATGCTAAATTCATTCCTTTTTTATTTGGTCTTTAAGTTTGGATAAATCTCTCAGAATTTACACTAAAAAACTGATTCTGCTGCTGTCGCAATTCTGTTGTAATACCAATTTTGTTCCAACTTAGACTTTGATTCTGACTTGGTTTTGTGCAATATCTAACCATCCCAGCTATATTCCGTCATTCATGACATGTTAAAGAATTGACCTGCACCTTTTTTGGGTCCTAGGGCTCACTGTTCTTATGTCAAACTCTTATTCAAATTGGGATGCTTGACATTGTCAGTTTCCGAATCAGATCGAGAGATCTTTTTGACCAACCAGATTACGACCAGTTTCTTTCTTCAAAAAAAATTTATCTCACTTTGAACCCTTTATAAAAGTTGTAGTCCTATATGTGTAGATGAATTTGGGTTTTTAATCTCCTGATTTCGATATTAGAAGCTCAATATCTAATGTGAAAGCAGAGAATCCTGCCGCGAGAAGGATTCCAACCTGAGTTGTTTTGCAATTCTGTTCTTCAAAACAATTTTATCTAAACTTGAATCCCTCATGAAAGTTGTAGTCCTATACGTGTAGATGAATTTGGGTTTTTGAATCGACTAATTTCGATATCACAAGCTTAAGATATCCCCGTTTGAAGGTCTAGCTTGAAAGCAAAGAATCTTGTCACGAGAAGGGTTGTAGCCTGAGCTCGCAGGTCTGATTCGAGGGATTACGGGCCGGTTTGAAGGAATTTTTTTGGACCAAGTACTGAATTGAAAAGTGCTAAAATAAGGGATTTAATTGAAGATAAATTAGAAGGAAATGGGTTGGTTTTTAAGAAGTTGAAGAGGGGGACTAGATCATCAGAAAATTACAAGAATTCTACCATGTCGGATAAGGAAATACAACTTTGAAGCATGGTACTGTTCATTTGTGTTTTAAACAGTACCCCTCCCCATCTAAAATTCTTTTCTTTTCTCTGCACAATCCTCGTCGTCTGCCATTCTTTCCTTTTCTCTACACAACCCTCCCCGTCTGCAATTTGTTTCTTTTCTCTACACAACTATTCCCGATGGTTTCCATGATTCTCTCGCCCAATTTTTGAGCTGCAAATCATGTTTTTTTCTGCCTCAATCCAAAGGAAATAGTTGGTGCCTCACAGTGCTAGTTATGGAAGGATAGAAAGGAGCCACGCCATCCTCTAATTACTGGAAAGTAATCACTAGAATCATCAGAATATCAATCAGAATATTCTGGTTTCCTATTTTGTTTTATCTAATTGTAAGTAACCCAAAATTATCCTAGATTAGTGTCTTTTGTTTTCTAAATAGAGCTGCGTGTAGTCTATATATAAGCCTCCTCTGCTGACGGGATGAAAAAAGAGAGCAGGGAAACGAGATGAAAAAAGAGAGCAGGGAAACGAAAAGGAAGAGACAAAGAAAGGAGAGAAAAAACACAGAGAACAAGGGAGAAAAAAGAGTTTTTTTTTCTTTCATCCTTTCATTACTGTGAAAGAAAGAAAAAGGAAAAGAGAACAGAGAAGAGGGAAAGAAAATAGAAGAAAACAGGAAGAAGAAAGGAGAAAGAGGCAGGCAACAGAACAACACAGTCAAAAGCAAGAAAAAACATAAAGGCGAAGACGTCAATTCAACTAGCACACCACGCCTTCATCATCATCATCTTCGCCATCTCCAGAGAGAGCATCATCAGAAGAGAAAAAAAAGACCAAAACTAGTGTGGCCATCGTTGTTTTGTCTCCAGAACCAGTGACCACCGGCCGTGCGCAGAAGCTTCACCGCCATCGTCTTCGCCTGTCTCAGTGCCAAGTAAGTTTCCATGCATTCCTTTCACTTTGCATTTTAATTACATATTTGATGTGCATGCCTTTGTGTTTACTGTTCAAGTGCATTATAATTCACTTGAACAGTAGCGGAGCAATACACGCATGAGAAAACTCACGCGTGCCTCTTGTGTCCAGCCAGGTCACTAGTTTGGGCAAGTGACCCGGCTAGGCCTGCTGGGTTTAGCCCCGCCACATGGGCCGAAACAAATGTGAGATTGGTGGTGTTCTCATGTATTTATTTTATGGTTTGTATTTTTATATTGTGGAAATACAAATTTGATATTAAAGTACTTGGTTTTCCATGAAATGTTGCAAATATATATATATTTTTAACATTTCTCTTATGTGTTGCATACGGCCAATACCCTAACATATTTTGAACATTTCTCTTAAAAAAAAACCAATATTCGAAGTTTAAAAGAAAATGTGTTTTAGCATGGATTTATTAAACACAAAAATTATTTTCTTGCATTCTTGATTTTACAACATGTTTGTAAAACTCCAAAGGGTATTGACCAATATTCCAAAAATATAAAAAATTTATTTTTGGGGAACTCGTCTTTATTCACTATTAATATTTGGATAAAGAAATCTCAAAAGGGTTAATATCCAAAATATTATTAGGAATAATTTGATATTATTCACTGTTAATATTTGGATAAAGAAACCTCAAGTGGTTAATATCCAAAATATTGTTTTATGAATAATAAGTCATTATCTTTTAATAATATAAGGACAAAGAAGCCTATGAAAGGTAAATGTCCAAAATATTGTTGAGAGTAACACAACTTGTTCATTTTTAACATAAGGGCAGATTTATGCCCAAAATGTTATTTAGAACAATTTAATTGCACATCCTTGAAAGAAACCTCAATTATAATTGGGGACATTTCAATTTTTTGTTCCACGGTTTATGAGTCATGAAAGTATGAAATACTAAGGCAAAAAGGGCTTTTAAAGCATCTTGAATTTCCTTAGATTTCTAACTTAGCTTTTTTATTTCTCTTCCTTGCGATGTATGAGTCGCGAACACTTGAAATACTAAGGGGAAAATGAACTTTTAAGCACATTGAATCTCTTTGGATTTCTATCTTAGTTGTCTCATAATCCACAAGTTACAAATTTAGTCTGAATCAAACACAAATTTCAAGAGATCTACATTGGTTCTCCTTGGTACTTTGTAGACATACCTAAGGTATGATCAACATTGGCCAAAGGTTCTTTCTTTTTAGACTTTAAGCCCAAGTTTGATCATCATAGCAAATTTATCCTAGGAAAACTGATGGGATTAGAGAACATCAACACCATAGCAATTATAAGGCAAATCAAACACCAAGCAGCTTATCTTAGGTAAGGCGTACTAGGGGTGTTAAAACCTTCCCTTTACACAACCAGTCCCTTGCTTTAGAATCTCTAAAAGACTAGTTAGGTTTCCTAGTGACTATAATATTAGGTGGTGACTCCCTTATTCACAAAACAAAGACCTCGACATGATTCCCCGCTCCGGGAAGGGTTGTCGCGACGCCGCGCACTCGCAACGGTGCGACAAGGTTAACTAGTTTTTATAGGTGTTTTGTGAAAGATTTTAGTACATTAGCTGCACCTTTGAATGGAGTTGTTAAAAAGTTAGTTGGGTTTAAATGAGAGGAGGAACAATAATCGAGTTTCATTCTTTTGAAAGAAAAATTATGTTTTGCACGAGTTTTAGTTTTACCTGACTTTACAAAAGCATTGGAAATTGAATGTGATGCATATGAAATAAGAATAAGAGTTGTGTTAATGCAGGATCGAAGACCTATTGCTTATTTTAGTGAGAAGTTAAGTGGAGTGACTTTGAATGATCTCATTTATGACAAAAAAATGGTATGCTTTGGGAAGAACACTTGAGACATGACAACATTACTTGTGGCCAAAAGAGTTCATGATCTATTCAAATCACAAGTCCTTGAAACATCTAAAAAGACAAGGTAAGTTGAATAGGAGACATGCAAAATGGATTGAATTCATTGAGACTTTTCCTTACGTCATCAAATATAAGCAAGGTAAAGAGAACATAGTGGCTGATGCACTTTCGCTTAGGTATGTTCTTCTAAACACTATGAGTACTAGATTGCTAGGCTTTGAATATGTGAAAGCATTGTATGCTAATGATTATGACTTTGCCTAAATATATAATGCATGTGGACACTTGGCTTTTGGTAAGATTTATTTAATAGATTGTTACTTTTTCAAAAAGAATCGATTGTGTGTTCCTACTAATTCTTTACATGAATTGCTTGTTCGTGAAGCACATATGAGTGGTTTAATGGGTCATTTTGGGGTTTAAAAAGCTTTAGATGTATTGCATGAACATTTGTATTGGCCAAAAATGAAAAGGGATGTGCAACAAATCTTTAAACAAAGCTTTAGAGTACAATCACATGGATTGTATACACCATTGCCTATACTTATAGAACCTTAGGTAGATATCTCTATGGACTTTGTTTTACGTTTACCTAGGTCAAATAAAGGTAAAGACTCTTATTTTATTGTGGTTGATAAGTTTTCTAAAATGACGCATTTCATTACATGTCATAAGATTGATGATGTATTTCATATCGTAGATTTGTTCTTTAGGAAAATTATACGTTTGCATGGCATTCCTAGGAGTATAGTTTCAGATCATAATGTTAAGTTCCTTAACTACTTTTGGAAGACTTTATGGGAAAAGTTGGGTACTAAACTTTTATTTTCGATAACTTGTCATCCTCAAACATATGAACAAACTAAGGGAGCGAATAGAACTTTATCATAATTTTTGTGTGTTGTTATTCAAAAGAATATGAAAAGTTAAGAAGAATGTTAGTCTTTTGTTGAGTTTGCTTATAATAGAACTGTTCATTCAATCACTAACTTTTCTCCTTTTAAAATTGTTTATGAGTTTAATCCATTAAGTCCTATAGACTTAATTCTTTTACCTTTGGAAGAAAGAGTAAGTTTAGATGGTGAAAATAAGGCAAAGATGATGGGACAACTCCATGAGGGAGTTCGACTGCAAATAGAGAAAAGAAACAAGTTGTACTCTTATAAAACAAATAAAAGGCGTAAACAAGTTGTTTTCCAACTCAATGATTGGGTTTGGGTGCACATGCATGAGGAATGGTTTTCTAACCATGGGAAATCAAAGTTACAGCCTCGTGGTGATGGTATATTCCAAGTTTTAGAGAGGATCAATAACAATGCTTACAAAGTTGATCTTCTAGGTAAGTATAGTGTTAGTGTTACCTTTAATGTTAATGATCTTACTTTGTGATGTGCATCATGGGAATTATAATCCATCTTGTAAAGCTAAAACTAATGTGCAAGAGGATTCAGATGGTCCAATGACAAGAGCGAGAGCAAAACAACTACAAAGGGCCTTGACGAGTCAAATTGGA
>Ga0307507_10008502_pt1 | contig 14157 bp, 15 predicted proteins | sample 7_EM_MG_FD_207223 | JGI IMG/M metagenome (GOLD analysis project Ga0307507, IMG submission 207223) | Populus trichocarpa ectomycorrhiza microbial communities from riparian zone in the Pacific Northwest, United States - 7_EM | ecosystem: Host-associated > Plants > Roots > Unclassified | place... | reverse complement strand
TCCACGGTCATGCTGCCCGGTCCCATCTCGTCGAGCGCGCGCAGCATGCGGCCCTCGCGCCCCAGCGCCTTGTCGGCGAGGCTGACGATCAGGCGGTTCGGCGATGCGATCGGGGAGGCCGCGCGAATCTGCCGCGCGATCTCGATCTCGTCGCGATGCGGATTGAGCAGGCAGACCGCCGCAAACGCACTCGCGGTCGAGCGGCTGATGCCGGCATAGCAGTGCACGACCATCGGCGCATGGCGATCCCAGCCGCGGACGAAGTTCAGGACCTTCTCGATGTGAAGCTCCGACGGCGCGACGAAGCCGTCGAGCTGTTCGGTGATATCGTCCATCGACACTTTGAGATGATTGGCGGGAAGCACCGATTGCGGCCGCTGCACCTGCTCGACATTGGCCATCACCGTGAGCACGTGGCTCGCGCCCGTCAATCGGACGGTTTCGGGCAGGGCGGCGAGCGAGCAGACGTGGATCATGATGGTTTTTCCGATCGTGCGGATTATAGTACGTAGGGTGGGCAAAGCGAAAGCGTGCCCACCATTTCAAAGAACGAGCCGACAGATGGTGGGCACGGCGCTTTGCGCCTTTGCCCACCCTACGAAGACGTTTGCAGCCCATTGAACCGCGCCAGGAAACGCTTCTCGGCCTTGGCGGCGCTCCAGGGTGTCAGATAGTCCCGTCGCGTCGCATCGGGAAGGCCGGGATCGCGCCCGAACAGGCGCTTGGCCTCGGTGTCAGAAAAGCCGGCTAGCTCGGTCGCCTCGAGAAAGGCGGCACCCCGGTCGGCCGCCTTGATCTGCCGTTCGATCTCCGCGCTCGACACCGGCGGCAGCCCGAACCGGATATGGATCGCGGCGAGCAGGCGCTTTTCGATGCTCTTGTAGCCGTCGCCGAGCACCGCCTTGAACGGCGAGATCATGTCGCCGATGACATATTCGGGCGCGTCGTGCAGCAGGGCCGCGAGCCGGATGCGGTCGTCGATGCGCGGCGCATGCGCCCGCATCACCGCTTCGACCAGCAGCGTGTGCTGCGCCACCGAGAAGATATGCGCGCCGCTGGTCTGGCCGTTCCAGCGCGCCACCCGCGCCAGCCCGTGCGCGATGTCGACGATCTCGATATCGAGCGGCGAGGGATCGAGCAGGTCGAGCCGTCGCCCCGACAGCATCCGCTGCCAGACTCGCGTCTCGGTGGAGGGCGATGCAGCCGGCTTCATTTGGCTTTGAGGCGCGCCGTGCGCTGCGTCTTGCTGCAGGTCTCGTGGCAGAAGCAGTCGACCAGATGATCGTTGACCAGGCCGGTGGCCTGCATGAAGGCGTAGACGATGGTCGGGCCGACGAACTTGAAGCCGCGCCCGCTCAACTCCTTCGACATCTTGACCGAGAGCGGCGTCGAGGCCGGCACGCTCGCGGTGCTCTTGAAGCGGTTGACCTTGGGCTGGCCGCCGACGAAGTCCCACAGCAGCGCGGAGAAGCCGGGGCCTTGCTCCTGGATCGCGAGCCAGGATTTCGCGCTGGCGATGGTGCCCTCGATCTTGGCGCGGTTGCGCACGATGCCGGCGTCATTCATCAGCGCGTGGATCTTCTTGTCGTTATAACGTGCGATCCTGTCGGGCTGGAAATCATCGAAGGCGCGGCGGAAATTGTCGCGCTTGCGCAGGATCGTGATCCAGGACAGGCCGGCCTGAAAACCGTCGAGGATCAGCTTTTCAAACAGCGCGCGGTCGTCGCGTTCCGGCACACCCCATTCGGTGTCGTGATAGGCGACATAGAGCGGATCCTCGCCGGGCCAGGGGCAGCGCGTCAGGCCGTCGGGATGCAGGCGGGGAGCGCGACTCATGCGACGGACGGCTTCGCGGTGGAGCGCAGCGCATCCGGATCGGCGAGACGGATCGCAAGGCCACCGGCGGTCAGCGGCAGCCCCTGATCGAGCGCGTCGCTGACGCGATCGGTGCGGATCAGCGCGAGGCCCTTGCGGCCTGCGGTCGACCCGATGGTGCCGACCGTCTTGTCGCCGGCCAAAATCGTCTGCCCCACTTCCGGCGAGAAATCCTCGAGCAGGATCCTGACGGTGCGGGTCCGCGCGGTGCCGCGATGCTGCATGCGCGATACCACCTCCTGGCCGACATAGCAGCCCTTGTCGAAATCAACGCCGTGGAGCCGGTCCATGTTGGTCTCGTGCGGAAACGCATCGCCATAGCTGAAGTCCAGCCCGCCGCGGGGAACGCCGCTGCCGATGCGGTGCGCTTCGTAGTCCGAGCTGTCGACGAGGTCGGCGCCGATCATGCCGGCGACCGTTGCCGCGAGCGCCTCGGGGACGAGAATGCGCCAGCCGAGATCGGGCATGCGCGGATCGGCGAAGGCGAGATCGGGCCTGGTGACGGGTTCACCGTCCCAGGCCGCGACCACGCCGAGTTCGCCGGAGAGATTTTCGATCCCGACCTTGGCGCGCAGCTTGTAGAGCTTGAGCTTGTCGGTGAGCCCCTGCGCCAGCGCGCGCGGCACGTCGAGCAGGAAGCCGCCGCCATGGCCTGCGGGTGCCTCGGTGATGAGGAAATCGACGACGATCTTGCCCTGCGGCGTCAGCAGCGCGGCGAAGCGGCCGAGACCCGGCGCGACCAGCTTGACATCGGTCGTGACCAGGCCACCGAGGAAATTGCGCGCGTCTTCGCCGCTCACCTTGACCACGCCGCGGTCGGGAAGAAACGCTGCTTTCATAAGTGTTTCTCGCTCGAAGTTCTTGTTGAATTGCCGGCCATAGCCTTTAACAAGGGAGGTCAAGATACTGCAATAACTGAAGTTAAGTCGCCGCTTGGCCGCTCACAAGGCCCGCGCGCCATCTCGCGACCATTCCCGCGGGCTTTCGAGGACAAATGACCCAACGATTCGACACCATTCTCAAATCCGGCACCGTGGTCAATCAGGACGGCGAGGGTGTCAGGGACATCGCGATCAGCGAGGGGCGGATCGCCGCGATCGGCGCGCTGGGGCAGGCCGACGCCGCCGAGATCATCGACTGCGGGGGGCTGCATATCCTGCCGGGCGTCATGGACACCCAGGTGCATTTCCGCGAGCCCGGCCTGACCCACAAGGAGGATCTGGAGACGGGATCGCGCAGCGCCGTGATGGGCGGGGTGACGGCGGTGTTCGAGATGCCGAACACCAATCCGCTGACCGTCACGGAACAGGCGTTCACCGACAAGTTGAACAGTGCGCATCACCGCATGCATTGCGATTTCGCCTTCTTCATCGGCGGCACCCGCGAGAATGTTCAGGATCTGCCGGAACTCGAACGCGCGCCCGGCTGCGCCGGGGTCAAGGTGTTCATCGGCTCCTCGACCGGTGCGCTTCTGGTGGAGGATGATGAGAGCCTGCGCCGGATCTTCCAGGTGATCCGCCGCCGCGCCGCGTTTCATGCCGAGGACGAGTATCGCCTCAACGATCGCAAGCATTTGCGGCTCGACGGCGATCCGCGCTCGCATCCGGTCTGGCGCGACGAGACCGCGGCGCTTAAGGCGACGCAGCGCCTGGTCAAGCTCGCGCATGAGACCGGAAAACGCATCCACGTGCTGCACATCTCGACCAAGGAGGAAATCGAATTCCTGCGCGACCACAAGGATGTGGCGTCCTGCGAGGCGACGCCGCATCATCTCACGCTGACCGCGCCGGACTGCTACGAGCGGCTCGGCACCCTGGCGCAGATGAATCCGCCGGTGCGCTCGGTCGAGCACCGCGACGGTATCTGGTACGGAATCGCGCAAGGAATCATCGACGTGCTCGGCTCCGATCACGCGCCGCATACGCTCGAGGAAAAGGCGAAGGCCTATCCGGCCTCGCCCTCGGGCATGACCGGGGTGCAGACGCTGGTGCCGTTGATGCTCGATCACGTCAATGCCGGCCGATTGTCTCTTGCCCGATTCGTCGATCTCACCAGCACCGGTCCGGCGCGGCTCTACAACATCGCCTGCAAGGGCCGCATCGCGGCCGGCTACGATGCCGACTTCACCGTGGTCGATCTCAAGCGCAGCGAGACCATCACCAATCAATGGATCGCCTCGCGCGCCGGCTGGACGCCGTATGACGGCGTGAAGGTTACGGGCTGGCCGGTCGGCACTTTTCTGCGCGGCATACGCGTGATGTGGCAGGGCGAATTGATGACACCAGCCACCGGCGAGGCGGTCCGGTTTCTGGAAACGCTGAAGGCGTAGCGAGGTTTCAACGCTCATCCGCTGCCGCACCTCGCACTGCCGTCATGCTCCGCGAAAGGGGTATCCACTACGCCGCGGCCTCTCGGGGTGATCACTGATGACCCGGAGTACTGGGTCGTCCGGTCAAAGCCGGGCGATGACAGCTGAGAGCGTGGTGCGGCTCTCGCAAGAATTCGGCCGATTCGAATTTCAAACAGCCTCCCCGGCGAGCGCCGCCCCTGCATCCACGACAGGCGCGCTGATCTTGCCGGCCGGCCGCAACTCGTCGTGCGGATACGTCGCGTGTGATCAGCATTGTGAGTCGACGGAAGCAAGCCTGCGGCCTTTCTACCACAGCGGGTATCTTCTAAGATAGGATTGGGACCTCATTTTTTCAGGAGGACATCGTGGGCCATAGCGTCATGGAACCTACCGGCAGCGTCGAGGTGAAGCGGCCGCAGACCGGCGACGAATATCTGGAGTCGCTGCGCGACGGCCGCGCCATCTATATCTATGGCGAGCGGGTCAAGGACGTCACGACGCATCCGGCGTTCCGCAACACCGCGCGGATGGTGGCGCGGCTCTACGACGCGCTGCATGACGACAAGCGCAAGCACAGACTGCTGCTGCCGACCGATACCGGCAATGGCGGCGTGACGCATGCCTTCTTCAAGGCGCCCAAGACCATGGAGGATCTCCTTGCCGGGCGCGATGCGATCGCCGAATGGGCGAAGCTCACCTATGGCTGGATGGGCCGCGCCCCCGACTACAAGGCCGCATTCCTCGCCACGCTCGGCGCCAATGCCGACTTCTACGACCCGTACCAGGCGAACGCCAGGCGCTGGTACAAGTTCAGTCAGGAGCGCGTGCCGTTCATCAACCACGCCATCATTCACCCGCCGGTCGATCGCGACCGGCCGCCCAACGAAGTCGCCGATGTCTGCTGCCACGTCGAGAAGGAGACCGACGCCGGCATCATCGTCTCGGGCGCCAAGGTGGTCGCGACCGGATCGGCGCTCACGAACTACACCTTCGTGGCGCATCATGGCCTGATTCCGCTGCAGGACAGGACATTCGCCGCGGTGTTCATGGTGCCGACCGATGCGCCCGGCGTGAAGTTCATCTGCCGCACCTCCTACGAGATGAGCGCGAGCGTGATGGGCAGTCCGTTCGACTATCCGATCTCGAGCCGGCTCGACGAAAACGACGCCGTGTTCATCATGGACAAGGTGCTGGTGCCCTGGGAAAACGTCTTCGTCTATGGCGACATCGAGAAGGCCAACAATTTCTTCCCGCGCACCGGTTTCCTGCCGCGCTTCGTCGTGCACGGCTGCACCCGCCTCGCGGTCAAGCTCGATTTCATCAGCGGTCTGTTGCTGAAGGCGACCGAGGCCTCGGGCACCAAGGATTATCGCGGCGTCCAGGCCAATGTCGGCGAGGTGATCGCATGGCGCAACCTGTTCTGGAGCCTGTCGGATGCGATGGTCAGGGATCCCAGGCCGTGGATCGGCGACTATGTGCTGCCGAACATGGATCCCGGCAACGCCTATCAGATCATCGCCACGATGGCCTACACCAAGGTCAAATATCTGATCGAGCAGACCGTCGCCTCGGGCCTGATCTACCTCAACAGCCATGCCACCGATTTCAAGAATCCGGAGATTCGTCCCTACCTCGATCGTTACTTGCGCGGTTCCAACGGCTACAAGGCCGAAGAGCGGGTGAAGCTGATGAAGCTGCTGTGGGATTGCCTGGGCAGCGAGTTCGGCGGACGCCACGAACTCTACGAAATCAATTACGGCGGCTCGACCGAGGAAATCCGGCGCTACTGCCTGTTCGGGGCACAGGCCTCCGGCAATGCCGACAGGTTCAAGGGCTTTGCCGAGGAATGCATGGCCGAATACGACCTCGACGGCTGGCGGGTACCCGACCTCACCGATCCCGGCGAGCTCAGCTATCACCTGCTGCGCAAGTAGGCTGGGCGGCCAACGCCGCGTTGGCCGACCGCCGCGGCGTACGGGTTACCGCGCTTTCGCTGACGGTGAGGACCGAGGTTGACGCCGTTACTGCATCGGCAGTGCGATCGAGAATTCGCCGTTGCGCACGCGCCCCGGCAAGCCCTCGACGAATTTCGCCACCGCGTCCTCGCCATAGGTCCCGACCAGTTCGGCGAGTGCTGCGAACAGGCTGGCCTGCGCCAGGCAATCGCCGTCGACGCCATCGTGCCGCGCCTCCGCCCAGGCCTCGTTGAGGTAGCCGAGCGCGGCCTTCTTCTGCTCGTGATCGGGCAAGGGGGCGCGGGCGATCGAGGAGAAGGGCACGGGAGGGCTCATGAGACTGGAGGACAATTTTCACGCGCGCTCCAGGTGAAGCGCGTCGCGGGTTGCGAGCTGTAGCATGCGATGCGAGACCCACTAACCTTCTTCTTTAAGAAGGGTTAACGGCCGAGGCCAATATCAACAGGATACGCCAAGCCTTTGCGACGCAAGCTCATTCGCGTCGCGCGCAGTGCGGTCAAGCGAGATTTTCGCGCCCGCTTCGAGATCGCGGTGGGTCGCCACCCTCGCCGCCGGTGCGCAGATCCTGGTAGCCTGCTGCAAGCCGTTGTGACCGCGGTTGAAGCCCGCGATCATGCGCGCCCTGCGGTCGCCGGTGGTGTCTGGATAGTCCGTGCTGTTCAGCCCGTAGCTCCACCTTTGCTTGCGGGGAGAGGTCGAAATTCGCGCGGCGAATCTCGGGTGAGGGGGCACAAGTCTACCAACCAGCACCAGTTCTGCGATGAGTCCCCCCGCCCCAACCCTCTCTTCGCAAGCGGGGCGCGGGAGTGCACCTGCCGTGCAGATCAATCCAATCTCGTCATGCCCTAATTCGCGTAGCGCGCGGTGAGGTCGCGCGAAATTTTCGAGCCCTCGTCGATGTAGCGGCGGATCGCCACCTGCGCGGCCGGCGTACAGGTCCTGTAGGTCTGCTGGAAGCCGTTATAGCCGCGGTTGAAGCCAGCGATCATGCGCGCCCTGCGGTCACCGCTGGGGGTCTCGGCGTCGATCAGCGCCTGCATCTGGTTGCGCCACTTGGCGCCTTCATTGTTGCCGCAAATGCCCCGGAGGTAATGCAGGGTGCCGAGGATTTCGGCCAGCCGCTGCAGTTCACCGTCGAACGGCGCGGCCGCGTCCTCGGCCCGCACGGGGTTCGCAAGGCAGGCGAAAAGCACGAGGACGATGGCGAGCAGGCGGTTTGACATGTGGGGGGTCATATGCCTTCCCAATGCGCAGGAAGCAAGGCTGCCCTGATCTCAGGCCGGGAGCAGGCCCCGGGCTGACGCGACGACCTCTTGCAGGCCGCCGGTCAGCTTGAGATCGCCGAGCGCATCGGGCGCCCGCCATTTGAAGTCGTCATGCTCGTCGTTCAGAACCGCCTCGCGCGCGACCCAGCGCGCCGCGAAGGACATGATGAGATAGTGCCCGCCGCCGCTCGCCGCCGGCAGCACCTCGCGCCAGCCGGCGAGGCCGCCAATCTCGATTCTCAGCCCGGTCTCCTCGTCAACCTCGCGATGCAGGGCAGTATGCAGGCTCTCGCCGAATTCCACCCGGCCGCCGGGCAGCGAATAGAAGCCCTTGGCCGGCGAGCGCGCCCGCCGCACCAGGAGGATCTTGCCGTCGCGGAAGATCACCGCGCTGACGGCAAGCTGCGGATGGGCGGGAGTGGACGAGGTCACGGCATGATCCCGAAAAGCTTGCCCTCAGACTTGTTCCGAGGGTGGACACTGTTTTCGGAAGAGATCATGCCACAGAGAAGGGCATGATCCCGAAACGAGCACAGCGGTTTTCGGAGGAGATCATGCCCGATCGTTCGGCCGCGGTCTAATCCACCGCCCCAGGTTCTCAATGGGTCATGATATATTCGACGTCGCCCTCGGATCCGCCATTGATGACGCCACCGGCGGCCATGACCAGGGGCTTGACCCAATGGATGGCCTGTTCCGCGAGCTTGGCGCGGGTCTTGTCCTGACTGGCCTCGCGCATGGCCTGGCCGACCGCGGTGAGGATGGAGGTCATGGTGCTGGTGAGCTGGTCGAACTCGGCGCGGATGGCGGGATCTGCCTGTTCATAGGCCGAGATCGCGAGATCGCGTGCCTTGAAATTGGAAGCCGTGAAGTGCTCGGCATAGGATAACGGATGCCACTCCAGGAAATCGTCGGCGCATTCCGGGATGTCCGGGATCATCTCGAGAAGCATGATGGCTTCGTTGAAATGATTCAGGTAGTCGGTCGCAAGACCGGTGCGGGGATTGATATTGGCAGCACGCAACTCTGCGGCGCGCGTCTCGCCGTCGAGACCCGCTGGCGGTGCGTGATTGCTTGGCGTGTGGGATAAGGCCATCGAGTTCATCTGCCGCAGTTTTGACATCCGGAGTTAAAAGGTCCTGAACAGATGGACAATTCGGCGGCATAATGTGTGGACGGTTCGTAATTACCTCTCCTCCCGCGGCGCTTCGCGAGATGTTCGGCTATGCGGAACAGCCCAACTTTCCGCCACGGCACAATATCGCGCCAACGCAGCCGATCCCGGTCGTGATCGTCGAGAACGGGGCGCGGCATTTCCGGTTGATGCGCTGGGGATTGCTGCCGGCTTGGGTCAAGGACCCGCGTCAATTCACGCTCCTGATCAACGCCCGCGCCGAGACCGTGCAGGACAAGCCTGCCTTCAAGAATGCCTTCAAGCGGCGACGCTGCCTGATCCCGGCGGACGGCTACTACGAATGGCAGGCGGCTGATGGGCGCAAACGGCCGTTCTTCATTCATCGTCGCGACGGACATCCGTTCGGACTTGCGGGACTGGCGGAAACCTGGACCGGCCCCAATGGCGAGGAACTCGATACGGTCGCCATCGTCACCGCGGCGGCAAGCCGGGACCTCGCGGTGCTGCATCATCGCGTCCCCGTAACGATCGCGCCTGAGGATTTCGCGCGCTGGCTCGACTGCGCCGCGTTCGCGGCGGATGCGGCGATGGACCTGCTTCATGGGCCGGCAGAGGGCGAGTTCGCCTGGCACGAGGTCTCGATCAGGGTCAATCACGTCGCCAATGACGATGCGCAACTGATCCTGCCTATCACCGAGGAGGAGCGCGCGGCGGAGGCGCCGAAACCGAAAAAGACCGCAGTCCGCAAGCCGGCGCCTCCGCCGCCGGATGACGGGCAGGGGTCGTTGTTCTGAGTTTGGTCTCGGAATCGTAGGGTGGGCAAAGGCGCGCTTGCGCCGTGCCCACCAGATGTTTCGTTCGAAAAAGCAAGACGGTGGGCACGCTTCGCTTTGCCCACCCTACAGCATCATCTCACCTGAAGATGTTCAGCGCGGCATATTGCAGCAGCATGATGGTCTTGGCGTCGACGATGCGCCCGGATGCGATCATCGCCAGCGCCTCGTCGATCGGCAGTTCGAGAACCTCGATGTCCTCGCCTTCGGAGGCGATCCCGCCACCGGCGCCGACCCGCATTCCGGGTTCATATTCAGCGATGAAGAAGTGCAGCTTCTCGGTGACCGAGCCCGGGCTCATGAAGGCCTCGAACACCCAGGTGATCTCGCCCAGGCGATAGCCGGTTTCCTCCTCCGCTTCGGCACGGATTCGCGCCTCCGGGGAGGCGTTGTCGAGCAGGCCGGCGGCGGCCTCGATCATCAGGTCATCATAGCCGTTGACATAGGCCGGATAGCGGAACTGCTTCACCAGCACCACGCTGCGCCGTGTCAGGTTATACGGCAGCAGCACGGCGCCATTGCCGCGGTCATAGGTCTCGCGACGCTGGGTCTGCCACTCGCCGTTGGCGCGCCGCCATTCGAAGGTGGTGCTCTTGAGCGTGTAGTGATTGTCGGAGAGCAGGCGGACGTCGTTGACGCGGATACGGTCGGAAACGGTCATCAATCGTCCCTGGTTGCTGTGAAGCCCGCGCTCACGGCGTCGGCTCGCGGCCGTCGAGCCACTTGGCGTAGAGGATGCGGTCCTGCTCGGAATAGTCGAGCGTTTCGTAAAAAGCCTGGACCTTGGCGTTGGCGCGCCGCACGATCAGCATCAGTTTGAGGATGCCGCGCTCGCGCAGCCATTGCTCGGCCGCCGTCATGATGATGCGGCCAAAACCCTTGCCGCGGCACTCCGGATCGACGCTGACATAATAGACCCAGCCGCGATGGCCGTCATGGCCGACCATGACCGAGGCCACGATGTTGATGTTACAGCCGTCGCGTCCGACCAGCACCGCCGCATTGCCGTCGCGGCGCGCCAGCGCGATATCGGCGGCCGGGTCGTTCCACGGCTGCGTCAGTCCGCAGCGTTCCCACAGGGAAACGACGGATGCAACGTCGTCGTCCGCGATCGGCGCGACCGAGAGAGTACTCGCGAAGTCCATGTCGAGACGCCTTCCCGCTGACAGAATCAAAAGCACCGACTCACAACCTAGCGCCGTTTTTTGACATGTTTCCTTCACAGGAATGAGATCGTCTCTAATGCGCGCGATCCGAGTTCCGGAAGATCTTTCCCGTGACATCGGGTTCCCGGGTTATTCCCCGGAGGGAGAGAAGGTCAAAGCACCTTGCCCGGGTTCATGATGCCCAGGGGATCCAGCATCGCCTTGACCTGCCGCATCAATTCGATCGCGACCTGGTCCTTGACGGCGGGCAGCTCGTCGCGCTTGAGCACGCCGATGCCGTGCTCGGCCGAGATCGATCCGCCCAGCTTCAGCACGATCTCGAACACCACGGCATTGACCTCATGCCAGCGTGCCAGGAAGTCGGCAGCGTTGGCGCCGACCGGCTGGCTGACATTGTAGTGGATGTTGCCGTCGCCGAGATGGCCGAACGGAACCGGGCGCGCGCCAGGAATGAGCTTCACCACAGCCGCATCGGCCTGCGCGATAAACTCGGGCACCGCGGCAACCGGCACGGAAATATCGTGCTTGATCGAGCCACCCTCCGGCTTCTGCGCCGCAGACATCTCGTCGCGCAGCTTCCAGAATGCACTGCGCTGGCTGAGATTGGCCGCGATCACGGCGTCGTCGACGATGCCGTCCTCGAGGCCCTGGGCCAGGATCGCTTCCAAGATGGCGCTGGCATCGTCGCGCGGCGACGACAGCTCCATCAGCACATACCAGGGATGCTTGGCGGCCAGGGGATCGCGGATGTCGATGCCATGGCGGATCGAGAATCCGACCGCGATCTCGGCCAGCAATTCGAAGCTCGTCAAGCTGCCCGCGGCCTCGTTTTGCGCGATCGACAACAGCTTCAGGGCCTGCGCCGGCGATTGCAGCCCGACAAAGGCGGTCTCGATCGCGCGCGGCTTCGGAAACAGTTTTAATGTCGCCGCGGTGATGATGCCGAGCGTGCCTTCGGCGCCGATGAAGAGGTTGCGCAGGTCGTAGCCGGTGTTGTCCTTCTTCAGCTTCGACAGCCCGTTCAACACGCGCCCGTCGGCCAGCACCACCTCCAAGCCGAGCGCCATCTCGCGGGCCACGCCGTAAGCCAGAGCGGCGGTGCCGCCGGCATTGGTGGAGAGATTGCCGCCGATGGTGCAGCTGCCTTCGGCGCCGAGCGACAGCGGGAACAGCCGGTCGACCTCGGCGGCGCGCTGCTGCGCGATCTGCAGCACCACGCCGGCCTCGCAGGTCATGGTGTTCGACGCGGTGTCGACCTCGCGGATTTTGTCCATGCGCCTGAGCGAGACCACCACCTCGCCATGATGCGGGGTCTGACCGCCGACGAGCCCGGTGTTGCCGCCCTGCGGCACCAGCGCGATGGCGTGTTCGGTGGCGAGCCTGCAGATCGCGGAAACTTCCGCGGTGGACCCCGGACGCAGCACCAGCGGCGAGCGGCCCTTGAACAGGTCGCGCTCCTCGGTGACGTAGGGTGCGACCTCGGCCGCATCCGTCACAGCGTATTTCTCGCCGACGATGCGCTTGAACCGGGCGATCAGTTCGGGCGGAAGCGGCGGCACCGCGGGCTGGACGACATTCATGGATCCTGGTCTTTCGGTTTCGTGTGACCCGTTTTCTCACGGGGCATTCCCGTTCCATGGCCGCGTGGCGCGGCCGAATCATTGATGGCCTCGGCCAATCGCTGCTGCGGTATTGGCCACCCGCAATGGCGATAGCCGCCACGTCAGGTGTTTCTAGTACAGAAATGTCGTCCACCCAACAGGTTGACGCCGGCGCTCCGCCGGCCGTCTCCTGGCGCGGGAGACGGCCGCGGAGCGCCGGCGCGACCGTCGGCATCGTCGCGATGGGCCCCGCTACATCGTCGGTGGCGGCACGTCGCAGCCGCTGAGATTCGACAGGCCGCCCTCGTTGTCGAAGGTGTGGCCGAGGCTGGGCAGGGCCGGGTTCAGCGGGGTGACCGCGACGTTGCTGCAGGTGATCTGGTCGACGTTGCGCAGGCGGGTATAGATGCCGCTGCCATTGGCCGAGGAGATGCTGATCCTGCTCAGACCAATCCGGCGGATCGGCGATTCCGGCAGGCCGATGACGAGGCCGCCGCTGCCGGTGACGGTCCGCACCGTCTGCGGATTGGTGGCCGTGACATCAGAGATCTCGATGTCGTGGACCCGCGGCTGGGTGGCCGGGATCTGCGGCTGGGTGAGGTCGCCCTGGGTCGGGCCCGGAATGGTCGGATAGTAGGCGCTGATCGAGATCGGCGTGGTCACGTCGGTCATGACAAGCCGTTCGATCTTCATGTCGGCGATGTCGTTGCCGCGGTCGCGGCCGGTCTTGATGCGGAACCCGTTGTCGGTGCCGAGGAACGTGATGTCATGGGCGCGGATATGGTTCACGCCGTTGACGGTTTCGCTGCCGACCGACATGCCGTGACCGCGCTTGAAGGTCGAGTGCGCGATATGGACGTGGCTCAGCGGGATCTTGGGCAGGTTATAGGGCGGTTTGTAGTAGGCGAAGGTGGGAATGCCGGGATTGGCGGGATCGATGCCCGGCAATCCGGACTTCATGGCCACATTGTCGTCGCCGGTGTCGATGTCGAGACGGCTGAGCCTGACGTCGGTCGATCCCACCAGATCGACGCCATCGGTGTTGGGCGCGCCGGTGGCGTCGTTGGCATTGTTGAAAACGCGCAGGCCCTCCACGGTCACATCGGTGTCGTAGCGCAGCCCGAGATCCCACATCGGCGAGTTGGTCAACAGCACGCCCTCGACCCTGATATGCCCAGACTTGTAGAACTCCACCAGCCATGGCCGCGGCAAGCCATTGCTGGTCGGGATGTCCGGGAAGCCCGGATAGGACGTCAGCTTCTTGGCGTTCGCGGCCAGTTGCCACCAGCTCAGCGCGCCCGGATTGTCTGATGTGGCGGCGGCGGCCGGATCATTGCCGCTGCCGTCGATGATGCCGTCGCCGATGATGCCGGCGTCGACGACATCGACGGCCGAGATCATCGCCTCGGGCTTGCCGGGCAGGAGCGGGCCCGTGCCGGTCACCGCCGGATCATTGGCGAAGCGGAAGGGATAGCCGATGAAGGCCGGCTGGTAGCGGGTGTGGTCGGTGGTGTTCTTCAGCACCGTGGGGGCCGTGATCCTGAGCAGGATGCGGCTTTTGAGCTCGATCGGCCCGGTCACATAGACCCCGCCGCCCGTGATCGGCACGATGCCGCCGCCGCGGGCGGCGCAGCGATCGATGGCGGTCTGGATCGCGATCGCATTGTCGGTCTTGCCGTCATTGACGGCGCCATAGCTGCGCGGATCGCAATGGTGATCGCGATCGTCCCGGTCATGATCTCCATCTCTGCCGAATTCATTGCCGCGAACCGCGCTTGTCGCCGTCATCGAGGCGACGCACGCGAACATCACCGCCTGCAGCAGGTGCCGCTTGCCCATAGTTGTCCTCCCGTTGTGGTCCGGTCATTTTGTCCGGTTGGAGGTAACATTATAAGCAAGTGGTGGCGGCGGCAAATGGATGGGCGACGTCGCGCGCCGCGTCGCGCCATCGTATGC
>Ga0307507_10008501_pt1 | contig 14157 bp, 10 predicted proteins | sample 7_EM_MG_FD_207223 | JGI IMG/M metagenome (GOLD analysis project Ga0307507, IMG submission 207223) | Populus trichocarpa ectomycorrhiza microbial communities from riparian zone in the Pacific Northwest, United States - 7_EM | ecosystem: Host-associated > Plants > Roots > Unclassified | place... | reverse complement strand
GAGGCCGAGGTCGCCGAGGTGTGGTGCGACCTGCTGGAGGTCAGCCAGCTCGGGCGCAACCAGAACTTCTTCACGGTCGGCGGCACCTCGCTGTCGGCCCTGCAGCTGCTGCAGCGCGTCAAGACCCGGTTCGGGGTGACGATCACCGTCCGGCAGTTCTTCGACGCACCGACGATCGCGGGCGTGGCCGCACACCTGGAGACAGCGCTGGCCTCCGAGGTGGCCACGCTGTCCGACGACGATGTCGCCGAGCGGCTCGGCGACCCGGACGGAGCACTCTGATGGCCACTTTGGACACGAACAAACAGCGACTGCTCCTGAAGATGCTGCGCGAACGGGGCAGCGCGGTCGCAGCCCCGCGCATCGCCCCGGTGCCGCGGGGCACCGCCGTTCCGCTAAACCCGTCGCAGGCGCGGATCTGGTTCTCCTGCCGGCAGTACCCGGACAGCAGCGAGTACAGCATCCCGGACATGCGGACGCTGGAGCGGGGACTGGACTTCGCGACCTTGCGCGCCGCCACGGCGGAGCTGATGGCCCGGCACGACATCCTGCGGGTGCGGATGTTCGAGCGCGACGGGGTACCGATGCAGCAGGACTGCGGCCCGATCGAGCCGCCGGTGACCTGGCACGACCTGCGGCACCTGCCCGCGGACGAGGCGGCGGCACAGGCCGCCGAGACCGCCGGCCGGGCCGTCCAGCGCCCGATCCCGCTCGACGAACCGTGTTTCTTCACGATCATCGGATTCGCGCTGCCCGGCGAGCGCACCATGCTGGCGGCCAACTTCCACCACCTGGTCGCCGACGGGCTGTCCCGGCAGCACGTCATGGCGGAGCTGGACGCGTTGCTGGCCGGCCGGGCGCTCGACCCGCCCCCGCCGGTCGGCTTCCTCGACTACGTGGCCTGGGAACGCGAGAACACCGACGAGGCGAGGATCCAGCGCGACCTGGCCTACTGGACCGGCAAGCTGTCCGGCGACCTGCCGGTGCTGGACCTGCCGCGGGACCGTCCCCGGCCGGCCAGGGCCAGCCGGGCTGGCTACACCGTGCCGGTCACGATTCCCGGTTCGCTGCTGACGCGGCTGCAGCGGCTGGCGGCAGACGACGGGGTCACCCTGTTCGTCGTCGTCCTGGCCGCGTACAAGCTGTTCCTGGCCCGGATGGCGGGGCAGCGGGACATCCACGTCGGCGTCCCGCTGGCCGGCCGGGACGAGGAGGTCGCAGAGTCGATCGTGGGCTGTTTCGTGAGGTCGGTGCCCCTGCGCACCGACCTGTCCGGCGACCCGACGTTCCGCGAGGTCGTCCGCCGGGTGCACGAGGGACTCCTGGAGGCCCACGACCATCAGGCCGTGCCCTACGACCGGGTGGTGGCGGAACTGGGGCTGCCCCGGCTTTCCGGGGTGCACCAGGTGTTCCAGACCATGATCACGCTGGCGCACCCGGTCGGCGGCTTGGGCCAGGCGGCCGCGAAGAGCGTAGGGCTGAATACGAACTCCGTGATGTGGGACCTGGCTCTGAGCCTGTACCCGGACGACGACGCGCTCGGCGGCCTCCTGGTGTACTCGGCCGACCTGTTCGACCGGGAGACCGCGCTCCGGTTCGCCGGGGTCCTCGAGCGGCTGCTGGCCGAGGCCGCCGAGCACCCGGACGCGCGAGCGTTCGAGCTGCCGTTGCTGGCGCGGGAAGAGCGGGAACACCTTCTGCACGGGCTCAGCCGGGATGTCCGGCCTGATGTCCCGTACCGCACGCTGGCCCAGCCGTTCGAGGCGCAGGTCCGGCGCGCCCCGGACGCGATCGCGGTGCGCGGCGCCGAGGGCCGGCTCAGCTACGCCGAGCTGAACGCCCGGGCCAACCGGCTGGCGTGGTTTCTGCGCGACACCGGGGCCGGTCCGGGAAACGTTGTGGCGCTGTGTCTTTCCCCGGGATTCGACCAGACGGTCGCGCTGGTCGCCGCGGCCAAGGCCGGCACCCCGTACGTAACGCTCGATCCGGAGGAAGCCCGGCTCGGGGCGATGCTGGACGATGCCGCCCCGGCCGTGGTGCTCGTCGACAGGTCGACGGCGGGCCGCGTGCCGGCTGGACCGTGGCAGGTGCACTCCGTTGCCGAGTCCGGACAGTGGGCCGGCGCGTCCGCCGACGACCTGCCGATCGAGGCGGCCGGGTATGACCTGCTGTGCCTGCGCTATGCGGCGGCGGACGCCACCGGCCGGCCGGTGGCGATCGCCTACCCGGTCGAGGGGGCGCTGGCCGAGCTGGCGCACCTTCGGCACGACCATCCCCTCGGTGCCGGCGACGTGGCGCTCCTGGCGACGCCCGAGGACTGCTTCTGGCCGCTGTCGCAGGGCGCGACGGTCGCGCCGGCGCCGCAGGCGGTGCTCCGAGATCTGCGGCGACTGCCGGACTACGTGGAGGCGTACGGCGTCACGACGCTGTCGGTCGTGCCGTCGATGGTGCCGGACTTGGCCGGGTTTCCGGGCGACCTCGTCGCCGGCCACGGGCCTGCCGAGACCGGACGGATCACCGAGCAGGGCCGGCCGGCCGGTCACCGCGCCCTCTACGTACTGGACGAGGCGCTGGCGCCGGTGCCGATCGGCGTGGCCGGCGAGCTTTACGTCGGCGGCGAGATCGGCCTCGCCCGTGGCTACCACCGGCGGCCGGCGATGACCGCGCACCGGTTCGTGGCCGACCCGTTCGCCGCCGCCCCCGGCGCCCGCATGTTCCGCACCGGCGAGCTGTGCCGGCGCCGGGAGGACGGCGTGCTGGAGCACCTCGGCCCGATCGACCGGCAGGTCCGGATTCACGGACTGCGCGTCGAGCCTGCCGAGATCGAGGCGGCCTTCGCCGACCAGGACGGCGTGTGGCGTGCCGTCGTGACCGAGGCGCCGGACGGCGGCCTCGCCGCCTTCGTGGTGCCGGACGGGGAACGCGAGCTGTCCGGGACAAGACTCGCCGATGGCGCTGCTGCGCGGCTGCCGGAGTACCTGATGCCGGCCACCGTCACGGTGCTGGAGGAGATCCCCCGAAGCGGCGGTGGCGAGATCGACGTGGCCGCGCTGCTCGACCTCCGGGAGCGCGACACGGACGCCGCGGAGGCCACCCGCACCGACACGCCCGAGAACGAGGTGGAGGCGCGGCTGGCCGGGATTTTCTGCCGGATCTTGCGCCGGGACTCGGTCCTGGTCACCGAGAGCTTCTTCGACATGGGCGGCCACTCGCTGCTGGTCTTCAAGCTGATCGAGGAATGCGCGGGTGAGTTCGGGTTGGAGCCGAGCGTCCAGGACGTGTTCGCCGGCCCGACAGTCCGCGCGCTGGCGGCGACGCTGGGCGCGATGCGCACCGCGGCGGGCGTGGACCCGCTGGTGAGCCTGGTCGAGCACCCGGGAGCGCCGCTGGTGGTCTTCGTGCACGCCGCGAGCGGTTCGGTGCTGCCGTTCTACCAGGTGGCCAAGCGGCTCGGGCGGGAGTTCGCGGTGTACGCGCTCCAGTCGCCGCCGGACGTTCCGCCGTCGTCGATCGAGGAGATCGCGGCCCGCTACGTGAAGGAGGTCGACGCGGTACGCGGCGTCGCCCCGGTCGTGGTCGCCGGCTGGTCGATGGGCGGCGGCGTGGCGCTGGAGATGGCCCGCCACTGGCTGCAGCGTGACGAGCGGGTCGCCGCGACCCTGTTGCTGGACACCTGGGCGCCGCCCGCGTTCATGTCCACGGCCTCCGACGCCGCCCAGGTCCGGCGTTCGGTCCTGGAACTCGACGTGCTGCGCCTGGAGGGCGCCGACACCGCCTCCGCGACGCTGGACGAGCTGACCGCGACGGTCGAGCGCAACCGCGCGGCGTTCCTCGACTACCGGCCGGAGTACTACCCGGCCGAGGTGGAGCTGCTGCGCGCGAGCGACCCGCTGCCTGCCGACGCGCCGCCGTTCCCGGCCGGCTACCTGGACGGCGACCGCGGCTGGTCCGCCGTCGCCGCCGAGGTGACCACCACCGAGATCAAGGGAAACCACCTGAGCATCTTCGACCAGGAGCACTCCGACCAGCTGGCCGCGGCGATCAGCGCCGCGATCGCCCGGCGGATGGGCTATGAGGAAATCTGAACCGCGCCCGGCCACCCGGCCGGGCGCGGACTTCCCGTGACTTCTTCTCCGATCCCGGACGGCCGTGGAGGCCGCGACTTCTGCGAAGTCGCGGCCTCCACGGCTGTAGAAGGCGAAGGACCTTCAGGCCAGGCCCATCCCGGTCTCGCGCATCAGCCGGGCGATGAGCCAGCCCGCACCGCTGGCGTCGGCCTCGTAGCGGCAGATCACCGATTCCTGGACCTCCGCCGGCTTTTCCTGGCTGAGCTTGAACAGCGCCTCCACCGATTCGATCGACAGCCGGAACGCGCCGACGCCGGGCACGATCCGGCGGAAGTAGTCGACCGAGGCGGTCTGGTCCCAGCCCAACCCGAAGCGACCCTCCAGGCGCGCGGCCGTCCACCGGACGACCTCCAGCGTCTCCTCCAGCCCGTCGATCAGCCGGAGGCGGCCGCAGACGTGCACGGCCGCGAAGTTCCACGTCGGGGCGGCCGGGTCGCCGGGGTAGACCGCGGGCGTGACGAAGCCGCCCGGCCCGTCGAACATCAGCCGGGCGTACGTGCCGTCCGCCAGCGCCTTCCAGTGCGGGTTGGCGCGGTTGAGGTGGCCGACCAGCTCAGTGCCCGCCAGCGGGCCGGACTCGGGCTCGCCCGGTGCGACAAGGGCAGGCAGACGGGTGGCCAACGGCGCTTTCGCGCCGTTGGTGGTGAACGTCGCCAGGGGGTGGCCGTCGATGATCCGGCGGTGCCACGCCTCGTCCTCGATCCGGTAGTGGCTGGGCACGAACATGGCTTACCGCCTCACTAGCGACACACCGCGTACGCCTGACGACCACGCGGGCCCGCCGCGGCCCGGACGAAGCCGGTGACAGGGTCGACCCCGGCGGCACAGACCTTGCTGAGTGTGCCCGCCGGCACCGCGTCGACCCGATGGCCCCGCTGTTCCAGCCCGGCGAGCACCTCGGGGCCGAACGAGCGCTCCGCGATCACCACGCCCGGCCGCGAGAGGCGCGGCGCGAACGACTGTGCGAAGTGGTCGATGTTGCAGGCCGGAAGCTCGGTCGCCTCCTGCGGTTCGATCCCGAACTCCGCGATCGCGAGGAACGTGTGCAGCGTCCACTGGTCCTGCTGGTCACCGCCCGGCGTGCCGAACGCCAGGAACGGCTCGCCCTCGCGCAGCACGACCGTGGGGCTCAGCGTGGTGCGGGGACGCCGTCCGGGCGCCAGCGAGTTCGGGTGCCCCTCGGTGAGCCAGGCCGTCTGGCCGCGGGTGCCCAGCGCGAAGCCGAGCTCCGGGATCACCGGCGAACTCTTGAGCCAGCCGCCGCTCGGGACGGCGACCGCCAGGTTGCCCCATCGGTCCACGACCGCGACGGTGCACGTGTTCCCGGCGCCGGCGCTGGGCGCGGCGGCGGTCACGGTGGGCAGGCCACTGCGCAGCTGGGTCAGCCAGTCCGGCTCGCCCGCGCCCGGCTCCTCCGGTTCGGCCTGCGGGATCCAGGGCTCGCCGCCGCCCACCCGGCCGGGCTGAGGGTCGAGGGACGCGCGGTCGCCGATCAGCGCGCGCCGCCGCGCGGTGTACTCGGGCGCCAGGAGTTCGGCCAGCGGCACCGGCGTGTGCGCCGGATCCCCGTACCAGGCCTCGCGATCGGCGAACGCGAGCTTGGCCGCCTCCGCGAGGGTGTGGACGTACTCGACGCTGCCCAGCCCCATGCCGCGCAGGTCGCAGCCGGAGAGGATGGCCAGCTGCTGAAGGAAGACCGGACCCTGCGACCACGGCCCCGGCTTGTGCACGGTGAAATCGCCGTACGCCAGTGTGCACGGTTCCTCGACGCTCGGCTGGTAGGCCGCCAGGTCGTCGCCGGTCAGCAGGCCACGGTGCCGGCTGCCGGTCGAGTCGAACACCTCGGTCCGCGAGAAGCGGTCGATCGCGTCGGCGATGAAGCCCTCGTAGAAGGCGCGATGGGCCGCCTCGAGCTGGGCCACCCGGTCGGTCGACGCGGCCTGCGCCTCGCGAACCAGCCGCTTGTAGGTGTCGGCCAGCGTCGTGTTGCGCATCCGGGAGCCGGCCAGCGGAGCCGCACCACCGGGCAGATAGGTGCTACCCGACGCGGTCCACTCCGTGCGGAACAGCGGAGCCATCGCCGCGATCGTCGACGCGGCGGCGGGCAGCAGGGGATAGCCGCTGGAGGCGTAGCCGATCGCCGGTTCGAGGACGGTGGCCAGCCCCATCGTGCCGAACTCGGCGAGCAGGCGCGTCCACGCCCCGAACGCGCCCGGCACGGTCGCGGGGAGCAGGCCCGCCGCCGGCATCTGCTTGATGCCGAGGCCGGCGAACCGGTCGATGGTCGCCGCTTGCGGCATGGGGCCCTGGCCGCAGATGACGCGGACCTTGCCGGTCGAGCGCGCATAGGCGGAGATCACGACGTCGCCGCCGGGTCCGTTCGAGTGCGGCTCGACCAGCTGGAGGGCGAAGCCGGCGGCGGCCGCCGCGTCGAAGGCGTTGCCGCCGCGGTCGAGGATGTCCATGCCGACGGCGGAGGCGAGCCAGTGCGTCGCGGCCACGGCGCCGAAGGTCCCGGTGAGTTGGGGTCGCATGACGGTCATCGTTGGGCTGGCCCGGTCAGCAGCAGGCCAAGGCAGTACGTGCCGGGTTCGGCCTTGCGGGTGACGAAGTGGTGCACCGTCCCGGCCGGGATGAAGAACGTCGCCGGCGAGCTGAGCAGGTGACGCTGTCCGTCGGCGACCACCTCGATCACACCGCCGCCCGGGTTCGGCGACAGCAGCAGGTAGATCTCGGGAACCTCGTGGGTGTGCGGAGCGGCCACCGGCTTGTCCACCTTGTCGCTCAGCTCGCCGCCGGCCAGCTCGAACGACAGCCCGCCGAACATGTCGTCGGTCAGGTAGAACGGCGTCGGTGCGTGATGCCCGGGAATCTCGCGGAACAGCGGGAGATCCGTCCGGGCGGCCGGTTCGGCCACGGTGGGGCTTGCGGAACTGGTGTCCATGAGCGTTCCTCCGGGTACGGCCGGATCAGGCCGGGGTCAGGTGGAAGATGAAGCTGGACGCGGGAAGGTCGATGAGCCGCTGATCGGCGAGGCGCCAGCCGCTTTCGTCGATGACCGAGTACCACTCGTCGAGCGTGGGCAGGTACTGGTCCATGATCGCGTGCACCGTCTCGAAACCGACCGTGAACATGGGCAGGTCCGGGCCTTCGACCCCCACGGACCGGCACGTGTCGCCGAGGATGAGGCTGCGCATGTTGGGGAAGGTCTCGCGGAGCCGCAGCAGGGTCTTCACGCAGTCTTCCCGCGGCCAGAAGTCGTGCCCCATGAGGAAGCAGGTGACCAGGTCGACGTCGGCGTACTCCGGCCGCGGCAGCATGTCCAGCACGTCGTCCTGGGTCAGCGTGATCCGGTCTTCCAGCTTCGCCTCCCGGACGGCGTCGCCGGCGACCGCCAGCGCCCCCCTGGCGATGTCGACGCCGATCGCCCGGATGTCGGGTCGCTGCTCGGCCAGCATGATGATCCGGTCGCCGCTGCCGCAGCCTAGGTCGGCGACGGTGGTGAAGCCGATGCCGTCGAGGATTTCCCGCAGCGGCGGGTCGAAGAAGTTGCGGGCGATGCTCCGGCAGGCCACGCTGATCGCCCGCGCGTCCCGGCGCATCTGGCGGTCGGCGCGGTCCTCGATGCGGATCAGGCTGGTGAGGTCGGTGAAAAGCTCGGCGCAGCCCCGGGTCAGCCAGTAGAAGAACCCCCTGGTCCGGAACGCCTCGTCGAATCCCGGTCCGCGCCGGGCCAGGTCCCCTCCGGCGTCGAAGGCCACGATCCTGCGGCTGGACAACGCGAGCAGGACCTTGCGGACCGCCTCCGGGTGGGTACCGGTGCGGGCGGTGAACTCGGGCACCTCGACGGCGTCCCGGTCGGCGAGCTCGTCCAGCAAGCCGATGTCCCAGGCCGCGCTGAGAGCGGCCGCGGCCACTGCACCGTTGAACGTGTCCGCACAGTATCGCGATTCCTCGAGCGACTGGTTCGGTGCGGTGGTCATGTGAACCTCAACTCTCGCATCCGGAGCCAGTCCGGACGGTCGCTGGTGGGTGGGCCTGACTTGCCGGCGCGCCCGCGGAGCACAGGATCTCCAGGACGTAGTCGGCCAGTGCCGCCTTGCGCTGCATCAGCTCCGGCGTCCGCAGGGGAGGCGGTTCGTCCTGCGCGCTCGACGCGAAGGAGGGATACAGGCCGTTCGCGGTGACGTCGAGAAAAATGGCGTGCAGCCGGCGAACCAGCTGGTGGGCGAGCGTGTGGTGGGACACGGCCGATCGGCTGGTCAGGAAGATGCCGTCGTACAGCCACCGCAACGTGTTGCGGTGCATCTGCCTGCCGCCCTTCGGCTTGGGGCTCCGCAGCAGCGAGGACACGCCCGTGGGCAGAACCTTGTCGGGGATTCCTTCGTGGACCTGCTCGTTGAGTTCGCACTCGCGGCGCAGGGCGTCTGTCTCGACGCCGGGGGCGAGCGCCACCTTGCCCGCGATCAGCGGCCGCACCGGTGCGTAGTCGCGGGCCCACGCGCCGCTGAGGTTGACGTGCTGGCGCGCCATCGGCATCCGGATGACCCGCCCGTAGATCTCGCGGGGGGCGGAACTCGCGTAGATCAGCATCAGCGAGTAGCCGCACACCAGCAACCGCGCCTGCGCGGCCAGCTCCCGGTGTTCGCCCGGCGTGGCCTCGCTCTCCTGCAGGACGGCCGCGAGCTGCTGCCAGAGCAGGAACGTGGTCTGGTGGGCGGTGATCCACCGGAACCAGAACAGGCGGTCGATCTCTTCGGCACCGTCCGGGCGCAGGTGGGCGACCGAGGCGGGGGACACCTGGGCCAGCCGGCTCCGCAGCGCTCCGAGGTCCACCGGGTCGAAGGCCGCGGTGCGCGGCACCCACTGAGCGGGCAGGGCCAGCGGCTCGAGCCCGTAGGGATGACCGCCGAACTCCCACTCCGCCCCGGCGGGGAAGGTCGTGACGACAGCCGGTGTCTCAAGCGGATCCATCGGCGCTGTCCCGTCCCTCGGCGGTGTCCGGCTGGTAGGTGAACTCGACCTCCAGGCCGTTGACGTCGTAGGCGTAGAAGCTCTGCATGCCCTCAGCGTCGATGTCGATCTCGCTGGCCGGCTCGTCGCGGACGAAGGTGTAGCGGCCCGACTCGAACAGCTCCAGCCACCGGCGCCGCCACAGCCGCAGCTGTTCGGCCGTGCCGACCCGGAAGCACAGGTGCTGGAACTGGTTCGCCTCGCTGTCCGGCGGTGCGTGCGTCCCGGTGTCGCGGGTGAACAGGTGCAGGCGGATGCCACCCGCGGCCACCTCGACCACGCGGGCCAGGCCGGGCAACCGCTGCAAGCTCAGGTCGGAGAAACCGTCGTTCCTCGCCCAGGAGACCGTGCCTCCCAGAAACTCCTGGTACCAGGTGACAGCGTTCTCCAGGTCCGTCGTCTGGATGCCCACGTGGTCGATCGCCCCGACCAGTGGCGCCGGGCGGACCACGTCAGATGTGGTTGGGGCCAAGATTTCCCTCCTGATTCAGCCGCCGCTGGGAAACGACTCGCGCCGTTATTCGTCGGCGGATCGTTCCACGGTGAAGTAACGGCGCAGTTCCTCGATGTGCCGGCGTACTTCCGGATCCCCGGAATCGCGCGCGATGTCGGTCATCGTGGTCCACACGAAATCGTCACCACCGTCGTACCGGTAGTGTTTCTTGATGACGATGCTGAATATTTCGTCGACCGTTTCCATCGTGATGACGCCGGCCAGTTGCCGCAGGCCGGCATGGTCGGCGTCGGTGAGCGGCGGTCGTTTGACCTTCCGGTCCTCCGGAATGCCGACGTCGGCGCTTCGGCCCTCGATCTTGACCAGCGGTTTCTCCGACGGTGTGTCCACGAAGTCGAGCATCATGTGGATCCGTTTCTCGGTGGAGAGCACCGCTGCCGAGTGGATCTGCGACGCGTCGAGGAACCAGATCTCGCCCCTGCGCATCTGGAATACGGTGTTGCCCTCGTTGAAGAAGCAGTTCTCGTTGGTGACGAGGGGGATGTGCACCCGGTGGACGCTGCGCGCGTCGTCCGGGATGTCGCTGAGTTCGAGCAGGTCCCGGTGCGGGATGATCACGCTGTTCTGCACCTTCGCCAGCCGCACGAAGTTCAGCCGTTCCAGGTCGACCACCGTGCTGATCAGCTCGCGCAGATAGGGAAGCTGGTTGGCGTACTCGGTGAACGCGGAGGGCTGGCGGTGATCGTATGTGGTGACCACTCCGTCGCCGACTTGCCCGCCGCGGGTCCAGAGCATGCAGCTTTTATAGGCACCGTCGGAAACGTAGTCGCTGTGCGCCTCGGACCACGGAAACAACTCGCTCTGCTCAAGGTCTTTGGCGAGCCTGGCGTCGTCAAGTGGGGTGTCCGCCACATACTGGGTTCGCATCGGATCACGCCATTCTCTTCAGTCGAATTTTGCACTCTCCTGAGATGGTAGGCGACGGTCCTTCCGTCACCGCGTCACGTGTTTCGGGGGCGATTCAGGTCCTCGGCCACTGCTTGTAAAATCTCGACCTTTCCGGAAAACGGCTCGCACGGCCGCGGCCATTGCACGACGAAATCGGTGATGCCGACTTCGGCGAATCGGCCCGCCGCGTCGAAGAACGCCGCCGGCGAAGCGAGGACACCGCCCACGCTCGGGCCGCAGATCAGCAACCGGGCCACCGCGGCCGGGTCACGGCCGACCTCCACGCAGGCCTTCTCGAACGCCTCCACCTGCCGCCGGACGAGGGGCAGCGACTGTTCGTACGGCGCGCTCTCGACCCGGTTGGGCTCGCCCGTGGTCACCCAGTACGAGCCGTACTCGGCCGCCAAGCGCATGCCGCGGGCCCCGCCGGCGGCGATGGCGAACGGGACGCGGGGCCGCTGCCGGCACAGCGGATGCGAATGAACCTCGTTGGCCACGTAGTAGCGGCCGTCGAACGTGGTGACCGGCTGCCGCAGAAGGAGGTCGGTGAGCCGCACGTACTCGCCGAACCGTTCGGTGCGCTCGCGCCGGCTCCACGGGGCCCGGCGGGTCATCGTCGAATCGAAGCCCTCGGCGCCGGAGCCGAGGCCGAGGATGAGGCGGCCGTCGGCGATGTCGTCGACGGTGGTGACGTCCTTGGCCAGGTACGCCGGGTGGCGCAGGTTGGGCGAGGCGACCAGAACGCCGAGCTTGATGCGGGTGGTCTCCACCGCGGCGGCGGTCAGCGTCGGGACGGCGGTGGCCCAGTCCTTCGCGCGGAACGCCCGCCAATTCAGGTGGTCGTAGGTCCAGGCGTGGTCGAATCCCAGCTGCTCGGCCTGGCGCCACTTCCCGCGCGCCGTCTGCCAGCTGTCCTCGGGGACGATCTGGATGCCGAACCTCATGTGTCCTGCTCGTCCGGGCAGCCCGGATCGATGTTGAAGTTGTACCGGAAGACGTTCTCCGGATCGAGGCGCCGTTTGAGCGCGACCAGGCGCTCCCACCGCCGGCCGTACGCCTCCCGCACGCCGTCGGCTCCCTCGTCGTTGAGGAAGTTGACGTACTTCCCGACGGCGTGCGGCGCCATCGCCTCGCTGAAGTCGCGGACCCAGGCGACGTGGCGGTCCCGGTCGTCCCGGTCGGGCGCCCAGTGGCCGAAGATGTTGATGTCGTGACAGGCGTGGCGCGATCCGAAGGCGGTGTCCTCGGCCGGCACCCGCCCGACCGCCCCGCCCAGGTGGTAGACCGGCACCGCCGAAAGCGGCGACGTGATCCGGGAAACGTGCTCGACGATGGTCGCGATGACCTCGTCGGTGAGCGGCCCGAAGTCCGCCGAACGCCAGTAGTAGCGGTCGCCGGGGCGCGACGTGTCGTCGAGCATGCTTTGCAGGACCACGTACGGCATGGGGGCGACCGTGTCCAGCACCGGGCGCCCGAACTCGCGCAGCGGGCGCAGGAACGTCTGTCCCTGGTCGATGTCGCCGGACCAGCACACGATGATGGCCACGACCGGGGTCCCGTGCAGCCGCTCGGGAATGGCCGCGACGGCCGGGCAGAGCCGGAGGTTGAGTATCGTCCCGAGCGCGTCCGGGGCATCCGCGATCACGTCGCGGTAGCGGGCCAGCACCGCCGGCGCGTCGTCCAGCGGATGGATGAGCATCCCGGCCAAGACGGTCGGGCCCACCTCGTGGAGCCGGAGACCGAAGCGCACCACGGTTCCGAAGTTGCCGCCGCCACCGCGCAGACCCCACAGCAGCTCCGGGTCGCTCGTCGCGTCCACGGTGACGCGGCGGCCGTCGGCGGTCACCAGGTCGGCCTCGACCAGGTTGTCCGTGGCGAGCCCGCAGCGGCGCATCAGGTGACCGATGCCGCCGCCGAGAGTGAGCCCGCCGACGCCGGTCTCGCTGACGATTCCGCCGGTCGTGGCCAGGCCGTGCGCCTGGGTGGCCGGGTCGACGTCCTGCCACAGCGCGCCGCCCTGAACGTGGGCCAGCCTTCGCTCGGGATCCACCTCGACCGCGCGCATCCGGGACAGGTCGACGACCAGACCGTCGTCGCACAGCCCCTGCCCGGCCACGCTGTGGCCGCCGCCGCGTACCGCGACGGGCAGTCCCCGCCCGGCGGCGAACGTGACGGCCGTGGCCACGTCCGTCGCGTCGGCGCAGCGCGCGATCAGCGGCGGATGCCGGTCGATGTCTCCGTTCCAGACCTGGCGGACCCGGTCGTAGCGGGGGTCTGCCGGGGTGATCAGCTCGCCGCGCAGCGCGTCGGCGAGCTTCTCCGCGTCACCGGTCGTCAGCGTGTCCAAAACCCGTCCTCCCGTTGTCCCCCAGCGGTTCCGGCGGTGACGGAACTCTTCGTCCCGGGTGGGCGCTCTCCGCCGCGGATCGTCGCGGCCACGTCGCGCAGCGTCCCGTGCAGGAGTTCCGTCAGGTCGGGCGCGGCCCGCAGAGCCGCCTCGCACTCGTCCCGCAGCCGGAAGGTGAGCATCGAATGGCCGCCGAGCGCGACGAACGTGTCCAGCACGCTGATCGGCCCCGGGCCCAGGACCCGCTGGTAGACCTCGACCAGGCGCGCCTCCAGCTCGTCGGCGGGGGGCACGACCGCGCGCTCGCGCTCGGTCAGCTGCTCCCAGACCTTGATCAGCGCGTCGTGATCGAGCTTGCCGTTGACCGTCGCCGGCAGGCGGTCCACGGGCACGACCCGCTCGGGCCGCATCTGGCTGGGCAGGAGCCCGGCCAGGTAGTCCAGCATCGCGTCGGGATCCAGGTCGGTGCCCTCGCCGGCGGGCACGACGAAGGCGAGGAGGCGGGGCGGCTGTCCGTGGGCGATCACCGCGCAGTCGGCGACCGCGGGGTGGGCGGCCGCCACCGACTCGATCTCGCCCGGTTCGACCCGCAGCCCGCGGATCTTGACCTGCCGGTCGATTCGGCCGAGGTGCTCCAGCGCGCCGTCCTCGCGAAGCCGGCAGAGGTCGCCGGTGCGGTACATCCGCGATCCCGGCGGCCCGTAGGGATCGGCGACGAACCGTTCGGCGGTCAGGCCCGGCTGCTGCCAGTAGCCGTCCGCCAGGCCGACGACGCCGCTGATGTACGCCTCCCCGGGCGTGCCGACCGGGACCAGATCGAGGTTTTCGTCCAGCACGGTCACCCGGAAGTTGTCGGCCGGGCGGCCGACGGGAACGGAGACACCGTCCCAGCCGGGCTCGATGACGTTGTCGGTGACCGGACCGGCCTCGGTCGGGCCGAAGGCGTTGACGAGGGTGCTCGCGGGCAGCGCGGCGTGGAACGCCGCCGGGATCCGCGGGTTCATCGACTCGCCGCCGCAGACGACCCACCGCAGCGCGTCGGCGCCGACTGCGGAGATCTCGTCCAGGAAGGCCGGCAGCATCGTCGTCACCATGAAGATCTGCGACACGTCGTGGTCGTGGACGACCCGGGCGAGGTGCCGAGGGTCGCGCTCGCCGCCGGGACGGCAGATCACCACGCGCGCACCGTGATAGAGCGGCCAGAAGATCTCCCAGATATGGATGTCGAAGCCGGCGAAGGACTTGAACAGGGCCGTCTCGCCGGCGTG
>Ga0307507_10008500_pt1 | contig 14158 bp, 8 predicted proteins | sample 7_EM_MG_FD_207223 | JGI IMG/M metagenome (GOLD analysis project Ga0307507, IMG submission 207223) | Populus trichocarpa ectomycorrhiza microbial communities from riparian zone in the Pacific Northwest, United States - 7_EM | ecosystem: Host-associated > Plants > Roots > Unclassified | place... | reverse complement strand
CCGATGTCCCACTGGGCGAGCAGGGTCCACTCCTCGGGGGCGGGCAGTTCCGTGGGGGGGGGGGGCCCCGGCGGGGCCCCGGGCCCGGGGCGGGGCGCCCGCGGCCGCCCCCCCCCCCCCCCCGCGGCCGGGGGGGGGGCGGGCGGGGGCGCCGCCCCCCCCCCCCCAGAAACCAGCTTCAAAAGAACCTGATTTTTTACCCAACAGCAATTCCACTTGCATAGGCAACGCACGATAAGTGCATTAAAATAACATATAAATGTAATGGAAGTTAGTTGATAATATTTGTGGTAAGTCCAGCCTCAATCTTGCACCCGTGTGTAATTAAATATTAGAATTATGTTTCGGTAGCACAACACAATGCTCGGCGGCAAATCAAGGAGCTAATATATGAATAAACCTGAATCTGTAGCTGCTGCTGTCTAGCAGCCCATTCTTCTTCCATTGCTTGTTTGTATTCTTCAGTCTCCTTGAGCTTTTCTCGGTCATTGATTATATCCTTTACAGCATAAGGAAAACGAGCACCAGGTAAAGCACATAACGGATCCCTTTCGTGATGAAGTTGACTGCTGGATGCAAAATCAGTACACACCTCCTTTCCTTCTGCAGAATTTGATGTTCCTGGCCTACCTAGTCTGTCGTGACATTGTGAAGACTTTTCCCTGGCAGCTCTTTCAACCATTTTCTGATGACCAGATTTCTCATCACTGACTTCTTGTGTAGTACATGAAGAAGCTATAACATTTTCAACCACTTTGTCCTCAGATGATCGAGCATAAGACACAAACTTCTCTCTGCATTGTGCCTCATTTGAAAGAATCTTGCAACTAGATGGCACCTGAGTAAATTCTTTATATTCCTCCTTTGAATCAACTTGACTGTTAATAACATCATGTTTCTCACCGAGAAAGTGACCATCAGGTAAAGAAGCATCTTCATTCAAAACACTAGCTTTCCCATCATCTGAGTGCAAGTTAGGTCCACTTTGGTCATTTGGAAAAGAATGCCCTGTCGCAGTGTTTTGTTCCATATCCTGAAAACATGCTCTTCTATGATGATACTGTTTATCATCCTTTTCTTGATTGGACCATGAAGAAGGCCCTGGAGGAAACCTAGTGCCAAGGCCATTTAAAGTTCGAAACTTGTTATAGGAAGTACTACTATCATCCATGGATCTCTCTCCTCCACAAAGATCATCGCTCTTCCAATGAAAATGAATATTCTCATTTGTTCTTGATTTCTGTGGCCTTGAAAAGCTTTCACCTTTCTGGTTATAATTTGCAAAAGGATTTTCCATCTTGGCACTGGAAGAACAACCACCCAGAACTCCATCTCTAGTGGAAGTGGAGGCACAAGTGTTCACTTTCTCAAAATTTACATTTTTTGAACTAGAGCAAACAGAAGGATCTGGATTTTGTTTAGTTCTGTTTTCTACTTCAGCATTTGGATGAACATCACCGTGGGAACTGCATGGACTAGCCTGGTCATCCAGACCTTTACAGGACTTGGATTTTCTCTTCAGGGAAGCCTTTTCCCACTGTTCTCGAACCTCTCCAAAAGATCCTTCCATGACTTCACAGTCAGAGGTGCTATCTTCAGACGAATCACTCTCGGAATCTGAATCTAAACCATAACGTTTTCTGGAGGGAGCTTTCTCAGGATAAGTTCTATTGCACTTTCTCAACTTGAACACAGGCCTATTCTCCTCAGCAACTCGACAACCATCAGCATCCCTATAAACAGATTTCCCTATACAATCAGAGGCAGGACTGCTGTGACTAGAAGTGCCATCACTATCCAAGTTACCATCACCTTGCGCATTAATTTCATGATCATCCACTGTATCATCATCATCATCAATGCTTATTATGCACGGAAAACTTCTTCCTTCTCTAACAACATTAGAACCTCTTAATTTCTGCTGTAAAGACTCCGGGACATCAATGATAATAACATTATCAAACTCATCATCACTATCGACATCAATCACAACTATATTATCAAGACTCCTTGTCGTTCTCTTTCCAGATCGAATTCTACGTCGAGAATAATCTCTCGATACTCCCTTCCCTTTCATTTCATCCACTGCTCTGCAACCAAAAAGGTATGCATCTTTAATTATAGCCAGAAAAACTTAGGTGGTCTTTCTAATTCATGTCCTAAATCAAAAACCCTAAAATCAAATAACCAACAAAATACAGCAGTATCAGACCCTAAATGAATCAAACTCACTGAGCAAACGGCCAAAAAAGAATAGAAAAAAACCCTAATCAGACATAATCCATATCACAATTCCATTAATAAACCCATAAGAAATTCAAAATTAATTAAAACTTCAATAACAATTCATATACCGAACTTACCATTCACGGGAAATCTTCCTCTATTTCCATAAAACCGAATCAACACGCCATGCTAAAGAGTTAATTTTTTTTTTACTTCTGGTGTAGTAGAGGTAAATGCGTGTTCCCAGTTTCGAAAGCTTTTGTGCGAAAAAGAGAATTTCAATTTTTTTCAAGTTCTTTTTTTGTTTTTCGCTAGATCTTCGATTCAACTTACCAAGCACGACTCTCGTAGCTTTGTTTTCGTGGGTAGGTCATAGTGCGTTTTAACGGGATCGAATATTTTAAAAAAATATTTTTTTTATTTCAGGTCAAACGTACGACGGGACATGGATTTCCACGGTAAACAGCGATAACAGAACACGGGGTTTTTATTTATCCACAACACAATCAGAAATTGTTAACGGCTCCTCCAAAGTCCCTGTATTTGCAATTACCGATACATATTAACCATAAATCGAAAATCACACCAAACTCTGACTAAAAAACATAGAATAGCAAATAAATTTATTATCTCTTTAAAAAATAAATATTCAAACTCAAATCTAAAGTCCCAAACTAAATCACAAATTAAGTTTACAATTGTGCTCTTCTGAAATATTTTTTTATTTTTAATAAGCTGTTGGTATTTAGTTTTTTTTTAAAAAAAAATTATTAGTATCTAGATACAGCTTAATAATTTGTTTGGAAATATAGTAATAATTATTTTTCAAAGTGTTTTTTATCTAGAATAATATTAAAATAATTTTTTTTTATTTTTAAAAATTATTTTTAATATTAACACATCAAAATAATCTAAAAACATAAAAAATTAAATTTAAACAAAAAAAATTAAAATATTATGGAACGAGGGCTCCGTTTGTTTGCAGGAAAGTTGTTTCCTTTTGGAAAGTGAATTCCAGGGAAAGTGAATTCCTGGAAAGTGAATTCCGGGAAAGTATTTTCCGATATTTGGTAGTGTTATGGAAAATAAACTGGAAAACACTTTCCAGTGTTTGGTTATGTTATGGAAAATGAACTGAAAAATAATTTATTAATGAATTAATTTTTAATTTAGAAGTTTGGGGACTTAATTGGACTTGGAATTATTTAATTAATGGAATCAGGGACCTAATTGATAAATGTCAGAAGTTCAGGGACCAAAGTGAAAAAAAGTCATTCCCAAGGACACAAATGGCGCCGTTTTGAAGAGCTGTTCATTATCCCTTCCATTTCGCGCCGAGAAAGCCTATTCAACAGGGAAAACGGCAGCAATTCGATCCGATCATGGACCACTTCTTTTGCCCACAATCCCGCTCGTGGATTGATTAACAGTCCTGTAAATGTAGGACTGTAACAGGGACTGGTTAGAGGGGCAAGCTCTCTGGCTCTATAAAAAGCAGAGCAGAACAGAGGCAAAGGGGGGAAGAACAGAGAAAAAACACAGCGACGGGAACTGGAGAAAAATCATAAGAAAACCAGAGACAGAAGCCAAGGGAGAACACAGAGAAAACCAGGGGACGACTGGAGAAGCAAACGAGACAGAAATAGAGAGCAGCATTGGCCAGCCAACGCACGAGTGTTAGCCTCGTCTCCGGTTGCACCACCTTCCCCCCTTCCCCTTAGCCTCGTCTCCGGTTGCACCACCTTCCCCCCTTCCCCTCCGAACAGACGAACACAAAGAAAAACAGAGAGCACGAACGAGCAGGGAGAGAACGAGCAGAGAGAGATCGTGATTTGTGAAAATAGGTGTATTGAAAAAAAAAAAAGTGTTTTCCTTTCTTTATCAGGAGGAAAACATTTTCCTTTGATAAAACGGTGTTTTTTTGTTGACTGGAATTAAGTTTCCATTGACTACTTTTCTGTAATGTTGTCAAACATGAGAAAGTAAGGAAAATGAATTCCAGATTTACACCTTTTCGGTCTCTAAATATCTTACAGAATTTCAGTGAAAATACCATGGTGGGTGGGTAACGAGGCTGAGCTAAAGTAAACCTTGAATATTGAGAAAACCTCAATATAGTCCCTAATCTATATAATTGTTCTCAATTACATACCAAACCATTAAATTATGTAGATCAGCTTCCAAATATTTCCCATATTAATTTTTCTATTGAGTTTGTTGTGTCAATATTTTTTTTGAGGTAATTGTACTATTAGTATATCAGATTTACACCTTTTCGGCAATCGAGCATGTGAACTTTAATTTTTCGTTTGAGAGCATTATTTTTAAAAAAAACTTCAATCAAGTACCTCCATCCATCTTCTTGAACTTTCTTTTATTTGATGGCATGTTATTTGCCTTCAAATTGGTATTGATATTCCAACTTTCATTTTATGGCAATCAAGTACGTGAACTTTTTTTTTTCTGATATACCAAAGTTTCATATTATTTTAATCAAGTAATTTTTTAAAAAAAATTAACCAACTTTCTATTTATGTTGCAATCATATGATATTCCTTTATTTGCTTAAAATAATAAACATTTTAGTTGTATCAGTAATGTATTTGTTAGTTTTAATTAATTACAAAATATCTTTTGGTCTTTATATAGATGACTTATCATTGATGAAAAGAGCTTACATTTAAATAGGATTTGTTTTAATTTCTTATAAACATTTAATCTAATTTTAAATATTTTAATTTATTAAAAATAATATTATTTTAGAGAATGTTTTTATTAAAAAAAAAATTACTAAATTACTTTATTAGAACAATAAAAAATATAGGTGTATCAAAATAAAAGGGATTAAAATTCATGTGCTTGATTGACATAAAATGAAAGTTAGAATATCAATAGTGATTTAATAAAAACAAATGGCGCGTCATTATTTAATGGCAAAATTGACGGAAGGTGGATGGAATTACCTGTTGAAATGTTTGGAAAAAGTTAACCAAGAAAAATAAAGCTCATGTACTTAATTGAGAAAAGTGTAAAGTTGGTGTATTAATAGTGTAATTATCTCATAATTTCGGTCTAATATGCACATTTTATGAAATAAAAAAGTTATTTTTTAATTTAATTAGAGTTGATAAAAAAAAATCAATGGACATTATTAATGTCAAAGAACCATCTCAACCTATACTAAATTGTGCTTAATTTTTATTAAATAAATAGGGACGGTGGGATTCGAACTCATGACTGCTTGGTCGTCAAGGCTCTGATATAATGTTAAAGAACCATTTCAACTTAATAGTTTAAACTGTTAGATAAGATCTTAAAATATGATTTATATTATTTTTTAAGAAAAAAAAAACCTGATTAATAATTGTCTCAAACATTTGGGATGAAATTAATAAATTTTATTGCTTTGTTTTAGGATCTAAATGAGAATGAGTAACTAACTAAAATTGAGGCTCATCTCGAATATTCCCGCACCTCAGCTTCCTAGAAAAACACGAATCAAATGGCAACAAGATGCTCCAGATCTTAGCTTGTCATTTGTCAATGTGAGAATTTCCGGGAAGCTAGGCAGTAAATATTGGCCAAGCAAAAGTACAAAACAAACTGAGTTGCTTAAAATAATGGGTGTGCCTGGGAAATACTATCTTAGCTTGTCATTTGTCAATGTGAGAATTTCTGGGAAGCGAGGTAGTAAATTGCTCGTGACCCATATTTGCATGTGTGATTTTTCACTTGTATGTTCATATCTTCTTAAGAAACAAATAGAGAGAAACCACTGGGAAGCATTTCTCCCACATCGAGCAGATATAAATGTGTTGAATCTTTGTGTTAATTATTTCTTTTTAACTTTGTTTAATCTCTTGGTCTTTACCTGGCTCTGTAGGAGGCCATAAGCCTTCCTTGTGTTGCTTTCTTAATGAATAAAACCCTTGATCCATAAAAAAAAGTAATCGAATATTATGACGTATTGCATGTGTTTTCCTCAACTCGTGTTCATGTACCTGGAAAAAAAAAACAACGAGGAGAGAAAGAAAGACAGGTGGTGCATGGTGGCCATGGTCTTGATATCCAAAAGAAAGCTAGATTGAACTTTAGAATGATTTTTGGACAATATTGGAGTGGCCTGTAGTTTCCACTGAAAGTATGGAAAACAAAATACTGCATTAATTGTACGTATAACCTGATTTGATGCCCTGCATAATTGCTTATTGAATATGACCTGCTGAAAATCCCATTGCTCGTTTTATTGTGACTAGCTAGCTATGCAGTTATGTTAGGAAAAGAGCAAAAGGAATACGTAACTCCCTAATTATCTGTCCTTCAAGAAGAGCATTGAGTATGTACACCAAATAATCTGTCCATTAAGGAAATTAATCACATGGACCAGAGATATGTGTGTGTGTAGAGAGAGAGGTGTTATAAGAATTCAATGAGGTTTTGCAGGTTTTCCTCGTTGAATGTATAGGCAAAACGAGTGGAGAAAGAAGAGAAATAGGGTTTATTTTACTGTGTTAGAAAATAGTATAAAATCATTCTTGTGATTTTACCTAATAATCATGATTTTAAAACTCACCAGTCACCACCTCCAATTTAACTAATAAAATTAAATATAAAGTAATGTTGAGTTTCTGCAGATTTTGTTATATGAAACTATGACAGAATGGATTAAATGAAGAAGTCGGTGTTGACGCTGAAGATGCAAGAAAAGCATTATTATGAGGCTTAATCTGCAGTGGACAAGGAGCTCTCCTTTGTAACCGGCTTAATGCCCCTCTGTATTCCATCTCTTCTTTGTGAACGCAGGTTTGGAATCCGGGAAAGTCATCACCAGAATCCCCCGTTTTCCGTCAGTGCCTCACTTCTTATCTCTTGATTACCCCTCTCCCCCTTGAAGTTTTATAATTCGGTGACATTCGATTGATTTAACCATTTTAAGCAATTGAGATGAAGAGGAAAACTAACTGTATACCAATTACCATGTGTCCTGCAATAGCTAGCTGATGATGGGGACTTATCAGCAAACCATGCATGTAAGAAACACATAATTGGCCTGTCAGAGATAGGCAAATTGGCAAATCTTGTTTGCATCATGCCCTCGAGTTACCATATAAAATCACTCTATAGTCTATCCACAATATAATATTTATTATGGTAAGCTCTTAGGAAGCCATTCATGTGAGATGACGAGGTTGCCTCTGTTGCTGTTGATGCAAGAATCTTTGCATTTTTCCTTATAATCTTTCATGTGGGGGAGAGATCCTAGCACCCATTTAAAAGCTCGAGATTGCCGGTGACAGCTAGAAGAAGCACATGGCATCATATAGTTTCCCTGCGCATTTTTTTTCCCTTGCATTTTACCATTAAGACAAGTAGCTAGCTAAAGGCTATATTTCCGAAGTGCGACAACTGAGTCATAGTCATCAGTCATAAATTAATCAACAGGATAACCACTCAGTCAGAGCTTATGGTCTTTTTTTAGTGGATTCATGGTCATGATTTTGCCATGATTGGCATGCCAATCTAGCTAGCCAAGCTGATCTTGTAGAACTAGCCTCAGTGTCACTTCGATCCTTCAATATCTTGCTTTTATAGTGGGCACTTTATAGCTCATCACATAGGTTTCAATGGCATTGGCTGTGGTTCCCATCATGATCATAGGCAGTAGGGAGGGCTCATTCCATGTTTGCATCCCTGATTCTGCCTGTGCTTGTGTTTTCGTACGAGTATCCCAAGTATTGGTATAAAAAATAGCATGTATAAAATTGAAAAAGTATGAGAGAGGTGCTTTCTTCTTGATCAAATCTCCGATATATATATATATATATATATATATATAGTAAAAGTCTTATAAATTTTTAATTTCGACATAAATAATTTATAATTTAAACCTGGACAGAGAGATGCACTTGGTCTCTATAAGAAACGAAAATTGTTCCACGTACGCAAAGGGAGACACCTATAACAACGTCTTTCGTTGTTTGAAATACGTGTCACCGCTTGCTAAGGACAGTGATGGTTGAATTTGTTTGTTTTATAATTGCGATGATATCTTTTCTAGCCATAATAATGCACTCAGTTTTCCAAATTGCAGTCTTTAATGTCAAGAGTAAGAGCCAATTAAGTAATACTTTTGCTGTTTTTATTTATTTTGTTTTGCTTTTTTCTTTGTGTTTTTTCTTTTAATATTTTTTTTTAATTTAGTTTGTTAATGTTATTTTTTTTATTTAGTTATCAGATTTTCATGACACGGATCCCGAGTTTAACGGGTTAGCCTATAATTTTTTTTTGTACTTTTTTCTTTTTAATTAATTTTTTTCATTTAATTTAGTTTGTTAATGTTAAATTTCTTTCTATTTAATTATCGGACTTTTATGACACGTATCCCGGGCTTGACGGGTTAACCTGGTTTGACGGTTTAACCCAGTTAACCCGTCAATTTTTTTTTCTATTTAGTTATTTAGTTATCAAACTTTCATGACGCGAATTCCAGGTTTGACGGGTTAACCCAGTTAATTCAGATTTTTTTTCTTTTTCTTCATTAGTTTTTTTTCTTCATATTGGTTTTTTTTCTTGTTTTTTTCTTTTTCATTAATTTATTTAATTATCACACCTTTATGACACGACCTTGCAGCCAGACCCACATCCAAGGCTATTAGGTCTGGTGTTGCAGACAAACTCACTTAAACTTAGGTCATGCAAGTTTAATATTATTATTAATATTATAAATATTATTTTTAGATCAGGCGTTGTAGTCAAACTCAAGACTCTTAGATATAACTTTACAAAAATACCTAATATTTTTAAATCTTAGTTTTTTTTATATAAAAAAAATTAATCCACGTTATCGCGCGGATGATGTATCTAGTTAACTACTAGAAAAAGTACAAAAAAATATCGAGGTGATGCTGGCGTGGCATCATCTAAACTCAGTAAGAGAAGCCACGTGGCCACACCCGGCAAGGCCTTGATGACCCCCCCCCCCTGGGCCCATAAAGACAACGCATTTTCCCACCTTCATCTCCTTTACACTCTATCTTTGCACATTTTCGGCATTCATGCACTCTTTCGGCCTAAATCGTGGACTGCAATGATATTAACGGACCACTTCAATAAGATAAAGCAACATTACATTGGCTAAACAAGAGAAAAGGGCAGTAAAAAAATTAAAAAAAGAAGCTCGAGGGTCGATTTTATGATTAAGATAGTATGTTCTCTTTTCAGCTCTTGGTGTCGAAGCTAGCTAGAAACTACCTTAATCATAGAATCTTTTTTAAAATTAAAAAAAAAACCCATCCACGCAACTGCAATGATGCATCCCCTGGATTCCTGAGTGGTCTATTTCTTGCTGCAATGGGGCCAGAGCAAATAATATAGAGATTCAATAAAGTGGTAGTAGGTATGGGGGAGGTGACGAATTCCAATTGGGGGGGGAAGAAGACTATTGGGGACTAAAATGCGAGGTCTCGCTCGAAGAGGCCTTGTTTGTCCTACAAGAAATTGAACGTGATGGTGCGGAGAGATCAAGTCTTGGAAGTGAACCATCAACCAGAGTCATCATGTAGTCGGTAGAACAACATTCAAAGCCAAAAAGGTGTTCAAAAAAAGAATTATTCAACGTGGGAACAGCAATATTGGTTCTTGATTGAAACTAGACCAGATAGGGCTTTCTGCTTTCACGAACCGAACTAATTATCTTTTCTAGTTGCTTGGTCTGAAACAGACAGCGACCTTAAAAGATTTCTAATCCAAAATCTTGGTGGGGATTGAAGTCATTATGACCACTACACTAGGAGCCACCTATCAGCCGTGTCTAATTACCACAATTTTGAATTCTAGGCTCCAAAATGGTGGACCACAACCCAGAGTTAGAGTCAAATATAGTTGCTTGTCTTGGATTACCTTGCAACTCTAAACGATTTCGGGGTGCACGGACCTCCTTCATCGTTCATCTAAATAGTAAATAGAAAAGGAGATGTTTTTTTTTTAATTATTTCTTTTCTTTATTTTTATTTCAATTTTATTATTTATTATTTATTTAATTTTAAATTTAAATTTATAAATTATCATAATTTTAAATAAAAATCTCAATATTTGGTTTATATTCAATTTTCTAAGAGTTTATTTTTATTATGATATAATAAGTAAAAAAAAATTAAACTAATAGAATTCACCACTTGAATCGTGAATTTAAGTATAAAACTTGATTTGATTCAATATAACACCATCTTAATTTTTAAATTTAAATCATACCTTTTATTAATTATCCAGGCTATTTTTAAACTTTCAAGTCAACTACATCCTATTTTTAAACTTTCAAGTAAACTACATCATAAAGATAATTCCCAGAAAAATATTGGACCGGGAAATGCAAGATTAACCTATTGAATCTAAATTTAATAATAATGTGAAATAATTTCTTGATATTTTTTTTTTTGAAGCCTCAGCATGGCATAGCGCGAACCTTTAAAGTATAGTGTAATACTATACAATCCAAAGTCTTAACAGAATATTGTTGTTAACAAAAGCCAATGGAAAACAGAAGCAAAGACAGAAACATAGACCAGACTAGAAATTATCTGCACGAGTTAGATTTCCTTGGGTAATTAAATGCTTTCCTAGCTCCAACATCAAATTGGATCTACAGTAACAGATGAAGCTCAATGAAAGGGGTAATAGGAGTATTTACAGGCATTCTCAACTACTCCCCTCGGCACTCTCCAGCCCCCTACCTTCTGCGACAAATGCCTTTGTTCCTGAACTCAAGTCACACAGTATGCTAAAAGGACTGGTTATCTATCTACAGTGAGTGTTTCCAGCAGACAGTTTTAATTTACATGGGGAGCGAACTAACAGTTTATTCAAGAATACGACTTAACCAATCCAAAGTTGACAAAAGATCTCGATTTGAAGAGACCTCCAAAGAGAAACCTTGTGGGTGATTCCTGAGAGACCGGTTTTAACTCTTCAGGACTGCCTTTCACCTTCAGTATGGTCTGGCCAGTTGCTTGCCGGATGGAATCTATGGTTTTAGCATCAACAGGATACCCTGATGCATCACTAACATAAAATGTATTAACAGCTTTGCCTGCTCTTGTTGTAACTTCTGCTCTGGTGACAGTAAGGCTATTTTCACGAAAGATACGAGTAACATCAGATAGCAGCCCAATTCTGTCCTTAGTGCATAACTCTAGCTTCAAGCCCTGAATTAGGAGGAAACAAATCAATCATTTAAAATAGGGAAATACACTCTTAAAATAACAGCTAAAAAAAAAGACATCCAATAAGCCTTCGTTATCATGTTATCAGCTGTTCTCAACAAGTTGCACATTATAGTACACAACAAACAAGAAACTTTCCAATTTCCATACAAGCAAGCGAATGAATTCCTAACAGAATCAAAGCATCAATATCTACCATACAAACAAATATAAACTAAATATAATCTGACAAAGCCTTGGAATACACAATAGCAAGAGCTTTTGACTGGTGAGGGTCAGCCCGTCATTGTTTAATATGCCAATTCAAAGTCATTATCCTAGGAATAAAATCATCTCGTACACTTCATCAAACTCTACATCGCCTCCGTAGCGATGCAAGTAAAGACCGAATAGCTCGACACCCTCTTAGTTGGATGCATGATTTTGGTGAAACAAGGAAAATTATACAAGTAAAGCTTAACAACAGTCTCAGATTTGAATGTACCATGGTGCACTTACCTCAGATACTCTTCTTTCAATAGCTGCTTCAAGACATTGTATAATTCTTTGTCTCTCTGCCTCTGATTTTACAGGGGAACCATCAACATGCTTGATATAATATTCCTACAAATTCCATAAATCCACGGGCCAACACAATCAAGCGCAAAGATCAGTCATCCCTAAATACATTTGTGGAGGAAATTAAAATGCAAATGATTTATACCTGATGAGCTTCTGGACCCTCGGCATCTATATTAGCATGAAAAACTACATACTCCATGTCTGTCAATGTGCAAACCGTATCGAAGAGAAGCTTTGGTCTATCTTTACTTCTTATAGTTATCACTGAGTAGTCCTTCTCATACCAATTCACCACACTCACATTAGGTCTTTGCTTCTCATCCAATACATCATTGTTAGCTCGTTCATAATCCCTATCAGCAAACATCATTTGGTGAAGCCTTCTCTCAGTATGGGTGACCCCATGAGACACGACAGTCCTAGCTCCCCTATATTTGTTACTGCCCTTCAGTACATTACAAAGAAGTTCCTTGACCCTCGATAGCTTCTCTGGGTCAGTAATTGCTGACCCGGTTTCATCATCAGTTACTTGCATCACGGCTGCTGCCCGCATATTGTGTGTCCAGACCTCTGCATTCAATACATTGCATTTTAAATGGGCGAGGACAGCACTCACTTCAGATAGCAGCCCTGGTCTGTCACTTCCTGTTAACTCAATTGCAGTGTGATCTATAGATTGTTTAACCCCAAAAGATCCCATGGAAGATGTAAAGCAAGATTCTGTCCCTAACGACTTGAGATAAAACCAAATAATCAGATCTGTTTGCACCTCAACCAACCAAAAATAAAGAAGCAGAACAAAAAGTTAAAAAAAATAATATCAATCAAAAAATAACAACTCACCTTTGTAATATAATCTAGAATTGCTTCATCGGTAACCTTGTTTCCATCTTGATCCGTAACATTAAAAACTGGTGGAAAAAAGAAGAAGAAGAAGAAAGAGAACCTCAAAATAATCAACCTCTTATGCTCCAAAAAGAAAAGCTAAATTGGAAACCGAAAAAAAAGGGAAAAAAAAAAAGTATTACCATCCATGAACCATCCACCATCAGAGGATACGTAAGCTTTGGTTATGATAAGGTTTAGATCAGTGAGGACTTGAACAACTTCAAGAAGTTTTCCATGTTTGTTAGCACTGTCAACCTGTATCACAAAATGAACGATTGGTACCCAGTAGAACACCAAGAATAATGGGAGACTCGAGCACGCGCATACCCCAAAAAAGGACAAAAACCTTACCCTTATAACAGTAGCATTCTTGCAAGCTTCATTATCAATCACAACCCTAACACACACAAAAAAATAAGGGAAAAAAGAAGTGAACAAAACGGATATAAATCTGATTCGCTTCATAATTTTAGGTCACTTCCAATGGGAAAATTCAGAAAAGAAGATAAAGAATCTGAATGATACGCACCTCGGTGGATTCAATCTCCTAAAGAGCTTCTCATATTCATCATCCAGATCATTTGAAAAGCTCATGTTGACCTCTGTAGAAATAAAAATTTTGAACGGAAAATAAAAAAGAAAAGCTATGAGAACAAAACCAGCCCATAAAACCAAAAAGTTGGTTTCTTGAGAAATAACCATCATCAACGCAAAACACATACTCCTAATAGCCCAAAACAGTACGGATAACTGATAAAAGGCACTCCTAAATTATAACGGAATCCTTAACAATCACTTTTTTCTTAAAACAAATTTTGGAATAAAGAAAGAAATCTAAAGCAGAGAGGATATGTAAATATGTGTAAAATAAAGCACAAATACCAGGGAAGAAATAATTTACTGGCATAAATGTTGTAATTAAGATCACACAGAAACAACATGACTAAGAAACACACATACCCAGCATCAAAAACCCTTGGAAACAGAATACCCCGCATCAAAAAGCTTGGAAACAGAATTAAAAGACAGAAACAATCACCTAATTAACAAAAGCCCATCACCCTAAAATAAAAAACAAAAAAGAGAAAAAATCGACGCCTACCCACTATAGTTCTTGATGCCTCAGTGACGTACTAGTACTGAACCAAAGTAGTTGTCTTGGTTCTCTCAAGATTCAAGAAAGAAAGATAACTCTCTTGCATATACGCATAGGCATGTGTGTGTGTCTATATATATGTATAGAGATAGAGAGAGAGAGAGAGAGA
>Ga0307507_10008498_pt1 | contig 14160 bp, 4 predicted proteins | sample 7_EM_MG_FD_207223 | JGI IMG/M metagenome (GOLD analysis project Ga0307507, IMG submission 207223) | Populus trichocarpa ectomycorrhiza microbial communities from riparian zone in the Pacific Northwest, United States - 7_EM | ecosystem: Host-associated > Plants > Roots > Unclassified | place... | reverse complement strand
CTTAATAGATTAGTTAATAAAGATTAATAATAGGATCTATTAAAGGGAATAAGCTAAGAAAGGGCAAGATAGAGTTCTATAGTTATATAAGGCGCAGAGCACGTATTAGCAGATATAGAGCTAAAAACTATAGAATGGCGCAAAGCTAATGGACTTAAGCAGTACTAAAAAATCTAAGAGATAGATAAAGAAACTATAAAAACCTAAAGGTTAAGGATTAAGTAATTATAGGACTAGGGAGTAGAGGCTAAACCAGGGATTTTAGTAGTAGAAGACGTTTAGGCGGACTCTATAACAAGAAAAATAGTTTAAAGATAGAGCTTATATAAATTATAGAAAATAAGGTTATTTTGCTAGAGACTATAGAGGTAGTTAAAGTAACTACGTAGTAAAAGGCACTAGGTTATTAGAGTATAATAACATAGATATAGGGATATTGCGCGGGACCAAGGAGTGTTTAATTAAACACTTTACGTTTTATTATAATAACGCATACTAGATTTATAAAGACGCTAAATATAGCGCAAGCTATTAGCCGTAAGAGCTAGAGTTAAAAGAACTTAAAGAAACTAGAGAGTTAGATAAAGAACAAAATTAACTCTATAAGCTAGATTAAGATATTAAAGCAATATACAGATAAAGATTAGTAATAATAATAATAGAGTTAGAGTACTTATTAATTAATAGTAACGAGGAAAAAAAGGAGGCTAACTAGGAGCACTTATACCTTAGTAACGCAATAAAAGTAAAGACTGAAACTATAACGGAACCTTATAGCAGGAACTACAATAGGTCCTATTATTAGGCTAGGTATATAGGCAAGAACAAATCAACAACATAATAATAACTGGTAGAGTAGTTGCCTAATAAATTAACTCCAATTATATTCTAAAATTCACTACAAGGAGAGAACTATCTACGGTAGGGACTAAGGTCCTTTAAATACATAACCATACTCCTAAGAAATCCTCTCTTATACATAAGGTACGTGTTATACGTGTTATATATAAACGTACACTACGTATACTCCGTATACTACGTATAACATTATATAACTCGCTTACTATTCCTTATTATATAGTTCTACTAGATCTATCCTAAACTATATCTATATTAACTAACTAGCTTCCTACAACTCTTCCCTAAGTAGTTGTAATATTGTACTTAAAGCGTCTATAACACTATCTCCCTCCTCTTTATCTTCGTCCTTAAAGATTCCTAACATCTCCAAGTCGTCCACTAGAGGTATAATATCCGTTTAATTAGTCTAGTTAATATCCTTACTTATTATACCTAAAGCTTCTTCTTCTTTACAAGCGCAATGTTATGCTCGCACTATGGCTGCCATACTATCGCTTAGTGATATAACATCGTCTCCATATTCTCGTTGTGCGAAAGCAGGGTTAATATATATTACGATAGCAAGTCCCTTGTCTTAACAACCCTTATCTTACTTAGAGTGCAATAAAGCAAATATTTAATTGTTTTATGACGTTTACTCTGTTTCTAACGCTAAATATACACACCCTATAACTCTTAACAGTCTTTAAGTTCCCTAAGTAACTTATTATAGGGTCTTGTATTTAATCTACTACTATAAAGCTTGAGTCTGAGTTGGCCGCCGTATACGCCAAACTCTACCGTTCTACTAAAGAGACCGCTTGGGCCCTTAAGGCTTAACGTTACTCCTTTAAGTCTTAGCAGGTTACATTTGCTCGGTTAACCCGTCTTAAGAAGGCTTATAAGAAGGTTTATTCCAAAGAGTAGAAGCTTATTTAATAGGGTCTTAACAAGCTAGGTAATAAAAGGACTAGCTCTCCTCCTATAAGGGAAACAACTCCGAGTAGCTTGGCAATTACTCCTTTTAGGTCCCCCTTAGGTAACTTATTCTTTAGTAATTCTTTTTTAACACTCCTAACCTGCTTTTTTTTAATACTCCTTTACCTTTCCTATAGCGTTCTCTAGGTTGCTTAGTGGCTCCTAGGTAGTCTTATTATAGCCTATCTACTTTACTTTATACCACGTTTTATTATCTACGTCCTTATAACTAATAATCTTTAAAACTTACTACTTGTCTTCTTCTTGTCCTCTATACGTGTCTGCCTTATAGACTAGTAGCTTAATATCTCTATATACTAGTTCTAGCATCGCAATATATTATATAGGGTAGATCCTTATTTTAGCTAGTAGGTTCAACTTATACATAATTAATAAAATTCTTTGCTTAACTTTAAAAGGTTCTAGTCTAACGTAGTCCAACTTCTTGCTTAATTATCAACTCTTAAAACTTTTATATAGTAGCCATACTTTATCTCCTTCCTTAAGATCTGGTCCCTTAGATCTCTTAGCGTTGTAGTACCTTTTTATTTATTCTTATACTAGTTTAGCTGTTTCTATAAGGTCTGTATAAAGGTTCATTAACATCTCCATTCTTTATTTAGCTGTGCTACTTGTCTTTTTTGCTTAATATGGCAATAACGATATTCTTAGTTCGTATCCATAATTCGCCTTAAATAGTAATGTCCCCATTCCTTCTTATAGTATTGCATTGTATGCAAACTATATAACTGGTAATAACAATACCTAATTATTCTGTGCATAATTAATATAGTGCCTTAGATACTGTTCTAGTATCTAGTTTAGTCTTTCTGTTTATTCATCCGTCTGCGGATAGTACGCTATAGAGGTTACTGCGTAAACTCCTTATTCTGCCAGAAATACTTCCTAAAATACTATTATAAATCTTAGATCTCTATCCAATATAATCTTATCTGGTGCTCTATATCTTACAAACACTTCCTTTATATAGATTCTCGCGATATCTTCTACTAATATTTCTTTAGTGCATGCTATAAAGTATCCCCACTTTGTTAGCTTATCCACTATTACTAAGATCGCGTTATGGTCTTGTCCTATAATAGGATTTCTTGACTTTAGTAACTTAATAATAAAGTCCTATAATATGACTTCCTATGGTCTTCCTGGTATCTCAACAGATTATAGCCCTCTATACAGCTTATATCTTATTGGTTTGTTCCTTTAGCAATCTAGATACTTTTTTATAACTTATTTTACTAGTCCCTAAATTCCTTAAATAATGTACTCCTTTTAAAGTCTTAACACTAAGCCTATAGCTCTGTTATGTCCTTATATTATTTCTTTATGGAATTCCTTAACAAATTCTTCTGTAATAGACTTAGGCATATACGTTACCTCTCTGTTTTTATATTGCTCTAAGTCTAGATTCTCTACCTATACTTCTTAAATCTTCTGTATTTAATTACTCTCTGGTAACTTATAGATCTGGCTTTCTTTAGTTACTATAATCTTTAAATAGTTATACCTAATTAATCTATTTTAATCCCTTTATAATAAAGCTCCTAATAGCTTTTCGTTACTTTATAGTTTAGCCTTTCTACTTAGAGCGTCTGCTCGTACATTATCTGTACCCTTGGTATACTAAATTTTAAAATAGTATTCTATAAGCATTTCTGCCTATCTAACCTGTCTTTAGTTGAGTTCCTTTATTATTAGGAATCCTATAAGGTTCTTATAGTCCATCTTAACTATAAATAGTTTCTCTGTACCTTATAAGAATGCTCTCTATTTCTTAAGTGCTGTAACTATACCTAATAACTCCTTGTTGTAGATGTCATAGTTTAACTCTAGTAGTGTTATTTTCCAACTATAGTATATTACTAGGTGCTATGCGTCCTGGTGCCTTTATAGTAAGTATACTCCTAGTGTAAAGTCTAATGCGTCTATCTTAATAACCGTTTCTAACTTTGGTTAATAGATCTTAAGGACTAGCTCTTAAGTAAATAACTCTTTAAGTTCCTAAAACAGCTCCTTTTATTTACTACCCCAAATCTATAGTTCCTCTTTCTTTATTAGTTTTATAAATGGCTTAATACTTTTTAACCACTGTGCTATAAACCTCCTATAGTAGTTATAAAACCCTAGAAATGACCTTAACTATATAACGTGTTCTGGTTCGTGCCAACTTACTATAGCTTTAATTTTCTTTAGGTCCATGCTAATCTTTCCTAGTTTAATAATAAATCCTATAAAATTGGTTTTTTTAATAAAGAACTCGCATTTTTTAATTACTACTAGTATCTATTCTTCCTATAGTCTCTTTAAGACCCATTTAATGTGTTCTCTATGTTCTTCCTCATTTTCTAAGTAGATAATAATGTCATTAAGGTATACCATAATAAACTTATCTAGGTGTTCTTCTAACACACTATTAATTCGCTTCTGGAACGTTGCTAGTACGTTTATAAGCCTAAATTATATAACTAATAGTTTATATAGTCCTTCCTTTAACCTAAAGGCTGCCTTCTATTTGTCGCCTTCCTTAATCCTAATCTAATGGTACGCCTATCTCAGATCTATCTTTATAAAGATCTTTATATTGCCTATCCTATCTTAGATCTCGCTAATTAAGGGTAAAGAATACCTATCCTTCCTAGTAATGCTATTCAACTGTCTATAGTCTATACACATCCTAAGTTTTCCGTTTTTCTTTGGGATAAATAGTACTGGATATCCTACTAATAACTACAATAGTCGGATATATCCCTTACGTAAGTTCTCTTAGATAAACTCCTTAAGCGCTACTAACTCCGTTTTAGTAAGCTTATAGACTGGAAAGAACTTTAAACTTATTCCCTTTTCCAATTCTATTTTATGGTCCCATACTACATGCTCTAACAGCTTTTTACTTTCTAGTAACTATAACTTTTTACCATACTTGTAGTATCTCTTTGGTATATAACTTAAGCCTTACTTAGTCTCTTTGTATATTACTCTAACTTAGTACTATACTAACTTGGTTTGCTGTCGTATCTTATATTATTAAGTATCCTTAATATTGACTTAACCTATAACCTAATCAATCTTTGGATTATACTCCTGTAACTAAGGCATTTCTAGTATCGCCTTGTCCTATCCTAATAGTAGGATATTAAAAGACATTCTAACTGGTCTCCCTTTAATAGTTAACTAAATAGGTCCTATTTTAAGATTAATAACGCCTCCTCTATAGGCTATCTAATCTCCAGAAATTGTTATAAGTGGATATAGGTATTCCTTTTATCTATATGGTAACCCTATCTTTTCTACTGCTTTTAGTAATATGTGGTTCCTAGTTACTCTACTATCTACCAATACTTTAAACTGCTAATCTTACCATTTAGCTTATAAATTTAGGTGTTAACCTTAAATTCCTTTAAGGGTCTAAGGCTCTAACACTAGTTCCCTCTAGTTTTATACGCCTCCCCTTTTCCTAACTATTGGCTACTAGATCCTGCTTATACTTAGTCTAACTTTAGCTAATACTTAGTTTATTTCTTTTTCTCTATATACTATAAACAAGTGTTCTCTAGGAACTCCCACCACTATTATCTATCTAGGCATTCTTCCATAAGAAATCTTCCTAGTTAAAATATTAAGTCCCCTTAACCCTATACTTCTACTGGGTGCCATTTATATATATACTTAGCATTCCTGAACCGCTTTTCCTCTAGTGCCTAATATATCCTTACTAGGTACTTCCGGTTCTTGTCTTTTAGTGCTCTATACATATTACACGTATTATCTATATAAGCTATCCACGATAGTGTATAATATGCTATATGTTTTAGGTTAACTCTTAGTTTATCTTTATCCTTAAGTTTAAACCTATACCTAGTTAACCTAACCACTAGTATTCCTACTATAGGTATTAAGATTTATTGCTTATTTCTCTAGTCCCTAAATCCTTCTTCTAGGTTCCTTAACGTTATAATTAATGCTTCCTTAATATAACTTATGCGTTTCTCTATAATAGGTTAGTCTTAGACAACTTTTTTGTCTAGCTATATATAAAAGTCTTCCTATTTATTATTATGTTGTTACCTATACCACTTTCTATATAGCTGGTTTAGTGTGTATAGTTTATCTATTAGAAAGTACCTTGTTATCACTGTATTATAACATCCTTTGGTATGTCTTTCTTTAAACCTAGTTAGGATATTTAGATCCTCTTCTTGTTCCAGTTTATCTAACTATTTTACCCTAAATATCCCTATACTTGGCCTATTAGTAACTCTTTATATGGGTGCTCTGTCCCTTATATAACCTAGTATAGCTAACCTTTTATCTAGCTTTTGCTCTTGCTATATAATAATTCTTGTCCTAAATTTATCTATAGTTTCTTGTTTTCTATATCTTGCAGCTAGATCCTTATAGTCGTCTTATTTTTTAATTCTAGTATTAACTATTTAATCTTTAGGCTAAACACTACATTTACCTAGGATTGTTGATGTTCTTATTTATTCCCTAAACTTGTAGTTCTTGAACTTGCGTCCTATACTCATTTATTTATCTATAAACTAAGTAGCTGCCCTTTCCCATCGGTTTTCGTCCATTATAGGTCCTTAGGTGTGTCTTATCTTATCTTAAAAATCTTAAGCTTCTCTTATCTCTTCTTAAGAATCTTAAGCCTGTGGCCTTTTGCCTTTATTAAGTAATAAGCTAGCACTAGTAGTTATCTGCTTGCTTAGTTTCTTCTAAATATTACTCCTATTATTTTATAAAGCGACGGAAATTATATCTAACAGTGTTATAATATCTGTTACTAAACCCTATTCTATAATAGTCTTAGTTTCTGCTTCTGTTTCAACTTCTCTAAGGTTTGCATGCTCCTAGTAAGCTGCCTTTATTGCCTTATCATTGGTAAATGCTTCGCCTATATTAAATTTATTGTCTTTAATATCTAATCTATAAGCTAGTTTACTAGTTCCTTTAAACTTAGATAACAATGGCTCCTATAGCCAATAGCTTACGCTATACTTAGCGTCCTTATAAATTTGGTATATATTGTTGTAATAATACGCAAAACTGTTAATTAAACATTCTTTTATTCCTTATAGTGCACCGTTGTCCCTCTATACGTATGTGCTGTTTATTAGCCTTGTTCCCTTTACCGCGTGGTTACTCTAACCACCTCTATAGTCTCTGGCGAAATAACCTTGTTTTCCACAATTTATATAAGCCCTATCTTTAAACCACTTTTCTTGCTATAGAGTCCGCCTAAACATCTTTTGCTACTAAGATCCCTAGTTTAGCCTCTACTCCTAGGTCCTCTAATTACTTAATCCTTAACCTCTAGGTTTTTATAGTTTCTTTTCCCACCTTTAGGTTTCTTTGGTGCCGCTTAGGTCTATTAGCTCTGCGCCATTCTATAGTTTTTAACTCTATATCTATCGTTGCGTACTCTGCGCCTTATATAACTATATAACTCTATCTTGCCCTCTCTTAGCTTGTTCCCTTTAATAGATCCTATTATTAATCTTTATTAACTAGTCTATTAACTCCCTTAGAGTATCCGTATCTTCTATTAGAATAATTACGTCCTAGACTTTAACCTTAAGTCCTTATTTATACTATGCTATAAGCGCCCTATTATTCCACTTAACCTACATAGCTAGTGTTTAAAACTGCGTTATATACTTAATTGCTAAAGTGCGTTATACTAAGTTCTAAAGCTTTTATTCCGCTGTGGTTGTAGCCTCTAGGTCTCTAAATATCTATATTAGTTGTTCTGCGAACCCGTTCTAACTGGTAAATATATACTATACGTCCTGGTTAGTAGTTGTTATGCCATTAGCCTATATTTCCGTAAGATATGGTTTAAACTACTTAAGTACCCTTCCTGTTAGGAACAATCCTATATAGGCTACTTAATCCAACAATATTGCTAACTTCACTCCTTCCTGCATAACCTTAAAGTGCATCTGCGTAAGAAACCCCTTAAGCTTTAACTTCTCTCCTAAGAACCGTTTAATTAAAGGTAGTTTAATTTTCGCTGCTCTAATTCTATTAATGCGTTCTTTAAGTATCCTACTATTATTTTATAAGTAATTAACTATTTCCTATAACTAACCTCGCGTAACTACTTAAGAATCTATATCTACTATACTGGTGTCTCCTAGTCCTAAGGTTATGGCTACTATCAACATCGTTATAACTGGTGCTTTAGGTGGCATATTATTCGATCTTATTTAATACTATAACCTTAGTAGTGAATGTGTAACGGAACCTTATAGTAGGAACTACAATAGGTCCTATTATTAGGCTAGGTATATAGGCAAGAATAAATTAACAACGTAATAATAACTAGTAAAGTAGTTGCCTAACAGATTAACTCTAATTATATTCTAAGATTTACTACAAGGAGAGAACTATCTACAGTAGGGACTAAGGTCCTTTAAATACATAACCATACTCCTAAGAAATCCTCTCTTATACGTAAGGTACGTGTTATATATATTATACATAGACATACACTACATATACTCCGTACACTACGTATAACATTATGTGACTCGCTTACCATTCCTCATTACATAGTTCCACTAGATCTATCCTAGACCGTACCTATATCAACCAACTAGCTTCCTGCGACTCTTCCCCAAGTAGTCATAACATTGTACTTAAAGCGTCCGTAACAGAAACCACTATAGAACGCGGATTAGTAATGGGTATTATAATACCGTTAGATACGGCATCTATTGCTTTATAAGACGGAAGGAGCAATATCTAGAGACGATTAAGCAAGTAGACAACTGCTAGTGCTAGCTTACTATTTATAAAAGGTAAAAGGCCATAGGTCCAAGATTCTTAAAAAGAGATAAAAAAAGCTCTAGACTTACAGAACATAATAAAAACAGCTTAAGAACCCACAATAAACAAAAACCAATAGAAAAGAGCAGCAACTTAGTTTAGTAATAAACGAATAAGTATAGGACGCAAGTTTAAAAACCATAAGTTCGGAGAATAAGTAAGAACGTTATTAGAAAGCCAAGATTTTAAGAAATAAATAAGGACTATAGCAATTCTAGGTAAATATAGTGTTTAGCCTAAAGATTAAAAAGTTAATACTAAGATTAGGAAGCAAGATAACTTTAAGAATCTAGCTACAAGACGTAGAAAATAAGAAACTATAGATAAGTTTAGGCAAAGAATTATTGCATAGTAAGAGCAAAAGCTAGATAAGAGATTAGCTACGTTAGGTCGTATAAGGGACAGAGCACCTATATAAAGAGTCACTAATAGGCCTAGTGCAGGGACGCCTAGAGTAAAGTAGTTAGATAATATTATAGTACTGCAATAAAGTAGACTGAATAACTACGTTATGCTATAAAGAAGAGAAGAAGGGTAAAAGGGGGTATTATATACAAAGAGTAGGGCCAGCTGCCAAGGCGCTAGTGTGGGCTAGCCAATAGTAGGAAACAGTATGCGTCAGGTTAGTGCTATAACAGTACTCCCCTCTCTAGAAGGTTTAGTCCCTAAACCGAACAAATAACTTTAAATAGGTAGTACGCGGGACCACCTATTTTCGCTACAGAAATATCAAAAAATCCTAATTAGTTGGCTTATTAAATAAAGTTAGCGCGTGGCGCTCTTAGCGAGAATTCTAACCAATTAGATAACTTTAACCGCCGGTTAAAGTTCTATAATATCTTAACCACCATAGATTTTTAATACGGTGGTTGGCTATAACCTTAGTATGGCTTTTCCTTATCTTGTGCCCAATTTGGGGGTCCTAGCTTCTTAGGGTGTTGCTTATAGAAGCGCTATATAGCTTATTTGCAACCCTTTAGGTCCTCTTCTAGCTGCTAGGTTATATCCTTATAATATTTCCATTTAATCTTATAAGTTAGGCCTTAGGGGTCTTTGTTATATATATTAAGGATTTTCTTAAACTCCTATTTATCTTCTATATTGCCGTTATTGTCTCTCTCTATTACTCGTCCTTGTATATTACAGCGCTCTATAGTATTAATATTTGCTTGGCTAGGGATCTCTTTAGCAGCCTAGAGGCGGACCTTAAATATATAGAAGGATTTATTTACTTAGATATAGTCTAGGAGGTCTACTACGACTGCCCCTTAGTATACTGCAAGTACGGGGTACAGGCCATCCTATTTATTATCCCATTTCTTCTTAGGTCTGTTTATCTTTATATTTTCTAAGCTAACCATAACCATATCGCCTTTATAGAATAACGCACTCTTATCCCTATGGGTATTGGCATTATCTTTATAGCGTTGCTGTAAAATCCGGACTAGGGCCTTAAGCTGTATTAATATCCGCTTAAAGCGGTTGGCCATAAAGTCTGCGTAAAAGAACTCCTTCTTTGCTTATACTAATAGTATTAGTAGGTAGGGGCTAGTAGGCTTAATTCCAAGGTGAGGGTTAAAGCCATAGTTTGCAAAAAATAGGGAGATGCCTATGCTTTTGTTAACTTGGTTATTTATAGCAAATTTGGTAAGTGGTAGGTAGTTAACCCAGTCATCCTATATAAAGCTAACAAAAGCATAGAGGTACTTATTTACAGCAGCGTTAATAATTTTGGTTTAGCCGTCCATTTCTAGGTACTAGGCTAAGCTTAGTTATAAGGTTGTCTTAAGGCGTTTACTTAGTTATCACCAGAAGTCGCTAATAAATTATATGCCGCAATTAGAGATAATCATGCTTAGTGCACTGTGGAGCTTATATATATTATTAATAAAGCCATTAACTAGCTCCTCTGTTAAGAGTCCTGTTACTAGAACAAGGTATTATATTTTAGTTAGGCGGTTTATAATAATAAGGATATGTTTATATACCTTACCGTAGTATTGGCATACCGGCAGCGTTGTAATATAGTTAATTAAAATATCAGTCTATAGGCAAGTGGGTAGTTCTAGTAGCTTTAGGAAACTAGGTAGGGTAGAACAGGGGGTCTTAGTATAAAAGCATAGGGCATAGTCTTTAATAAAGGTAGCCGTAAACTAGAAGATTCCTGGTTACCAGTATATTTAGTTTAAGAGGTTAAAAGTCTTAACCTAGCTAGGGTAACTAGCGGGGCCGCTACTATAAGAGTAATAGATAACTTCTAGGCGGAGGTCTAGGGTATTAGAGATAAAGAGGCATTAGCGGAAGTAGATCTATCTGTTAATAATACTATATTCTAACTTATTGCAATAGAGTAATTTCCTAATCTTCTTTAGCCAACGGCGAGCTTTCTAATTATATAGAGCCGCTATTATATCTCTTATAAGTTTGTTCTCCTAGTATCCTAACTAGATTAGCTTATCTAATAACTTTTTAGCCATTTTAGGGTCTAGAGCGGCTATAAACTCCACGTTATTAGAGTTGTGGGATTTATATAGTAATTTTTTTAAGATTATAGGGTTAACTTTCTAGGGCGGTATAATAACTTAGGCTCGGTAGCAGAGGCATTTATTATTAGTGTCCTTAGGTTTCATTCCTAGTAGTTAGCTTAGGGCATTAGGGAGCATAGCTTTACTGCTAAGTCTATATATAATTATAAAGTTAAACTATAAAAGGAACTCTACCTACTAGACTTAGCGTTAGTTTAGCTGCTTAGTAGTTATAAACGTCTATAGGTTTTTATAGTTAGTAATAATTTTAAATGGCTCCTTAGTCCCTTATAGCTTAGGACGCTATTTCTCTAAAGCCTTAATAATAGCTAAGAGTTCTTTATTGTAGATGTTATAGTTATACTTTAGCGCAGAGTGCTTTATGGAGAAGAATGCAACTGGTCTTAGTTTACTATTATTATTATACTAGGAAAGGACTCCACCAGAAGCCTAATTTAATACATCTATCTCTACTACTGTTTTCTTTATATAGTTATAGTATACTAGTACTAGTGCTGAAGTAAAGGCTCTCTTAAGGGCCTTAAACAACTTGGCTTGTTCTAGTCCCTATAGCTATCTAACATCCTTTCTTAGGAGTTTTATTATAGGTATAGTAACAGCAAAATAACTTTGGATAAACCTATAGTAAAAGTTTGCAAATTTAAGAAACTGCTATAATTCCTTAACTAAGGTTAGGTTCTCCTATACTTATAAGGCTTAGACCTTTTTAGGGTCCATACTTATTCCTTCTATTAAGATAATTAAGCTAAGGTATTTTATCTTTATTGTGTAGAACTCTAACTTACTAATATTAATTTAGAGGCCAGCAGCTCTAAGGCAGCGAATTACCTCTTTAATGTGCCTAGTATAGTTAGCTCAAGTTTTAGAAAATATAAGGATATTATTAAGGTATACTGTGTAATAGTTGTCTAGTGCGTTGTAAAGAATGTAGTTAATATAGTTCTGGAATATAGCTAGGGTATTATAAAGGCTAAATAGGGTTACTAGCATCTTATAGAGCCCAAAGTGGGTAATAAATGCTATAAGCTATTTATAGCCCTCAGTAATATAGATTCTATTAAACATAGCGATAACATTAAGTTTAGTATAGAATTTGGCGCCATATAGGGCATTAAGTATCTTATAGATAAGCGGAAGCAGGTATTAGTTCTTAACAGTAACATTATTAAGTCCTCTATAGTTATAGTAGATCATTACCCCTTTTCCTAGCTTAGTAGCGAGTAGGAGCGGGGCTATAGTAGGGGACATTAATTCTTAGATAAAGCCTTTATTAAGCATTTTATTAATCCATTTCTTAACGCATTAGAGCTTAATAGGGGAGAGTGGGCGGTTTTTATAGTACGGGGGCTGCTTTCCTGGCATAATTTTAATTTTATAGTCCTATAGGCGATGTGGTGGGAGCTTATTAGCATTCTTTAGGAGAAACCCCTTAATATAGTGCCTATGTTCCCTTGGGAGGCGTTATATAATATTATCCCTAGTTAGAGCAGGTTTACCTTTTATAAACTTCTTAACGTCTATATCTATAACTTTACAGCAGAGGAACTTAGTATTTATAGTCTAGAGGTTTTCCTTAAGGAAATAGTAAAAATAACTAGAGAAGACTTTATAGGCTTCTTCTATTATATAGTTACTATTAACTAAGCGGCAGAAGAATTCCTCTATTAGGTCTAGTATTTTAACTAGTCTAGTAGGGAGTTTATTTATTAATTATTTTCGTTCTTTTTGTTTTACTAATTCTACTAGCTCCGCTATATAGATCCTTATTACTTTTACGCCTTTTTATTTATAAAACTAGGCGAAATTTACGGCGTAAACATTTATAATATTATCTAGGTTAGGGCATATTTAGTCTTCTCCCAACGTTATAGTAGGGCTGGCTTATCTTAGTTAGCTCTTAGGAGTAGTTCCTAGGCGGCAGCCTTATATAAGGCGTGTGGGGAGTAGATATAAGGTTAGGTATTATAGTAGTGCGGTTTCTATTATTTAGGTTTTAGTAATTCCCTAGCTAGTCCTTACTATAACGCGGGCTATAGTATATATATATAGTATATGGCTTAGTTCCAGGTATTAGGTTAGGTAGTTAGGGTTTAAAGGGTGTTTAGGTTAGCGTTAAATTCTTAATAGTAGTAGCGCGAAGCGGACCTTCTTCTTTAGTCTTAGCAAGGCCAGCTAGCCCATTATTTTAGTCTTAAGTACTAGAGTAGTCCAGTTTTCTACTATCTTATTACTTTACAGCTATATGGGTTCCCCTTTATTAGGAACATCTTCTATTATTATAGCTTTATATATAGTCCTAGGCACTAGGCTTAGTAGTGCTAAGTATCTATATAGGGCGTCCCTGCTACTATCAGCTGTCCCTTACAAAAGGTAGTTCCTAGAGTAGTAGTCTAAGTTAAAGCAGATCTTAAGCTCTTTAAAGCTAGGGTGGGGCTTATACTTCTAAAGCTAAGGCATACCTAAGATAATTAGAGTACTAGGTAAAAGTTTAGTAATAAGAAAGAGTATAGCTTTAGTATAAATGCCAATTAATATTTAGATGGTAAAGTAGTCTATAATAAGTAAAGTTAAGATACTATCTATAAGGTGTAGTAGCCTAGGTGCTAACAGTTTCTTAGTTATAACATTATATTTTCTTATAATAGACTCTGTATTAGTAAATACTATTACAGTACTACCTAAGTCCACTAGGCTTACTATATTAATAAAAACTTAGGGGTATAGGTTGTGTAATAAAAAGAGTTAGGTTTAAATAAAAATTAATTTCTTATTATTATTTACTAATCTAAGATTAAGTGGTAACGTATTCCACTACTAAGCCGGCAGAACCACCGAGCCGGCAAGTCTATTTCCCCACCAAAAATTGTAAAAATTACAATATAATATCTTAACAACCACTTAATAATAAATTCTAATAATTTAGATTTAGACTTTTATATACACT
>Ga0307507_10008496_pt1 | contig 14162 bp, 12 predicted proteins | sample 7_EM_MG_FD_207223 | JGI IMG/M metagenome (GOLD analysis project Ga0307507, IMG submission 207223) | Populus trichocarpa ectomycorrhiza microbial communities from riparian zone in the Pacific Northwest, United States - 7_EM | ecosystem: Host-associated > Plants > Roots > Unclassified | place... | reverse complement strand
GGCCGCGAAGGCCGCGCCGAGTTCGCCGCGTTCGGTGAAGTTCTCCTCGAAGGCCTTACGTACCGGTTCGAATCCGGGTGCGCACTCTCCGTGCACCACCACTGTCGCAACAGGACTGTCCATGGGCGTGCGACCTCCTTTGGTCACAGCAGGATCTGAGGACACCGACCGGTCGGTATGTTGAAACTAGAAGGGCCGGGCACGTCCGTCAAGACGTACCCGGCCCGAACCTTTTTCGCGGACTGGTGTTCTGGTAAGGGAGTGGCTACCCTCCGTCTACTTCAGGCGGGGGACGATCTTCGTGTACTTCGCCAGCAGTGCTGCGTTGGCCTCGTCGCCACCCTCCACATTGGAGCTGCGCCACAGCGGGACGTCGAGCCCCTCGGCGGTGCCGCGCTCGTAGACCTGGGCGAGCACGAGGTTCCACAGGAACGCGTTGACCACAGTGGACAGCGGGGCGGTGCGCGGCGCGTCCGGCGGGAAGCTCGCGTCGCCGGGGATGACCAGCGAGTCGAGCACCACTGTGCCCTGCTCGACCAGCGTGCTCGACGACCGCTTCGGCGCTGCCGCCACGCACGCCCGCGACGTCACCGCGATGACGGCCGCGCCGCGCTCGCGGGCACCGATCGCCAGCTCCACCGGGTACGGGTTGGACCCCGACGTCGAGAAGACGACGAGCACGTCGTCCGGCCCCGGCGCCTTCTCGGCGTAGACCTCCTCGGCCAGGCCGGACCGGCGCTCGGTGGTCGTGCTGTGCACGGCGCCGTGCAGCGGCAGCAGCTCCGGGTGGTAGAGCGGGTAGACGCAGGCGAGCCCGCCCGCGCGGTAGAAGGTCTCGGCGACCGCCGCCAGCGAGTGCCCCGCTCCCGCGGTATAGACCAGTGCGTCCGCCCGGATCACCCCCAGGACGAGGTCGGCGGCCTGCCGCACCGCCTCGGCGTTGGCCTGCTCGACGTCCGCCAGCTGCTTGGCGACACTGCCGGAAATATCCGTGGCACTCACCACAACCACCTTTCTCCTCGGGGATCGGCCGCCGAATCTACCGTGCGGACCACTTCGCGAGGTGGAATAGCAGGAGCGGTGATCAAGGTTGACTCGTTTATTGAGAAATCCTGGGAGGCGTGCGTGAGCGAACCGGAACCGGCAGTGTCCGTACTGCCCGCGCGCGGGCAGACGCGGGCCGTGGCCCTCGTCATGCACGGCGGCGCCGAGCACGGCCTCGGCGGCGTGTCCCCGTTGAAGCTGGCCTACCTGCGGATGGTCCCGATCGCGCGGGCGCTGCACCGCACGGGCCGGGCGCACGGCATCGAGGTGCGGTTGCTGCGCAACCGGCGTTACGGCTGGAACGCGCCCCACGAGCACCCCATCGCCGACGCGCGCTGGGCGCTGGAGCGGATCCGCGCCGACCATCCCGGGTTACCGGTGGTGCTGGTGGGGCATTCCATGGGTGGCCGCGTCGCGCTGCGCGTGGCCGACGATCCGGCCGTGCGCGGGGTCTGCGCGCTCGCTCCCTGGACGCCGGCGGGGGAGCCGGTGGACGCCGTCGCGGAGCGTGACGTCCTGATCGTGCACGGCGTCCGCGACCGGATGACCTCACCGCGCGAGTCGCACGCGTTCGCCGAGCGCGCGCGGGCCGTCGCGGCCCGTGTCGCCCGGTTCGAGATCGGCGGAGAGGGACACGCGATGCTGCGCCGCGCGTCGGTCTGGACCCGGCTGACGTGTGCTTTCACACTGGAGGTGATCGCCGCGGGTGCCGATACCGATCTGCGGCGGGCCTGGGCCAGGCCGGCCGCCGACCGGCTCCGAATTCCAGTCTGAGGATCGAACGGCGCACGTGGCCGGCGGAGGGAGCATCTTGACCACCTCGAGTGCTGAGCGCAGGGGCCCCGCCCCGCAGGAGGACCCGGACGAGGACCGCTGGCCCGGGCTGGCGACGCCGCCGAAGTCGGCGTTGCGGGCCCGGATCGCCGCCGCGCTGTTCCGCCGCGCGGTGAAGCCGATGGCCCTGCGGGTCGTCTTCCCCGACGGCGCCGTCCTGGGCGCGGGCGGGCCGGACGCGCCGGAGATGCGGATCCTGCGTCCCACGGCGTTCTTCCACCGCCTCGGTGTCGACGCGAAGATCGGCTTCGGCGAGTCGTACATGGCCGGGGACTGGACCGCGTCCGAGCTCGCCGACGTGCTGACCCCGTTCGCCGAGCGGATGGCCACCCTGGTGCCGCCGGTGCTGCAGCGGTTCCGGACCATCGCCGAGCGCACCCAGCCGCCGTCGGAGGAGAACACCCTCGAGGGCGCGCGGGCCAACATCCACCGGCACTACGACCTGTCGAACGACCTGTTCGGCACCTTCCTCGATCCGTCCATGATGTACTCCTCGGCCCTGTTCGGCCCCGGCGACGACCTCACCGCGGCCCAGCACCGCAAGATCGACAGCGTGCTCGACTACGCCGGGGTCACCCGCGGCAGCGCGGTGCTGGAGATCGGCACCGGCTGGGGCGAGCTCGCCATCCGCGCGGCCGAGCGCGGCGCGCATGTGACGTCGCTGACCATCTCCGAGGAGCAGCGCGCGCTGGCCACCGAGCGGATCGCGGCGGCGGGCGTCGCCGACCGCGTCGAAGTGAAGCTGTGCGACTACCGCGAGTCGAGCGGGCAGTACGACGCCGTCGTGAGCGTCGAGATGATCGAGGCCGTGGGGGCGTCCTACTGGCCGGCGTTCTTCTCGACCATCGGCGAGCGGCTGCGCCCCGGCGGGCGGTTCGGGCTGCAGGCGATCACCATGGACCACGACCGGATGCTGGCCTCGTCCCGGGCCTACACCTGGATGCACAAGTACATCTTCCCCGGCGGCATCATCCCGTCCGTACAGTCGATCGAGGACGGGCTGCGCACGCACACCCGGCTCAAGCTGGCCGGGATGCGCGAGTTCGGCCAGGACTACGCGCGCACGCTACGGTTGTGGCGCGAGCGGTTCCTGCACCGCTGGAGCGACGTCGCGAGCCTCGGCTTCGACGACGTCTTCGGCCGGATGTGGGAGTTCTACCTGGCCTATTCCGAGGCCGGGTTCCGCTCCGGGTATCTCAAGGTGCACCAGTTCGGCTACGAAGCGACCGGCGGGTAACAGGGGCCGCAACCCCATCCGGGTACCGTGCGTCCTTCATCGGAAGGGTCGTGCGGTTGGCTGGGCCCTGACACTTTTGTCCGGATCGGGGATGGGTGATCGTGATGACGTACCGAGGCGACGACGGCGGGCGCCGCGTGCCGCCCCGGCCACCGGGGCGGTCTCGCGACCACCAGCGCGCGCAGATGATGCCGCTGCCCGGCCGTGGCTCCAGCCCGTACGACGAGCGCACCCGCCCGATGGGCGATCGCCGGGAGGAGCAGTACGCGCCGCCACCGCCGCGCGACCTCCCGCCGCGCCCGCCGGCCGAGGACGACTACCCGCCGTCCCGGCCGCCGCGTCGCAAGCGCCGGTGGAGCTTCGGCAAGATCCTGTTGACCCTGGCGCTGGTGTTCGTCGTGTTCCTCGCCGGGATCTGGGTGTACCTGGAGTTCTCGATCAAGCGCGTCGACGCGCTGGCCGACTACAGCGGCCGCCCGGTCGCCGCGTCGGGGACGAACTGGCTGATCGTCGGCTCCGACAGCCGGGACGGGCTGTCCCAGGCCGACGAAGAGCGCCTGGCCACCGGCGACGTCGCCGCGGCCGGCGGGCAGCGCACCGACACGATCATGGTCGCGCACATCCCGGACAACTCGACCAAGCCGACGCTGCTCTCGCTGCCGCGTGACTCGCAGGTGAAGATCCCCGGCCACGGCACCAACAAGATCAACGCGGCGTTCTCGCTCGGCGGGCCGTCGCTGCTCGCGCAGACCGTCGAGGGCGCCACCGGGCTGCACATCGACCACTACGCCGAGATCGGCTTCGGCGGTTTCGCGAACATCGTGGACGCGATCGGCGGCGTCGAAATGTGTATCGACAAGCCGATGAGTGACGACTTCACCGGAATCTCCATCCCGGCGGGCTGTCAGTCGCTGGACGGCCGCTCGGCGCTCGGCTTCGTCCGGATGCGCCACAGCGCGGCGACCCCGCGCTCGGACCTGGACCGGGTGGCCAACCAGCGCAAGTTCATCGGCGCCTTGGTGAGCCAGATCGCCAGCCCCGGCACGCTGCTCAACCCGTTCGACTTCTTCCCGCTGCTGTCCTCGGCGCCGGACGCGCTGACCATGGACTCCGGTGACCACGTGCACAACCTCGCCGGGCTCGCGTTCGCCATGCGCGGGATCTCGTCCGACGGAGTGGTCAGCACCACCGTGCCGGTCACCAGCGGTTCGGCGGAGAACTGGGACAAGACGAAGTCCAAGCAGCTGTTCGACGCGCTGAGGAACGACACCGAGATCCCGGCGTCGGCGCTCTACAACTAATTCGGGCGCGGGAATCGGGCCGGGGCGGTCATCATGAGCTGATGGACACCCCGGCCGAAACCCTCACCGATGGCATCGTCTCGTTGCGGCGGTGGCGAGAGGCCCAGCGCGACGAGCTGACCGAAGTCGTCGCGGGTTCGATCGAGCACATCGGTGCCTGGATGATCTGGGCCACGAACGGCTATACCGCGGAGACCTCCGCCGAATTCCTTGCGCGCACGACGAAGCAGTGGGCGGACGGGGAGACCTTCGACTTCGCGATCTACTTTTCCGGCGAGCTCGTCGGCGGCTGCGGGATCATGCAGCGCGCAGGCGGCGTCGAGATCGGGTACTGGCTCGCGCTCGGGGCAACCGGGCGCGGCCTGATGACCCGCGCAGTCACGTTGCTGGTCGCGGAGGCGTTCGCGCGGGGCGCGGGGTATGTCGAGATCAAGCACGACGAGCTGAACGTGCGCAGTGGCGCGGTGCCCGCGCGGCTGGGGTTCACCAAGGTGGGGCAGGAGCCCGCGGAGAAGCCGCTGGCACCGGCGTGCGGTGGCACGAACCACGTGTGGCGCAAGGACTCGTGAGTGTTGCGGCTGGGCCCTCATCGGCAACATCGGCCGTGAATGGCACATTGAGGGCCTTTATGACCGTGAATGTGCCATTCACGGACCATCCGCCTGCCCCAGCCGGCCCGGGCCTTCGAACCGCCCGGAACGCTCACGAGTCCTGCAGCCGGTCGGCCAGCAGTCCCCGGAAATGCGGGCACGTCATGATGTCGTCGTGCGGGCAGCCGCCCTCGAGCATGTCGAGTGCGGCCTGTGCCGAGGCGATCCGTGCCCGCAGCTTCTCGCGGTGGCGGGCCAGCACCTCGTCGCGGGCCGGTGCGGAGCGGGCGGCCAGTATCGCCGCGATGTCCGCGAGTCCGAAGCCTGCCTCTTTCGAGATCAGGATCGCCGCCACCCGGTGGAGGTCCGCGTCGGTGTAGCGGCGGCGGTCGCCCGCGCGGGCCGGTGTCAGCAATCCTTCCGCCTCCCAGTGCCGCAACACGTGTGCCGGCAACCCGAACTGAGCCGCCACCTCGCCGATTGACTTCATGCCGACATTAAGTCGCACACTGACGGCCATGTCCACGTTGCTCACCATGCTCGACGCCTTTGACGACCTACCCCAGGTTCGTAACCTGCGGGAACACACTTACGAAGCGCTTGGCGACACAGTTGTCGACGTCGGTTGCGGGGGCGGGCGTGCCGTCGGCGAGCTGGTCGCCCGTGGGGTGCGGGCCATCGGCGTCGATCTGGACCCCGCCATGATCGAGATCGCCACCGAGCGCTGGCCCGCAGGCGAGTTCCACGTCGCGGACGCCACCGCGCTGCCTCTCGACGACGGCTCGGTCAGCGGCTACCGCGCCGACAAGGTCCTGCACGCCCTCGCCGAGCCAGAACGAGCCGTCGTCGAAGCCCGCCGGGTCCTGGCGAGAAACGGCCGCGCGGTGCTCGTCGGCCAGGACTGGGACGCGTTCGTGATCGACTCCGGCGATCCCGGCCTCACCCGCGCGCTCGTTCACGCCCGCGCGGACCGCGTGCCCCGTCCCCGGATCGCCCGGCAGTACCGGAACCTCTTGCTGGACAACGGGTTCACGGACGTCGCCGTCGAGGTCCACACGATCGCCTGGACCGACGCCGCGTGCCTGCCGATGCTTGCCGACATCGGGGGAGAAGGCGCCTGGTTCGACGACCAAGCCGCCAGGGCACGCGACGATCGGCTGTTCGTCGCGATCCCGATCTTCGTCGCCTCCGGGATTCGCGCCAGCTGACGACTCGTGAGCGTTCCGGGCGGCTAGAACCGCCCGAACGCTCACGAGTCAGGAGACCTTGTCGTGCTCCTGTAGGACTTTCAGGGCGCGGTCCGCGTGCACGGTGAAGTTCAGCTCGCTCTTGATGACCTCCAGGACGCGGCGGTCCCGGCCGATCACGAACGTCGCGCGCTTCGCGTGGATGGGCAGGAACTTCCGCCACACCCCGAACTGCTTCGCGACCTCACCCTCCACATCGGACAGCAGCGGGTAGTCGAAGCCGTGGGCGTCGGAGAACTCCCGCTGCTTGGTGATCCCGTCCGGGCTGATCCCGACGCGGTGGGCGCCCACCTCGGCGAACTCCGCGGCGAGGTCGCGGAAGTGGCAGCTCTCCGCCGTGCAGCCACCGGTCATCGCGGCCGGGTAGAAGAACAGCACCACCGGGCCGGACGCGAGGAAATCCGAGAGTGTCCGCGAAGCGCCGCGGTCGTCGGGCAGGGTGAAGTCAGGGGCGAGCTCTCCGGCGTCCATGGCTTCCTTTCATCAGATGGCAGCCTGATTGTCCCGGGGGTTCGGAGCCGGCCCGCACCCGGCTTGGTCTACGGGTGCCGGGCGATGAGCTCGTCCACCTCGTCGCCGGTCGCCGAGTCGTTGATGAACGACCCGCGCGCGGCGAGCACGCCCAGCTGCCGCAGCCGCGCGGCCTGCTCGTGCGTGCGGACGCCCTCGGCGCCGACGCGCAGCTTCAGCTCCCGGGCGCGCGTGACCAGCTGGGTCAGGTGGCGCAGGTCGGCCTCGGCCGGGTCGTCGGCGTCGAGCGCGTCGATGACCGGGCCGGCCAGGATCACGTGGTGGATCGGCAGCCGGTGCTGCGGGATCAGCTCCAGGTCGGCTGAGCCGGAGATGGTGAGCACCAGCTGCGCACCCAGATCGGACAGCACCGCGAAGGATTCCAGCACTTCGCCGCGCGGGTCGAGCACCGACGCGCGGTCGGTGCACAGCCGCAGCGCCTGCGCGGGCAGGTTGTGCCGGTCCAGCTGCTCCTTGACGAGCAGCACCAGGTCGGGGTCGATGGCCAGCCGTGAGGGCAGCTTGACGCAGACGTCGGGCGCCGCCTCGCCGAAGCGGCTGCGCCAGCGCGCGGTCGCGGCCAGCGACTCGGCCAGCAGCCAGCGGCCCAGCGGCACGGTCATCCCGGTGGTCTGGGCCAGCGGGTAGAACTCGTCGGAGTCCAGCTCGCCCTTGTCCGGGTGGTTCCAGCGCAGCCCGGCGTTGACGGCGGCGAGCTGGTCGGTGTCGGCCAGCTTCACCGTCGGCTGGTAGACGAGCGAGAACTCGCCGTTCTCCAGCGCGCCGGCGATCACCGCGCCGAGCTGGTAGCGGCCGCGGTCGCGGGCGTCGAGCTCGGGGTCGAACAGCATCCACTGCGCCTTGCCGAACTCCTTGGCGCGGTGCAGCGCAATTTCCGCCGCGCGCAGCAGCTCCGCGGCCCCGCCTTCGACGGCCGCGCGAACCACGATGCCCGCGCTCGCGCTGACGCCGATCCCGTGCCCGCCAAGGTAAATCGGCTCGTTGAGGTCCTCCAGCGCGCGCTCGACCAGCTCGATCACCTCGGTCGCGGCCAGCTCTCCGCGCAGCAGCACCGCGAAGCCGTCGCCGGACAGCCTGGCGACGAACCCGTCGTGATGGCCGGTGAACACCCCGGACAGCTTGTTCGCCACCCCGCGCAGCACCTGGTCGCCGACGCCGGCGCCGAGCCCGTCGTTGATCACCTTGAAGCCGTCGACGTCGAGGTAGATCAGCGCGATGTCGTCGCGCGCGGCGGACCCGAGCGCGGATTCGAGCTTGGTCATGAACGAGGACGCGTTCGGCAGCCCGGTCAGCGAGTCGTGCACGTTCTGGTGCAGCAGCCGTTCCTGCAGCAGGTGCAGCTCGTGCGCGTCGGACACCATGAGCACCGGGTACATCGAGCCCGGCCGGTCGCCGGGGAGCCGGGCGAGGGTGATGTCGGCCCAGAACCGGCCGTCGTCGGTGTGGTCGAGCAGCACCCGTTCCTGGTAGCGCTCGAGCCCGTTGCTGCGCAGCTGCTCCAGCCCGGCGCGCAGCCGGGACACGTCGTGGTCGGTCGCGCCGAGGTCGGCGATGTGGCGGCCGCGGAACCGGGCGGCCGGGCAGCCGAGCAGCTGCGCGAGCGCGACGTTGGCCTCCACGATGTGGCCGTCGGGGTCGGCGAGCGCGATCCCGAGCGGGGAGGCGGCGTACAGCGCGGTGAACCGCAGCAGTGCGCCGTCGTGGCTCGGCTCGGCCTGGCCGAGAGCGTCATGGGCGACTTCGAGCAAGAGCTGTTCGAGTTCCTCCGGGGGGAGCGTTACTCCTTTGGTGTCGGCGAAGGTCGCGGCCCAGCGGCGCGCGACGTCGACCAACCCTGGCGCGGCACCAGGCTCAGGCACACTCCACCTCTTCATGCACGGGGTATTGCCAGCTCAGGTAAGGCGTCAGGGAACATGAACACACAGTAGGTACCCCTCAGCCGTGATTGATGCCACGGCATCATGCGCGAAACGGGGTGTCTACCGGCTGAACGAGTGAACAGAACGCCACAACCGGTAACTTTTTGTCACCAAGGGTGCGCGAACGGGGTCGTTCAAGGCCGCAAAGGTGCCAGGTGGACCGGAAGGCCGTCGGTAGGCACAGGCAGCGAGACGTAGTCCCACCGGGTGGCGTAACTCTCCGGAACCGACCAGCGGTAGGCCCGCAGCATTTCGTGGATTAGTAACTTCACTTCCAGGCTGCCGAAATGCAGCCCGATGCACTTGTGCGCGCCGCCGCCGAAGGGCATCCACGCCATCCGGTGCGAGCGGTCCTCGCGGCGCGGCTCGGCGAAGCGTTCCGGGTCGAACCGGAACGGGTCGGTCCAGTGGTCGGGCGAGAAGTGGTTGACCGTCGGCGAGATCCCGACGAGCGTGCCCGCCGGGATGTAGTGGCCGAGAACCTCGGTGTCCTTCACCGTTTTCCGCGCCAGCGACGGCACCGGCGCGACCAGCCGCAGCGCCTCTTTCATCACCAGGTCAAGGGTTTCCAGCCGTTCGACGGCTTCGATGTCCAGCAGGTCGTCGCCCAGTGCCAGGGACTCCTCGCGGGCGCGCTCCTGCCATTCCGGGTGTTTCGCGAGGTAGTAGGCCATCGCGCTGCTGGTGATGGTCGACGTGTCGTGCGCGGCCATCATCAGGAAGATCATGTGGTTGACGACGTCGGCGTCGGAGAACCGGTCGCCGCCGGAGGAGGTGGCGTGGCACAGCGCGGAAAACAGGTCCTCGGTGTCCGCCGCGCGTTTCGCGGAGATGTTCTCGCCGAAGTAGCGCTCCAGCACCTTGCGCCCGTGCAGCCCGGCCGCCCACCGCCCGCCCGGCACGGGGTGGCGCACCAGCGCTGTCCCGGCCCGCACCGAGTTGACGAAGGCGCGGTTGATCTTCGACGAATCCGTGCCGCTGGGCATGCCCATGAACACCCGCGTGGCGACGTCCAGGGTGAGCTGCTTGAGTGCCCAATAGAGCCGCGGGCGGCTCGTGTCCGACCACGCGGCGACGCCCTCGCGCAGTGCGGGGGCCATCTGGCCGACGTAGCCGGTGAGGCGGTCGCGGGTGAAGGCCTGCTGCATGATCCGGCGGTGCAGGTGGTGCTCGCCGAAGTCCATCAGCATCAGGCCGCGCTCGAAGAACCGCTCGATGAAGAACTTCCAGCCCTCCTGCGAGAACGCCTTGTCCTTGTTCACCAGGGCGATCTGGGTGGCTTCGGGGCCCGACAGCGCGACGATCCGGCGGCCGAACCCGCCCGTCCACGACACCGGGCCGTAGAGCTCGTGGCGGCGCAGGCCGAACTCGATGCCGAAGCGCATCATCTCGACCATGTGCCCGACCACCGGCGGGCCCTCGTCGCCCAGGACGGGCTTGAGGCCGCTGCCCGCGGGTGGGGTCGCGAGCTCCTTGACCGGCCAGCGGGAGTTGAGCCAGCGCTGGTCGACGGTGCGGGGGAGCGGGATGGCGGTCAGCGGCGGCACGCGCTCGCGCAGCGCCTCGGTGGCTCGGCTGACGGCGTTCGTCATGGTGCCCCTCTCCCCGGCGAGATCGGCTGTCCCTCCACCATGCACCCTTGTTGACGCTCTGACAACACCCCGATGGGCATCTTTTCGGGTGGTCCGGGATGTAATGAACGGTCCTTTCCTTACAGATTTTGTAAGGAAAGGACCGTTCATTACATGGGGGGCGCGGGGTCAGCCCAGCTCGGTCCGGACCTGCAGGGTGGCCGTGACCAGGTTGCGCAGGGCCGGTTCGACCTCGGCGTAGCCGCGGGTCTTCAGGCCGCAGTCGGGGTTGACCCACAGGCGGTCGGCGGGCACCGCGCCCACCGCCTTGCGCAGCAGCCCGGAGATCTCGCCGGCGTCGGGGACGCGCGGGGAGTGGATGTCGTACACGCCCGGCCCGACGCCGCGGGCGAACCCGCCCGCGTCGAGATCGGTGAGGACCTCCATCTTGGAGCGCGTCGCCTCGATGCTGGTGACGTCGGCGTCGAGCGCGTCGATCGCGGGCAGCACCTCACCGAACTCCGAGTAGCACATGTGCGTGTGGATCTGGGTCGAGTCCGCGATCCCGGACGTCGCCAGCCGGAACGCCGACACCGCCCACGCGAAGTACTCCTCGTGCGCCGAAGCCCGCAGCGGCAGCAGTTCCCGCAACGCCGGCTCGTCGACCTGGACGATCCGGATGCCCGCCGACTCCAGGTCGTGCACCTCGTCGCGGATGGCCAGGGCCACCTGCCGCGCGGTGTCGCCCAGCGGCTGGTCGTCGCGCACGAACGACCACGCCAGGATCGTCACCGGGCCGGTCAGCATGCCCTTGACGGGCTTCTCGGTGAGGCCTTGGGCGTACTGCGCCCACGCCACCGTCATCGGTACCGGGCGCGAGACGTCACCGTAGAGGATCGGCGGCCGCACGCAGCGGGAACCATAGGACTGCACCCAGCCCTGCTCGGTCGCGGCGAACCCGGCCAGCTGCTCGGCGAAGTACTGCACCATGTCGTTGCGCTCGGGCTCGCCGTGCACCAGCACGTCCAGGCCGAGCTCCTCCTGCAGCCGGATGACCCGCTCGACCTCGGCGCGCATGGCGTCGTCGTACCCGGCGTCGTCGAGCCTGCCCGCCTTGTGCGCGGCGCGCGCCTTGCGGACGTCGGTGGTCTGCGGGAACGAGCCGATCGTGGTGCTGGGCAACGGAGGCAGGTTCAACGCCGCCTGCTGCGCCGCGGCCCGCTGGGCGTACGGCGAACGGGCGGTGTGCTCCGGCCGCAGCGACGTCAGCCGCGCGCGGACGTGGTAGTCGGCCAGCTCGGTCGCCGCCGCGCGGTCCGCGATCGCCTGCCGCGCAAGGGAAAGATCGGCCTCCTCGCCGCGCAGCGCCCGGCCGAGCAGCACGACCTCGTCGACCTTCTGCTTCGCGAACGCCAGCCAGGTCTTGAGCCGCGGGTGCAGGTTCGTCTCGCGCCCGACGTCGTAGGGCACGTGCAGCAGCGAGCACGACGTCGTGACGCTCACGGTCGCCGCGGTGCCGAGCAGGGTCGCCGCGCGGGCGAGCGCGCGGTCCGGGTCGGTGCGCCAGACGTTGCGCCCGTCGACCACCCCGGCCAGAATCTCCTTGTCCCGCAAGGAACCTTCGGCGGCAACTAAATCCACAAAGGACTCGTCGGTGACCAGGTCGACGGCCAGCGCGTCGATCGGCGAGCGGGCCAGCACCCCGAGGCCGCGGCCCAGGCCGCCGAAGTAGCCCGCGACCAGGATCTTCGGTCGCGCGGTTTCCTTGGTCAGCAGGTGGTACGCGCGGATCAGCGCGTTCAGCTCCGCTTCGGAGCGGTCGGCCGCGAACGCGGGTTCGTCGAGCTGAACCCACTCCACGCCTTCGTCATGCAGCCGCCGCAGCAGTTCGACGTACTGGGGGAGCAGCGCGTCCAGCAGGTCCAGCGGACGGGAACCCTTGGACAGCAAGAGGAACGTCACCGGCCCGACCAGGACCGGCCGGGTCTCGATGCCGAGCGCCCTGGCTTCGCGGTACTCGTCGAGCGGCTTGGTGCCAGTCAGGGTGAACGTCGTGTCGGCGTCGAGTTCGGGGACGAGGTAGTGGTAGTTGGTGTCGAACCACTTCGTCATCTCCAGCGCGGGCGCGTCCTGGACGCCGCGGGCGGCGGCGAAGTACGTGTCCAGCGGCGAAAGTCCGAGCGCGGTGAAGCGCGACGGCAGCGCGCCGAAGAGTTCGGCGGTGTCCAGCATCTGGTCGTAGTGCGAGAAGGTGTTGGACGGGATGGAATCCAGCCCGGCGTCACGGAGGTCCCGCCAGGTCTGCGCGCGCAGGGCGCGTCCGGTCTCCCGCAGCGCGGCTTCGTCGATATTGCCGGCCCAATAGCGTTCCAGGGCACGCTTGAGCTCCCGGTCCGGGCCGATGCGGGGGTATCCCAGGATGGTGGTGCCGATCGTCACAGCTCTCTCCTCGCGAGCTCGTCCTGAGGAGCCCGGACGCGCGCGAGAGCGAGCGTTTCGGTCGTGCCCATCCCGCGAGGCCCGGACTCACGCACGCCGTCGGCGCGCGTACCACGGGCAGGTCTTCGGACTCGTGGGCGAAGTGCTCGCGCCTACCGGCCGTCGCTTCCCGGATCCCGAGATCCAGTGCTTTACCACTCTCGTGGTGACGGCTTTCGTTCCCACTTACCGCTGCGGGGCAGTCCCGGATTCACACCGGGTTCCCTGTTGCCTCGCCAGGACGTGACAAAGGCTCGGCCACGCCCTGGCGAACCAATGGCGTGGCCGAGCCTAGCCGGAAGGGTCAGTCCCAGTCGAGGGCGCCGCCCGACTGGTACTCGATCACGCGGGTCTCGAAGAAGTTCTTCTCCTTCTTGAGGTCCATGGCCTCGGACATCCACGGGAACGGGTTCTCCGTCACACCGAAGATCGGGGCGAGCCCGATCTGCTGGGCGCGGCGGTCGGTGATGAAGTGCATGTACTGCTCGGTCAGCTGGGCCGAGAGGCCGAGCATGCCGCGCGGCATGGTGTCGCGGGCGTAAGCGACCTCGAGCTCGCACGCCTCCTTGAGCATCCCGCGCACCTCGACCTGGAACTCCTCGGTCCACAGGTGCGGGTTCTCGATCTTGATCTGGTTGATGCAGTCGATGCCGAAGTTCAGGTGGATCGACTCGTCGCGCAGGATGTACTGGTACTGCTCGGCGATGCCGACCATCTTGTTGCGGCGGCCGAGCGAGAGGATCTGCGCGAAGCCGGTGTAGAACCACATGCCCTCGAAGATCACGTAGAACGCGACGAGGTCACGCAGGAAGGCCTGGTCGGCCTCCGGGGTGCCGGTCTTGAAGTCCGGGTCTTCCAGGTGCTGGGTGTACTTCAGCGCCCACGCGTCCTTCGCCGAGATCGACGGGACCTCGCGGTACATGTTGAACAGCTCGCCCTCGACCAGTCCGAGGCTCTCGCAGATGTACTGGAAGGTGTGCGTGTGCACGGCCTCCTCGAACGCCTGGCGCAGCAGGTACTGGCGGCATTCGGGGTTGGTGATCTGGCGGTACACCGCGAGCACGATGTTGTTGGCCACCAAGGACTCCGCGGTCGCGAAGAAGCCGAGGTTGCGCTTGAGCATCTGCCGCTCGTCCTCGGTCAGCCCGTCCTTGGACTTCCACAGCGCGATGTCGGCCTGCATGGCGACCTCGGTCGGCATCCAGTGGTTGTTGCAGCCGGCCAGGTACTTCTCCCAGGCCCAGGTGTACTTCATCGGCAGCAGCTGGTTGACGTCGGCGCGGGCGTTGATCATCCGCTTGTCGTCGACGTTGATCCGGGCGGCGCCGACCTCGATCTCGCCGAGACCGGTGGCGTCCGTGGAGGACTCAAGGTTGGTCATGTGTGCTCACTTCGCGAGGGGGTCGTGAG
>Ga0307507_10008495_pt1 | contig 14164 bp, 12 predicted proteins | sample 7_EM_MG_FD_207223 | JGI IMG/M metagenome (GOLD analysis project Ga0307507, IMG submission 207223) | Populus trichocarpa ectomycorrhiza microbial communities from riparian zone in the Pacific Northwest, United States - 7_EM | ecosystem: Host-associated > Plants > Roots > Unclassified | place... | reverse complement strand
ATCCACCCCGGCCGGGAGTTGAACTCCCGACCTTCCCTGAAAGGGCTAGTAGTGACCGGTCTCTTTACCATTAAGCTATGAGAACCGGTCAATAGTGCTTCTTTATTCAGAAACTTAACCCAAGGAGGGATTGACATTCCCCTTTCAATTTTTATTTCAGATTCATCAACAAAGAATATTATTTAACACCTTCGTGATACATACCGTATAGGTAAAGATGGCCCCTTGAAGCCGCACATGAACAAGGTCTACTCTTACTGGAAACGACCTTCGGGAAAAGTCAACCAGAAATCGTCTTCTATCGTGATATCACCACGCCTGTTTGTAGATAAAGTCTAAACAGGGCATAGTGACACAGATTACGGTTCTGCCATCTTCTGTCTTTCCTTCTAAAGGGTGTCACAATCACACTGTAGTTGTTTTCTTCGGTTCCTCATCTGAAGACGATTAATGATTGTGGCGGAATACAGATTCTCTGCTTGAAAGGTGGAGAAGAGTGGGGCCCGGCGTCTTCCCCCGTACTACAGCCATTAGCCCCGGGCAATATTCTATCCATGACTGGACGGACTACGATTCATAGTCAGTCCTGGTCCTACCCTCAGGACGGACGGACTCCCCCGTTCCGAACACTGACCGTTACTAGTACCGGCCCTCTTTCCTCTTCCTCTTCCTCTATCCCTCTAACCCACTTTCTCCCAAGCTCCCTCTCCCCCAGCTATTCTGCCTGCCATTAAGTTTCTTTTTCTTCGCACGTTCTAGTTTCATCCTTCCCCCCTCCCCTCTAATGATCAAAAGTGAATTTCTCCTAAGCACAGTACCGTGTGCTCTTCCAAGAGAAAATACCGGCACAAGTACTCGAGTACGGTGCCCAATCTCACAATCATACAAGCACCATAACCCAGCAGGAGAGAACAGACCAAGCGACCACAATACCAGATTTCACAAAAACCCCATCCAACTTAGGCTCGAAGCCACAACCACCAACCACTACACACGGTCCCCTATGATACCATAGTCATCAACCGGCACTCGAGCACAATACCCACTAACACTATCAACACAACTCAAAATCTTTTTACTTGTATCATACTCACAAGAGGAAAGAAGAAGAAAACTCACCTCCTTAGTTTACCTCACGAAAACTCACTCGTGATTGAAGGAAGTCCGTGAGCAATGGCTACCATTGCATATGATACAGTCAGACCTAACTAATTAACAAAAAAAAGAGAATGCGCTTTCCCCACTATTTACCTGTCTTCTTTTTTTTGCTCAGTGGTTTGGGATTTTACCACACCACCTACACAATACGATAGCGTAATATGAGAGTTTTTTCATCCAATAGCCAAATACCACAAAAACCATTACAAAAGGAAAAAACCCGAATCGAGAAATCAATTGTGGCTCGTATACATATATACTGTTTCCCTAGTCTAATACAGTCTGCGGAGCTCGACGATTGGTATAATACGATATGTACTTGTCTAGAGAAGTGTTGGACAGGCTGAATTGAGTATGATATCAAGTATGATATAATGTACAATATGATCATGAGGAGGGCTTGGGGGGACAAAGGGGTATTATCAAGTGACAAAGTTGGATGATATCATCAGAAGCAAAATAACATAAGGCATTATAGCTGCCATATGGCACCGTAATTCAAAGATTCCCGAGTATTGTGATGTGTGGATAGAGTAGCGTCAGAAGGAGTGGTCTTGTTTATACTGCCGGATTTATCACAGATGGGTAAATGATTGATTCTTCCAATATACACTCATCAGGTTTGATCTAGAAGAGGAAGTGAGAAGGGGGCTTGAGTAGCTAATGGGTGAGGAATAAATAACCCTTTCTCCCTAGCACGGGAGAGTAAAGCTGCTTGCTAGGCACAACTGCACATGACATGGTGAAATAGAAACAAAGAAGAGACTAATATCATATTTGCCACCGTGAATCCTTTCCTGTAATTGTCCAAGGCCTATTCCAAACCGGGTACAGTACGTTCTTCCTTTTCCCCTCCCAGTAACCCAACTCCGATAGCAATTCTACCATCCCCAGGCAAACAAGGAAAAACCGAACACCAACTCCATGAAAAATTCAACCCCCACCCACAATCTCGTTTCCAGTTCCTTTTCAACTATTTCTCCGTTTCTCATTCGTCACTAAATTAGGCTATGATAAGCTACCATGTTCCCAACCCAAACCCAACCACAAAATTAGCTCACAAGTAAACAAGAAAATCCTCGTGAAACCCCCTTTAGATGATAAGTGATAATAAGACCTGTTTCCAACTGTATTCACAGTAACAAAGAAAGCAAGAGATGACAATAGGAAAAAAAAGAGGAAATTGGGAAGCAAGAGGCCCACAGTAATATTGCATACCGTATAAAGCCATAATAAAGAGGTGGTAGTGGGAAAAGGTATTAGAGATGGGGATGGAAAGGAAAGAACACTTCTCAAAGAGAAAGAAAAAGGAAAAAGGGAGGAAAAGAGAGAGAGAAAATAGAGAAGAGGTTAAGTAGATTTAGGCATTTAGACAAAGGTGCTAAAGTGATACGTTCGTACCCATAATGAAAAGGAAGCAAGAGGGATATGAGAAATTAAGCACGAGTAGCAACGAAGGAAAGGAGAGAGAACAAAGGGTTAGAAAAGGTTATCTAGACAGTGTCCTGAGATCCCGTACGCAAGCCCCTGTCAGCCATAACCATTCCTAGTCAGGGGGGAATAAATCGTCTCATACCTCTAACTTATTCTCCATAGCATCTTTCCTACTAAACCTCCTAGAGGAGATGGAAAGATTGGCAAGCTCAATCTTATTCTGAAGCTCAACAATGTTCATCTCCAAGAAATCACGCATAATATATCTAGTCGTCGTGACAGAATGAGACAGTAGATGTGGTCGATTGCCTGAGATTCCGTAGTAGGGTTGAATTGAGGCTCCATGACGTAGGTCTTGTAGGCTGATTTGAGGTTCAATCTGTACAATAATCCTTGTCAGCGAGTGGGTAGGATGTTAATGACAGTAGGAGTTGGATACCCGAGACCCGCAGGAATGATAGACATCAGGATGCCCGAAATTTCAGGATTATCGCTATTATTCCTTAACATGACGTTGGATATTGCCTATTAGGATTTCCCAAGTAACGAATCATTCCTTACCTTGTACCTTCCCTATTGCTATAGTTTTCTATTAGAGAGTACTTTCCTTAGTTCACTTATTACTACCTTTTGTTCCTTGTACCCAATTGGGAAACCCTATGCTTCCTACTATGTATTACTGGTTTAGCACATTAGTAGCCATCCCTTATTTGTTTGATTTCATTACTTGTTTTGTTAGTTATATCCTGTCGGATCTACACCTTTGCTTTAGGACTAAAGTTGTTTTCGCTTCTACCTTAGCCTAGCTTAGCATTCTCATTTGGACTGGATATTGGTTATGATTTATTTGTACTTAAAGAGCTCGAGATCCCTTATGGATTCGTACTCTCAAGCCTCACAGGAACCCTCACTCTAATATACTAAGTTGAACGGTCACTCTACTAGTTCCTAACCTTTGTTATATCTCTTGTAGATATTTCTATTGACACTTCTCCTCCCTGTCCTTACAGTATGGCCGGATCTCGCTCTGGGAATCTTGCGATACTCAGGAGCTGGTTACAAATACAAACTTGGTACGACCCACCCCAATGAAGTCGACTGTTACAAACTTTGCCACCACTTGATTTGTAACCTGCTCCCGAGTATCGTGAGATTCCCAGAGGGAGATGCGCCGATATTATAAGAACAGGGAGGAGAAGTGTCGATGGGAATCCCTACAAGAGATATAATCAAGGTGTGGGCCTAGCCGAGTGACCGTTCAACTTGGTATATTAAAGTGAGGGTTCTTGTGAGGCTTGAGAGTTCGAATCCTTATGGGATCTCGAGCTCTTTAAATAAAGATAAATCATGACTAATATCCTGTCCAAACGAGAATGCTAAGCTACGCTAAGGTAGTAGCGAAACCAAGTAAGTCCTAAACAAAGGTGTAGATGTGACACGACATAATTAACAAAACAAGTAATGGATTCAAACAAGGGATTGCTACTAATGTACTAAACCAGTAATAGATTGTAGGAAGCATAGGGTTTTCCAATAGGGTACAAGAGACGAAAGGTAGTAATAAGTGAACGAAGGAAAGTACTAATTAATAGGAAACTATAACAATAGGGAAGGTACAAGGTAAGGAATAATTCGTTACTGGGGAAATCCTAATAGGAAATATCCAATGTCAGGTCAATAGGTAGTAGCGACAATAGTAGATTCTGGTACATCATGTTTCCCCTCCCCAGCCGGAACCTTTGTTTTCTCTCCTACAGCCAAGTTTGCACCCCAAATCCAATCAACAAGCCTTGATCATTGCACTCATTATTGTGTACACCAAGTCATTGATATTTGCTTCTTTCAAGTCGTAAGTTGACTCACTCAGAATCCCTTCACGAACAATGAATTCGAGAATCCTTACGGATACCCTGTCTTTGATAAAGAGAAGTTCATCCACTTCACGTTCAACATTTTCCGGGTTGGCTTCCTTTAACATTTGTGCAACCAGAATTGCCTTTTCCCTAGATTTATCCAATAGAGAGCTTAGTTTGTCCTCTGCATCTTTACTGGTAACTTTGTAGTACAACTCTTCATACTTGTTCAAGTTTGGTGTCAGCCCTTTTACATAAATGGTATCAGAGCATTAGAAAACAGTATGAGATAATGAAACTTTTAGCTTACTGCAGGAGTCTCCCCAGTCATTATCACCTTTAGGGATTCTGCATTGTCCTGACCTGTATTCTGCTCCTCGGTCTTGGGAATTTTATTTTCTTGTTAGCAAGTGTGGTTAGCTACTGATATTGGACATTATACACCTACGGAAGGAACAACTCAACCAATCTAAAAATTTCGACTCTTATTTTCCTCCTCAAATTTGCGGCTTGATTCTTTTTCTAAATTTATTAACTTACCTTAGCTTGCAATGACTTTGGACTTGGAGCTTATGAAATCAGTTATAGCCTGAACTATTGCCGCATTGCTAATAACCCTGACAGTCAATTCTGAGGTTCCTTTGCCCGGCTGAAATACCACATTTCATTCGATCAGTATTTTCATTAATTAAATTTTAACTAACCTTGCAAAGCTCAAATGTCACATGGAGATAGCTGAAGGGTATAAAGTTATTGACATTGATCTGTTTCAGATTAAGGACAACCTTGGTAAGTCTCAGCATTATAAGCCATGCCCTATTATTCCTATCAACATAGTAAAGCTCTGTTTGGCATGTATGATATGAATAAAAATATATTGCAATAAAAGTTGAAAATGGCATATATGCTAATACAAATATTTTTCCTGAAAAAATATATATGTGTTTGGCACTTATTCCACATCCGTGGTCATCTGAAGAGAAAAAAAGGGTTCGTCTTATGTTGGATTTGTTACTAAGGGCCAAGCCATCGGTTAATAACTGCTATTCACTGAATTCAATATAAGTTAATCATACCAATCTAGATCATACCCTTAGTCAAATTCCCTCCTCCTTTGTGGCCATTCTGAACTTAGCCCTATAATAAACATATGGAATAAAAATTTATAAGACCCTGTTTGGCGTGCAATTGTGTAAAAAAATGGCATTTTTCTTGAAAATAGCATATAAGCTAATATAAAAAAATGGCATTTTTAAGAAATTTTGGTGTTTGGCAAAGCCTTCTTTTATTATTTCAGGGTTGAAAATAAAGGTAAAATTCTTATAATATTAGGGTAAACCTCCTGATTCTCAGCAGGATGGCTGCTTTTATTACCCTATAACAGTTTTTTTTTCACATATGACTGCTACTTCTGTAACATTTCACACAGAGTGTGTATAAAAAACCACTTTTCTTACCCTTTATACATAATACAGTCCAAACCCCATAATAAAAAAACTAAGCTGGAAAAAAAAAACATCATTTTAATTTGAATGCCAAACACACCCCTCTTTATTTATAAATATATGAAGAAAAAACACCATTTAGGTGAGAAAAATGGCATTTTTCTTGCGTGCCAAACAGGGCCTAAATACAATAAAAAATACCATAGTTTGATACTCAGTGCTGAACACACCCTTGTATAAAAACTTTTATATGCCAAAATTTATGCTATAAAAGTGGCATGCCGAACGGAGCCTAAATTAATTTTTGATGGAAAATAATATCATCTGAATTGAACTCACATTATTTTTCTTTTTACTTGTCCTTAGGGTGGGGAGGAGGAACGAAGCGTTGCCCTAGTCAGTTATAATTAGACCGCGAGATAGGTCCGCAACCACCAGTCAGCATATCACGACTGGCTTGGCATGGGCTTATTAAGGCAAATCTCGCTGAGGGGGTCAATCTCGCCACAGGCACGATCAGTCTATGGTTGGCCATTCAACTTAGAGTTGTTCTTAGATTACTAATCCTCACAGCACTATGCCCCTCCTGCCTAGGTAATAGGGCTACACTATGATGCTACAAGGGATTGGGGGCAAGTATGAGTCACCTTATGGCTGGCACTTGAGGATACTCTAGAACTATCTCCGCCCTTAGTGATTGTAAGGCGGCCCGAACTGTGATTCACATTACCACTATGCACTAAGCAAAGCCCGGAGATGTTTTTGGTTGTGTCTGTCAATATAGCAACATACCACTCTATCCTATTCCAACACTGGCCGTCATAAGGCACCACCTCCTCCAGGTATTCACCCCTCATCTAACCCACCTCCACTTCCGCAGCCACAAAAAATAATCCTCCATCAATCAAGGAAAACACCCCTTGTTCTTTTCGTCTAATCCACCTATGATCACATCGAGAACTATTTTTTCTCTTTCTCTTTCTCTTTCTTTTTTCTTTCCACACTGCCGGTGAGGTATACTTGTCAAGGAGGGCCTATTTACTTAATCTTTTTAACTTTTAGGTACTAGTATAAGAGTGATCAATCTCCCTTCTGATACCGGTATTGTATCTCGATCTCTGCCCCCCCCCTCCAGAATCCCCGCCCCCCGCTCCGGATCATAGACCAAAAGAGGGAGGGGTCGGGGACTCTTTGCTGGGCTCTAGTTTAGCATACCCCCCCCATATCAGGCTTGGAAGAGCGCCACCCGCATTGATGCCCCTAACTGGGGGTGGTGAAGCTGTGGATTTGCTAACTGAAGAGGTAACTATGGAGCCGTCAAAGTGCTGGAGAGAGAGGGGGGGGCGGAGCTAGTTGTTGGGAATAAATGGCAATGCTTGAGGGAACGTGAGAGTTAGCCCAGAGGTAGATGAACCAGCAATTAGGCGATGATATGTAATTAGTGTATTGTTGTTCGTAGGCAGGGGGAGTAAAGTGAAGTTTTAATGCTTGGGTGGTCTTTTTTTTTAAAAAAAGGATACTTCCAGGGTTTAGAGACTCATGGGTGATACCATAGCCGCTCTGACAAGGACCTACTGTAGAGTGTATAATTATCGTGTAGTGCATTGCTGGTGAATGTAACAAGAATAAAAACAACCGGTAAGACAGCGGACCAAGCATCTATCGTCCAGATATTACACCTCGTCAAGATTGCCTATCCCCGGTTCGATAGTCTACGCAACAAAAAAAAAGAAAAAAAGCTTCCCCTCGGCCTCTCCCACCTTTCTCCCAATAAACCGGAGGTCTTTAGTCCGCCACCCTCCATCCTTATACTCCAGCAGCCTGCAGAACCCCCCCACCACCCCCAACCTCGACAAATCCCAGAATTCCAATCCTATTAACGTACTCCCCACGATTGGCATAGTGTTCAAGGTGCCCGAGTCCGGATCGTCGTGCTAGTACAATGGGTCATTGAATGTATTCGATCCTTTGCCGAAAGTATAGACCTCGAAGAAGGAGAGTAGGAACCTGGGTATGTCGGCGGAGAGTATATCCAGTACTAGCGATGTCAGGAGTGCGCCCTGCGGGTGCCCGAGCATGACTACCCTCTTGTACTTGGGCCTGCGGACGGAGATGGTGGTGTAGGAGGAGGAGGAAGGAGAAGGTGCGGGTTGAATTTCCAGCAGTGCAGTCCGGAGGTTGCGGTAGACAGACTGGAGGCAGGAAGAACTATAGCGCATGGTCTTCTGGACAAGGCATTGAAATAAGTTGAGTACTAGCCTAAAACCAGTTCTCGTCACTCACGCTCTCTCAGCCGATGCACACACCGGTCATCCTGATAGAAAGAAGAATAAAAGCGACACAAAGCTCCGATTATGCACCGCGAACCCTCCTCCCAAACCGCCTCTAGCAAGAAGGGAGGTTGGAGATTAGGACGTAGAGGTCTAGCAATAGAAGGTAGGCGGTGAGTAGTGGGATGGGGCTGAGCTGAGGAGGGGGGTATTTCCTTTGGCGTCCGACGTGATTTCCTTCTTTCTGTATATAAGGAGGAGAAGGAGGAAGAGGTTCTTTCTAGCACGATACGTTATTGTGCAGGTCCCGGTGATGTTTCTGAGTGTTTACATCTGCGGAAAGTAGAGTCCTAGATTTAACCAAAGGGAACGTGCGAGGGGCGGTAACCGGAATGGAATAGATTGAATCAGATAAATTTCAGCCTCAACCCTGCTGATCCCAAAAAAAAAGAAAAAAAGTACGATACCCCTTCCCTTACGGGAAGTCCCGCTTGGTAGCTCATCGGTTTGCCCTGTAACACTCTTGCACACATTCCCCTCGCATTGCCAAGCCAAGAATTTCCCTGTTGACATGGAAGACTATCCTACATTTGGACCGATCCCACGACTAACAATTCCATCCAAGGTTTTTTTTCTTCCATGCTCCGGGTGATAGTAGGTGTCTTAGATCTTGCCCGACACTGGATCGGGTACAGTGTAAAGGAACCACACTTTCGGGGGTGTAAGATCGTCACCCAAATGATACCACCAATAGGAAGCCGCGGCTGCAGCAGTTTCCCATGCTGGTGCAATCGAGCCGTGCTACGAGGAATTACTCTCACTTGAGCGGCTACGAGTAGTGAGGTGCGTATTGCGCTAGACACCCACAGTAAAGCCCTAGTTTCGATAACCGGTCATGCTCTCTATCATACCCGTGATATATAAGGCGTGCAGTTCCTAGCCGAGCCCACTACAACCCCACAAGTCAACCAAGTATCGCATCGAGCACTTTAATCTAGTATCTTATGCTGCGAATCTCTGGGAGCTTGGTTTACACTCTCCTAAAAAATTTAAGTGTACTCGGGGGTGGCTTAATTCGGGCGACGCTGATATATGGTGACTAGCGTTCAAACACTGCTGGGAAAAAAGTCGGGTGACACCCAATAAACTAAGGTTCCCGTGCTTACCCTTGTTTCCGAGTACTGTACTGTACTGTACATTGAGTTGGCTCCCTAAATTTTCACTTGTGGACAAAGATAAAACCGTTGGTGTCTAGAGCGAGAGCTCAGCTATCATGCAGGGGTTTGATTCTTGTAAAATTTTGACCTTATGGATACCGATCTAATTTGAGGCTTGCGTCGTTTTCGCGTGAATTTTTTAGGCGATTTGTACGGCGGGATTGTTGGCTGAGAATGAGGTTGAAGTATCATACTTGACTGCGGGGGTGGAGAGTCAACTATAGCGTGATCACGGCATTAGGAGAAAAATGGAGAATTTCTTCTTAAATTAACAAATACTCAAAGGGGGTAATTGAGAAAATAAAGAGGAAAAAATAGCGGACCGATAGTTGGAACTTTCTGCTTTCTATTGTAGGATATAGTAGGATTCCTATAGTGAAATTGGCCGCCCTATGAACTATCGGGTACAGGCGTCAGGATGTCAGTGTATCTACTGAAGAACAAAGGAGGGAACAAAAGGGCCGGTGGGAATTGATATTGGCCGAGGGTGAAGTAACGCAAGCGATCTATGGTATGTATATGCAGATAGGCGGAAATTTTACAAGATCTCCATAGAAATTTGGGAAAAAAAAAAAGGAATGACAGAGATCTATGACATATAGGGAATTTTGCCCAAACTTCGAACAAACACAACACAAACCGAGTAATTGCGGCCCGTAGATATTACTGACCCACGCACGGTGCCCGAGTACCGCCAGCCATGTCGGGAGTGTCGAAAAACGATAATAGTCATCGCTGATCGCAACGCTATGGATGGATCAACCAAATCTACACGCAAATATTTGCCAAGCCTCGTTGAGGGTGCTGCCTCGCTGAGCACTCATCCTGTACTCGAGTAGCCGAATGGTTGTGCAGATTTTGTTGGCCTTGGAACACGGAAGTCTATAATAGCGTCACTCTAAGTGTCGTGTCTTCTTCTAATAAACCACCGTGCCCCGCAACACACCCAGCAACCAACCATCACCGGCAACACTAGCACATCACCTATCATACTACTCAATCTGAGCTCTCTCTCTCTCCCTCTCGCTCTGAACCTGTCTCTAGAAACTTGGTATTTGATTACCCGATCATGTCCGAGGAAATATTCAAACAAGTTGTGAATGCCATCAAGTCTGGAAGGCCCGACATGTTGCTCTTTGATAATGTGGATCCTGAAGACTTCGCACATGCTTTGGAGAGCTTACGCCATCCCGCCAATCACCTCGAGGAACGTTCCTTTCGGTGACCCAACTCCTTTACTTGTTGACTTTTATTCTTTAGAACTAGCTAATTGTTCACAGAATTCATTGGTTTTCTTCTGAAAACAGATTGAAAGTGGTAATGCCTTCGATGTTGCACGAGTATGTTGGATCGTGGCTTATTAAAAACATGATGAAAGCCGCAATGGAGGGGCTTATATCGGATGTTTGGAATCATACTATGGGGATGGTGGCTGCTCGTGGTATGTTGTTGGCTGTTTTATGGCCAGATACACAGGTCTTCCTAACCCTGGTTACTAGAATTTAATAATTTCGTTGGCGAGTATGTCGGCTCAGTGAAGGAGGCAGAATTCACCTTCATACCCCGTTACGGACAAGGAAGGCAACAGAGTGCCGCATATCCTTCTGTTGTTTTGGAGTCTGGGTGGCATGAGTCTAGTACCCGACTCCTAGCAGATTCCAGACTCTGGCAGGAAGGCTCAGCGGGGGCAGTACGAGTCGTGCTGCAGGCCAAATTTTATGAGCCGGATAACCAGAACAAGATGGGACTTGTTTTGTCCGTATCACGCACTGTCCCTGGCGGAGGTCCCACGCTACATGATCATTATGAAAGTTTTTGTTGTATACTCCATACTCACGGTTTCTTTACTAACGTGTCAATTGTGAATGTAGTCCATCTTCCCCGCACCGCCTCAACCGCAAAACAACCCCTGTATCTCGCTCGGTGAATTTTACGCAGGTGATTGTCCTTCTGAAATCGACCCGGCCACTACCATTCCACTAGACCTTAAACTACTTCGTGACGAAGCAGGCTTTTTAATCAGAAAGCTAGGCCATATTCCAGCCGACAAAGCTTGAAAGACAAAGGCCTTAGTCTAGGCTCATCCTAATTCTCCTGTTTGCTCGTTTTGAATTCCTTGCTATGTTTCACATGACTGTCAGTTAATTGGATGGGCGGGGGGGGCATTCCTGTTTCTTAACCACACATGTTTTTAGGAGGAATGTTAGCAAAGTACTTTTAACAATGGGGAATCTGAATATGTGTGGTAATCCTTATAGAGTGATGAGAAGTTTTTCTCTCTGTATAAAACATCTCCAGACTAATTTTTGCAAAAGAATCTCTAATTGCGCTGAAACTGAGATCTACTGAAATACCGGAAGGGGAATAAATATACTTCTGGGGAGTAAAGTGGATCAGTCGTACAGCCGATGCCTCCCCACCCACAGCGATTGACCTTTGGCAAAACTCCACCAATTCAACATCAGAGGGTGTAGCAGAGCTTTTCCACCCTCAGTAGCCGTTTGGTATTACTGAATCTTTTCGTTGTGTTCCCCCCACCCGTAAATCAAAAGAGAAAAATTCTGGACGTCTTTGGTGGCCATTCTCAATTTTTATCGTTCTTATATTATTCGGGCTGAGATCGAAAAGCACCTTGCTTGTTGCACGAGTGGCTAGTGTTATCCGTAGGCTCCACTAAAAGCGATACCATCAGATAAGTTGGTGTTAGGCTGGGCTAGGACGAAACACTAGGTGTCATACCATAGACGAGAGTCTAGAAGGAGAAATTCTGGTGATGATAACTCGAATCTAGATTTGAAACGTGTATCATACGGAAAAATAAATCATGGGGAAAACACCGCCCCATCCATACGATAGAACGTATTAATGCTAGGATGGGGATAAGTCGAGATTTGGGAAGCTGGCTGTCATGTTAATCACTTTTAGCCTTCAACTAACTTAAGATAGACCTTTGCGAGGGTTAATTGGTAGGGCTTGAGATAGGAGAAGCGATTGAAGAAGTGAAGGGGGAAGTGGGGAGAAAATAGGAAGAGGCAAGTAAGGAGCATAGCAATCACAGAAAAATAGGAGCCATCGTTTATCTAAGCGATGAGCTTTTTTAAATACCCAACTGTGGATATTAGGTATCTCTATTCACATGAGGTTTAGGAGCCATTCATTATGAGGCTGCGGTATAGAAAAAAGAAACAAATCAGAAGTCCGCTTTTTGGAACTCGGCTTAGTGCCTTTGGCCCCTCTAACAGTTGATAAAGCGATCCTCCGTGTATTTTTTACTGTATCGCCTGTGCACCGGGGTGCCCCCTCTACTCTCTACCCCTTCTCCAGTTGAGATGGTTAGCAGCAGCTGGGCAAGGTTGACTTATAATATTTGGACCGAATGCATACGTTATTGGGCATGATTTCACACATGAGTAGCATAGCGTTCAAGCTCTTGCTGAGAGAAGACAATATCCCCATCGCGCTGGCCCTCGCCCTGAGCGGGAGGGCGGAGGAAGACTCTTTCGAAGTTGAGCATCAAGGATCCCTCGTTGGAAACACCTGCGGCTAAGTCGAATTCGCGCATTATTGTTGGGGCTGTTCTGGTGGGCTTAGGCTGATCCTTGGTGACATGTGAATTCGGCGTGGCGGCCATTTCCCACTGCTGAATATGTATTTATCTCTTCATTTTAGAGAATGAGATGACGAGAACCATTTTCACCTGTCCGTCGGAATTCTCGAACCACTAGTGGGCATCGACCTCCAAGCGATCACGCGATTGGGAAACCCTACATTCGATGACCACGGTTGGCCAGTCGGTTTCAAGGGGGCGAAAGGACCAAGGTTTCCACGCGCAATGCGCTTCCCTTTGGCTCCCATTTGCTTGGTAGGTAGTGGCATCCATACGGCCAATATCGTCAAGTAGCCCCATTTCGGCTATCTTTACATCCAACCTGCTCCCAAATCCCTTGCTGGACAATTCCTGAACTGGGCCGGCCATTATTTTGACAATCAATGTCTCCTCACTGTTGAAGTAGTGGAAGCGGAGTCCTTTGTGGCGAGTATAGCGAATACGCTCGATGGCTGCAAGCTGGTCTTGTGTCACAGGGGCAAATATCGCGTACTGCCCAGCGTTACCGGAAAGTAATTCCTTAGCTTGCGACTCAATGGCCCTTATGAATGACTGCACACCGCGGTATTGCTGGTGTTCTACACCTTCTAACCCTTCGGTAAGATAATAATTCATGTCGTGTCGTGCGCTTTGTTCTGGGCTTAGTGCGCCCACAGTCTCACCAGGAACGGCAGCCATTCTTTCCGGAGGTCAGTGATCGATGCGGGGGAGACTGCTAGTCAAGTGGTATCAGTATCGGAGGTTGTGGATTGTGGATTGAGGAACAGCATGGAATTAGGGCGTTGTAGGCTATTTAATTCGTATCAGTATGTTGGGTTAGCTAGCACCATCTGTGACTGTCACACTAGCCTAGGTTAGGTAGCTAGGATACTGACGACACATCACAGGAACTTTGCTGTGCTCTCCCAGACAGTGATTAGGATTTAATAAATCCGACCGCAATAAAGGTGGCTGTGGTGTGTTGTGCAAGCTGCACAAAAAAGTAACCTAAAATTGCGTGATTTTTGAATTCTAATGGCTCCACAACTATCAACATAGTTGCGGAGCCTGTTCGTGAAAGAGAAAATAAAAGAGAATATGAACCTTTTTTTTTTTTAATGCCGGGTTGGGAAAACCCATTGCCAATTGGGAAAAGCGCACTTAACCCCCCCCTGGATACGGGTAGGGTGTCGGAGGTCAA